>Ga0209474_10003191_pt1 | contig 14535 bp, 15 predicted proteins | sample GraSoiAngelo_145_FD_185902 | JGI IMG/M metagenome (GOLD analysis project Ga0209474, IMG submission 185902) | Grasslands soil microbial communities from the Angelo Coastal Reserve, California, USA - 14_1009_05_20cm (SPAdes) (version 2) | ecosystem: Environmental > Terrestrial > Soil > Grasslands...
GCGTTGGAACCGCAGCCGAACTTTGCGATCAGGCGCCGACAGACTGCATGAGTGCTTTGAGCTTGTTGGGCAACTCAGGAATGTACATTTACTCAGACAGGTTATTCCTGACGATCTCGAAATTACTTTAGGCCGGATTCAGCGGGCGGCGGTGCCGAGCGTGGCCAGGCGGATGCGGACCTCGTCGGCACGGCGCGCGGTCGGCAGATCCTTCAAGAGGCGCTGGTAGGCGGCCACCGCTTCCGGCTTGCGGCCGGCCAGCTCGAGCGCGCGCGCCTGGTCCATGAGCGCGTCCTCGTAGAGGAAGCTGCGCGGGTCGAGGTCCTTGACCAGGGCGCCGTAGGCCTCGGCCGCCCGCGCGAAGTCGCGCTCGGCCTCCCAGGCCCGGCCGAGGCCGCTGCGCGCCAGCGCGCGGATGAGACTGCTGGCGCCGCGCCGCAGCGCGAGCTCGTAGGCGCTGCGGGCCGCCGGGTACTGCTGAAGCGCGAAGCGCAGATTGCCGAGCTCGTAGGCGGCCTGCGGCACCGGACGCGCCGAGGGATAGCGCGCCAGGAGCTGCTCGAGGTCGCGGGTCGCGGCGGCCTTGCTCGCGGCCGGCGCATCGGCGGCCTCCGCGGCCTGCACGCGCGTCATGACGGCTGCGTACGCGCCTTGCACCCGCCGCTGCTGGGCGTCGGACCAGGCCCAGGCGCCGAGCGCGAGCAGGACCAGCACGACGAAGCCGGCGGCGGCGACGACCAGCGCGCGCGTCGACGGCCGCGATGGTGGCCACATCAGCAGCGGACCCGTGATCGCGTCGACACGTTGTCTCCCTCGAGCCGGTTCGAGATCAGCCGGAATCGTCATCGCAGGCGCAGGCCGCGGCGGTATTGCCGCCCGCAGCGGCGGCAGCGTCGCCAGCCAGCGTAGACCCGCCGCGCCAGGGCGCCGCAGTGCGGACAGAACTGGTAGTACTGCCACCATCCCCAGAGCGCCACGGCGAGGACCACGGCCCCGCCGATCACGATCGGCGAGACCGGCAGGCTCTCTACCACGGCCCCATGCTAGCCCTGAAAGTCCTTACACGGAAGTTCCCAAAATTTTCGCCAGTCGCGATGCGCCGACGGCCGCCCGACGGGGCAACGTTCCGGCGCGACGCGGACTTCACAAGGGCTCGCCCGTGGGCATCCGCCTTGCACATTCTGCGCGCCGCAGTTCTACAAGGAGGAAGCTGGATGCAGCAGACGCGGGGCCAGCAGTTCACCGTCGCGGTCCGCCTGATGTCCGAGCCGTGTCTCTGGCGCTGGGAGATTCGGGATCCCACGCGAGGCGAGGTTGTCGCGAACAGCTGGACGAGCGAGTGGATGGCCTACGAGTCCCCGGACGAAGCCTTCCGCGAGGGCCAGGCCCGGCTGACCTCCATCAGTCGGCGCTGAAGCCTCGACGCCCGGGGGGCCGGCCGGCCCTCCGGGCGTCCGGGCCGCGAATCCCCTACGACTTCACTCCCAGGCTCGCCAGTGCTTCCTTCGCCTTCTGCTCGGACTCGGCGTGCTTGCCCGCCGCATGCAGCGCCTGCGCGTCGGCCGCCGCCTGCTTGGCGTTGGCGGCCGTCGCGTCGAAGCGCTGGGCGGTCGCGTCGTTGATCTGCTTGACGAGCTTCGGGCACTGGAACGCGTCCGCGGGACTCGACAGCACCAGTGCGGTGAGGGCGACCAGAGCGATCAGGGCCAGACGATACATGGCAACCTCCCTGTTCGATCGTGTGTGTGCTGCCGGGCGGCCGGAGTATACCGCGTTCCCTCACCGGGGTGGACCGTCCTCAGGCCACCGTGACGAAGACCCCGCCCTGCTCCACGCTGACCGGATAGCAGGAGACCCGCACGGCCGGGTTGTTGGCGTTGGCCCCGGTCGTGACGTCCCAGCGCCAGCCATGCCAGGGACAGATCACGATCCGGCCCTCGGTGTCGCCCTCGCCGAGCGGTCCGCCGCGATGCGGACACGTGTTGTCGATCGCGTAGAACGTCCCCCCGATGTTGAAGACGGCCAGCGTCCGGCCCGCGACGTCGACCACGCGGGCCTGCCCGTCGGGGACGTCCGCGACCTCGGCGACCTTCGTCTTGCCTGTAGCCCCCGTGCTCATGCACCCTCCTTGCCCCGGCCCGGCCGGCGCCGTGGGATTGCAATATCGGCCCGGCGGGCCGCTGTCAAGGCAGCCCGGCGGCACGCGATGTGCGTCCACTTCTCTCGGAAATCAACTGCGGAGGAGCCCATGCCCCAGGGTTCGACCACGCTGCACGAGTCCGAGGAGCGCCTGAGCGTCGCCACGCGCGACATGCACCGCGCCCTGGTGAGCCTCATGGAGGAGCTGGAGGCGGTCGACTGGTACCAGCAGCGCATGGAGGCGACCGACGACGCCGAGCTGCGCGACATCCTGCGCCACAACCGCGACGAGGAAAAGGAGCACGCTGCCATGGTCCTCGAGTGGATCCGCCGCCACGATCCGACCTTTTCCGGCAAGCTGCGGGAGTTCCTCTTCACCGAGGGGCCGATCGTCGGCCGCGAGCAGGCGCTCGAGCAGGCCGAGCACGGCGGCGGCGGCAACGGCAAGGGCACCGAGCACGCCAGCGTGCGGCTCGGATCGCTGCGGGGAGGCCGGTGATGGATTACCTGCGCCGCCACACCGCGCCCCTGTCCGAACGCGTCTGGAAGGCCCTCGACGCGGCGGTCGTGCAGGCCGCCCGCCACGTGCTGGCGGCGCGGCGCATCGCGACGTTCGACGGCCCGCGGGGCTGGGATCACGTGGCCACGCGGCTCGGCAGCATGACGCCCTGCCGCAGCGCCGAGGGCCAGGCCACGGTGTGCGTGCCCGACGTCGTCCTGCTGCCGGAGATTCGCGTGGACTTCAGCCTGCCGTGGGCGACGGTGGAGAACTTCGAGCGCGGCGCGCCGGTCCTCGACACCGGCACCGCCGAGACGGCGGCGCGCGAGCTGGCGCAGGCCGAGGACCGGGTGGCGTTCTACGGCGATCCGACCGGCGCGGGGTTCCTCGGCTCCAAGGAGTCGGCGCGGGTGACGGCCGGTGAGTGGACGCGTCACGGCCGGGTCCTGGCCGACCTCGTCAAGGCCGTCGAGACCCTCGATGCCGCCGGCATCCCTGGTCCCTACGAGGCCGTCCTGCCGCCGGCGCGCTACTACGCCTACCTGCAGGCGGTGGACGACACCGGCTACCCGACCGCGCGCCAGCTGCGTGACGTCCTGGGCGCCGTGCACCGCTCGCCGGTCGTGCGCGAGGCCGGCGCCGTCTTCTCCACGCGCGGCGGGGACTTCGTGATCACGGTCGGCGGCGACCTGGCGACGGGCTATCGCCTGCACGACCGGGACGCCATCCATCTCTTCTGCGTGGAGACGCTGGCGCCCCAGACGGTGACGCCAGAGGCGGTCTGCATCCTCGAGCCCTGAGAGCCGCCCGGCCGGCCCCCCCGGGGTTCGGGGGGTCGCCGGGCCGGCGCTTGCGAGGGCGCCCGCCCGTGATACGCTGGGCGGGTCGGATGTCGCACCTGTTGTCCTCGCCTCTGACCCACCGGAGCGGGCTGGTACTGCTGCTGGCCTTGAGCCTGCTGGCCGTGCCCACCGCCGATGCCCCGGCCGAGGCTCGTGCCCGCGAGCTGCCCCACCCGTCGCACCACCTGGCCCACGGCTTCCGCAACCTCGACCCGTCCTACGACTACACGCTGCTGGGACGGACGTGGAGCCTGCTGCGACGCTCGGTCCACCGTGAGCCCCCCCGTGGCGCCCCGCCCCTGCCGGTTGCCAACGACGGCGCCGTGCTCCGCGCCAACGGCACCCACCCGACGGTGACGTGGATCGGGCACGCGACGCTGCTGGTGCAGCTCGACGGCCTGAACATCTTGACCGATCCCAACTGGAGTGACCACGCCGGACCGTTGCCCTTCGGCACGCGCCGCCTGGTGCCGCCGGGGGTGCGCTTCGAGAATCTGCCGCACATCGACGCGGTCATCATCTCTCACGACCACTACGACCACCTGGACCTGCCGACCGTGGAGCGGCTGGCCCGCGTGCATCATCCGACGTTCTTCGTGCCCCTCGGCCTGCGCGACTGGCTCGGCGAGCGTGGCATCCACGACGTCGTGGAGCTCGACTGGTGGGACAGCCAGACGTTCCGCGGCCTGACGTTCACGGCGACCCCGGCCCAGCACGGCTCGGGCCGCGGGCTGATGGATCAGAACCTGCGCCTGTGGTGCTCGTGGGTCATCGCGGATGCCCGCGGCAAGCGTCTGTTCTTCGCCGGCGACACCGGCTACTCGCCGCGGCTGGCCGAGATCGGGCGGCGCCTGGGGCCCTTCGACGTCGCGGCGATCCCGATCGGCGGCTACAGCGCGTTCGCCACGCAGCATCCGAACCACGTCAACCCCGAAGAGGCGATGCGGCTCTTCGACGATCTCGGCGGCCGGATCTTCGTGCCCATGCACTGGGGCACGTTCGCGATGAACCGCGAGCCGTTCCGCGAGCCGCCCGACCGTCTGCTGGCCGAGGCGCTCCGCCGCGGCGAGGAAGAGCGCATCGCCCTGCTCAGCCAGGGGCAGTCGATTTCCTGGTAGCCGCGTCGCGGCGACTCAGTCGACCGCGAGCTTGCCGTTCCAGCCCCAGTTCGTCTTCTCGACGTCCTGAAACACGATGTGCACCTGATCGGGACTGGTCTTTCCGATCTTGACCACGGCCTCCGTGATGGCCCGCGTCAGCTCCCGCTTCTGCTCCGTCGTGCGCCCGGCGAACCACTGGATCGTGATGTTCGGCATGATCGCCTCCCTCGCCCGCCGAGGATAGCATCGCACGCTCGCAGTCGTCTTGACCGGGCCCCGGTGGCCGCCTACTCTGGGGCCCGCGATGGTGAGACTCTACGAGTCGGACACGAACCGCCTGTGCGGCACCCTCAGCGACCGCCAGTTCGACGCGCTGGTCGAGGCGCTCGAGGAAGAAGAGCTCGAAGAGAGCGACTGCGCCATCGACCGCGAGACCGTCGAGACGCTCGAGGAGCAAGGCCTCGACGCCGATGTCCTCGAGGTGCTGCGCCTGGCGCTCGGCGACCGGCCCGCGGCGCTGATCCGCTGCGAGCGCGGCTGACTCAGAGCCCGCGCTCGATCAGGTCCCACAGCCGGCCGGCCCGCTCCACCATCGCCGGCACGTCCTCGGCGAGCGCGTGGCGCGCGGCCACCAGCGCCTCGGCGGCCGCCCGCACCGCGTCCAGGTACGCCGCCCGCGACGCGTAGCGCTCGGCGATCGCCGGCCGCGGATCGCCGGTGCGCTCGCGCTCCGCGGGCGTGCGCGCGAACGGCAGCGTCGAGCCCATCATCTGCATGAGATCGCCCGGCGCGCCCTGCTCGGGATGCCGCGGGTTCCACCCCGTGAACGTCGCCAGGGGCGCCGCCAGCTCGACCGGCCGCACGCCCGCCACCTCGTTGCCGTCGGCGTCCACGGCCGACACGTAGCTCGCGAACCGCGCCCCGACCTTCGGCGGCAGCTCGCCGGCGACGCCGCGCGCGAGCTCCGGCCCGAAGTCCAGGCGCGCCGGGCGCGCGAGCCGCTCCGGAAAGCGCACGCCGGGGATCGCCCCGAAGAGCTTGGCCGTGTCTTCGCCGCGGACGGCGGTGCCGTCGGCCAGCCGCGGTACCGCGCTCGGCGGCGGCTCGACGCCTGCGCTCACCCAGCGATCGAGGTTGACGAGCGCGGCGCGCAGCAGCGGGGCGTAGTCGACGACGTTGAAGCGATGCCGACCGCGGCCGCCCGTGTTGGGATCGGCCTCGGGCGGCGGTAGCGCGCCCGGCGTGTGCTGGCTGCCCGCGAAGTGATAGACGCGCGCGCCTGCCGGCGGGGCGACGTCGCGACGGCCCTCGACGTCGGTGTGCACCAGCGAGCCATCACCCCGCCAGTACTCCGCCGAGGTGTTGATCGTCACGATCTTGGGCGCCGGCCCGCGGGCGGCCAGGCGGGCCAGCAGCCCGTCGCGCTGGCCGGTCACCGGATCGGTGTCGACGGCATCCGTGAAGGGAAAGAGGCTGCCGACGGACGCCTGCGCGTTCAGCGACGGCTGGCCGAAGCGCAGGTTGAACTCGCCGCGGCGCGCGCCGGCCACGTGCGGCACCACCGCGTCGAAGACGAGCCGACCGTCCTCGGCCTCGTCGAGGCCCAGGTAGAGCAGGTGCCGCAGGAACCGGCCGCTCTGGGAGACGCCGAAAGCGTACACGCGGTCGAGATCGCCGGCGCACGGGTTGCCGGCGGCGGCCGGCGCCCACCGGAGGAACGCCGCCGTGTCGCGCACCGCCAGCAAGCCGAGACCCACCAGCGGTGGATCGCTCGCGCGATAGATCACCTCGTAGATGCGCCCCGGAAGGAAGCCGCCGTCGAGCCGGATGTGCGAGGGGTCCGGCAAGCGCCAGGCCGCGCGCGGGATGGCCGTGGCCGGCGCCCCGCCGTGCTCGCGCACGGTGAGACGCGCGGCGGGGTCGTCGAGGTCGGCCGCGGGGTTCGGGACGTGATAACGATCGGCGAGCGGCAGCACGTCGATTGGCGCGTTCGGCCGGAACGCGCAGCGCACGAGCCCGCTGACACCGGCGGCCCGCGGCACGTCGAGGGCCATCAGCCCGTCCTGGCGCGGCACGTCGTGCTGCCAGCCGATCCACGCCACCGCGAAGCCGTGACGCATGAGGAAGCCGTTGCCGAAGTCCTCGGCCGTCGTCGGGTCCGGCACGCGGACCGCGCTGTTGAACATGCCGAGCGCCACCTTGCGGCCGCGGTTGGCCACGTCGAGGAGCAGGCGGCGATTGCCGCGGGCCGGATCGGCCGGACGCAGCAGGTAGAAATCGCCCTGGAACTCGACGCGACCGTCGGCGCCCCGGGGCGCGCGGTCGAGGTCGGTGATGGCCGCGTGCAGGCGATGCGCGGGATCGACGGCGAACCGCAGTGTGCCGGCGATTTTCTCGTACGCGCCGGTGGCGCCGAAGGGACGGCCCTCGAGCACGAGCGAGCGCGTGTGAACGGTGAGCGCGGTGGCCGCCATCGAGGCTCCCTCCTGGGCCGGTGGCGGGATTCTACCCGGCCGGTCCGAGCCGTGGCAAGATCAGCCGGTGGACTTCGGGCGTCGCGCGTATCCGGAAGCGGTCGAGACGTTCGCCTGGTCGTCGCTGTGGCGGCTCGTCGACGGCGATCGCACACGCCTCAACCTCGCCCACGAGTGCGTGGACCGCTGGGCCGGACCCGCCGTCGCGGTGCGGCTGCAGTTCGCCGACGGCCGCCGCGAGGAGTGGACCTTCGCCGACCTCGCCGCGTGGTCGTCCCGCTTCGCCAATTTCCTCGAGCGCGCCGGCCTCGAGCGCGGGGCCCGGGTCGGCTTGCTGCTGGAGCCCTGCCTGCCCTTCTACGGCGCGCTCTTCGGTACGCTCAAGCGCGGCGCCGTCGCCGTGCCGCTCTTCACGCTGTTCGGTCCCGACGCGCTGGCGCCGCGCCTGGCCGATTCGGGCGCGCGCCTGCTCGTGGTCGGCGCCGACGTCGAGCCGGCCCGCTACGCGGCCCCGGGCGTGGAGGTGCTGCGCGCCGACGCCGCGCTCGAGGCGCGACTGGCGGCCGAGTCCGACCACTACGCGCCGGCGACCGCGCCCGACGACCTCGCGCTGCTGCAGTACACGTCGGGAACGACCCGCGCCCTGCCCGAGGCGGTCCGCCACACGCACCGCGCGGTCGTGACGCTGATGATCGCGGCGATCTACGGCCTCGGCCTCGCCCCCGACGATCGCTACTTCTGCCCCTCCTCGCCGGCGTGGGGCCACGGGCTCTGGCACGGCACGATCAGCCCGCTCGCCCTCGGCCTCGCCGTCGGCGCCTACTCGGGACGCTTCGACGCGCTCCGGCTGCGCGAGGCGCTGAGCGCGTTTCGCATCACCAACCTGGCGGCGGCGCCGACGGTCTACCGGCTGCTGCGCGAGTCGGGGCTCGCCGGCCGCGAGGGCCTGCACCTCACGAAGCTGACCTACACCGGCGAGCCGATGGACGAGGCGACCTGGGACTGGATCGAGGCGACGCTCGGCCTCACGCCGTGCGGCATCTATGGCAGCACGGAGGTCGGCGTCATCGTCGTCAACTACCCGGGCTTCGAGGGCTATCGCGTGCGCCGCGGCGCGCTCGGCAAGCCGGCGCCGGGCTGGGACGTGGCCGTCGTCGATCCCGAGACGCGCCGGCCCCTGCCACCTGGCGAGGTCGGTGAGATCGCCGTGCGTCGCAAGGGCGAGTGGTTCCTGGTGAAGGATCGCGGCACGCTCGACGCCGACGGCTACCTGCATCACGGCGGCCGCTCCGACGATGTCATCATCTCGGCCGGCTGGACGCTGAGCGCGCTCGAGATCGAGCGCGCGCTGCTCTCCCACCCCGACGTGCGCGAGGCCGCCGTCGTCGGCGTCGCCGACGCGCGGCGCGGCCAGGTGCCCCAGGCGTGGGTCGTGTCCCGCCGCCGCTCGCCGTCGCTGGCGGCCGAGCTGCAGGACCACGTGCGCGCGCGGCTGGGTCGCCACGAGTTCCCGCGGCACGTCGAGTTCGTGGAGGCGTTGCCCCGCACGCCGGCCGGCAAGATCGATCGTCACGCGCTCCGCTCGCGCGGCGCGCCGTCGTCGCCCGCGTCGTGAGCTTTCCGCAGATCACCGAGGAGGCGCTGGCTTCCCTGCGGGCGTTGCTCGGTCGGCCGATCCGCCGTCCGGAGCCGTACGTCGAAGTGGCGACGCGCGACGCCATCCGTCACTGGGCCCACGGCATCGGCGACCGCAATCCGTACTGGGCCACGGCCGCCGTGGCGCCGCCGACGATCCTGTTCGCGATGGATCGCATCGCCTCCGGCTACGTCGGCGGCCTGCCGGGCATCCATGCGATGTACGGCGGCACGGACTTCCGCTGGCGCCGGCCGATCCGCGAGGGCGAGCGCCTGGTCGGGGCCAGCGTGCTGCTCGACCTCGAGGAGAAGGCCTCCGCGTTCGCGCGCCGGGCGATCAAGCAGACCTACCGGACCACGTTCACGGCCGACGCCGGCGACGTGGTGGCCGACGTCGACTCGTGGTGCTTCCGCACCGAGCGCGACACCGCCCGCGAGCGCGCCAAGTACGCACCCGTCGAGCCGGCCCGCTACACGGCCGAGGAGCTCGAGCGGATCCGGCGCGCGTATAAAGAGGAGGCGGTCCGCGGCGCGAGCCCGCGCTGGTGGGAGGACGTCGCCGTCGGCGAGGCGTTGCCGGAGGTCGTCAAGGGGCCGCTCACGGTCACCTCGATCGTCGCCTTCGTGCAGGGCTGGGGCAGCCTCTACGTGCGCGCCCACGGTCTCGCGTTCGACCTGTTCGAGCGTCACCCGGCGCTCGGCATCCCCAACGCCTTCGGCGTGCCGGAGCCGCCCGAGCGCGTGCACTGGGACGAGGCGCTGGCTCGCGCGGTCGGGGTGCCCGGCGCCTACGACTACGGCCCCGAGCGCGTGGCCTGGCTGGGTCACCTGGTCACGAACTGGATGGGGGACGCCGGGAGCCTCGCGCGGCTCGCCGTCCAGGTGCGACGCCACAACCTGATCGGCGATACGACGTGGTGTCGCGGCAGCGTCACCGCCAGGGCGCTCGTCGACGGCCGCGGTGAGGCCACCGTCACGCTGAGCGCGGTGAACCAGCGCGGTGAGACGATCGCCGCCGGTCAGGCGGTGGTCGTCCTGCCTCGTCGCGGCTGAACGGCCGCGGCGTACTCCCGCCCGCTCAGCCGACGACTTCGACGACGAGGTAGGCGTCGCCGCGATCGCCGCCGGGCAGCGCGCGGCCCTTGCCGCGCAGCCGCAGGCGCGTGCCGGAGCGGACGCCGGGCGGGACTGTGACGAGCACCGCGTCGTCGCCGTCAGGCCGGCGCAGCGTGACGCGCTTGTGCGCGCCGCGATCGGCCTCGGCGGCGGTGAGTCGCAGGGCAACGGTGACGTCGGGGCGGCCGCCCGCGGCGGGCGCCCCGGGCAAACCGACAAGACGCCGCCCGAGCATCCGCAACCCCGCGCCCGCGACGCGGCCCAGCACCCGCCACGGCGAGATCATGAACACGCCGCCGGTGACGACGACGCGCCCGCCGAAGAGCGTGCGCTCGAAGTCCTGGCGCTCGACGCGCAGACCCAGGCGCCTGAGCTCACGCGCCAGCTCCTCGAAGATCGCGCTGGCGCGCGGGTCGGCGAAGAGGTCGCGAAACACGTCCTCGCGCGAGTGGGCGAAGTCGCCGAGACGGCCGCCCTGGCGCGCCGCCTCCCAGGCCCGGCGCTTCGCCGGGTCCATCAGCACGGCGTACGACTCGCTGATCTCCTTGAACCGCTCCTCGGCGCGCGGATCGCCGGGATTGCGATCGGGGTGCCACTGGAGCGCCAGCCGTCGGTACGTCCGGCGGATCTCGTCCTCGGTGGCCATCGCCGGCACGCCGAGAATCGCGTAGTAGTCGACCTCCATGCGCGAGCGGGCCATGGCTCCAGGATACACGTGGCCGCTGGCAGGGCCTTTGCTCCAGCCCCCTGTCATGGAGACCCGGCGATCGTCGCCGCGCCGCGGGCCGTGGACCGAGACCACCCGGACCCTCATCGAATGTCTGCGCTGTCGCGAGGTCTGCGAGGACACCGTGACCCACGCGCTGCGCGTCGGCGGCCCGGCGGCGGAGGACGACCGGATCGGCGCGCTGCTGGACTGCGCCGACGTCTGCCGGACCACGGCCACGTTCATCCGGCGCGGCTCGCCGCTCGCCGGGCGCACGGCCGGCATCGCCGCCGACCTCTGCGAGCGCGCCGCCGAGGCGTGCGCATCGTTGGCCGAGGACGGCCCGCTGGCAGCGTGCGCTGAGACGTGCCGGCGCTGTGCCGCGTGGTGTCGCCGACTGGCCGCGGTCAACATCGAGCGCGCCGCCTGACGCGCCGATAGAGAAGCGCCACGGCTCCGCCGGGGCGCTGCGAACATTTGGGGGTTTGGGGGCCATCTCGGGGCCCCCATGTAAATCAATCGAGCGCCACGGCTCCGCCGGGGCGCTGCGAACATTTGGGGGTTTGGGGGCCATCTCGGGGCCCCCATGTAAATCAATCGAGCGTCTCTAGCCTCCCCATCCGGCCAGTCGGTATCCGAGGCCGGCCGCGGCGCCGCCCACGATGAGCCAGGCCGAGTTCACGCGCGCGGCGAGCAGCGCCGCGCCGCTGAGGATCAGCAGCGCGACGGTGAAGCCGTCCACGATCGCCGCGCGCGCGAGCTGCCAGGTGACCGCCGCCATCAGAGCGACGGCGGCCACATTGACGCCATCCAGGAACGCGCCGGCCCAGCGCGAGCGGCGCAGCCGCGGCAGCAGCGGGCGGCTGGCGGCGACGAAGACGAACGAGGGCAGGAAGATCGCGACCGTCGCCAGCAACGCGCCGACCGAGCCGGCGAGCACGTAGCCGATGAACGTCGCCGTGGTGAAGACGGGCCCCGGCGTGAACTGCCCGACGGCGATCGCGTCGAGGAGCTGCCGGTCGGTGAGCCAGCCGAGGCGCTCGACGAGATCGTCACGCAGGAACGCCAGCAGCACGTAGCCGCTGCCGTAGAGCACGGCGCCGATCTTGAGGAACGTGAGGAACAGCGTGCCGAGCGTCACCGGGACGCCGCCGGCGGCCGTCTGCCCCGACGCCGCGCCGGCGCCGCCGAGCGCCGTGAGCGCCGCCACCAGGCCGACCGCGCGCGGGGCGCGGGCCTGCAGCAGCATGACGACCACGCCCCCGGCGACGAGCAGCAGGAGGACGTTGACGCCGGCCAGGGCGAGGACGAGCGCGCCGAGGCCGACCAGCACCGACACGGGGCCCTTCACCGCCGTGCGCCCGAGTCCCCACATGGCGTGCGCGACGATCGCGATGATGACCGGCGTGATGCCATAGAGCGCCGAGGTCACGGCCGGGGTCGTGCCGTAGCGAACGTAGAGCCAGGCCAGCGCGAGCACGATCACCACGGCGGGCCCGATGAAGCAGATCCCGCCGACGAGCAGGCCCGGCCAACCGGCCCGCACGTAGCCGAGGTAGATCGACAGCTCGGTCGACGTCGGCCCCGGGATCAGGTTCGCCATGCCGACCAGGTCGAGGAAGCGCTCGTCGCTCACCCATCGGCGGCGCCGCACCACCTCCTCGCGCATCAGCGCGATGTGGGCGGCGGGGCCGCCGAACCCGATGACACCGAGCTTGAGGAAGAGCCGCGCGACCTCGCCGAGCCGTCCCGGCGCCGGCGTCACCGCGCCAGGCGTCGCGCGATCGCGTCGACGTCGTACACGCAACCGCCCCAGGTGCCGCCGCCCGCCTGCTGCAGAGCGGCCCACAGCCGCGTGTCGTCGGCCAGATCCGGATCGGGCGCGAGGTGCGGATGCGGCGGCCGCTCGGCGAGCAGCCGGGCGCCCTCCTCCGGCCCCACGCGCGCGCCCCCCTCGCCGACGAGATCGACGCGGCCCTCGAGCCGGGTGCGATCGATGACGATCTCGATGACGTCGCCGTCGCGCACGCGGCCTACCGGTCCGCCGGCCAGCGCCTCGGGACCGACGTGGCCGATGCAGGCGCCGGTCGAGACGCCCGAGAAGCGCGCGTCGGTGACGACCGCCACATGCTTGCCCCATGACAGGTGGCGCAGCGCCGAGGTGATCTGGAAGATCTCCTCCATGCCGGCGCCGAGGGGTCCCCGACAGATCAGCACCATCACGTCGCCCGCCTTGAGGCGATCGGGGCCCTGGCTCTTGATGGCCGCGATCGCGTCCCGCTCGCGCGTGAACACGCGGGCCGGCCCGACCTTGCGATAGACGCCGTCGGCGTCGACGACCGACGCATCGATGGCCGTGCTCTTGATCACCGAGCCCTCGGGTGCGAGGTTGCCGCGCGGGAACGTCACCGTGCTCGTCAGACCCCGCCGGTGCGCCTCGGCCGGGGCCATGATCACGTCGTCGGGATCGATCCCGTCCACGCTCTGCAGGCGCGCGCGGAGCTTCTGCCGCCGCTCCGAGCCCTCCCACCAGTCGAGCAACGCGCCCAGCCGCTGGCCGGCGACGGTGAGACAGTCGAGCTCGAGCAGCCCCTCGCGGCGCAGGTGCAGCATCACCTCGGGCACGCCGCCGGCCAGGAACACGCGCACCGTCGGGTGGCCGACGGGGCCGTTGGGCAGCACGTCGACGAGCCGCGGCACGCGACGATTGACCGCGCTCCACTCCTCGACCGTCGGCCGTCGCAGCCCGGCGGCGTGGGCGATGGCCGGCACGTGCAGCAGCAGATTCGTGGAGCCGCCGAAGGCGGCGTGCACGACCATCGCGTTGCGGATGGCGGCGTCGGTGAGGACGTCGCGCGTGGTGAGGCCGCGTGCCTGCAGCGCGAGCATCGCGCGGGCCGAGCGCCGCGCCATGTCGCGCCAGATCGGCTGGCCGGACGGCGCCAGCGCGCTGTGCGGCAGCGTCAGGCCGAGCGCCTCGCCGACCACCTGCGACGTCGCCGCGGTGCCGAGGAACTGGCAGCCACCGCCGGGCGAGCCGCAGGCGCGGCAGCCGAGCTCGGCGGCGGACTCGAGCGAGAGCTCGCCGTTGGCGAAGCGAGCGCCGATCGACTGCACCTTGCCCGCGTCCTCGCCGGCGATCGGCGGCAGCGTCACGCCGCCCGGCACGAGCACACACGGCAGATTGGGCGTGCCGGCGAGCGCCATCATCATGGCCGGCAGCCCCTTGTCACAGGTGGCTACCCCGAGCACGCCGCGCCGCGTCGGCAGCGAGCGGATCAGCCGGCGGAACACGATCGCCGCATCGTTGCGATAGGCCAGGCTGTCCATCATGCCGACCGTGCCCTGCGTGCGCCCGTCGCAGGGGTCCGAGCAGTACGCCGCGAATGGCAGCGCGCCGCGCGTCGCCAGCTCTTCGGCGGCCGCCTGCATGAGCAGGCCGACCTCCCAGTGGCCGGTGTGATAGCCGAGCGCGATCGGGCGGCCGTCTGGCGCGCGGATACCGCCCTGGGTGCTCAGGATCAGGAACTGCGGGCGGCCGAGCTCGCTCGGCTCCCAGCCCATGCCGGCGTTCTGGGTGAGACCGAACACGTCGCCGCTCGGACTGTCGCGCAGCATCTCGGCAGTGAGCGGCAGTCGGCCGGCCGGGCCGGTCCCGGCGGTAATGACCTCGAAGGCGGTCGGGTCCGTCGTCAGCAGGTCGTCGCGGTCGAGCAAACGGCTCATCGACGCAGGCTATGCGCAGAGGGCCCGATCGTCAAGGCGACGCGCCGGCTCGCTCGGCTCTCTGACGCCGCTCTGCTTCGAGAGTCGTGAGGGAGGAGGAAGCGGCAGAAACTCCTCCGCGCGAGCCGGCACCCGCAATCGTACCGCAAAACCCGAGCCAGCGAGACCACGGAGCTCACCGCCTCAGCCCAGCTCGTCGAGCGTAAGCCGCACGCTGGGCGCGAACGTCTCGAGGAAGTAGCGGACCTCGGGCAGCGGGAGGGCGACGACGGTCGCGCGCAGCGCCTGCTCGGCGCGC
>Ga0209474_10003192_pt1 | contig 14535 bp, 12 predicted proteins | sample GraSoiAngelo_145_FD_185902 | JGI IMG/M metagenome (GOLD analysis project Ga0209474, IMG submission 185902) | Grasslands soil microbial communities from the Angelo Coastal Reserve, California, USA - 14_1009_05_20cm (SPAdes) (version 2) | ecosystem: Environmental > Terrestrial > Soil > Grasslands...
CAAACGGTGAGAGATGTCTCGACTCCGCTCGACATGACAAAGAACAGCAAGAGATTCCCATTCGGGTGGGCTAAGGGCAAGCTCTCAACTACGCCACTGCTTCGCTCGGAATGACAAGTCGCTAATTTCCGCGACAATCATAGATTGGTGCGACTAGGCGCCTAATTATCTTTTATGACCACTGAAGCTACCGCCACAGTCGCTGCTCCACCCTACTCGCGAGCAAATCCGTTTCCGGGCAAGCTCGTTGTCAATCGCCGGCTGAGTGGTCCGGAATCGGCAAAAGACACGCGCCATTTTGAAATTGATCTGAGCGGATGGGGATTGAGTTTCGAGGTCGGAGATTCTCTGGCTGTTTATGCCACGAACGATCCGCAACTGGTCGATGAAATCATTCACGCGCTCGGTGCGACCGGCGATGAACAAGTGCCGCGGCCGAAAGGACCGCCAACGACATTTCGCGAAGCGCTGCTGCGCAATTATGGCATCACGCAGCCGACGCCCAAGTTTTTGAAGGCAATCGCTCAACGCGCCAGCGCCGCGCCTCTGTTGAGCGATCTTCTCGTCTCGCAACGCAAACAGGACCTCGAGACTTATCTCTGGGGAATGGAAGTAATCGATTTCCTGACCGAACATCCATCCGCTCGCTTCGCGCCGGAGGAATTTGTTGGGTTGCTTACGAAATTGCAGCCCCGGCTTTATTCAGTCGCATCGAGTCTGAAAGCCTATCCGGATCAAGTGCACTTCATCGTGGACGTGGTCCGCTACGAAAGTCATGGGCGCATACGCAAAGGAGTGGCCTCCTCCTTTCTTGCCGAACGCGCGAACGATGTGCCGGTGCCGGTTTTCCCCAGTGTGGCAAAGCACTTTCATCTGCCGGAAAATCCAGACACCCCCATCATCATGATCGGCCCCGGAACGGGGGTCGCGCCTTTTCGCGCGTATTTGCAGGAACGAAAGGCAGCCGGGTCAAAAGGAAAAAACTGGCTCTTCTTCGGGTCGCAGCATGAGCACTGCGATTTCGCGTATCGCGATGAGTTCAAGGCGTTCAAAAAAGAGGGATTTTTGACCCGACTCGATTGCGCCTGGTCACGCGATCAACCCCAGAAAATCTATGTGCAACACCGCCTGATGGAAAACGCCGCGGAGATTTGGAAATGGCTCGACGCCGAGGAGGCGCACTTTTTTGTGTGCGGCGACGCGCGCCGAATGGCGAAGGATGTGGATGCAACGCTGCGCAAAATCGTTCAGGAACATGGCGGCAAAAGCGTCGATCAAGCCAACGAATATGTTGAAAAACTGAAACGCGAAAAGCGCTACAAACGCGATGTGTACTAAGAAATGACGAAGCACGAATGACGAATGACGAAAACGCTTTAACGATTCAACGACTTAACGGTTTAACGTGGCGAAGCCCATTCGTCATTCTCCTCATCTGTGGCATAATAAAGTGTCAACGTTAAAGCCATGTACGAGAACACTGAATTCACATTGAGCCGCGATTGCGAGGCGATCCAAATTCCGAGCGGGCAAAAAACGACGATCCCGACTGGGACGCAGGGCGTCATCACACAGAGTCTCGGCGGAAGTTACACCATTGCCACGTACCAGGGTTTGGCGCGGATTGCCGAGAAAGATCTCGATGCTCTCGGTTTGGAAAAACTGCAGACGCAAGCAGTTCAAAAAGCTGCGAGCACCACAAACGGCGAAGTTTCCGAAGAAGCTGTATGGACCCAGCTCCGCCAATGTTACGATCCGGAGATCCCGGTGAACATTGTCGATCTTGGGTTGGTTTACGATTGCCGGTTGATCAAAAAACCGGAAGGCGGCACCAAAGTGGAAGTGAAAATGACGCTCACAGCCCCGGGTTGCGGCATGGGTCCGGCGATCGCACATGATGCGCAGAGCAAGATTTTGTCCATCGACGGCGTAGATGAAGCCGATGTGCAGCTGGTTTGGGACCCGCCTTGGAATCAAAACATGATCAGCGAAGCGGGGCGGATGAAGCTCGGGATGATTTGAAAATAGCGCGAGCCTCCGGCCTGCCGCAGCGGGCGAGGCGCTCACGCCACCATAAATGAGACATGGGATCTCCTCGGAAAAACCAGTCGAGGAGCGAACGCGTCATGTTCTGAGCGAAGTTTTCGCCGGCTACCCGCTGGAAAAAGTTGGCGTTCGTCTCTGGGACGACTCCCTATGGCCCGACGATCGGCACCGTTCAGCCACGCTCGCACTGAAACATCCCGGTGCGCTCACTCGAATGTTTTTACCGGGGACGGAAGTCGGTTTGGCCGAAGCGTATTTGCGCAACGATTTCGACATCGAAGGCGATATCGACACGGCATTTGAAGTCGGAGATTTTTTGCTCAGCCGCCTGGATGATTGGAAGAAAAAACTGAAGCTCGGTGGTCTGCTGATCAGACTTCCGGAGGGTGATGGAAGCTCGATAATGCAACGCGTCCCGAGGCAACTACTGCCACGGATCCGCGGCAAACGTCATTCACTGGAGCGTGACCGCCGTGCAGTAACATTTCACTACAACGTATCGAATGACTTCTACCAACTGTGGCTCGATCGCCAAATGGTTTACTCCTGCGCGTATTTCAAATCTTCGAACGATCATCTCGACATCGCGCAGGAACAAAAGCTTGATTATATCTGCCGCAAATTACGGCTTCGGACCGGCCAGCGTCTGCTCGATATTGGCTGTGGATGGGGCGCGCTGGTCATTCACGCTGCGAAACATTTCGGCGTACGCGCGGAGGGAATCACTCTGAGCGAACCGCAAGTCGAATGGGCGCACTCCCGGATCGCCGAAGCTGGATTGGAAAACAAAACGAATATCGAGCTGCGCGATTACCGCCAGATCGCCGCAGAAGGCCGGGAACTTTACGATGCAATCGTGAGCGTTGGAATGGCCGAGCACGTGGGGCGCGAGCGGCTGCCGGATTACTTCGCGGCTGCGCATCGGGCGTTAAAGCCGGGCGGCGTTTTTCTTAATCAGGCGATCGGCGAGGGCGTTGTACCCCGTCCGGATAACAGAAACGGGTCGTTCATCGAACAATACGTTTTTCCAGATGGCGATATTCCACCGCTGCCAATTATGCTGCGCTCTGCGGAGTCAGTCGGGTTCGAGATTCGAGATGTGGAAAATCTACGCGAGCATTATGGGTTCACCCTACGCCATTGGCTCCGCGGACTGGAAGCACATCATGTCGCAGCGCGTTCCGTTGTCGATGAAAAGACTTATCGCATTTGGCGTCTTTACCTGGCCGGCTCTGCGCACGGATTTCGCAGCGGGCATATTGCCGTTTACCAAACGCTGTTTGCAAAGTTAGATGCGTCCGGCCGGACCCATCTGCCGCTCACCCGCGCCGATTGGTACACCCAAAATCAGGTGGTGTGACACGCAGCACACCTTAATTGTTTCTCGGCGTTGACAGGCGCCCGCGTGGCTTCTATACTCGCTACCCTCACGCTTCCGTTACAGAAAAATTTCTGCCCCGACAACGATAACGACATGCCTTCGACTGAAATCATTTTAACCGAAAACGTTCCTGGCTTGGGGGCTGAAGCTGACGTGGTCAAGGTGCGGCGCGGCTATGCACGCAATTATTTGTTGCCTCTCGGCAAAGCGCATGAGGTGACTCCGGCGAGTTTGCGCCAGCTCGATGCACTCAAGGCAAAGCGCGCCGAACGCGAGGCGCGAGAGTTGCACGAGGCTGAGGAATTGGCTCGTCGAATTGGCAAGGCGCGAATCGTGTTCACGCTGGAAATCGGTGACACCGGCAAAGCATTTGGTTCGGTCACGGCGCAAGACATCGTGAACCGTCTCAAGAACGAGCTCGGGGCAGAGATTGATCGACACAAAATCGTTCTGGAACGCCCAATCAAAGATACCGGCGAACACCAGGTCCCGATTAAGTTACATCACGATGTGACGGCTCAATTTGTTTTTCAGGTGAAATCGGCGGAAAAAAAGGCCGAAGAAACTCCTGGCGAGCAACCTGAGAAAAAACATCGTTCGCTTTTCCGAAGAAAAAAAGAGACCTAAATAAATGGCGACTCAACCGTCCTCGCGGACTGCTGAGAAGCCTCGTGGAGAATCGGGCAATGGGCCCGGCCGAGGCTGGCCAGAAAAAAATGGCGGTCTGCGCGGCGGGCAGTCACTCACATCTTCTTCGCAGGATATTCACCGTACGCCGCCGAACAGCGTCGAAGCGGAGCAGGGCGTCCTGGGCTCGATGCTCATCTCACCGCGCGACACCATTGGAGAATGCGTCGAAAAAATTAACGAGGAATATTTTTATGTCCCCGCGCACCAAACCATCTACACCGTGCTGGTGGAGCTTTGGAATGCCGGCCAGGCGATCGACCTGATTACGTTTACACAAGTGCTTCGCGACAGGAACCTGCTTGAGAGCCTGGGCGGCGCCTCCTTCGTCACCGGCCTCTTCACGTTCGTGCCAACAGCAGCAAACGTTCAGTACTACCTAGATATCGTCCGCGACAAGTACATCCTCCGTGAGATTATCGCTGCCGCGACTGAGAGCGTTCGGCGCGCTTACGAGGAACAGGACGAGGTGAATAATCTCCTCGACGAGGTGGAGCAAAGAATCTTCGCCGTCGGCGAAGACCGCTTCAAAGGCCAGATGCTCTCGATGAAGGATCAGGTGATGGAAGCGATCGAATCGATCGAGAAGCTCTACGAACGCAAAGGCGGAATTACCGGAATCTCAACTGGCTTCATCGAATTTGATCGCATGACGAGCGGAATGCACGGCGCGGAAATGATTGTCATCGCAGCCCGGCCAAGCATGGGAAAAACTGCGCTGGTCATGAATATTGCGGAGCACGTCGCGGTCCAGGAAAAACTTCCGGTAGGGGTGTTCAGCCTGGAGATGAGTAGCCAGCAACTTGTACAAAGACTGCTTTGCTCACGCGCTCGCGTTAATTTACAAAAAGTGCGCGATGGATTTCTGGCCGAGCGCGATTTTCCGAGCCTGACGGCCGCGGCATCGAAGTTGGCCGAAGCGAAGATTTTTATCGATGACAGCGCCGGTCTAAGCATTTTGGAGCTGCGAGCAAAGGCGCGCAGGCTCAGGGCCCAGCACGACGTTCAACTGCTCATCGTCGATTATTTGCAACTTCTAAGATCGACATCCCGGCGCGCGCAGGACAATCGACAGCTTGAGATTTCCGAGATCTCCGCGGGCATAAAAGGCCTGGCGAAAGAGCTGAAGATCCCGATCATAGTCGTGGCGCAATTGAACCGTCAACCGGAAGCGCGTTCCGGCGGCAAACCGCGCTTGAGCGATCTGCGCGAATCCGGCTCGATCGAGCAGGATGCCGATTTGGTCGGCTTACTTGTTAGGCCGGAAATTTATGAGGAGGATGAGGAAGCGCGCGCGGAGAAAGCCGGCGAAGCCGAATTGATTATCGCGAAACAGCGCAATGGTCCGGTGGGCGAAATTCCGCTGACGTTCCTGAAGGAATTCACCCGCTTTGAAACTCGCGCGCGCAATGTGAGCGAGCCGGAAGAAGCGTTTTAAGTAGAGATCGAAGCGTTCAAACGGCGAACCAATCGTCCGCTTGAACGGTTGAAACACTTACGACTCAACGCGGCGACAGCGATTCCGCCGCATCGATCACGTGCTGCGCGTCGATACCGCGCTCTTTCATTACTTCAGCGCCGGGCGCGCTCAGTCCAAATTCGTGCAGCCCGACTACTTTACCATCGAGGCCGACGTACTGGTACCAAATTTCCGTCACCCCGGCTTCAATTGCGACGCGTTTCCGGCATTCGTTAGGCAAAACTTCTTCGCGGTATTTTTGTGGCTGGCGATTGAAGCGCTCGAAGCATGGCATGGAAACTACGCGTACACCGTTGCCGAGTTCTTTCGCTGCGGCGAGCGCATGCTGTAATTCGCTCCCGCATGACATGATGATCAGATCGAGTTTGCCTTTCTCCTTCTGCGCGATGTAACCGCCACGCGCGGCTCCTTCGCGGCGCAACTTTGGATCGATATCGCTCAACATCGGAACGGTCTGACGCGTAAGCGCGAGGAGGGTAGGCCCATCCGTTCGTTGCATTGCGGCGACAAATGCGCCTGCGGTTTCTTCCGGATCGGCGGGGCGAATCACGTCGATGTTGGGCATCAAACGAACCGAGCTCACCGTCTCCACCGGTTGATGGGTTGGGCCGTCTTCGCCGACGCCGATCGAGTCATGGGTAAAAATGTAAATGTTCGGCAAACGCGCGAGCGCACCGAGCCGAATCGAGGCGCGGCAATAGTCAGTGAAGACCATGAAGGTCGCACCGGAGGCGCGAAAAAGTCCATGGTACGAAATGCCGTTCAAAATCGCGCACATCCCATGTTCGCGAATCCCGAACCGGATGTTGCGCCCGCCGGGCGTGTCGCTCGTGAAATCGCCGCCGTCATTGATGTAGTTCATTGTCGATCCATGCAGATCGGCGCTGCCGCTGGTGAGCAACGGCATTGCTTGCGCGATTGGTTGCAATACTTCGCCACCAGCTTTTCGCGTGGCCAGTTTCGCGTCCGACGGAAACGCGGGGATTTTGGATAAAAGATCGGCCGGCACTTCTTTCTCAATCCCGTCATCAAGCATTTTTGCGAGGCCGGGGTTCTTCTTGCGCCACTCGCTGTAAATTTTTTCCCAGCGCTCGTAATCAGCGAGCAGCTGCTTCTTGTGTTCGGCAAAGTAATCGTACACATCCTGCGAGACGAAATAATGTTCCTCAGGCAATCCCAGCGCTTTGCGCGCTGCATCAACGTATTTCGCGCCCGCTTCCCCATGTGCTTTGTAAGTCCCTTCGACTTCCGGGACGCCCTTGCCGATGAGCGTATGCGCGATGATGTATTGTGGTTTCCCGTTGTCACGCTCTTTGGCGACGTTCAATGCATCGAGAAACTGTTGCATGTCCTCACCGTCGATTTCCTGAACGTCGAACCCGTAGGCTCGAAGACGTTGGCCAGTGTCTTCGCTCTGGGTTGCTTTCGCCGGCGCATCGAGCGTAACGCCGTTGGAATCGTAAATCAGGATCAAGTTATCGAGGCCCCAATGACCAGCGAGCGCACATGCCTCGGAAGCAACGCCTTCCTGCATATCGCCGTCACTGCACAAACAGAAGACGTGATGATTAAAAATCGTGTGCTCGTTCGTGTTGAAGCGCGCCGCCGCCATTTTCGAGGCCGCCGCAATGCCGACTGCATTCCCGACTCCCTGCCCAAGAGGTCCCGTGGTGCATTCTACCCCGGGCGTGTGGCCGAATTCAGGGTGCCCCGGCGTTTTAGAATGCAGTTGCCGGAAACGCTTGATTTCCGACATCGGTAAATCATAGCCGCTCATGTGCAGCCAGGCGTACAAAAACATGCTACCGTGCCCGCCTGAGAGGACGAAGTAATCGCGATTGATCCAGCGCGGCTTGTCCGGATTATATTTTAAAGCATACCCATAAAGCACGGCACCCATCTCGGCGCAGCCAAGCGGAAGCCCGAGGTGACCAGATTTCGAAGCCTGCACGGCGTCCATACACAAACCGCGTGCTTCGTTTGCCGCCTGAGAGAGAATTTTGATATTTAGACTCATGGAAAAGAAAGGAAGATTTTAGATTTCGAATGAAGGATTGAAAGGCGCGAATCTCTATATGGCGGAACATTTGCATTCGACAATGTATTTTCCGCCGCTGAAGTATCACGCGCTGCTAAGGCCGAAAGTCCAAAGGCTGCTCCACCTGTGAATCCGCCATCGCTCCTGCAAGTTGTCGAGCGGCTCGAACGTCTTGCAGGCAAATTGCCTTCCAGAATTCAAAAAGCCGTTCTCGGCGAGCTTACGCCGCTCAAGCAATTATTTCTCCAGCAGCGCCCACCGCGTTTTCTTTTTTCCGGTTCAGCTAAAATATCTGCAAGGGAAATTATCGATGCACTTTTCGGTCAGACGGACTCCACCGAGGCGGATGATGCCGCCGTACCTTTTTACCGCTGGTTCGATATCAGCTTTGCCGAACGAGGAAAGATCTCGGTCCTCGACGCGCGCGGTGCTGATGATTCAGCTGCCATCCAGATCCAGGACGAACTCAAATATTGCCCTGCCGATATCATTTTTTTCCTCAGCGGCGACCAGACCGGGCGGGAACAGGAGCAACGCGATCTCGCTGATTTAGACAGGTATCTTGCCTGGAATAAACAGCTGGAAACCGACGCCAAGATAATTGAAATCATTATGCCGTCTGTGGAAATGGCCGGTGCGTGCGATCACAGCGAACTAACCGTATCGCGTCAGGGATACGCAGTTCGATCAAATCTTGCAGGGCGCGCAGCCTTTTTGGAGACGCTAAGATTAATTCCTGCCGGTGATGACCGGACACTTGCGCTGATCCCTCCGGAATCGCAACGCCTCATGTCGACCCTGGCCTGCGAATTGCCGAATGAGACGCGGATGGAAATAATCAGGATATCGAGAAATCGCGAGGCGCAGTACGAAGTGGCGAAGCTTTTGATAAAATCTGCGACCGCTGTTTCTGCAGCGATCGGCGCTCAACCGATCCCGCTGGCCGATTTGCCGATTCTGACCAGCTTACAGCTGACAATGGTCGCTGGAATTATGCATGTGAGCGGTCGTGAGTTGAGCCTGCGCGCGGCTGCAGAATTTGTGGGGGCGCTCGGTGCGAATGTTGGCGCGGCGATGCTTCTACGAGAAGGCACCCGCGTGATCCTGAAATTCCTTCCCGGGTGGGGAAATGTCGTCTGCGGACTAATGGCAGGAACAGGCACTTATGCGATTGGCCGGGCCGCAAGCGTATTTTTTATCGAAGGCGTTTCCTTGAGAGATGCGCGGAGAATCTATCGCGCGGGTCGCAAAACTCGCGCGCGTCCAGCTCTGCCGGCTAGTGATAGGGCCAACGCTAAAAGAGGCTAATCTCTCGTCTCCGTGATTGTTGAGGAAGTTGTTGAATAACTTGTGAATAAAATCCTCTATCGAAAGCGTTTCGTTCAGAATATTTTGTGAACAAACACATCACGTTCATTGGACGGTTGAGACGCGTGTCGATGCTTGTATGAAGCTTTCGGATTTACGAACGACGCTTCAAGAGATACACGTTTCGCCGGTCAAGACTCTCGGGCAAAATTTCCTACACGATCAAAATCTCGCTCGATGGATTGTCGACCAAGCTAAGATAACCTCGGACGATTACGTGGTGGAGATCGGGCCTGGACTGGGCGCTCTGACGAAGCTGGCGCTTGAGAGAGGTGCACGTGTCTTCGCGATCGAAAAAGACACACGGCTCGCTAATTTTTTGCGCGAACGCCTCGCTCATCCACAACTTGAAGTGCTGAACACAGATGCACTTGATTTCGATGCTCACGTTCTTTTTTCGCAGCGCGCCGTGAAATTGCTTGCCAATCTTCCATACAACATTTCAAGTCAATTGCTCCTGAAGTTTTTGAAATACCCCAGTCCGATCTCATTGTGGTTGTTAATGTTACAAAAAGAGATGGCGTTACGGCTTTCAGCTTTACCGTCCACGCGTAATTACGGAGCGCTTACCTTGCACGTGCAATTACATCATCGCGTCGAATATTTGCGCGCGATTCCAGCAAATGTTTTTTTCCCACGGCCTGATGTCGATTCTGCACTCGTGCGAATCATGCCGCGCGACGCCCGCGAGTTACCCGAACGCGATGATGAGTTGCTAATGAAGCTGATTCGATGTGGCTTTTCTCAAAGAAGAAAGCAGTTGCAGAAATTGCTACGCGCCTACGTCGCAGATTGGAGGGATGTCTCCTCCAATCTGGGTTTCAATCCCAAGGCCAGAGCAGAAGAGTTGTCGCTGGTTCAGTGGATTGGCTTGGCAAATTACATCGCACCGGCCATTCGCCCCGAGACTCACGCGATCAAGGAGGAACAGTTCCCAGTGGTCGATAAAATGGATCGAGTTTTACGCTATGCAGGCCGCTCCGAAGTGCATGGGGATAACTTGTATCATCGCGCTGTCCATATCTTTATTTTCAACGAGGCAGCCGACCTTTATCTTCAACAACGGTCTCGCTGGAAAGATCGATATCCGCTTCTGTGGGACTCGAGCGCGGCCGGTCACGTCAGCGATGCGGAAAATTACGACGAAGCGGCGAAACGCGAGTTGGAGGAAGAACTAGGCATAAATGTTCCGCTTGAAAAGCTTCTCAAGATTTCCGCCTCGCCGCAGACCGACCGGGAGTTTATCTGGCTCTATCGAGGACAATTGCACGGCAATATTAAGCCAAACCGCAGTGAACTCGAGAGCGGTGCTTTTGTCGCCACGGCGACCGTGGATGGCTGGGCCGCGACACGACCAGAGGATTTCGCGCCTGGATTCCTGCAATGCTGGCAAGCTTATCGCCGAAGATAAGCGTTTAACCTTATCTGAAGCCCACAAATTTGCGCTTAGGCAGGCGGCGCATCGCTGCGCGCCGGAACTCGCGCGCCGCACGCCTCGCCGCCTTCTTCCCCCCCATAGATGCTGTCGCTAAACATCTTCGTTACTACTTTGGTTCCGCGAAGAAAATGGACCTGAAAACCGTGCGTCTGCTTCTTCGCGCGCGATTTTGTGTCAATACGGCGGATGTTCGCTTCCGAATCGGGGTTGGGACGTCTTCGCATAAGAAACAGTTAAGTTAACGAGAACCTATCTTAACAACGAAAGGAATCAATGAATCTGGGTCGACCTAACTGCGCCCGCCTCCAATTTTTCCGGCGACGGCAGGTTCCAAGGACGCCATTTTTTATCGTATTCCTTGGCAGGTAACAATGCGTAACAAGGACGCCGCTTTGCCCTCAGCCACGTTACCACCTTTACCAGGTTTGCTTCCGCCATCGTCGTGCAACCAGTCGTGGGCCGATTCACACCGCGCCGAATATGAAAAAAAATTGCGCTGCCAGCGCCAGGAACCGGTGGATCCGAATTGTGCCGGATTTCAACGAGCCAGTGATAGGCAAAATCGCCCGAGCGCATTTTTTCGTGCGTGTAATTATCCGGAGGACGCTTTGGATCAATTACGATATGCCGATTGTAATTTGCCGATCGGGGGTCATCGCTCCATACGTCCGCTTCCGTTACTTGGTGATACGGGTAATCGCCCCCGGGAGGCAAATGCGAATCGTAACCAAAAACTTCGCCGATCTCGAAAACTCCCGCAGGTGCTCGTCCATCGCGTTCTTTCTTTCGAAGTCCCTGCTCATTCTGCCCAGCTAGCCCCGTTCCCCACGCGACGCCATTTTTTCCAAACAATACCGGGAAAGATCCAGCCACGGGCGACCAATCGCCACCGCGCAAGCGCTCAAATAATCGTAACTCGCCGCGCAATGAATTCCAGGTTGGCGCGATCCCTAGGATGAGCTGCGTGCAATCGTCCGGAACGCCGTCGGCATGCGCATTACTCGCGAGCAACATCAGGGAGCAGATCAATGAACAGTGAAAGATCGACACAGGCATTTCAGACTACTGCGAGCTGAGTTGGTCCAGCGCAACTGCTTTTCGTGCTTCAATTCTACATCCGAAGGCCCGACACACGGCGATACTTGTATAGAAGCGCTGCAGATGATCTGAGCGCTCAACGTTTCGGTTTATTCTCATATGAAAATATCACTCTTATTCGGACCAGCGTTTGCCATCCTGGGTGTGGCCGCCACTCCCGTGTTCGCCCAAACCCAGACTACAACCAGCACCGGCGGCGGCGCCTATGTTCAAACCAGCAAGCTGATCGGCACAAAGGTCAAGGCATCGCAAGGCGAAGACATCGGCGTAATTAAGGACGTTGTGCTCGACCGCAATACAGGGTGCATGGCTTACACGGTTCTCTCTGCCGGCGGCGGTGGCACTCGTGCCACTGGGCAAGCAAAAACCGTTGCCGTTCCATGGACGGTTTATTCTCCCTCATCCGATCCAAGCATTTTAATGGTTCGCGTTGAGCGGGACAGGATTTATAACGCACCTGAGTTCGATTATGCGCGCATCGATGAGTACGGGACCACTGGTTACATTAACAACATCTACTCTTATTACGGTGTCAGTCCTCAGGCTGGAGTTGGAGTAAGCGGCGGCGTTTCCGGCACTGCGACGACCACTGGTGCAACCGGGGCGACTACGGGTGCCGCGAGCCCGACAGCCCCGGCTTCACCGGCCGCGACGTCCCCTCCCACGGGAACTGCGTCACCAAGAGCAACGGCTTCGCCTCGTGCGACCTCCTCTCCGAGGGGAGCCGCTTCCCCAAGAGGAACCACCTCGCCTCGTGCGACCTATTCCCCGACGGGAGCTGCTTCCCCTGGAGCGACTGCTTCACCGGGCGCAGGTGCGGAGAGAACTGCTTCACCAGGCGCAACTGCGGCACCAACGTCACCCGGAGCGACCAGAGGCAGAACCAGAGCCAGCGTGACACCGCCCGCTGCACCCGGCCAGACTGAGACAGCGTCTCCGAGCGAGACTGGAGAAAGACCATCGGAAACCACAACTGGTTCAACCGAAGGCAAGAAATCTTCTCGTCATCATCGAACTGAAGGCAGCTCTACGACCGAACCAAGCGCAACCCCGCAATCGCCCGAGGAACAAGAATAACGAAGGTTCTTGGAGCGAAATAATTCAGGAAGATCGCGAAACCGCAGGAACGAGAGCGTGTTCTACGGTTTCTTTGGAATGCGAGGCTAAACCTTCATTACGTCTGCGGTTTCCACTGCAGCCGTGTCTGCGGGAAGATATTTCGCACCGATGATCCAAGCCAGGCCGGAGGCAAAGATTATTCCGGACACAAATAGAAACGCTACATGCATGTTTGTATGACCGCCGATGTAACCAATCAGCCAAAATGCCTGCACGTCGCCTAACGCGTGGATGACGAAAATGTTTACGGCAAATGCCGTCGCGCGCACAGTCGGCAGCGAGACGTTGGCCAGCGCCGTGTTTGAAGGACCTGTGTTCAAGAACAGGAAAAAGATTACGAGGAACATCGCGACCCACGCCGCGGGAAACGGAATGTAAAGGGTCGCAATGAAGAGCGGACATGCTATCAGCATCCCGATTCCCGAGACCCAGAAATAGGAACCAGCGAAACGCGGACGCAACTTATCGGCGATAACTCCGCCCAGAAGCGTCGAGATCAGACCAGCAACTACAGTAATCAGTCCGAAGATGGTCCTGCTCATGGCTGGGCTTTGATTTCGATAAACCAGATACGCCGATACCCAATATCCCAAACCGCCGGTTACAAAAGTCATCAATGTTTGTGCGATGCAGTTGATGAGATAAGAGCGCGTGCGGAAAAGCCTCAGGTAATTCCTCAGGCTCCGGCGCGGCGATTCTTGGAGCACGTGGTGTGCAGTGACGCGCGGGTCGCGTTGCCAAAAACAGAGCAGGCCTAGCAGCAAACCAGGCGGCGCCACGAGATAAAATGCCCAGCGCCAGCCGAGGTGAGCACCGATCACGCCGCCGATGACATAGCCCAACGCGCTGCCGACGGGAATGGCGGCGCAAAAAATCGCCATGATCCGGCCGCGTATTTCGATTGGGAAAAGATCGGACAAGATTGTCGGTGCAGCCGGGCCGTAGCCGCCTTCGCCAATTCCAACGCAAACTCGAGTCGCAAAGAGAATAGCGAACGTCGCTGCCAAACCGGAGCCGCCGCTGGCCACGCTCCACAAGATCACAGCGGAACCGACGATGATCCATCGCGAGAACCGATCGGCGAGCAAGCCGAGAATCGGTGCGCTGATCATGTAAGTTACGAAAAACGCGTCGCCGAGGAGACCGGTCTTCGTCATGGCGTTTACGTCGTTAGGCGCAAAAAAACTGGCGCGAATATCAGGCTCGAGCGCAGCCAGAATTTGCCGATCGATATAATTAAACAGATTGATCCCGAGCAGGAGCAAAAGCGCACCGTTCGCGCCGCTAATCGATTTCTTCATGCCACTTTCCACCGCCAGTTGGCGATTGCAGATGGCCACGCGTTAATTGTAAATGATAAACAATGGCTTCCATGTCCGCCGCTGAGCGCACGCTGCATATCATTGCGGGGCCACCCCTGCGCTGCCTTTATCGTGTCACGGCACACGGGCTAAGAAACTTACCCAGCGGCGGATTTCTTCTCCTGCCCAATCATATTACCTGGGTGGATGCCATCGTGCTGCAACTTGCGTGTCCACGCCCGATTCGCTACATCATCGACCAGGAATTTTATCGCAAACCGATCCTGCATCCGTTTTTGCGCCTAGTGGGCTGTATTCCGATTGATGCGCGACATTCGCATTCCGCCATTCGCGCCGCGACGGAAAAAATCGCTCAAGGCGAGATTGTTTGCCTTTTTCCTGAAGGCCAGTTGGAGCGCGCTGGAACGCTATTGCGCTTGCAACGCGGTTACGAACTGATCGCGCGGCATGCTAACGCGCCGGTCGTTCCAGCCTGGCTGGACCAACTCTGGGGCTCGATCTTCTCATTCCAAGGCGGAAAATTCTTCACAAAATTTCCACAGCGGATCCCCTACCCCG
>Ga0209474_10003193_pt1 | contig 14534 bp, 10 predicted proteins | sample GraSoiAngelo_145_FD_185902 | JGI IMG/M metagenome (GOLD analysis project Ga0209474, IMG submission 185902) | Grasslands soil microbial communities from the Angelo Coastal Reserve, California, USA - 14_1009_05_20cm (SPAdes) (version 2) | ecosystem: Environmental > Terrestrial > Soil > Grasslands...
TGCTGACGGCGCTGACCTGGGGCGGTGCGGACTTCACCGCTCGCTTCTCCACCCATCGTATCGGCACCCTCCGCACCATGTTTTACATGCAGTTCGTCGGATTTCTTCTTCTAACAATTTCCATGCGCTGGCTCGGTGGCTGGGGGCATCTAGCCGACGGCTCGGGCTGGCAGCCTTGGGCCTGGGGATTTTTCGCAGGTCTTCTCAACGCCTGCGGCACGCTTTCTTTGTACCGCTCCTTTGAAATCGGCAAGATGGCCGTCGTCGCTCCGCTTTCCGCGAGTTATCCCGCATTGACGCTTATTCTCTCTTGGCTGAGCGGAGACCATCTTTCCACCGCGCGAGTGGCTGGCATCCTTTTCATTTTGCTTGGAGTGGCTGTCGTTGCTGGGGGAGAGCACGAGCCTTCGGAGAACTCCGCGCAACCAACAAAAGCCAATACACGGGGCATTGGCTGGGCCACCATCGCTGCGATCGCATTTGGCGTCTTGTTCTGGCTCCTTGGCATTCGCGTTGTGCCTCGTGTCGGGGCGATTCAAGCCGTGTGGATGATTCGCTTGACCAGTGCCTCCCTGACCGCGTTGATCATTTTTTCCGCGGCGCAACCCATGCGCCTCCCCCACGGCGGCGTCCGTTGGATGGCTCTCGGCATGGGCGCGTTTGATACGCTCGCGTTTGTCTTGAGCAATCGCGGAATGCAAATGGAGCAGGTCGCCGTTATCAGCGTTCTCGGCTCGCTCTATGGAGCCGTCACCGTGGGCCTCGCCGCGATTTTTCTGCGCGAACATATTTCCCGCTGGCAATGGACCGGAATCGCAACCATCTTCGGCGGAATTCTTATGATTAGTATGTAAGCATTGCGAGACTCAAATACCTGATAGCGGGAATGACGGTGCAGGCAGCTTTGAGCCACACCAAGTCCGAGTCCAAAATCCGCTTTCTTGCTCAAAACTTACGACTTTGGACTTATGACTTTTGGCTCTTTGCCCTGCTGATACACTACTCGCCGCGATGAATTGTTCCTTCTGCAATGTAGCGTTGCCCGTGCCCTTGCGAACGACGTTCACCTACGCTGTGCCGGAGCCAATGCGCGGCGCCGTGCAGCCAGGCAGCCGCGTTCTCGTGCCTTTTCGCAAGAAGTCTCTCGTCGGCGTCGTCGTTGACTTTGTGAATGCCGCGCCCGAAGGCACAAAAGTCCGCGACATCGCCCGCGTGCTTGATTTTGTTCCTACACTAACGCCAAAACTCCTCGAACTCGCAAGTTGGATCGCAAACTACTACCTCGCGCCCATCGGCGAAGTCTTCCGCGCTATGCTTCCTCCTTTGACCGAGCTGAAATCGCAGCGCCAAATCGTCTTGACACCCTCCGGCCGCGAAGCCTCAGAAAGTTTAAGCGGCGGCGAACTCTCGCACGGCCTGACAAGTGCGGAGGCCGCGTTTCTCGCGACGCTGAAAGGGAAAAAAGGCTCCATTCTTCTCGGGCCTCAAGCGAAGCTGGGGCTCGATCTTCAGTCCCTCCAAAAACTCCAGCGCCTCGGCCTGATTCAAATCCACGAGAGCCTTCAGACCCAAAAACGAAAAACGCTGCGCGTGGTCGCTTGGAAGGCCGCATCTTCCTCCGAGGGAGGCGCCGCACCGCTTGCCGAAAAAGAAGAAAAAATTCGCGCCCTGCTCGAAACTGAGCGCGGTCCGCTTCCTCTTCCGCAGCTCTTGCGGCTCGCCAATGTCACTCGTTCTCTCATCGATCGCATGCTGCGCGACGGCTTGCTCGAAAGCTGGGAGGAACCGCTCGATCCCGCCGAGGATCCCTTTGATACGGGTTACACGCCGCCCGCTCACGAACTCAACGCCGAGCAGGACGCCGCGCTTACAGGCATCCGCGCGCGCTTCGAATTGGGCGACTTCGGCGTGCAATTGCTCCACGGCGTCACCGGCAGCGGCAAAACGGAAGTGTACCTACGCTCTGTCCAAGACACGCTGGCCCGCGGAAAAACCGCCATCATCCTCGTCCCGGAAATCGCTCTCACGCTCTGGATTGGCCGCCAGTGCCGTTCCTGGTTCGGCGCGCGCTTCGAGGGCGTGGCCGTTCTTCACTCCGCCCTGAGTGACGTCGAACGCGCGCGCGAATGGTGGCGCGTTCGAAATGGCGAAGCCCGCGTGGTAGTCGGTACACGCTCCGCGATTTTCGCGCCGCTCGAAAATGTCGGCCTCATCATCGTGGATGAAGAACAGGAGAGCAGTTACAAGCAGGAAGAAACGCCTCGCTACCACGGCCGCGACGTGGCCATCGTGCGCGCGAAGATGGAAAACGCCGTAGCCCTTCTCGGCTCAGCCACGCCGTCCATGGAAACCTGCCATCACGCGCGCAACGGAAAATATGAACTGCTCACCCTGTCTTCCCGCGTCGCCGATCGCCCTCTCGCCGGCGTCGAAATCGTCGACTTGCGCGACGAATTTCAGCAAACGCATCAAACCAGCCCGATCTCCTCGAAGCTCCACGCCGGCATTCAGGAATGTCTTTCAAATGGAACGCAGGCCCTCGTGCTCATCAACCGTCGCGGCTATTCTTGGTCGGTTCTCTGCCGCAGTTGTGGCGCTTCTGTGCAATGTGTCAATTGCAGTATTTCCATGACGCATCATAAGCACCGCAACCGCCTTGAATGCCATTACTGCGGCTCTGTCCAGCCAATCCCGCAGCTTTGTCCCAAGTGCCAGTCCCAATATGTTTATTTTTTCGGTGAAGGCTCCGAGCACCTCGAAGAACGCCTGCACAAGGAATTTCCCGGCGCGCGCATCGCGCGGCTCGACCGCGACACGGTGCGCACCAAGCGCCAATATCAGGAAACCCTGGGCGCGTTTGCCGGCGGCGCGCTCGATATTCTCGTCGGCACCCAAATGCTCGCCAAAGGCCACGATTTTCAGCGCGTCACGCTGGTCGGCGTCATCAGCGCGGACTCATCTCTCAGCCTGCCCGATTTCCGCGCCGCTGAGCGCACCTTTCAGTTGCTCACGCAAGTCGCTGGCCGCGCCGGCCGCGGAGAACTTCCCGGCCGCGTGCTCATCCAAACGTTTTATCCGGACCACTACGCGATTCAGGACGCCGTCAAACAGAATTACCTCTCCTTCTTCGAGCGCGAACTGCACTTTCGCCGCATGATGGCCTACCCGCCGTTCACTTCCCTCGCCAACGTGATTGTGCGCGACACCAGCCTCGAAAGAGCGATCCTCTGGTCGCGCCAGCTCTCCCAATACTTTTCTCCGCATGACGGCGAGAAAGTCCGCATTCTCGGCCCAGCGACCGCCCCCCTTGCGCGCCTGAAAAAGGAACACCGCTTCCAATTTCTCCTCAAGTCCCCGAAGCGCTCCGTGCTGACCAAACTCCTCAGCGGCGCGCTTGCCTACTGCGACGCCAAAGAAATCCCGCAAACCGCCGTCCTCCTGGACATGGACCCTCTCAGCCTCTTGTAGGGCCCCGCCTTCTGAGGCGGCCCGAGGGCACGACACCGTCGTGCCCTTGCTTTTTTCATAGCGTCGCTCTACCGGGAGACTCATGACGAGGGGCTACGACTCATGTCCATTGGTACTCAAATATCGGGTATGACGCTCCAATGCAGCACTATTCTAGCCGGCAACTCTTGGTCCTTTTCCGAATTTCGGATTTCGATTTTCCGTTCTCGATTGGCGCGGGCTTCACTCAAACGCCGATTTTCACTCAAACATTGTCGCGGCTACTGCGCTCGCGATCTTGCTTCATTGCCAATTGCGGCCGAAGGCTCGCCAGGTTCCGCAGCGTGTTGTACCAAAACGCCGCGCCAAGGCTGAGCATTGCTATCGTGATCAAAAGGCTCGGCAATGTGCTCGAGGACTGCGCCGAGCCTCGCTCGTCCTGAAACAGCTTGAATTGGGAGCGTGCGAGTTCACTCTTCAGCGAAGCGGACTGGTCAATCAGCTTGTCCGAATCGCTCACGAGCTCCACGTTCACCTCTTGCTGGTAGGCGGCAGCCAGGCTCTCTCGCGCGGGATTCCCAACTAGCGTCATGCGCAGCCAGGAGTCTGCATCCTCACGGCTGGCAAATCCCGGCACAGTTTCGAGGTCGTGCATCGCTTTGGACTTCGCTCCAGCGGTGACTCTGTCTTCCGTTGGAGTTGCTGTGGCCCCCGTCTTTTCTCGCTCCTTTGTTCGTCCTTTCCGCTTAGCAGATTCGAGGTCGTGCATCGCTTTGGACTTCGCTCCAGCGGTGACTCTGTCTTCCGTTGGAGTTGCTGTGGCCCCCGTCTTTTCTCGCTCCTTTGTTCGTCCTTTCCGCTTAGCAGATAGAGGCTTGGCATCGCTACCCCCGTTATTTCCGGAAGTTTCCACGGAGCCGGTGCGCAAGATCGGAACCATCGCCTGGCGATACACCTCGGGCACAACGGTGCGGGCGCTTTGCTTGGAACGTGGCAATTGCTCCGCCTGCTTATCAATTCCCGCCGCAGTAGCGGCCAATTGTGCGCGCAATTCCGCGCCTTGCGACATCGACTGCAACAGCCGTACGGCGTCAAAGTGCGCGCCAAAAGCAAAAATACAAGAAAGCACGACCGTTACCAGGCGGGCTTCCACGGTAAAGCGCTGCGACGCTTTGTCCATCATGAGATCGAACCCGGCCCGCAGGCCTTCCTGTTGCGGCTCGGGCGAAGTGGCATCCGTAGTCAATTCCCCCGTGGCAGGAATGCATTCCGGCTCAGGTTCCTTCCCTTGTGCCGCCGCGTTTTCCACTTCCACCGCGACGCTCCCCTCCGGTTCCATCGGCTCGGCGTGACGAACGATGCCTTCATCGAAATCCGCAGCCCCCGCGAAGAGGTTTTGATTCTGCAACGATACCTTCGAGCTGCGCCCGGCGATGCCCTCATCGAAATACATCGGCTCGGCGTGACGAACGATGCCTTCATCGAAATCCGCAGCCCCCGCGAAGAGGTTTTGATTCTGCAACGATACCTTCGAGCTGCGCCCGGCGATGCCCTCATCGAAATAGGGCTTTGAGTGGATGGGCTCACCCACCTCTCCCGCTCTCGCCCTGCCTCCCGGCTCCTTCTCGCTCCACGCGATCCTAAGCATTGCGCGCTGCGCAGGATCGGGCAAGGTTCCGGGAAGCGGTTCAGCGAGCTTTTCGAGAGCGGCGGGCAACTCTTCAACACGAATGGAAGCGGCCACTCGCCAGCGGCTGAGGAGCCCGCCAAGAATCGCTCCCACAACCAGCCCGGTGCGCCAGGGGTGGTCGCAAAAATTAATCGCCGAAACGTAGCCGGCCAGAACGTCCGTGTATTGGCAAAGAACTGCGCCGAACAGGCCCTTGGCAATCGCCACGGCGATGGGAGTGAGAAAAAAGCCTCCAACTCCGCCCATAATCCATGGCAACAGCGGAATGGACGCGCTGATGCCTTGCAGCTTCCCCGCGGTCTCCGGCGGAAGGAACGGCAACCGCTCCGCACGAACGCGAAAGTGCGAGAAGATCGAGTCAGAAACCGTCGGGTGGCGCAGGACTCTGCCCGCAATTTCCTTTGACCAGTGCCTGGTTTCCTGATCCGGATAAGCGGTTTCCAACAGGTCGGCCAGGCTGCGCCGCAAATTGGCCCCGCGCAAGCCTAGCAAGCCAATCACACCCTGCGTGGCCGCCGTGATAAACAGGCTGGCGACCAGCATCAGCACAACAAAAGCAATCACAACGTCAACGTGTTGAAACATTGTGGTCTTTCCGTATAGAGTTCATTGAGGACACGCCTCTGGCGCGCAGAAATTGCTGGGTGAGTGCCTAATCCTAGCACTGACCATCAATCCCTTCCAGAAACGAAAGCCGCCTCGCACCGATGAGTAAACGCTGGACGCGGCCTTTGTCGGCCATCCCGAACCCACTCGCGTCGTTTGCGAACGGCGGTGAGGGATCCGGCAACACTGGAGCATAGCCGGGTCACGAGAATGTCTCATTTTCGTCATTCGGGCCTGGGTAACGCGATCTTGGTAAAATTGTGTTGCTTAAATTCGTCATCCTTCCTTCTCCTCAGGAGTTATACTCAATTTATTCGACAACTCGTCGATATCGGCGCTTTCGCCGAGAAGGAGGTGATCCAGTGAGGTACGGTTTACGTTGACGCAGTAGAGGAGGCGCTTGTGATCTACGCCGAGCGCCTCTCTCCTTTTCTCCCGCCTTCTCAAAATTTGATAGATTGCGTAAGTAGCTGCTGAACAGGGGAGGATTTATCGCTCGATCCCTCGCGTCCCTTTTGCTTCTCCTGGTGTTCTCGCCCTGCCTCGTAGCGCAGACAGAGTCGGGTGGCAACTGTGATTTATCGGTGAGCGTTCGCTCCAGCGACGAGCGCAGCATTGAGACGCAAATCCAGGTTGAAGTCCTTTCCCCTCAAGGAGTGGCCATCGCCACAGTTCACATTGTCGGAGCCGAGCCTGCCCAATTTCGCGTAAACAATGGAAGGACTTACCGTCTGAGGGTGTCCGGCAACGGCATTGAGACCATGACCTCCGCATATTTCGGGATCAACGCCCTCGAACAAGTACACACAGAAACCGTTCATGTAAAACCTGCGAGCCAGAATCCGGACGGAGATTCCACTCCAGGATCCCCCACCATTTCCGTCATCGAATTGAATGCTCCCAGGAAGGCCAGCACGGAATTGAATAAAGGGATGGACGCGTACTCCAAGGGCGACGTCGAGAAGGCCGCCACACACTTCGAAAAAGCCATCGCCGAGTATCCGCGCTATGCGCGCGCCTTTGACATGCTGGGCGCGATTGCCATCAAGGGCTCCAACCGCACCAAAGCCAGGGAGTTGTTCTCCAAGTCCATTCAGGCGGACGGCGCATTCCTGCCTGCATACCTCGATCTGGCGCGCATGGATCTTCAGGACCAGGATTACGCCGCATCGGAGTCCCTGCTGGCGAAAGTGATTGCCACGAATCCATTCATGCCCGACGCTGTGGCCCTGCTCGCCACCACGGAGTTCGCCAACAAGGAATATGACCAGGCTCTTGCCGACGTTCAGCGTACCCATGCGCTGCCCAGGCACGAACAATTTGCCGAAGTGCACGCCATGGCCGGCAAGGTGCTCCGAATGCAAAATCATCCCGAAGCCGCGATTGTCCAGTTTCAGCTATTTTTGATAGAGAAGCCGGACAGCCCTGAGGGCCAGAGCGTCCGCGCGTTGCTCGCTTCACTCCACGCAGCGCAACAACAACCCTAAAACCGCTTTCTGTGCATCTCGCTTTGCGAATTCCCGTCCATAGCTGCTGGTTAACCGGATAATTCCCAAAGCTCCTCCAGGCCGGCTCGTCTGAAGATTGACTTGCCGCCTGCAAATCACTACATTCTTTTGGACGGACTTCCCCAGCCTGTTCCAGGTTTCAGGGGGAGGTTTCGAAAATTTGGGGAGACGCTCAATTTCGTCCACCAACACAGGACTCCATTCGCCCACGCTCCGTTCCAGAGAATACTTCCCAATTTGGTGCGTTGAAGAGGTTTACCCAGTTCCTTCCTCCATTCTTGACAAATGCACAAGGGGGTGTGAAATGTTCGACTCTCAGCTTTTTCGAAAACTATCGCTTACGGCCGCGGTGCTCAGCTTCTTGACCGCAGCGGCGTGCTCCAACCAGCCCGGCACGGTAGCCGGCCGCCATTCTGCCGGCGGCGCTGCCTCCCGGGCCGCTATGGTCAATCCCGCCGGTGATTCCGCCGATGCGGCGCGACAGCGCCACCTCGTCACTTTGCCCAAGGGCACAGAGATCACCGCCACCGTCGATCAAACCCTCGCCACCGGCAGGAATCACTGGGGTGATGCCTTCGCCGCCAGCCTCGCCCGGCCTGTTAAGGTGGACGGAAAGACCGTGCTTCCTCAAGGCACCGAGGTCACTGGCCGCGTCCTCGAGGCGAAGAACCATGAATTGAAGGTGGTTCTCGCGTCCGTCGTTGTGGACGGGATCTACTGCGACTTGACCACCAACGCGCGCCGCCCTTCCGACAAAGACCAGCCTAAACACAAGAGCAAGAAAAACATCCGCCGTAAGCAGAAAGACAATTCCGTTCTCTCCGCCAGGACGCGGTTAACCTTTAAACTCTCCAAAGCCGCCACCATCCCGGCGAAAGCCTAAAATCGCTCGCAGCGCATTGCAGGGCCGCGATACATCGTGCCCTATCCTCCTTCGAGCCGTCATGATCCGCGGCAAAGGAAAAGTTTCTCCAGAGGCGCCCCCTCTGGAGAAACTCCTCCGCTCGCGAGTTGAGAAACTTTTTCGGCCAGTTCTCCCGAAAAAGTGGTTGCCCTATCGCTGGTTACGTAGCGGCCGCCTTTCAGGCGGGCGCCTGTGTTTTGTCCTAAAAGGAACTTGTCCGGTAACCCAACTTACCGGGAGTTAGCGGCTGATAGCGCGCTTTCAGAAACAACTGCGCTTCGCAAATTAGTGACGCTGGGCTTCCTGAAGCTGCTCGACAATTTTATCGGCATTACAGTCGGTTTCTGCGATTTCTGGGTTGTGGACAATGGCTTCAGCTTTCATGACTCCTAGTAGAGGAATCGGATAGACATCAGGTGTTGGGCTACTCTCGCCCTCTGCATGCACTGTTACTTCCAGCGAATGGTGTGGATTGCCCTGCGGGTCGTGCGGATTCGGCACCCAATACTGGCCAAATGCGACCACCTTGCCTGACCCGGCAATAGTCTTGAGTTCGTTCCAATCCCGTCGAGTTGCCTCTTCAGCGCCGGGCGCGATTTTAAGGTAGAGGTAGCCTCTGTGGGGTTTCTGGTAACCGCCGCTCGACATACGAAACGGAACAACGAACACGCCTGCTATACGGACACAGTTCGGCTCGCTCCCGTTTGGCTCGAACGTTACCTGTTCTACGATTCCATATATTCCAAGCGTCGCACACTTGGCGAGGACTGAGCTAAGGGATACCGAAAGAAGAATGACCGAAACGGCCAAGAAAAGAAGAACAGGCTTCACGTTGCCCTCCTGTCAGGTAGGCAGTCCACACAATTATGTATCCAAACGAGGCGTCAACGGCCACCTTTGTTTCTTATGCGAACCGACGCAGAGTGGGCCAAAGTCCTGATTAACGCGGTTACCGGAGAAGTTCGTACTAGGCTCTGGGCCTTAAGTGGAGGCAAATTTTCGCAAGGCAATCGGCTATCGGACGGTAATTCTGAGACTTTTCATGCCCCTGCTTCGTATCCATAGGTAACGAGGAGTTCCGATGAAATCCTCTATAGCCTTATTTGTGATTGTCGTGCTCTTGGTGAACATTCTGGCTGGATGTGCTCCGGGACCTAGCGTGTCCAAAGGAACGGCGAGCGAACACAACGCGGTCGCGGGCTTTTGGCTTGGGCTCTGGCAGGGTTTTATTGCGCCATTCGTCTTTGTAGTCTCGCTGTTCAAAAACAATCTTAATATCTACGAGGTCCACAACAATGGAGCTTGGTACAACCTCGGCTACCTTTTCGGCTTGGCATGCTTCTTCGGTGGCGGCGGCAACCGGACGGCACGTCGGAAGCAAATTCCACAGTAAGTGCCTGGTAAACGCGGTTACCGGTAGAGTAAGTCCTAGCGTCTCACTACTCCGTCCCACTCGTCTTCAATAATAACGGCGCCAGCACGCGATCCAACTCTTCCTCCGTCAGCGCATTCGGTTTCACATCGCGAAACAGCGCCCAATGCTCGGTGTTCCCCACGGTTTGCCCAGGCTGCACATCCGTCATCGGTCCCAGCGTTTCGATTTCCAGAAACTCATTGTTCGTAAACGTCTCAAACGAGCACCCGAAATCAGGATACGTCTTGGCCGCGTCCGCCTTCGTGCGCTTCAGAAAAGCTTCGCCGTTGAGCAGATAAGCGGCCCACGTGTCCGCGTTGAACATGCCGAGCTTTTGCGCGTCCGCGTTATTGGGATCCTGCCGAAGCGTCAAATATTTTTTGGTGAATTTCCAGCGCGGGTCCGCGAGGTTTGTGTACGCCCACATAACCAGCGGATTTGTAGCTTCAAGATTGATGGGGTGCTTGCCGCGCGGTGGAAATCCGCTGACCGCCACGCCTCCCGGCGCCATCATCGTCAGCGCCCACGCGGAAAACCTCAAAGGAAACAGCCCGCGATTCGTGATCCGGTGGATCACCGTCATCCCCACGTCCGACTCCGCCATGCGAACTTCAATCTCCTTTTGCAGCTTGGTCAGCGGCTCCACCGGTTCGCGCGCGATCAGGCCGGTCGTTGTAATCTGAATCTCCACCGGCACGTTATCCGGCGCCCACGTGGCCACAGGATCTTCCGGCGCCTTCCAAACCCTGTCGCCGCCGCGCAATTGAAATTTCTCCTCTCCGCTCTTCCCCAGCTGGTCCGCAAACTCCTTGAACAAATTCTGGCCGCCCACGAACGCGAATCGAATGATCCTCGGCCCCACGTCCCCGGTCACAATCGCTTCGATTTCTCCATTCGTGATGCGATAGCAGTTCTTCCAGCCTTTGTATTCCGTCTTCTCCACGCGCACCGCAGCATTGCCAGCCGTCGCGCAACACACCGCCACCGCCAGAATCAACGCCCGGGAAGCGATCTCCGTAGCTCGGCGCATGTTTATCCTCGGTAAGAACCTTCGGAAGCCAAATGCACTGCAGAGTATAAGCCAGATCATCGACGCAGGCCCTCGGGCATGTCCTTAGAAGTTGACTAGCCGGAATTGTTACTCCCTTCCAGCAGTCCAAGGTTGCGGATTGCAATGCATAATAAAGATACCTCGGAGGAGCACCCAATGAGAGCGGCACGCTGGCTCCTAATCTTCTTCCTATCCATGCTGTGTCTCAGCGCGGCACAAGAACGCAGGACTTACATCGGCAGGTATCTCACTGATTTTCGGGGTCCGCAGGTTTACAAAGACCAGAAGGGTGGAACGCTACTTTATGTAGAAACTGACGGTCGACATGTGGCGGCAATCTCCCGCGATGGAAGACTGCTGTGGAATAGAGACCCTTTCAACGATGCACATCTGCCGTTCTACCGGACGGAGAAACCGCAAATTGTTTACATCGGGCCGGTTTCGAAATTCGATCTCCCAGTCGGATGGGAGCGAGATAAATGCGTTGCAATTGCTTTCAACAGCTCCCAGTTTGGCGTGATGAGGATCTTTGACGGCGAATTTAAGTTCCAAGGCCAAGACTAAGATCCCGGACGGCGTGGCCCGACTGAAATCTAGGAGGCGGATGGGTGCCCCAGGTTTTGGTTTGTAAAACCTGGGTCTTCGGTGTTTCCTTCTTTTTCCTCACGCGTCGATCGAGACCAGGATCTTCCCCGCCCGTTCGTAGAATCCGAGCCTCGGTCGTTAGCGCAACCAAGTTTACTCGGAGCTAGGAGCCGACGCTCATCTAATGGCCGCTGCGCAACACACCGCCAGCATCAAAATCAAACGTTTCGCAACAGTTGCCCCACCAGTGGCCTTCTTAAAACCAATGAAGCCGCTTTCATAAGGTTCCGCCCCCACCTTAATCCGCCGCAGCAAAGCCCTTAAGCCGGTACTCACCGAGGAGATCCGCAAGAATCCATGCTGTTCCGGCAATCGCGAAAGTCTCGGCGGTTTCGCTCCAATTCGTGTGGTTGCGGGGATCCGAAAGAAGCAACGGCATCCAAACGAGCAGCCCAAAGATCACCAGCATCATTGTCAGCAGGCGTGTCGCCAGAAGTGCCATTCGATTTGTAAGAAGAGCCACAGCGGCGAGGGCGAACAAGACCGTCGTCGTCACTGCCCAAAACATCGGGCTGGGCGGAAGCCATTTCGGAACGAGTTTGGCCGCTGCCCCAAGATAAAACGCCTGTTCGAGGGCAAAGGAAGCGGCACAAATGCCCAAGAGACTGCGGCCGACCAACTGAAGCGTTTCTCGCGACGGTGCCGCTGACAAACGCGCATAAACGATCGCCCCTCCGGTCACCAGAGAGAACTGCTCGAAGAAGTTGCCCCAGTTATTGTAGATCCGAGGTGCCGCGACGATTCCCGGCACGCACAGCAAAGCCGAGACAAGGTAAACCGCGCCAAGGACGCCTCCGCCTGCTTTCTCGGTCCGGCGGAACTGCATCGCGGCGCCGCCCAAGATCTGCGCAGCGACGGCAGCGTAGGCAAGGTAACGCAGTTGATGCCAGCCGCCGTAGTCGTGCGAGGCCAGTGTGATAAGTCCTAAGGCCAAAGCTGCCGCCCCAAACACATGACGGCCAACGCTCGAGCCAAGTCCAATGTTCGAGTCAGCAGTTGCTGCGGTCATTTGTTTTCAGTGCCGTTCACCAGGCATGTCACGATGTGGGAAAGCCAATCGTCTGTAATGTTCATTTTGAGCAACCAGCAGATCGCAAAGATTCGCGAGCTTTATACATCAGGATGAGATCAAGGCGCATAGTGCCACAGCGCGGGTTACCCCCTGTTCAGCCCCTGATCAGCCCCGCATTTTAATCTAGTGAGAGTCTTATATCACAGCCCTCGGGCTACATTTACATAGAGACGCGCGAGGAAATCACGCATCCTGCGCAGCCGAGAAGATGGGCCGAGTCCACTGCGAACTCTACCCCTTTGTTTTCTTCCTCTTACGCAAATCCGTTTCGAATCCGTGCCTCTATTCCTAAATACTAGTACTATAAAAGGACTTGACAGAATATTAAATATGCGGTAGCATGAGTTGTGAATTCTCGACTCCATCCCCGCCGAGCGTCTCTATATCCTCCTGCTTGGACCTTTTCTATCCTTTCTGACTCCTCCTCTTCCGCCTTCTGCTTTCTGCTTTGCCCTTTTTGCCCTCTGCTATCTTCTTTCTTTTCATGCAATTCCAAACTGCCCCTCCTGCAACTCCTTTGTTTTGATAACGATGCAAATTGCCGGGGGCTGGGGGTACCCCTGCGATCCATCTCCTCAAGTTTTACTTTAACTTCGGCCGGTCTAACTCCTTTAGAATGCGCAATTCCAAAATCTCGCGCCGTAACTCCTTTAGAATGCACAGTTACAAAAAAAGTGGGGGGAGGGGCTCGCCACGCAAGCTGCGAGCGGGCTTCGAGGGGCGCGTCCGCTAGCGACGCAGGCACACGGCTCAACTCTTTGTCTTTTCACCAGTCACGAGTCACCAGTCACGAATCACCAGTCACCGCTTTGTGGAGTAGAATGCCCGGCATGAAAAACTCCCTCAAACTCGCAACACTGGCTCTGCTCATCATTTTGTCCTGGCCCGCTCCTTCTCGCGCTCAAAGCGCGCAATCTGCCCAAACTGCGCAAGCCCAGACCGAAGGCGCGCAGCAATTTGCCGACCTGGGCGACCTCCATCTGCGCAACGGCAGCGTCATCCACGACTTCCGCCTCGGCTACCGCACTTTCGGAAAGCTCAACGCCGAAAAGTCCAACGCCGTCCTCTGGCCCACGTGGCTCGGCGGCAAATCGCAGGACTTGGTGCAGTTCATTGGACCGGCGAAGGTGGTGGACAGCACCCGCTACTTCGTCGTCCTCGTGGACGCCATCGCCGACGGCATCACCACTTCGCCCTCGAACAGCAAGTCGCAACCCCTCATGAAATTTCCCGAGTTCACCATTCGCGACATGGTCGAGTCCGAGCATCGCCTCTCCACCGAAATTCTGCATTTGTCCCACTTGCGCGCCGTCATGGGCATCTCCATGGGCGGCATGCAAACCTTTGAGTGGGGCATCGCCTATCCCGATTTCATGGACCTGCTAATCCCCATCGTCGGCTCGCCGCAGTCCACCTCCTACGACAAATTGCTGTGGACCGCACAAATTGATGCCATCGAGTTGGACCCCGCTTGGAATCACGGCAATCCCACCGGCCCCATGGACCGCAGCCTCGGCCTGGTCGAAGAAATCGGCTCCATGAACCTCACCACGCCCGATTACCGGGTAGCGCAGACGAAGCCGGATGGGCTCAACGCGCTCATCACCGAGATACGAAACAGCTCCAGGGGCGATGGCGGCAACGCTTGCGACCGCATTCGCCAGCGCCAGGCCATCATGGCGCTCGACATTCCCGCGGAACTCGGCGTCACGACGCTCGAACAAGCCGCCACAAAAGTCCACGCCAAGCTCCTGGTTATTGTTTCGCCCAAAGATCACATGGTGACGCCCGAACCGGCTATGCAGTTTGCCGCCGCCGCTGGCGCGCCCTTGGTCAAATTGGATTCTCCTTGCGGCCACCTGAGCCCGGGCTGCATTTCGGTGGGACCAACGGTCGCCCGTTTTCTGGCTGACCCGGCTTCTGTCCACAGTGAAACATTGCAGGAGGCCCCGAAGCACTAGGTGCTGCCGCCTCGGTCTCAGATTCTCACTTTGAGCCGGCAGAAAAGGGACGTTGGCTGCGTGAGACGATTTTCCGTGCGGAATCTCTGACGTGAGCATTTGCCTGCCGTGCACAAATGGCCACAGAGTCTGCCGTCTGAGGAAAAACAAAATCCGCCTCGATGATTGAAAAAAAAGGAGATGTTCGCTTTGACAGGTCTCGAAAAGCTTGCGGGAGGCCCGCTTTCGAGCTTGCT
>Ga0209474_10003194_pt1 | contig 14533 bp, 13 predicted proteins | sample GraSoiAngelo_145_FD_185902 | JGI IMG/M metagenome (GOLD analysis project Ga0209474, IMG submission 185902) | Grasslands soil microbial communities from the Angelo Coastal Reserve, California, USA - 14_1009_05_20cm (SPAdes) (version 2) | ecosystem: Environmental > Terrestrial > Soil > Grasslands...
GGTAGTCGCGCGCCTGATTCCAATCGCGGACCAGGCGGACGCCGGCACCACGCTGGCCGACGTCCGGCTTGAGGATCACCGGCAGCGTCCAGCCGCGCGTGTCGGCGCTCGCCCGCAGCGCCGCGACGCGATCGGCCACCGGCGCTGGCGTGATTCTCGCCGAATCGATCGCGGCGTCCTTCGGCAGCCGCTGCAGGATGTCGTACTTCGATTCGCCGACGAGGCCACCGTCGGGCATGCCGGGGTTCGCCGCCGTGACCGTTGCCAGCCCGCGATGGCGGATTGCCAGCCAACCGATCCACACCGCGACCGGCGCGTAGAACAGCCACATCGGCCAGAACTCCCAGCGCCGCCATCGCGCGAGCCGCGCGGCCGCGCGCACGCGCCGTCGCGGCGACGCCGCGAGGCGGCCGGCGTGCAGCGCGAGCAGCATCGCCGCCGCCGCCGCGATCCGCGACGTCCGGCCGACACCGACGAGCGGCGTGATGCGCTCGACGAACGCGTCGCCGAGCGTCGCCGTCAGGAGCACGATCGTCGGCGTCCACAGTACCGCGCCGACCAGCGCCCACAGCGCGAAGACCGCGACCGGCAGCCGCAGCACGCCCGACATCACGTACAGCGCGAAGCGCGTGCCCGGCAGGAACCGGCTGCCGACGATCGCGCCGGCGGCGTGCCGATGCAGCCAGGCGCGCACCTCGGTCAGCGTGTGCGCGCGAAGACGACGCGCCATCCACGGCCACGCCAGCGCCGCCTGTCCGAACACGCGGCCGATCGCCCACAGGCCGACGTCGCCAGCGAAGATTCCGATGGTGCATGCGAGAATCCCGGCGGTCACGCCGATCTGCCCGCGCTGAATCAACAGCCCGGTCGCGATGCAGGTGAGATCCTCGGACGCAAACGTCCCGAGCACGATTCCAACAAGGGTGAACATCGTCATGGCTGATGGCTGATGGCTGATGGCTGATGGCTGATGGCTGATGGCACGTAGGGCGACCCTTTCAGGGTCGCCGCAGCGAGGCTGAAAGCCTCGCCCTGCAGGTGTTCTGCGGCGCGGGCACGTACGCCATCCGAAGGCCGCCGTCGCTGAGATCGATCGTCGTCCGGCTCACCGTCGCCGCGTCCTCGCGCGCCATGAGGACGCTCAGATGTGGCGCAGCGTGCCATTGATGACGATGAAACCGGCGCTGGCCGGCGAGCGGATCGCGCGCCCGCAGCACCATCGCCTCGAACAGCGCGCTCCGTGGCGGCGCGACCACGTGATCGCCGAGCGACGACGAGGTGAAGAGCAGCGGAGTCTCGAAGCTGCACGTCGTCTCGGCGCAGCGATCGCCGCGCGGCGTGAACGCGACTGCGCGGTCGCGATCGAAAACAACGACCGTGAACAGATCGAACGCGCCGCAGTCGAGCGCGCGCGCGGTCGAGAGCGCAGCCGTGAACGAACCGGACGCGAGCAGCGCGGGGACGATCGCGCCGCGGCTCGCGCGTCGTCGCCGCGGCACGGGCCGGACAACGGGACGGCGGTTCAGCAGCACCGCCGCGAAGCCGCGATCGGATGCGCCGATCCACGTGCCGCCGCTGACCGAATCGACGGGATAGACCAGCGTCCCTGCCGGCGTCGCGCGCGCAAGCGGCGGAAGCGCGACCGGGCGCGTCCGCTGCTCGTCGCGATTGCAGGCAACGCGGACGCCACTGCCGGTTGCCACGATGGTGATCGTGCACATGGCCGAACTCAGTCGCGCCGCGGAGTCGACGGCGCGTACCCGAACCCGGCGGGCACGGTGACGCCGTGCAGCGCGAGCACGGCGGCCATGGTCGCCATGTGGTGAACCGTGTGGTTCAGGACGAACGCGAGCTCCCGACCGAACGTGGACCATCCCGCGATCGACGCGCCGGACGAATCGATCAGCGACGACACGCGAACCGGCTCGTCGAGCGAGCGTGTGGCCCACCGCTCGAGCGCCGCTTTGAGCCGCAGAATCTGCTGCAGCGCCTCAGCGCAGTCGCGCTCGATCGGCGTGCCGCGCCGCCGCCGGTCGTACGACAACATCGTCGACGGATCGGCCGCGAGCAGCGTCGAAACGTGATCGAGGCAGTGGCGGACGTGCTCGCCGACGCTTCCCGACACGCCGCTTTCGACGCGCGCCGTATACACGTCCGATGGCACGATCATCAGCAGCGCGCCGATCTCGTCGAGCCGCCGCCACAGTGCCCACCACGGCGGCGTCGACGAGCGCGCCGGCAGCGGCGGCGCCGCAATCGTCCCGAACCCATGTGGGATGGTCGCGCCGGCGCGCGCGAGCATCGACACGATCGTTCGCTGCGCCGCGATCGTCTCGCTGACGACGAACGCGAGCTCGGTTGCCAGCGTCGACCAGGCGACGTCGGATTCTTCCGGCGATGCGCCGCCGTGGACGATGCGCACCACCGACGACAGCGGCGAGCCCGGCCACGTGACAATCGTCGACCGCAGCGCGCGGACTTTCTTGAGAGCCGCGACCGGATCGGCGGCGAGCGAAGGCGCCGGAGCCGGATACGCGATCGCCTGCGTGCGGGCGCCGGCGAGCAGCCCCTCGATTCGAGCGACGCAGCGGGCCATGTGGTGACCGATCGGTCGGGCCGTCCCGCCGAGTGCGCCGGCGTAGACGTCGGTGCGGATGTTCAGCAGCAGCGACTCGAGCTCGTCGAGGAGCTGGATCAAAGCGTCGCGCAACGTCTTCGGCGGCAGCGCGACGGAGGGTTCGGCGACGGCCAGATTGAGCACGGCGCGCCTCACGCGAGCTCGAAGTAGCGGCCGACAAACGGAATCTGCGCGCGGCGGACGAGCAGCACGATCGCGCTGCCGATGAAGGCCGTCAGCGCCAGGCCGAACAGCAAACCGCCGTCGCCTTTCACCTCGATTCCGAGCACGGTGAGGTGGGTCAGGATCGCGCCGGCCATCGAGGCCATCGCCAGCCCGGCGCCAACCGGCGCCAGCGCCGGGATGAACAGCAGCAGCGACGCGATCAGCTCGATCACGCCCGAACCAATCCGTCCCCACGGCTCGGCCTGAATCGTGGAGAAGATGTAGACCGACTCCTCGGCCGCTGTGAACTTGAAGAACAGCGTCTGGAGCAGGATGACGGCGACCGCGATCTGGGCGATCCAGGCGACGGCGGTCTGAAATCGGGTGAGGTTGTGCATGCCGCTTGGATGACGCGGAAACCGCGCGGTTTCACCGGCATCGAAGCGCATGTATGACGACAACCGCCGAACACCGCCGCCTCGACGAAGATCGCGCGAAAGCGAAGTACTGGAAGCGCTGGGGCCCGTACGTGAGCGAGCGGGCATGGGGCAGCGTTCGCGAGGACTACAGCCCCGGCGGGACCGCCTGGGATTACTTCCCGCACGACCACGCGCGCTCGCGCGCTTATCGATGGAACGAAGACGGACTGGCCGGGATCTGCGACCGCCACCAGCGCATCTGCTTCGCGCTGGCGCTGTGGAACCGCCGCGATCCGATTCTGAAGGAGCGGCTGTTCGGCCTCACCGGCAGCGAGGGCAACCACGGCGAGGACGTGAAGGAGTACTACTTCTACACCGACAGCACGCCGACCCACTCCTACATGACGTTTCTCTACAAGTATCCGCAGGCGGCGTTCCCGTACGCGGATCTGGTCGAGGAGAACCGCCGGCGCGGCCGGCAGGCGCCCGAGTACGAGCTGCTAGACACCGGCGTCTTCAGCGACGATCGCTACTTCGACGTCGAGGTCGAGTACGCGAAGGCGGATTGCGACGACATCCTGGTCCGCATCCACGTGACGAACCGCGGACCGGAAGCGGCGTCGATTGACGTCCTGCCGACGGTATGGTTCCGCAATACGTGGGCGTGGCATCCGGAGCTGCCGCGGCCGTCCCTCGCGCGCGCCGGCGCGACTAACACAGTCGCCCTGCGCGAACCGAAATACGGCGCGCGATACGTGCATTTCGACGGCGCGCCGTCGCTGCTCTTCACCGAGAACGACACGAATGCGGAACGGCTGTACGGCTCACCGAATCCGTCGCCGTACGTGAAGGACGCCTTCCATCGCTTCGTCGTCGACGGCGACACCGGCGCGGTGAACCCCGCGGAACGCGGGACGAAGGCGTGCGCGCACTACGCGCTGACGATGGCGCCGGGCGAGACGGTGACGATTCAGGCGCGGCTCAACGAGCGCCAGCCGGGCGCCACCGCGGAATTCGGGATCGGGTTCGACGCGGCCTTCGTCGATCGCCGGCGCGACGCCGACGAGTTCTTCGACACCGTGATCCCGACGACGCTGTCCGATGATGCGAAGCGGGTCGCGCGACAGGCATTCGCCGGCCTGCTCTGGTCCAAGCAGTACTACCACTACGTCGTGAAGCACTGGCTCGAGGGCGATCCCGGGCAGCCGGCGCCGCCGGCGGCACGCGAGCATGGCCGCAACCGCGAGTGGACGCATCTCTACAACGCCGACGTCATCTCGATGCCCGACAAGTGGGAGTACCCGTGGTACGCGGCGTGGGATCTCGCGTTCCACTGCGTGCCGCTGGCGCTGGTCGACTCCGAGCTCGCGAAGGATCAGCTGTCGCTGCTGCTGCGCGAGTGGTACATGCACCCGAACGGGCAGCTGCCCGCGTACGAATGGGCGTTGGGCGACGTCAACCCACCCGTGCACGCGTGGTCGGCGTTCCGCGTCTACAAGATCGAGCAGAAGCGCCGTGGCAAGGGTGATTTCCAATTCCTCGAGCGCGTCTTCCACAAGCTGCTGCTGAACTTCACCTGGTGGGTGAACCGCAAGGACGCTGAGGGGATGAACGTCTTCCAGGGCGGCTTCCTCGGTCTCGACAACATCGGTGTGTTCGATCGCAGCGCCCCGCTGCCGACCGGCGGACATCTCGAGCAGTCCGACGGCACGAGCTGGATGGCGATGTACTCGCTCAACATGCTCGCGATCGCGCTCGAGCTCGCGCGGCACAACCCGGCCTACGAGGATGTCGCGAGCAAGTTCTGGGAGCACTTCCTCAACATCGCGCACGCGATGAGCGGCGGACGGCTGCACGGCGGCGAAGGGCACGATCTGTGGAACGAGGAAGACGGCTTCTTCTACGACGTCCTGCACACGCCGGACAACGAGCGGCTGCCGCTGCGGATCCGCTCGCTCGTCGGGCTGATCCCGCTGCTCGCGGTGCAGACGCTCGAGCCCGACGCGCTCGAGCGCCACAGCGCGTTCCGCCGCCGGCTCGAGTGGTTCGTGCAGCATCGCCCGGATCTCACCGGCAACGTCGCCTGCATGGAGACGCCGGGCCACGGCGAGCGCCGGCTGCTGTCGATCGTCGACGGCGACCGGCTGCGGCGCATTCTGCGGGTGATGCTCGACGAGCGCGAGTTCCTGTCCCCGTTCGGCATCCGATCGATCTCGCAGATTCACCGCGACCATCCCTACATGCTGCGCGTGAACGGCCAGGAGTACCGCGTGGACTACGAGCCGGCCGAGTCGACGACCGGGCTGTTCGGTGGCAACTCGAACTGGCGGGGCCCGATCTGGTTCCCGATCAACTTCCTGATCGTCGAAGCACTGCAGAAGTTCCACCACTACTTCGGCGACGACTACAAAGTGGAATGTCCGACCGGTTCGGGGCGGATGCTGACGCTCGAGGAGGTGGCGACGGAGATTTCACGCCGCCTCACGCGGATCTTCCTCGACGACGCTGACGGCCGGCGTCCGGTGTTCGGCGGCGTCGACCTGTTCCAGCGCGATCCGAACTGGCACGATCTGGTTCCGTTTCACGAGTACTTCAACGGCGACACGGGCGCGGCGGTCGGCGCCAGCCATCAGACCGGATGGACCGCGCTCGTCGCCAAGCTGCTTCAACAGAGTGGAGAGGCCAATGAAAGCCATCGCGGTCGTGCCCGGTCGGCCCAACAGCGTGCATCTCGCGGAGCTCGCCAGGCCGTCGGTGTCTGACGTGCCCGACGGGCGCGGCGTGCTGGTCAGGATCCTGCGCGTCGGCGTCGACGGCACCGACAAGGAAATCAACGCCGCGGAGTACGGCGCCGCGCCCGACGGCTACGATTTCCTCGTGATCGGTCACGAAGGCTTCGGCCAGGTCGAGGCGGTCGGCCCGAACGTCTCATTCCTGCGGCCGGGCGACTTCGTCGTCGCGACCGTGCGGCGTCCGGGCAAGAGCCTCTACGACGCCATCGGCCTGCAGGACATGACGACCGACGATGAATATTTCGAGCGCGGCATCAACCTGCGGCACGGCTACCTGACCGAGTACTACGTCGAGGACGAGCAATTCATCGTCAAGGTGCCGCAGGGGCTGAAGGATGTCGGCGTGCTGCTCGAGCCGATGACGGTGGCGCAGAAGGGGATCACGCAAGCCTACGAGATCCAGCGGCGCCTGAAGGTATGGCGGCCGCGCACGGCGGCGGTGATGGGGACCGGGACGCTCGGCCTGCTCGCTGCGCTCGTGCTGCGGCTGCGCGGCCTCGAGGTGACGGCGTTCGGCCGGACGCCGGAGCCCTACTTGAACGCGCGGCTGCTCGAAGCAATCGGCGCAACATACGTCAACACCGCCGAGCGGTCGATCACCGACGCGGTGAAGCAGTCGGGCCGGTTCGATCTGATCTTCGAAGGCACCGGATCGTCGGCGGTCGTTTTCGAGAGCATGCAGGCGGTGGCGAAGAACGGGGTGCTCGTGCTGACGAGCATCACCGGCGGCGACAAGCGGCTCGAAGTGCCGGCCGATCGCATCAACCTCGAGTTCGTTCTCGGCAACAAGGTGATGGTCGGCAGCGTGAACGCGAGCCGTGACAACTTCGAGACCGGCGTCCGTGACATGTCGCAGGCCGAGGCGGAATATCCAGGCTGGTTGCGCCAGCTGCTGACCGATCCGGTCCGCGGCCTCGACAACTACCGAGACCTCTTCGAGCGCTTGCAAAATCCGAACGGCGCCATCAAGATCTTTTGCGAGGTGAGCGCGTCGTGACCTGTCGCGAGTTCGCGGATTTCATCGCCGACTACGTTTCGCACGAGCTGCCGGCGCCGGCCCGCGACGCGTTCGATCGCCACCTCGGGCTGTGCCCGAACTGCCAGCGGTATCTCGCCAGCTACACCGAAACCGTCAAGCTGGGGAAGGCGGCGTTCGAGGATGAGAACGCTGCCGTCCCGGCGACGGTCCCCGAAGAGCTCGTCCGCGCGATCCTCGACGCACGTTCCAGGTCGTAGGCTGATACCGGCGCGCGGCGCCGGCATCGAACGGGCATGTGGACGACGCGATTCCTCATGACCCTGACGCTCGCCGGATGGAGCGCGGCGGCGTTCGCCGGCAGCCGCGCCGACGTCGGCCTGCTGCTCGGATCGACCAGCGCCACCACTGAAGCGCCCGCCCTCCGCTTCGACCGCGGCACGACCTACCAGGCGACGCTCGGCTGGCGTCTCTGGCAGCACTCCGCGTTCGATCTCCGCCTTGACGTACCGTTCATCGCGACGCCGGCGTTCACCGTGCTCAACGGTGTTCCGTCGCTGCCGCTCGAGTACGCGTCGCTGTACCTCACGCCTGGCGTGCGGGTCACCATTCGGCCGCGCAGCGCCGTCTCCGTCTTTGGCGCAGTCGGCGCCGGCTACGCGCGGTACACCGAATCGCAGCTGCGCGCCGACCGCAGTCCGAACCCGGCGCAGCAGGACACCAACGCCGGCGCGATCGGCTTCGGCGGCGGCGTCGACGTGCGCGGTATCGGGTGGCTCGGGTTTCGCGGCGAAGTGCGCGACGTCTACACCGGCGCGCGCCGGTTCTCGATCGCGACGCCCGGCCGCCGCGTCCACAACGTGGTCGCGTCGGGCGGGCTGGTCGTGCGATTCTGAGGCATGAGGCGGCAATTCCTGATCTGCGTGACGCTGGCGTCGGCATTCCTCGCCTCCGCCGGCGAGGAGCGCGCGCGCGCCGGCTTGGCGGCGGCTCTCGCCGTCGACGTCGATCGATCGACGCTGACGATCTCGGTCTCCAAGTCGGGGCTGTTCTCGGCGTTCGCCGACAATCACCTCGTTCGCGCGCGGCTGGCGGAAGGCTCGCTGACGCCGGATCCGCCGGGCGCGGCGTCGATCGTCGTTCACGCCCGCGACCTGGAAGTGCTCGACCCGGATCTCCCGGCAGACAAACGCCGCGAGGTGCAGGCGCGCATGCTCGGGCCGGAAGTCCTGGATGCCGATCGCTATGGCGAGATTGCGTTCGCGTCGACGGCGATCCAGCCAGCGGGTTCGGACCACTGGACGGTCACCGGCGAGCTGCGGCTGCACGGCCGCGCGCAGACGCTCACCTTCGACGTCGCGCGGTCCGCCGGCGCATATCGCGGCCGCGTCCGCATCCGGCAGCGCGATTTCGGCATCACGCCGATCAGCATCGCCGGCGGCACCGTCAAGGTGAAGGACGAGCTGCTGGTGGAGTTCTCGATCGTCGCGCGCGATCGGCCCCCCGCCTGAAGACCCGCGCGGCTGCGTAACGTCCGGTATGCGGCGGCATCACAGCGGCATGACACTGCTGCGCTCGCGGCGGCTGGCCGTCCCGTTGCGGCTGCGCTCGACCGAGCAGGCGCATCGCAAGGTGACGTGGCTCGAGCTGTTCTTCGATCTGATCTTCGTCGCTGCCGTCGCCCAGGTCGCGGCGCCTTTGCGCGACGCGTATTCGCTCGCCGGCCTGATCCGGTTCACGCCGTTGTTCCTGCTGATCTGGTGGGCATGGACCGGCCACTCGGTTTTCTCGACGCGCTTCGACACCGACGATGCGGTGCAGCGCGCGTTGACGCTCGTGCAGATGTTCGCCGTGGCGGTGATGGCCGCGAACGCGACCGATGCGCTCGACAGCCGCGCGTCCGCCGGATTCGCCGCGTCGTACGCGGCGGTGCGGCTCGTGCTCGTTGCGCAGTACGGGCGCGCGCGGCGCGTGCCCGGCGCGCGTGCGCTCTCCACTCGCTACGTCGCCGGCCACGGCGCGGCGGCGCTCTTGTGGCTGACGTCGGCGCTCGTTCCGGCGCCGGCCCGCTTCTGGATCTGGGGCGTTGCGTTCGCGATCGATCTCGCGACTCCGTGGACGGCGCTGACGCACAGCATCGAGACGCCGCCCGATGCGGCGCACCTGCCCGAGCGATTCGGACTGTTCACGTTGATCCTGCTTGGCGAGGCCGTGGTCGCGGTGATGAAGGGGATGGAAAGCCAGGAGGCCTGGCCGGCCGCCGCCGCGCTGTCCGCGTTCCTCGGCATGACGATCATCTTTCTGATGTGGGCGTGGTATTTCGACGGGATCGACGCCGCTGCCGAACGGCCGGTGCGCTCGCGCCGTGACGCGTGGCGATTGCACGTCTGGAGCTACGCGCATTTCCCGCTCGCGGTCGGCATCGTGGTCACCGGTGCAGGCATCGAGCGGATCGTGACCGCCGCTGCGCGGCACCAGCTGACGTTCGGAGAAGGCGTCGTCCTGTTCGGCGCAGCCGCGCTCGTGATGGCCGCGATGACGACGCTCTCGGGGGCATCGACGAATCCCGCTCATCGACCGCCGGCGCGGATCGGTATCCACCTGCTCGTCGCCGCCGCGACCGCCGCGTGCGGCGCATCGGGCATCGTGTCCACACCGCCGTCTGCCGTGGCCATCCTTGCCACGGCCTTTGCCGCACAGCTCGCTGCCGCGCTCGCGCCACACGCGACCCGCCGTGCCGCGCTCGCAGCCGCGCCGGCCGCGAACGTCCACGCCCGCCGACAGGTCGGGTAACCACAGCCCGCCGACGGAATCGAAGCAGCCAGAGGACGGGGACTCCTCGATCTCCGCGCATCTCCTGAACAGGACCGCGCACCACAGTCCTCTGGAGGCAGAACGACATGACACGTGATCGAATGCGTCACTCAGCCCTCGCCGCGATCGCTTTCACCTGGATTTTCGGCGGCGTCGCCGCCGCGCAGGGACACAGCCCCACGCAGTTGCGCCGCTTCGTCGACGAACAGGTCGGCGGCATCGCGAAGCTGATGGTGCCGGCGCACGACACCGACATCCCGCAGCCGCGCCTTGCCAACGGAAGCCCCGATCCGCAGTTCGTGATTACCGAGGCGAAGCGGTATCTCGGCAAGCAGCTGTTCCACGATCCGATCCGAACGGCGCGGATCCTGCCGGAGTTCGGCGGCGTGCTCGCCACCAGGCAGACCGCGTCGTGTGCGAGCTGTCACGTGGGCGAGGCGGCGTCGAAGGCCGGCACGCTGCTCAACTTCGCAGTCGGTGGAGAGGGTCGCGGCTTCACCGACGCGGCAGGCAATTTCACACCGCGCCGGCGGCCGAGATCCGATCTGCCGCGTCTGCGCACGACGCCGCTCTTCGCAGGCGACGCGCTGGTCGACGAGTTGCCGACGCTGACCGACGTCTACCAGTTCGCCGTCGGCAGCCCGGCGCGCGGCCGCAAGCTCCCGCCGCCCGGCGCGCTCGTTCGAACCGGTCGCCTCGACGCGCTCGACAGCGTCGCGCGCAATGCACCGAGCGTGATCGGCGCCGCCTTCAACAATCGCCTGCTGATGGGCGGCTTCGCCGGCGAACCCGACGACGCGCCCGGCGGTTTGAACCCCTTCGGGTTCCCGGCGCCGGAAAGCGTGGCGCTGCTGCTGCTCGACGCACATCGGATGCTCGAGTTCCAGTCCGCGGAGCTTCAGAAGTTTGCAACCTATCGCAAGCTGTTCCGCGACGCCTTCCCCGCGGAAGCCGCGGCGGCCGACGCGAAAGGCGACCTGAACCTGCTGATCAACGACATCACCGTCCTGCGCGCGACGGCGACGTTCCTGCGAACGACCGTGACGCGCAACACGCCGTGGGACCGCTTCCTGACCGGCGACAACGGTGCGCTGACTGTCGCGCAGCGCCGCGGCGCGCGGCTGTTCTTCACACCGGCGGCGCAGGGCGGCGGCGGCTGTTACACCTGCCACAGCGGCCCGATGTTCAACAAGCAGGTCGACGATCCCGACGTCGCCGGCATCGGCGGGTTCGTCGAGGAAAATTTCTATAACGTCGGCCTGGCCGACCACCCGCTGCAGGCGCTGAATCGTGTCGCCCGACACGATCCGAACTTCCGCGACGACGGCCGCCGTGAAATCACCGGCCGCGACACGGACGCATTCAAGTTCCGCGTGCTGACGCTGCGCCAGCTCAAGGACGCGCGGTTCTTCCTTCACAACGGCTCGTTCTCGAGCGTCAGGGACGTCGTGCAGTACTTCAACGCCGGTGTCCCGCAAGACGCCGACGCCGCAGCGGCCGGTACGCTCACGCCACGGTTTACGCAGCCGCGCGGCGCGGGCTCACCGAGTGGCCTCGGTCTCAGCGGCGATCAGATGGACGATCTCACCGACTTCATCGAGAACGGCCTCTACGATCCGGCGTTCGTGCGCTTCGACCCCGAATCGCCGACCCGGATGTTCGAGCTTGGCGCGACCGACGTCGTTTACTCGGTGTACCGCCCCGATCTCGCCGAACTCGGCGCGATCGACGGCCGTCCGGCCAGCGGGCTTCCGCAGGACAACGACGATGCGCTGTCCAGACGCGATGCCGGACTTGAATTCCTCGACGTCACCGGCAAGCTGAACGTCGCGCGCATCGACTCGCGCACCTCCGAGGGCGGCAAGCGTCGAGAGGACGTGCTGCGCATCGCCAACGTCAGCCCCGACATCGTCGACACGCATCTGCTGCTCGTCGTGCAGGGGCTCGCCGATCGGCTGGAGGTCGAGAACGCCAGCGGATTCTCCGCCGCCGGCGATCCGTACATTCGCGAGTTCCTGGCCGACGGCGCCCTGGTGCCGGGACAGGCGGTGACTGTGCGAGTGGTGGTGCACAGGCCCTCGCACGGTCCGGAGATCACCTACGCGATCACGCTGCTGTCGGGACAGGGGAATCCGTGACGCGATCAGATGCGATTGCCCGCTGAATCTGTAAATCGAAGGGACCCGGAGGCCGCGCGCGCGGCGCCGCCGGGTCCCTTCTGTCATGAGTGACCGAGGTCAGTCAACACCTACAGCGGTCGTCGCATGGCGAGACCGACGCCAAAGCGAGTCTCGATCGTCCCGGTCACGCAGAAGCCACAGGAGAGATAAAAGCCTTCCGCATGGGGGTTGCCAGTCACGTGCAGAAAGCTGGCTGCCCTCACACGAGCGACTTCGGCAATGTGGTCGACGAGTCGCCGTCCGATGCCTTGCTTCCAGAGGTGCGGCTCGACGAACAGGGCGTCCAACTCCGCACCACCGTCGGGTCGTGGCACCACAGCCGCAAAGCCGGCGACGACGCCGTCGCGTTCTGCGACGAAGACGCAGCCCTCCGCAATCTGCTCGATCGGTAGCGCGATCGCGTCCGGGTTCGCGAGGAGCGCATCGCGATCGCCGGGATTGCTGAGCGACGCACGCCACTGCAGCGACTCGAGCATCGTGCGATCGTCCGGCCGTGCCGGGCGGATTGAAACCTGTTTCACCATTGATAGATGAGTGTGATGCATATCGCTAGATGGGCGCCAGACGTTTGCGCATCAGCACATTCCGGTGCCCGCACGGATGTCGCCGATGCCGGTGGCGCTCGAATTGAACTCGTAGATCAGTTTCCTTCTTCTTGCGTGAGCTGGTGCACGCGCTGATGCGACAGTCCCAGGAGACGAGCAGCATCGCGCGCGCTCATCTTTAGTCTTCCGGTTCGCAAGACGCGGACGGCGCGTCGAGCAGCGCGGGCTGCCCGTCGGTCGTCTTCATCGGCCTTCTTGCGAAGAGTCGCGTAGGCGCGAATTGCCCTCGTCGCGGCACTCGGCAGCTTCACGTCGTCCACGATGGGGGCCTTGCGCGCGTCATCGACGAACAGTTCCGGCGCCTCTCGAATGCCGCGTCGAGCTTCGTCGACGGTGCGCCCTTGCGTGTGGCAGCCGCGCACACCGCGCACGGTGGCCACCCACCAGGCGGCCGGATATGTCTTGGATGATAGACAGGTACGACTGACGTCAGCAGTGGTGCCGACGTCGTCTGGTTGAAGCCCTTGACGCGGAGCGCGGTCCTCAGCACGTCGTCGCGATGCCCGATGCGCGTGACCGTCCTGACACTCGGCCTCTCGGAGCGCCTCCGTTAATCGCTCGCGACGACCAACAGGATCGACAGCTTGATCAGCCGCACGCGTCACATGAAGCGGAATGTCAAACGGTGGCGCGGTGGGCAGATGGTGCTGCGATGGACGGCTGCCGCCGTGCTCGAAGCCGTGAAAGGATTTCGTCGTCGCCGCCCTTCGCGCTCGCGATCAGCAGCTCGGTATCGCCGTGTCAGTGGAGAACGTCGCGTAGAATGTCACCGAGCCGCAGTAGAAGCTGCTTTTCGAAGATAGCAGGTATCGATGTCCGAGCCCCTTGATCGTGTCGCGAAGCAGCAGCTCGTCGATGAGATCGGAACGTGGCACCATTCCATCAATCTCGGAGACGGGGTTGTAACGCCAGGCGGCAAAACGCCGGCTCATATTCACGACGAGCTCCGGCGGCTGCGTCTGCCAGAGATGGCGCACAAGTCCGTGCTCGACATCGGCGCCTGGGATGGACTCTACACGTTTCACGCCGAAGCTGCCGGCGCAAGCCGCGTCGTTGCGCTCGATCACTATGCCTGGTCGATCGACTTTCAAAAGGCAACGGCTTACCGATCCCGCGAGCGCGGCAGCGGTCAGCTGAGCCGCGCCTTCCACACGATCCCGGAGGTCTGGGATCCGATCGGGCTGCCGGGAAAGCGCGGGTTCGATCTCGCATATCGAGTGCGGAACAGTCGAGCGGAGGTCGTCGTGGATGATTTCATGACGATGGATGTGGAGAGGCTCGGAACGTTCGACGTCGTGCTGTTTCTCGGCGTGATTTATCACTTGGAAGAACCGCTGCGGGCGTTGCGACGTCTACAGGCGGTGACCGGCGGTGTAGCGGTCATTGAATCAGAAGCGATATGGCTGTCGGGTCGACTGCGCCGGCCGCTGTGGCAATTCGTGAATGCCGCCCACACGCACGATGATCCGACCTTCTGGTGGATCCCAACCGCGGAAGGCCTGCAGGCGATGTGTGATGCTGCCGGATTCTCACGCACTGAGATTGTCGCCGGGCCGCCGAAGCGCTCTCCTCTTTGGCGCAGGCGCTCGCCACACTACCGCGTCGTCGTCCATGCCTTCTGTTGACGATACTTTCGGATACACGCCGAACTCCTGCGGCAGGTAACCGAGCGTCTTGCGGACCTCGTCTTTCTGTCGGACCAGGTCGATGCCGCCGAGGGTGATGGTGTCCAGCTCCTGGAGCGTGCCGACCATGCGCATCAGCGTGGACTTGCCAGCGCCGTTCGGACCGAGCAATCCGTACATGCCGGCCGGAATGGTGAGCGTCACATCCTTCAGCCCCCGCGAATCTGCAATTCCATATCACCTTCTACTGCCGCTTCAGGATGAAGTGGTCTCCGCCCGTATCGAACCGCAGTTCCGTCGCAGGACCACGGGTCGTGCTCCGGCGGAACGTTAGAAACTC
>Ga0209474_10003195_pt1 | contig 14531 bp, 16 predicted proteins | sample GraSoiAngelo_145_FD_185902 | JGI IMG/M metagenome (GOLD analysis project Ga0209474, IMG submission 185902) | Grasslands soil microbial communities from the Angelo Coastal Reserve, California, USA - 14_1009_05_20cm (SPAdes) (version 2) | ecosystem: Environmental > Terrestrial > Soil > Grasslands...
GTCTCGCCCTTCCGACGCGCAGGTCCTCGACGCGACCATCATCGGAGCGGACCAGCTGCGCTGAGCGCAGCGCTCGTCCTCGGCCAATGTCTGCGCCGCGTACCGGTCTGGACTTCGTAACTGAAACCGACCGGCATAATCATGAGCGCGACTGCCCTGAACCGGATGAAGAATTCGGAAGGTAATCGCTGACAGTCTCAGCAAAGGCGGCTGCGAGGCAAACCGCCGTTAAAATAGCGGCAGCAACCAAAGGACCGCAAGGGCGGAAAAGCATTGACGAAACTGAAGAGCCCTGACCAGTATCGCACCGAAGCTCCCTCGCGTGAGGATACCTCAGTTTTTTCAGAACGAGCGCGGGCACAGGCATAGGTTCGGCCTGCGCTGTTTTTGTACCTATTTCGCGGTAATACCTTGCGCGCCGAATGGTAGTCCTCTAACGGTATCAATTGGTGTGAGGGCGCCGTTGTTTTCTACATGAAAAACGGCCACAGATTGGCCACCTTCGGTCTGCACAAACAAGATTTGACCGTTATTACTCAGAGCCGTATCTCTCGGCGCACTCTTAGGTCCCAGATCTGCGGCGACAGAGTTTGCAAGAGTCAGCGTCCCGTCATTGCCAACGTTATAAGTTGAGATCGTGCCGCTGGCGGTATTCGACACAATAGCCAGGGCTCCGTCGTTAGTGATCACGACCCAGCAAGAGGCGGTCTGATTATTGTGCAGGGAACCGGTGACGACGCTCAAAATGCCAGCCGGATTACTGCTATAGGAAGAAGCTGCCGCCTGACCGGGCATAAGGGCAAAAGCCTCTGAAACAACGAGGAAATTGCTATCGCTAAAGCTGAACCCAAACGGTGTCATACCACTGGAAGAATTGTCGATAGGTGTGCTAGCCAATCCATTTTGATCGACAAGGTAAGTATCAAGACGATTACCAAGTTTTTCGGTTACAACAAGCAGCGTGCGGTCAGGATTGAAACTGACCTGCGCAGGATCAGCAGCCGCACCGCCAACCAACGGCTGAGTGGAGCCGGCCAAAGGTGACAGCGTTCCATCACCACCGATCGTGAATCCGGTAATGTTGGGAGTGCCGCCTTCGTTAAGCACATAGAGCAGGTCGTCGCGAACGGTTAGGCTGATCGGACGAACCCCTCCCGAATCAACGACATCAATCAAATTCAGCCCGCTTCTTCCCACGCTCAAAACAGAAATCTCATTACTGCCGGCGTTGACAGCAAACAGAAAGCGGTTGCCCGGACCAAAGATCAATGCCCCTTGGGAAGCCAGGGGGTCGACCGGCGGGTCAGGCGGTATGGCCACCGGATTGCCGGCACCGCCAGTGGAAAACTCGCCGGCGGCAGTCAGGTGTCCATCAGGGGTGCGACGGAAAACGGCGACTGCGTTCTCGACCTGGTTTGTCAAAACATACACCGCACCAGCTTGTAAGTTTAGCGGGTGGGGCCGGGGTCGCGGCGTCGGTGTTGGCCGTTGGGCTGTTACGCTGCTGAGCGATGCCAGCATTAACAACCCGGTAATTAGTGTGATGTATTTAGTCTGCGTGTGCATGTTTCCTCCTTTTGTGTGTGTTTAATGCCGGTCCGAATTCTCCATATTTCTTTTTGGTCAGTAATTTGTCTTTTTGAGTCTTCCCGGGCTTTTCTGTGTACTAAACAAAGTTCCACGCAGAAAAGTTCCCAATCTCGAACAGTAATCGGAAGTTTTAGCCGAGATTAAGCCACTGGGGCACGATCTCGGTCGTTTATCCGTGGCATCCTCATCTCCAAACGAAAAGGAGGCAGCCGCCGCACGGTTTGAAGCAGCGGCGCTGCCATTCATGGATGCTCTTTATAACCAAGCTCTCCGCCTTACCCGGCATTCGGAAGATGCTAGCGATTTGTCCAGGAAACTTACCTGCGCGCTTATCGCACCTTTGCGAATTTCAAAGACGGAACTTAATTGCAAGGCGTGGCTGTTTACCATTCTGTACTCAATCTTCGTCAACAAATATCGGAGAGACCAACGCGAGGCCAATACCGTTTCGATTGAGGAACTCGAACAGACGTTCCACCGCACATTGGCGGATCCAGATTGGCAGACAAACTTCGTAGCACCGACGAGATCCGAGTTCGATTCGCAAGAGCCGGAAGTGAATCACGCTTTGGCTAAACTACCCGAAGATTTCCGCTCCGCAGTACTGTTGGTGGACGTGCAAGGATTCACATACGAAGAAGCGGCGGCCGCGCTGGAGTGTCCGGTCGGAACGCTGCGGTCGCGGCTATTCCGCGCACGCCGGATGCTCTTTCTGGAACTGAGAGATTACGCCCGAAAAATAGGCTTTATACGAACGCCGCCAATCTGACATGCCGACGTCGCCTAAACATTTCAAAGATGAAATCCAGGATCTATTGGACAACCGCCTCGATGCGCGCACGCGAGCCGAAGTCGAGCGACACGTAGAAGCGTGCACGGAATGCCGGCGTGAATTCGAGGCGCTGCGCTGGACGAAGTCATTTGTGGCGAAACAATTCGCTGCAAAGGCGGCGCCGTCGGAACTGCGCGAGAATATTCTGCGAGCGTTGGAAACAGACGCCGGTGGTGCGAGAACAATTACGCTCCGCCCAGGTTTCCAAATGCGAAAATTGAAGCCGATTATGACGTGGGCCGCTGCCCTCGTGGCGCTGGGAATCCTTGCGCTCATTCTCATTCCGAAGCAGCGCTCCCTTACCCACGTCGTCGCGCGCGATTTCCGCAGCTATCAAAGCGAGAAGCTGACACTGGAACTGAACACGCCCGACGCGAAGAAAATGGAAGCATTTTTTGCCAGGCACGGCTTGCCGTTCACGCCGCACGTCTACGACCTCAGCGCGAAGGACTACCGGTTGGTCGGCGGACGAGTGCAATATCTCCAAGGACGACGCACTGAGTGGGTTGTTTACGGCGGACCGAACAACGAGGCTTTGGTCTGTCAGATGTACGTCGGGAACGTTTCAGAATTGCCCATCGGTTCTGTGGAACGCGAGCACCGGGGAAAAAAATTCCGCATGTATCAAGTCAAGGGCGTAACTATGGTGTTCTGGCAGGACCGCAAGGTGGTTTGCGTGCTGATTTCGGACATGCCAGCCGAAAATGTGGTCCAGCTCGCTTTCGCAAAGGCGCCGCCGCTGTGACCATCAGCCTTTGAGCTCCCAACAAAGCTTGCAATTTCACTCCCAGATACGTCGAAGCTCTTTTGTGCGGTGTAATTTCAGGTCGGAGAAAACTCTGCTGCGAAAGAGCGCAATTCCCAATTTTTCAATTTTGTTTTGAGCTTGGGAACCTTTCTATGCGCGATTTTGTTAAGTATAGAAAACCGAAAAAATGGAGGGAACATGCGCACACAAATGAAAGGTCTCGCAATACTCATTAGCTTTTTGTTACTGGCGCCGTCGAGCAAGGCAGTGAACCCGGTACAGATCATCTGGCAACGCAGTGCACACGCCGGCGGCACAGCGTCTGTCGAGTTTTCACCTGATGGAGCACGGTTGGCGTCCGCTGGGAGTTATATTGTGCAGAGCGGTGCTCAACTTTTCTATGGAGAAAATAAACTGTGGGCATCACCAGACGGGACTCTCCTAGCGCGAACGCCGCAAGACTATTCAATCGGCGGAACCAGTGAGATTACATTCGCACCGAACGGCCAAAGGGTGGCGACAGCCAATGGTTCGATATATTGCTATCCCAACGGTGGCTGCGGCTCACTTCTACCGGGGGTTGCCACCTATGCTGTTCCCAACCTCAATCTCATCACCCTTGTTCATACTCTCCCCATCGACCGTACGATCGATTATTCACCAGATGGTCAACTGCTCGCGACCGGCGAATACGCTGGAAACTTTCGCATTCGTATCCGCAACGCTGCTGCGCTTTCAGTAATTCGCACTTTGGCGGGGCATTCCGCGGGACCGGAAAGGTCCGGCACTTTCAGCGTACGGTTCTCACCTGTTAACTCCCTGCTTGCCTCGGGCGGTGCGGACGGCAAAGTGAAGATCTGGCGCGTGTCGGATGGTGCTTTGCTCAGAACTTTGCTCATCGGCAGAGAGTTGAGTCCTAACGTTTTTACTGTCGCTTTCTCTCCGGATGGCAGGTTAATCGCTGCTGGGACTGATGGTTTGCGGGACATCAAAGTCTGGCGCGTGGCTGACGGAACGCTTGTCAGAGCGTTTTCATTTGGAGATGAGGTTTTCGGCTATGGTCAAAGCAACCTCGCGTGGACTCCGGACAATGTTTATCTCGCGGCCGGGCGAACGGTATACCCGACCCCTTTGACGATCCGCTTTTGGAACGTTGTCACCGGCGAACTGGCACAGGAAGTTACCGATCACACCAATCGCGCTATCTATTCTCTGGCCCTTGGCCCGGCGGGGAAAAGATTTGCCTATGGCGCTAGCCGTGACGTTGTCGTAGCGCGGACGCCGCTGCTTCCCTGAATTCCGCATGGACAACTCTACCCCAAAACGCCGCCGATCAGCGCACTGTCCGCAATCAGGTGTCTTGTGGGATTATCCGATTCGACTCGACGCGTTTTGCCGCACAATCGATCCGCTCCTTCAGGCTGAAGAAGTGGCCCAAGGAAATGTTGAGCGGAGCCTCAACACGAAAATAAACCACTCTCACGGACATCGAACGGCGTATGAGCTTAAGGGAGTTTTTATGAATCATTTATGGAACAGAGTTTTTCGCGGTTGTGTGGCTCTTTTTTCGGTGCTTGAAATTTGCGCCGTTAGCGCCTTCTCCGCCGATGCGGGTGAACCGGGGGGCATACTAAGTTTCAGTGAAGCGCCAGCGCCAGGGCGTGGCGTCTGGAGTGCTGTGGGAGCGATGGAGTACGAGCGGGATTGGTTTACAGCGACAACGCTCCGGAACGGTCGGGTGCTGGTCGCGGGCGGTTACAGTTATGAGACTTACACCGTTACCGACGCCGAGCTGTTCGATAGCACCACGAGAAGCTGGACTGAAACCGGTGAGATGCACTTTGGCCGTTACAGTCACACGGCGACATTGCTGGCGAACGGCCGCGTGTTGGTGGCGGGTGGGTACGACGGCGACGAAATGTCGAGCGCCGAGATTTACAATCCAGCTGTAGGCACTTGGAGCAACACCGGCTCGTTGAATGTCGCGCGAGAGCAACATGCCGCAAGTTTGCTACAGGATGGTCGCGTTCTGGTAGTAGGAGGATATGGCGATTATGGGACGATTGGGAGCACCGAATTGTTTAATCCGGCGACAGGTCGCTGGACTTTGGCGGGCAACTTGCCTGTCCCTCTCTCATGGACGACCGCTACGACACTCGGGAATGGCCTGGTATTGGTAGCGGGTGGTTATACCGATACTGGTGGCGTGGCGAACTGTGAACTTTTTGACCCAAGCACTGGCCGATGGAGTCAGACGGGCAGGTTGCACATCAGGCGTTTTTTCCACACCGCCACCCTTATGGCGGACGGCCGCGTGCTAGTTGCGGGTGGTGACGATGGTTCCTACGGAGGGACCAACACAGCGGAGATTTACAACCCAGCGACGGGTGTATGGAGTTGGGCCGGTAACATGCGTAACGCTCGGACGAGATATACCGCTGCTTTGCTCGCCGATGGACGGGTGCTGGTAGCCGGAGGTTGGAATGGACAGGTTATTCCGTCGGTCGAGATTTTTTATCCTGCCTCGCGCGCTTGGTCCGCGACTGGCCGGCTGATCACTGAACGCGACGAGCATGCTTCCGCTGTTTTGCCGAATGGCCGGGTGCTAGTGGCGGGTGGTCTAAATCAGAACAGAGATGTGCTCGGCAGCGCGGAAGTGTTTACTCCGTAAAACTCTTGGTTGCGCTCACAACCTGGCATTTCGCTTGATCTCCATCGCCAGAGCCTCATTGTTTCGGAGTGCTAGCGACTATGGACCACCAACTCTTCTGCGCGCTCGGTAAACGTGACATTACGTGACCAACACATGAGTCGCGGCGCTTGGCACGAACATCTCAAAAGGCATGAATAACAAAACTGACCCAGCCGATTCGAATCTCAGCGAGACCATGGCCGCTCGAATTGAAATCGAGGAACTGGGAGATCCCGCTCACCAAAAGAAAATAACCGATGCGGTCGAAGCGTTGGACGGCGTGATCGAAGCCAAAATAGAGAAGGGCGCGCTACACGTGTCGTACGATCCGTTGGCAACGACTGAAAAGAAAATCGAGCAGGCTATTCAATCCGCAGGCATCACGATCAAGGCTGCGGCCACAGATACGGAAGGCGCGCATCCAGACCTGCCGACGCCGAATGCACAGCAAGCTCCCGTCGAAAATGCCGACCCAGGCGAGGACTCCTAACCCGTCGTGATTTTTCCCGGGTTCCCTGTCCGGAAGGCAGGTGCGAAATATTGTTTTGCGAAATCGCGAGCGCGTCACGTCGTTGTCCTTTCCCGAAGGCCAGACTGATATCGACACGTGGGAACATTGGGAAAAGCTCGACGGTGGATCTGCTCTCTGAAGACGATGAAAAGAACTCCCCGAACTGAGAGCCAATGACGCTAAACAACATCGTCGCGCCAAGTCTTCGAAACGTGCCCTTCGTGATCTGCGCTGCGCTGACTTGGCCAGACCGCACCGCCCGCACTTCCTGGCACGCGCATGATGCGCCCGATGGTCGAAAGCAGGCTTGAGCCCGACTGTCAACCCGCTATCCTCCCACGGCATGCATCGTGATCATCAGTATTGGTACTCGCACCGTCTCAATCGCGGCATGGGCGTCGCCATTTACGGCAATTACGGCGTGCCCATGCTCGCCTTCCCGACGAGCTGCGGCGACGAATGGGAGATGGAAGGTCAGGGCATGATTCGCACCCTCAGTCCCTACCTGGAGCAGGGGCGGATCCGAATCTTCTGCATCAACAGTGTGAACAGCGATTCATTTCAAAACAAGGGAGCACATCCCTTCCATCGGAGCTGGATGCAGGCGCAATACGACGCCTATGTGGCGAAGGAAGTTTTCCCATTCATCGATTCACAGTGCCAGACGTCGGGCATCGGGATCGCTACGCTGGGCGCATCGCTCGGTGCGTATCATGCGGCCAACACTCTCTTCAAGCATCCCGACCACGTGAAGCGCTGCTACGCGCTCTCGGGGATCTACGACATGCGGGACTCCATGGACGGTATGTATGATGACAATTTCTATTTCAATAACCCGGTGGACTACATGGCTAACCAGAGTGACCCATGGTATTTCCATCAGTACGCGAGTTGCGACATCCGGCTCGTGACCGGGTGTGGTCCGTGGGAGAACAGCGGGCCGACCTACCGAATGTCTGAGATCCTCAAAAATCGCGGCATTGCTCATCATCTGGACGATTGGGGCCCGCAGGGTGGGCACGAATGGCCGTACTGGCATCACCAGATGTGGGAATACGTCGGAGCACACTACTAAAGAAGCGTTCCCCTCGCTCGGATCGTTCATCATGGCAAAGAAAGTCACCGGCGGCTGCGCGTGCGGCTCCATCCGTTACCAGCTCCTCGACAAACCCATGTTCGTCCACTGCTGTCACTGCGACGACTGCCAGCGGCTGACAGGCAGCGCGTTCGTACTCAACGCGATCATCGAGACTCAGGCGATCAAGCTGCTGCGCGGCAAGCCGGTAGCCGTGCCGGTGCCGCGCGAGAACGGTCCGCACGAGATCTACCGCTGCCCCAGGTGTCAGACCGCTGTCTGGAGCGACTACGGACGGAGGCCCAATCTCCGGTTCGTACGCGTCGGAACGCTCGATAACCCCGGTGCGCTGAAGCCGGACGTGCACATTTATACCCGGTCGAAAGCGAAGTGGCTCAAGCTGCCGAAGCAAACGCCGTCGTTCCGCGATTACTACAACACTAGCAAGCTCTGGCCCAAAGCCAGCCTCAAACGTCTCAACGCTGCGCTCGGAAAGACGGAGAGCTGACCATCCGCCCAACTCGTCACTCGCCACTTCCGCTAACTTCTTACTTCTTATTTTCTGCAAGCGACCGCAACTTTCAGAAATATATTTTGAGACCGCAAAGGCGCGCGATCGCCGCGCCGTGAGTCAACTTTCCTGCGTTATTGCGCGCGTGAGGTCATGCTCGTTAGGCGTCTTTCCGGCTTTGTTCGTTACTTGCTCGCTCTTCACTGTCTTTCGCACGTTCGCCTCGGTCGAGGAAACCAATTCCGCCCGCACGCGGCGCAAACCGCTCGTCAGTCCGATCTTGGAGAAACTCCAAATCAACCATTTGGTTGGGTCCCACTGCCAAGGCTTCACTCCATTACGATAATCGTGCTGAAACTCGTGGTGATAATTATGGTAGCCTTCGCCCAAGGTAAACAGCGCCATGAAAAACGAGTCGCGCGCGCTGCAGCGTGTGGAATACGGCTGACGCCCGAAGGTATGGCAGGCCGAGTTAATCAGGAATGTACCGTGTTGAAGCACAACCACTTTGGCCACGCCGCCGATAAGAAAACCGCCGAGCGCGCCGATCCAGCCGTCCCAGAGCGCGCCGAGCAAAGTCGGCAGACCAAAACTCACCAGCACAGCAAGCAAATGAATATGTCGATGTTGCCACATCACCAACGGGTCTTTTTTCAGATCGGCTACGTTATCGAAGGGTGGTTGCGGCCAAAGCTTGAACAAAAGCCAGCCGATGTGCGCATGGAAAAATCCTTTGCTGATGTCGTACGGATCTTCGTCGTGATCGACATGTTTATGATGCCGACGATGATCGCTCGCCCATAGAAGGACTGAATTTTCAAAGGCCGCCGCGCCGAAGATGAGCGTCAATAAACGCACCGGCAGTCGTGCGCGAAAAGTCGCGTGCGTAAACAACCGGTGATACCCAAGCGTGATACTGAATCCGGTCGCAGTCCCTAAAACTGCGCTGATCGCGAAATGAAACCAATCGACCCCGAAATACCACAAATAAAGGGGAACCGCGGTGAGCGTTAAAACGAAAGTGCCGATTAAGAACGCGCTCGTCGTCCAATTAATGCGGTCGGTTGGGATACGAAAAATCACGTTATCGTTATTCGTAACCGATCTCTGACTTCTGATCTATGGCTCTGGTCACTCGTCACTGATCACTTCAAGAAACCAGTCTTCCAAGCACAACGTCTGCCTTGGTCCAGCTGTGGACTGCCCCACAGTGCGCACAGGTAAATTTCTGTGGCACCATTTTTGCGGCCGGCCAGCGTTTCTGTTCAATCGTGCGACCGGTATCAGTGAGTTTCGAAGTGGACGGACAACGCACGAGCAAGCTTTTCAGATCGGCGCCGGCCTTCGGTTTCGGTCGCCGTCGCGGCGGATCGAAATAAAATCGCCTAGCCATTTTCAGAGCCGGTAAACAATCCGCGCCTTGGCGGTATCGTAGGGTGACATCTGCATCCTCACACGATCACCCACAGTCAGGCGAATGAAGCGTTTGCGCATTTTGCCCGAGATATGCGCAAGCACAAGATGATCGTTGGCCAGCGCGACCCGAAACATCGTTCCGGGCAACACGCTCATGATCGTTCCTTCGATACTGATCGCCTTTTCAGAATCCATGCTGTCGATGTTTTTCATCGGCCCAACTGTAGGGGACGCTGTTAGCATCGCGTTATACGGGAAACAGGCTGCTTCCCCTACAGAGTAAACCGGATTTAGCGGCGATTATTCGCGAACGAGCGCCTACCGCCGCCGCCGCCGTAAGGACGCGGACGTTCCTCGCGCGGACGCGCTTCATTTACGGTTAACGCGCGGCCATTGAGTTCCTGGCCGTTAAGCGCGTTCATCGCGGCAGTGGCGTGCGCGTTGTCATTGATGGTGACAAAGGCGAAGCCGCGCGATTTGCCGGTCATACGGTCCATCATGAGACGGACTTCACTGACCTGGCCATGTTGTTCGAACAGATCCTGAAGATCGTTCTCGGTGGTCTCAAAAGAGAGATTACCTACGTACAGTTTCATTTGTGTTTGAATTTGGAAAAACTAAGCACCTACAGAGCCGTTCCCGGGAATCGAGTTTCAAACCACCAATGAGCGACGCTCACCTGACGATCTACCGTGCCTTGAAGTTAAACAGAGTAATCCAATAAGCGCCCAGTATCGTGCCAATTGCCCGAAACACAAACGATCATTTCATGGAAATGCGTGGCCATACTCTTCGTCGCTGACTTTCTCCATGCACGCGGCCGCTTTGCCAGTCGGCTCGGTAACGGCTTCGGGAGATGCACAACACAGAATCAATCAGGCTTCAGGACTGAAAGAATATTGCCCGCTGGATCTTTGAACCAGGCAATCGTCGGACCGTTCCGGCGCATAATCCCTTTCTCGTCCGTCTTCAGGTCCCCCTCATTGTAATGTCGAATCGCACGCCTCGCTTTGTCAGCTCGTCGACCGCACGATCGACATCGTCCACCGGAAAATTCAGGACAGTGAAGGTCTCCGGAACGTGATTCGGCTTCGGATAAATAAGAACGTTATTGCCGCCGGCCAGATGCAATGTGAGCAGGCCATTGTCCTTCGACGGTCTTCAATCCCAGCGTCTGGCTGTAGAACTTCTTCTCCTTCGCGATGTCCGGCGCCGCGAATCCACTGAACGCTTTGCTGTTTTTCAACATGATAATCCTCCCCCCAGTGCTTCGCTTGCCGTCGCGCATTTGGTTCCCAAATCTGATTTCTGACATGGTAGACAAAGAGAGAACACAAGATGTTTTTTGAGCGCAGGATACGAGCAGGATGCATTGCGTCGACGGAATGCCAAACGAAGCGTGCCGGTGAAAATTGTTGGGAATGAAGAAAATCTCCAAGGAAATCTAGAAGCGGAGGAACTGATTTGAATTAGCGTTCCTGCGTTCCTAAGAGATTCTTCCTGCTGGCCGAGGCTAACGTACTGACTCGCATTATCTCTATGTTTCCGCTATCAATCAGGTCAAACGAAACCAATGGAAACGCCATTGACGCCTCTCGAATTTGCTCGCCGCGCGCGCAAACTCTATCCCGAGCGTGTCGCAGTTATCGATGGTGACTCACGCTGGACCTACGCGCAGTTTCTCGATCGATGTGATCGTTGGTCAGCGGCATTGCAGAAACTTGGAATCGGCCCAGGTGATCGCGTCGCCTATCTCTCAGCGAACACTCACGCGCAGCTCGAATCGTTCTATGCCGTCCCACAAATCGGCGCTGTGCTGGTGCCGTTAAACTATCGGCTAACGGCTGACGACTTCGTTTACCTGATCAATCATAGTGGCTCGCGCATGGTCTGCGCAGACCACGATTATCTTGGAACGATCGATAGTATTCGCGAACAGCTTCCCAAGCTTGAACACGTCGTCGCTTTGACCGGACACGCCGAGAATTGGCTCGCCTATGAAGCAATGATCGATGCTAGCTCAGCTGAATTCGCGCGGCCGGAAATTCACGAAACCGATCTGCTCACGATCAATTACACCAGCGGCACAACGTCGCGTCCAAAGGGCGTGATGATTACACACCGCAATGCGTGGATGAATTCCATCGGCACGCTCCTCTACGCGCCGATGACCTGTGCCGATCGTTATCTGTGGACGCTGCCGATGTTTCACGCCAACGGCTGGACTTTCGTCTGGACGGTAACTGCCGCAGGAGCGACTCACATCTGTCTGCGCAAATGCGAGCCGCGCGCTGTCTTCGAATTGATGGCGACCGAGCAGGTCACCACGCTGTGTGCAGCGCCTACGGTTTTGATTTCGTTAGCAAACGCGCCGGCGAATCTTCGTCATCTTGCACCGAAAGGAATTCACGTTGTCACGGCCGGTGCGCCGCCTGCAGCCAATACCATCCAGCGACTTGAAGAAGATCTCGGCTGGACCATCACGCACGTTTACGGGCTGACCGAGACAGCGCCGTTCATCACCGTTTGCGAGGCGCGCGCGGAACATGCACGCCTCCCCGTCAGCGAACGCGCCGCGATCAAGGCGCGCCAAGGCGTTGAGTTAATTACATCCGGCGAGTTGCGCGTCGTAGACACGCAGGGCAACGATGTGCCGCACGACGGCAATACTCAGGGAGAAATCGTCGCCCGCGGCAACGTGGTGATGGCCGGCTACTACAACGACCCGGAAGCGACTGAGCGAGCTATGGACGGCGGGTGGTTTCACACCGGCGACGCCGCGGTCGTGCACCCGGACGGTTACGTCGAAATTCGCGACCGTCTCAAGGATGTCATCATAAGCGGCGGCGAAAATATTTCTTCCGTTGAAGTCGAAGGCGTGCTTTTGCGACACCCTGCCGTGCAGGAGGTAGCGATCGTCGGATTCCCGCATGAGAAATGGGGCGAAGCGCCGTACGCTTTTGTCGTTCTCCACGAAGGCGCCAGCGCCGATGAACGCGAGCTGTGCGATTTCGCGCGCGCAAAGCTCGCGCACTTCAAAGCGCCGCACAGTGTGACCTTCGTCAACGAGCTACCAAAAACTGCTACGGGCAAGATTCAGAAGTATATTTTGAGAGCACAACGCCCTGCGATCGCTCCGCAGTAATTGACTTTGGGTGTCGCGGTGTCGTCAGGATCGGACATAAACCGTCTGATGATTTCATCGAAGTCGCAGCGCTATGCTGCGTGATATTTGCGAGACCAGCGAAACGTCAAAAAATTCAATCTGAGCTTATTTTAAATTCGATCTTCACAATTTTTGCCCTTCGTCCGTCCTCGAGTGTAATCCAGTCGCCTATGTCCGCATTTAGCAGCGCCTTGCCTACCGGGGAAATCCAGCTGACGGCGTCGCGTTCATTATTGAGTTCGTCGACACCGACGATCGTAAACATCTCTGTTTCGCCTGTTTTATCCTTGACCGTCACCGTTGCGCCGAACGTGACGCTGTTCCACGGCGCTTTCGGAACATCGACAACGCGGCGCGATGCCAGAATCTGCTCTAATTCGATGCTGCGCTCGCTGCTCGCGTTTGCTACGCGAAGTTTCTTCAGTTCGTCCTGCAAACGCTTTGCGCCGCGCGCGGTGATGTAATTGGTTGCTCCCGGAGGCAGTCCCGACGCTGATCGCTTCCGTCCGCTGCGCTCCGGAGGATCGACATCTTCTTTAATAAACGCCCTGCTCATCCAGAAAAGTATCGCCGCCACCGCCTCGCGCGTCTTTCGGAAAGAGAGATCCGCGCTTGGCGTGGCAGCCGCTCTGGCACGAATGTTAGCGACTTACTCCGCGCGCAAGGCAATCATCGGTTCGACACGACTAGCTCTGCGCGCGGGGATCCAGCAGGCGAGAAAGGCGATCCCGAGCAAGAGTAAGGTGACACACGTAAAGGTGATCGGATCGGAAGTGCTCACGCCATAGAGCAGGCTCTTCATCATGCTGGCGCCGCCGAAAGCGATGAGTAGCCCGCATGACGACCCAACCGCGGCGAGCAACATGCCTTGTTTTAAAATGAGCTTCTGCACGTCGGAAAGCTGTGCGCCAAGCGCCATGCGCAATCCGATCTCGCGCGTGCGTCCCGCGACAACGTGCGACATCACACCATAGATGCCGACCGCTGCAAGAATCAGAGCGAGCACACCGAAACTGCCGAGCGCGATCGCGGCCATGCGCGCAGGCAAAAGTGATGTGCCCATGTGTTCCTTCAGCGTCTTTGCTGCGTAAACGGAAATCGAGGGATCGAGGTTCTGGACTACCCCGCTCAACGCGGCTAACACCTGCCGCGGATGGTCGTGCGTGCGGGCGACGAGCGTAACCGTACCGCTGTAATCCTGATATAGAGGCGTATACAACGCTGGCTTGGGATCTTCGCCTAACGAGTTGTATTTTCCGTCGGGCACAACGCCAACAATTTCGAAAAACGGATCCTTAGGTCCATGCCAGTTGAAGCGCCGGCCAATCGGGTCCTGTCCATTGAAGAACTTTTTCACAAAGGTTTCGTTCACGATCGCGACGCGGCTTTCCTTCTTGTTTTCATCGTCGCGAAAATCGCGGCCGCGCAGTGGAATACCCATGACGTCGAAATATCCGGGGCTGCTTTCGATCGGGATCGCAATCGCCAATGAGCTCGCGCCTTTGAACTCCGTCCCTTCGATGTAAATCGTGCTGTTATTGTAATTGAGACCGAGCGGAAGGTAATCAGTAAGCGCGGCATTTTCGATTTGTGGCAGCGCCTGCGCACGCTCAAGCACTTGCTTCTGAAACGCGCGGCCGCGTTGCTCGTCATAGCCTTGCAAGCTGACGTCGAACGAAATCGCGACCGCATTTTCCGGATTGAACCCGGGGCGCATCTTCTGAGCGGCTTGCAGACTGCGCACGATGAGACCGGCGCTAATGAGCAGAACTAACGAAAGGCTGACTTGCGCGACAACAAGTAAGTTGCGCAAACGCGAGCGACGGAACCCTCCCATCGATGATTCGTCTTTCAACGCGGGCACAAGTTGCGGCTTCGACGATTGCAATGCCGGAATGAGACTGAAGAGTACTCCCGTCGCGATCGAGAGGAATAGCGCGAAGGTGAGCACACGCCAGTCGGTACGCAGATCGAAGAGCAAAGTAACGTC
>Ga0209474_10003197_pt1 | contig 14529 bp, 8 predicted proteins | sample GraSoiAngelo_145_FD_185902 | JGI IMG/M metagenome (GOLD analysis project Ga0209474, IMG submission 185902) | Grasslands soil microbial communities from the Angelo Coastal Reserve, California, USA - 14_1009_05_20cm (SPAdes) (version 2) | ecosystem: Environmental > Terrestrial > Soil > Grasslands ...
CCGATGCCGGAGAGCAAAACTAGCCCGCCCGACCGCGCTCGCTTCGCCGAGCTGGCGCGCCTCGCCTCCGAGACGGCCGTTGCGGTCGGGGACGCCATCGCGATCAGGGATACGGCGATCGTGACCCGCAAGCGGGGGCGAGCGAATTTCGCGACGGCAGCGGATCACGCCGCCGAGACGGCCATCATCGCGCGTCTTTCGGCCCACGACGCACACATCCCCATCCTTGCCGAGGAGAGCGCTCGCAAAGGCCTCGCCGGGTCGGAGCGGCTTTGGGTGGTCGACCCGATCGACGGCACGCTGAATTTCAGCCAGGGCCTCCCGTTCTATTGCGTGCTCATCGGGTACGTGGAGGACGGCAGGGCACGCGCGGGGGCCGTACATGCGCCACGTACCGGCGAAACCTTCGTGGCGTCGGAGGGTGCGGGTGCCACGCGGAACGGCGAGCCCATAGAGGTGTCGCAGCTGACGCGCCTCGCGGACGCGTTCGCCGTCGCGAGCCTGGGATTCGGCGAGACGAAGAAGAAGGATTCGCGCTTCACCACCCTGAATGCAACCTGCGCGCGACTCCGGGTGATCGGGTCGGCCGGGCTCGAGATCTCCTACCTCGCGATGGGCCGTTTCGATCTGTTCGTGCATAGCGCGCTTTCGCCCTGGGACGTTGCCGCGCCGGCGCTCATCGCGCGTGAGGCCGGTGCGGCGGTGCTATCACTGAAGACCGGGAAGGACGCGGCGTGGAACGAGCGGCAGGTCGTCATCGCGAATCCGCGACTCGCGAAAGAAGCGGTGAAGCTGCTAGCGAAACCTAGAATGTGACACAGGCCGGAGTGATGAAATGGCAGACATGAGAGACTCAAAATCTCTTGGGCTGAAAAGTCCGTGAGGGTTCAAATCCCTCCTCCGGCACCGATCGCTAAAGCGGAAGTTTCACGCGCACCGTGGTCCCTTTGTCATCTCCATCGCTCTCAAGCTCGAGCGACCCGGCGTGCGCCTCGGCGACGATGCGCGCGACGTAGAGGCCGACGCCCATCCCGGCAAAGCTGTTCGCCCTTCCTGCGCCGCGGACAAAGGGGTGACCGAGCTTCGATATCTCTTCGGGCGGTATTCCGATGCCCTGGTCTGAGATCGAGATTTCGGCAGTTCTGTCCCCTGCCGTCAGCGCGACGCGCACCTGGCCACCGGTCGGCGAGTACTTCACCGCGTTACCGACGAGGTTCATGAGGAGTTGTTCGACCCGCGACTGGTCGCCGTGCGCTGGAACGGTCGCCGGAGCCTCGACCGTGAAGATGTGGCGCCCCTCTTCAAGGGTCGCGTCGACGTAGCGCTGGACGACCTCGCGCAGCACGACGGCGAGGTCGTACGAGACCCGCTCCATGCTCAACGAGCCCTTTTCCGCGCGCGAGACCGACAGCAGATCGTTGACGAGACCGTTCATGCGATCCACTTGGCGCTCGATCGCCGCGAGGTTCCGGTCCAAGGACTCCATGTCGAGCTCTGTACCCTGCGTACGCGCGCGACGCATTCGTGAGCGGACGAGCTGGGCGAGGGCCTTCAGCGGGGTCAGAGGGGTCCGAAGCTCATGGGAGACGATCGAGAGGAACTGCTCCCGCTCGCGCTCGCTCGCCAGGAGATCGGTGATGTCGTGGAGGGTCATGACCCCCGCGACGACCTCGCCATTCGGGCCGTGCACGGGCGCTGCGGTGACCTCGACGTCGCGCCGCTCGCCAGAGTCGGGCCGCGTCACAAAGAACTCGGCCTTGGTCGTCTCTCCCTTCATCGCTCGATCCAGTGGGTACGCACCTGGAGGGATAGGGCCGCCGGTCATCAGGTCTTTGACGTCGACGGCGCCGCGAAGCTCCGCGAGCGTCTCGAACTCTGGGACACCAAGGATTTCTCGCGCGCGCGGGTTGGCCTCGTAGCGCCCGTTCGGCCAACCGATAAGTACGCCATCGCCGAGCGCCTCTAGGAGATGCCGATGGAGGTCTTGCTGAGCAAGGGCCTCCGCGTACAGGCGTGAGTTTGTGATCCCGATCGCGGTGGACGCCGCCAGAAGATGGGCGACCTCGATGTCGTCCGACTCGAACGTGCGCTTCGGATCCTTGGTGTAGATGACGAGCACGCCCGTCAGCTTTTCTTGGAAGAAGAGCGGGATCGAGAGCAGCTTGGCGAGGCCCTCGGCTCTGATCAGCGCATGGTCGCCGACGCTTCCCGAAGGCATGTCCAGGATCACGTGCTCGCCGGCGGCGCGGACCTGCGCACGCACTTCGTCCATCGGGAGTCTCTGCCGGGCCGCGTAGCTCGCGGAGAGGCCGTCGTGCGCACGGATGACCAGCGCGTCACCGTCGTCGTCGGGGAGGAACACCGCCGCGGCGTCCCCGGGGACAAGGTCTCGCGCGGACTTGACCGCGCTCCGGAGCCGGTGTTCGAGGTCGAGCGACGCGTCCATCTCGTCGTTGGCGTCGTGTAATCGGCGCAGGCGCTCGCGACTGGCCATATGAGCGGAGGGAGGCACGCGCTATGCCAAATCTCCCGCTAGGCGAGCGGGCTACCGGTCAACGCGGGAGGACGACCTCGACGACGTCACCGCCGACCTCGCGGGCCACCGCTTCGGCGAGCTCGCGCGAGGGCTTTGCTCGGAACGAGGTCTGTACCCGACGCATGCCGCCGCCGTTTCGCGGGAGATCGAGGACCACCTGCGACACGCCGGCGTGATCCTTGAGGACTTCCTGGATCTTCTGGAAAAGCGCGATGGATCGCTCGTAGTCCAGGACCTCCCTGAATCGAATGACGAGCGGGAGAGGCTCTTCCATCTCGGAAAGGTCCCGCGTTGACGGGGGGAGGGGCTTCTCTGAGGAGGACCGTTGGGCCGGATCCATGACGCTCTCGTCTCGCCCGGGAGGCCCATAGGTCCGACGCAGAGAGGCCCCTCCCCCCGGCTGCACGGCCGTGGACGCCGCTCCGCCGTTGCCATTTCGTGACGTGAACTTCGCGCGCTTGGCGAGGAACTGCCGGCGCTCGTCAGCCACGCGCTTGATCTCTTCGATGCCGGCGTCGTCGAAACGCACGGCGTGTTCGCAGAGGAGCTTTGGATCCTCCTCGCGCTGCTCCACGCGCGCGAGCACCAGCAGGATCTCGTCGGCGCCCCAGAGCGGCGCCGTCGCCTCGTACACGCGGGGAAAGACCGTGACCTCGACGCTTCCGGTGAGGTCCTCGACCTGCGCGAACATCATGAGCTGCTTGTTCTTGGTGATGTGCTTGCGCGCGCTTGTCACGACGCACGCGATCGTGACCAGATCCTCTCCCGCCTCGTTCAGCTCGGCCAAAGCGACCAGATTCTCGACGTCCTTCATCCGCGGAGCGAGCGCATTGAGCGGGTGCGCTGAGAGATAGATCCCGAGCAGCTCTTTCTCCCACGCCAGCTTTTCCTTCGGGGCGTCCACGAATCTGCTGTTCGGGCTCGCGACGAACTTCACGTCCAGCTGGCCACTCATCCCGAGCTCGGCGAAGAGACCGACCTGTCCGCTCTCGCGGTCTCGCTGTAGCCGCTGCGCGGTCTCGAGGACCTGATCCAGACGATCCAGCTGCCAGAGGCGCGGCCCGAACTCGTCGCACGCGCCGGACTTGATGAGCGACTCGATCACACGCTTGTTGGCGCGCTGAAGGTCGAGGCGCTCGCAGAAGTCGTCCTGGGAACGGAACGGGCCTCCCGCGCGGCGGGCCTCGATGAGACCCTCGACCGCACCCTCGCCAACGTTCTTGACCGCACCGAGGCCGAACCGGATGCCCTTTGGTGTGTATGCGAAGTCCAACTCCGACTCGTTCACGTCCGGCGGCAGCACCGCGAGGCCCATCCGGCGGCATTCGGCCACCGCGATCGCGATGCGGTCGGGCGTTCCCATCTCGGCCGAGAGCACGGCGGTCATGTATTCCGTCGTGTAGTTCGCCTTCAGGTAGGCGGTGTGGTACGCGATGATCCCGTAGATCGCGGCATGCGCGCGGTTGAATCCGTATCGGGCGAACGGCTCGAAGTCCTTCCAGACCGCCTCGATCACATCGGCGTGCACGCCGTTGCGTACGGCGCCGGACACGAACTTCACCTTCTGCGCGTCCAGCTTGTCGCGGAACTTCTTGCGAACGGCGTAGCAGAGCACGTCAGCCTCCGCCAGCGTGAAGCCCGCGAGCGCCTGCGTCACCGCCATCACGTCCTCCTGGTAGACCATGACGCCGTACGTCGCTTTGAGGACCGGCTCGAGGGTCGGATGGGCGTATGTCACGGGCTCCTCGCCGTGCTTGCGCCGGATGTAGGTCGGGATGTAGTCCATCGGCCCGGGACGGAAGAGCGCGACCATGGCCATCACGTCTTCGACCCGGTCAGGCTTGAGCTCGCGGATATAGCGGCGCATGCCGGCGGATTCCAGCTGGAACATTCCGGTCGTCTCTCCGGAACCGAGCAGCTCGAACGTCTTCTTGTCGTCGAGCGGAATGTCCTCGCGCCGGATCCTGATTCCGCGCTGGCGCTCGATAAGCCGCAGGGCATGCTCGAGAATCGTGAGGTTCCCGAGACCGAGGAAGTCGAACTTGAGAACGCCGAGCTTCTCGAGCTGCTTGTCCTCGTACTGGGTCTGCAGCGCATTGACGTTGCCCTTCGAGCGCTCGAGGGGCACGAGCTGTGTGATGGGCTCCCGCGAGATGACGACGCCGGCGGCGTGGGTTCCGGTCGATCGCACCAGGCCCTCGACCTTTTCCGCGAGGTCGAGGAGCCGCTGCACGTGCGCCTCCTGCTCGAGGTCCCGCAGCTCCGCGGACATGCGGCGCGAATCGGTGAGCGTCGTGCCGAAGGGGATCGTCTTCGCGACGCGGTCGGCCTCGCCGTAGGGCATGCCGAGAACGCGCGCCACATCGCGAACCGCGGCACGCGCGAGCATCGTGTTGAAAGTGCCGATCTGCGCGACGCGATCCGCTCCGTACTTCTGCGTCACGTACTGGATGACCTCGTCGCGCCGGTCGCCCATGAAGTCGACGTCGATGTCCGGCGGCGTGAAGCGCTCGAGGTTCAGGAACCGCTCGAAGATGAGGCCGTACCGGAGCGGATCGATGTCGGTCATGCCGATCGCGTAGTTCACCACCGAGCCCCCGGCCGATCCGCGGACCGCGGTGAGGATCCCCTGCTCGTGCGCGAAGCGGATGAAGTCCTGGACGATGAGGATGTAGCCCGTGTAGCCGGTCTTCGCGATAACCGCGAGCTCCTTGTCGACGCGTTCGCGGAGCTCAGGGGTGATCGCGCCGTACTTCTCGACGAGGCCGGCTTCGGCGAGCGTTCGCAGCTGCTCTTCCGGCGTCTTTCCCGCCGGGACCTCGAAGTGCGGGAGCCGAAGCTCGCCGAGCGGCAGCTTGAGGTCGACCTTCTCGGCGATCCGCACCGTGTTCTGGAGCGCCTCCTCGTCGTTCGGGAAAAGCTCGCTCATCTGAGCGGCCGTCCGCATGAAGAGCTCGGGGTTGTCGATCATCTTCAAGCGGTCGGGCGAGTCGATGGTCTTGCCGCTCTGGATGCAGACCATGGCGTCCTGCGCCTCGGCGTCGTCGGCGTGGACGTAATGGATGTCGTTCGTCACGACGAGCGGAACACCGGTGCGACGTGAGACCTCGCGGACGCCCTCGTTGACGCGCTCCTGCTCGGGGATCCCGTGGGACATGAGCTCGAGGAAGTAGTTGCCCTCTCCGAAGATTCCCTGATGCTCCAGAGCGACCGCGCAGGCCGCGTCGATGCCCTCATCGGTGATGGCCCGCGCCAGCTCACCCTGCAGGCACGCCGAGAGCGCGATCAGGCCCTGGCTGCGCTCGCGCAGCAGGTCCTTATCCATGCGCGGGCGGTAGTAGTAGCCCTCGAGGTGGGCCGCCGTCACCAGTGCCACGAGGTTCTGGTAGCCGACGAAGTCCTTGGCGAGGAGGATGAGGTGCCAGGGCTTGCCATGCCCTTCGGACCGCGGATCGCGGTCGAAACGGTTGTTGCGGGCGATGTACGTCTCGACACCGATGATCGGTTTGATGCCGGCGTCACGGCAGAGCGTGTAGAAGTCGATCGCGCCGTAGAGGGCGCCGTGATCGGTGAGAGCGAGCGCCGGCATGTCCAGCGCTTTCGCGCGTGCGACGAGGTCGCTGAGGCGGGACAGCCCGTCGAGCAGGCTGTACTCGGAATGCGTGTGCAGATGGACGAAGTTCTTGGCGATGACCTGCCCCACGACGTGCCGCTCGAGGAAGCGCGGCGGCGGTTTAGTGAAGTCTAGCCGGACCGAACCTGACTAGGGACCGTTCGCGATCCTGAAGGGAATGACAGCGCTTCCGGCGCGATCGACATAGTCGAACCGAACGTACGTGTTGTTCGACGGCTTCACCGAAGCCCAGTCAAATGAAGCGATCTCGAAGCCTTTTCGGGGTTCGACGAGAACGCGAACGCTGTTGCCATCAGCGACCGCCTCGACCGCATGCAGATCCTTCAGCCAGATCTGCGCTTGACCCGGGGAGCCGGTCGCCTTCGGCGAACTCAAGCCGAAAAGCATCCGGGCCGCAGATGGATCGTTGACCATCGTGACGATGTGGTCGGCGCGGCAATACGTTTCGTAATATCCGCCGCTTCCGGCCGGGACGTCGTAGAGGAACGCGCCTGGTGCGGTCGCCGGTTGCTGCCAACTGTCATCGCGGGACGTGCTCAGCTTCACTGGACCGTTCGTCGTGGGACCGTGACCGTCGTAGGTGTAACCCTGAGGCTCTGGCGGGCACGTGACCGGCGCCGGCGCGGGTACGAGCGAGTCAGTGAAATACCGAGCGCAGCCAGAAAGGGCGGAGTAGGCGGAGCTCTTGACGTTTTCCTGACCGTCGAAGACAAACGTCGCGCAGTCGTACGCCTCAGGACCTCCGCGGCCGAAACTCGGGGCCACTTCGCCCACGACCGCGATGACCCAGACATCTTCGCCCGGATTCGCGCCGGGGATCTGCGAGCCGCTCCTCATGAGGATGTCGCCCCACTTCTCCTGCGCCGCGGCGATTCTGTCGACACGACGGACGAAGCTGGTCATGTTCCGAACTCGATCCATGAGACGAAGGGCGACGTCCGGGGTCGGCGTCGCGGCTGGAGAAGGTGACGCCCGTCCTTCCGAGAGCGCATTCGACTGCGGTTGACCGCAATCAACCAAAAGCAGGAGCACGGCGACAAGCAGGGCAGGACGCATAACCAAATATGAAACGCGTTTCCCGGTGAAATGTTCAGCGGGCGGGCGCTTGCGTGCGCGCTAGATCACCGGCTCAGCTTGGCGACGTTGACCACCACCGCACGATGATCAGAGGCCCCAAGCGCCATCACGGTGTGGGGACTCGACCCGATCACCCCGATGCCCCAGATGTAGTCGATCCGCTTCGGGGGATCGTCCATCGTCGTCGTCGGACCGGCTGGCTCGGCCAGATCACCGTATCCCGCCTCCGAGAAGAGGCCCATCTCGAGGTCGCCGGGCTCGGCGTTCATGTCGCCGGCGACGATCGCGACCTTCTCGCCGTCCCATTCGCGCAAGATCGTTCGCACCTGCTCCTGACGGATCGCGCTCGAGTCAGCGACATCGTCGAGATGGGTGGTAACGACCAGCACGTCGCCCACGCGGACGCCGACCGCACCGCGCGGCTGATGCTTGGCCCCCCCTTCGACGGCGAAGTGGACGCGCTTGACGTCGGTCATCGGGAATCTCGACAGAATTGCGTTCCCGTAGAGGTCACCGATGTTCGGAGCGAACACGTAGGGCATATCGAGGCGTTCCGCGAGCACACCGAGGGCGTCGTGCTGCTCGTCGATCATCCAGCCACGCACGACCTCCTGGAGCACGAGGACATCGGGAGATTCGCGCGAGATCACGTCCACGAGCATGTCCAGCGATGGGACCTGCCCCGCGTTGAACCCCTGATGGATGTTGTAGGTCATCAGGCGAAACGGGGTCGTCGGATCTTTCGACGGCGGCGACTGCGGCGTGAGCAGCAGGGCGACGAACGGGATACCTACGACGATCGGAACGAGCGCGATGGGAAGCGCGCGCCACGCTGGGAGCGCGCCGCCGGAGACGAGGAGCGCCGCCACCGCGACGACCGCTGTGGCGGCATACACGGCCGGCACGTACGCCCAGAACGCGTAGAACCCGAACGCCGTACCCACGAACACGAGCCACCCGAGCGCGAGCGCGAACGTGACGACCGCGGGCGAGCCGGCGATCTTGAGCGGCGCGCCTGGGATCGTCGCCGCGGCGAGGAAAAGCCCGGCCGCGAGCACGAGACCCCCGACGAGCGACACGACCGGGGCGTGCACGTACCAGAGGAGCGCTGCGCCGACGGTGCAGGCGAGCGCAGCGGTGAGCCCGCGCGGGTGTTGACGCGATAAGGTCAGCGAGCCGGCGGCAAGACCGAGTCCGGCGAGCACCGTGCCGAGCTGGGTCGCCCGGACCGGCTCGGGGCCGAGGCCGAGCCCGCTCGCGAGCGCGATCTGCGCGCCGTTCGTGGCGCCGGTCTCCGCCACGAGGAAGAGCGCCGGCAACGCGATGAGCGCGAGCGCTCCTCGCGCGTCCGGCCGGGTCCACGTGCGCGCCCCGGACATCGCGGCGACGCCCGACGCAAGGAACACGAGCGCCGCCACGAGAACGAGCGGCGCAGCAAGCGCGGCGTTCAGGTCCACGAGCGGCACCGTTCGGAACGCCGCGCGGAGCACGAGGTCCGCGGAGAACGCGATCGGCAGAGCGACCGCGAGCGGAGATGGGCGATCCGGAGGCCGCGAGGAGTGAAGCAACCCGAGCCACCAGAGCCCGCCGGCGATCGCCGTGATGGAGAGCGCCAGATCGGCGATGTTGTTCCGCAGCACGGTCGCGACGAGCGTCGCGATCGCGAGCATGGCCGCGCTCATGCCGACGCTTCGCTTCGGACCGAGACGCCAGCCGACGATCGGCGCGAGGAACGACGTCGCGAACACGGCTGTCGCCATGACGGCCAGGGTCGTGTTGGACTGTCCGAAGAAGGTCTGCTGGAACGTGGACGAGAACGTCCGGACGTCGGCGATGAGGAAGAGGAGGCCGATGACCGCGAAGGTCACCTCGCCGAGCATTCGGCGAGCGACTATAGGGCTAGGGCTTGGTGCGCCAGGCCTCGGCGAGTCGCGACGCGGTCTCATTGACCAGGTCGCGGACTTTCACGACGGTGCTGAACCCTGGCTCGTCCGACATCGGGCCCACCACGAGTGCGCCGACGACGTCGCCGGAAACGCTGATCGGGATGATGGTGGAGCGGCCGCCCTGGACGAGGCGCTCGAGGGTCGCGGCGCCATCGGCGTCGCGAAGCGGGTGCACCAGCTCCTCGAGCGTCGGCGAGGTGACGATGCGGCCCTCGCGGCAGGCCCGGGCGATCGCGTTGTAGCGATCGGAGAGCTCGATCGTGAAGCGGCCCGCCGAGATCCCGAGCGCGTAGTCGAGCTCGCGCGCGGCGGGTGAGCTCGAGATGAGCTCGCCGCGCAGGAGGCCCGCCGCCGGGTCCACACCCACCATGAATGTCGTGGGCAGACCGATCTCGCCGCAATTTGTGACGAGGTCGTTGAGGATCTGGTCCGTGGTCGGCGCCTCGGTCGAAGGATCGGCCGGCGTGGGAAAGGGAGCCGCGGCGACCGGCGGGAGGACGGCGGCCGCCGCGGACTCCTGAGGGGAAAGACTTGGTTGGAAGCGCGCGGCGCGCCGCACCGCGGCGAGTCGGTCGCTCGAGACCTCGATTACGCGAAGGACGAGGCGCGTCGCGTGATCGGAGAACCCGGTGTCGCCGAAGATCTGGAGCGTCGCGACGCCGAAGATCTCATCGGCCGCGATGAGTGGGTACTGGAGGACGGAGATCTTGCGCGCCTCGACGCCTTCCGGGCCACGCACGCCGATCTCTCGAACGAAGCCGTGCCACCGCCGGTCATGCCGTGCTGCGTAGCAGTCGGGGCCATCGTCGATGGCCTGACGGCCCATCTCGGCCGAGTCGGGATCCGCGCCCACCACCTTGTAGCGGTACGCGACCTCGCGCCGCACGCTGTTGAAGAGAGCGACCGAGAACCCATCGACGCCGGCGATCGCGGTGACCGCGTCACGCAGAACGCGGCCGATGGATCGCGCGTCGGTGAGCTCGTCGAGCGCGCGTGCGACCTCGTCGACGACCTGCCGATCGCGCTCGTCCTGTTCGTCCTTTGGATCGAGCACCGGCTCGGACTCAGTGGGCATCGCGATGACAAGCGACGACTCCGGCTCACGCATCGATTCGTCCGGCACGACCACGAGGCGTCGCGGCTCTTCCACGGCCGACGGCGCCGAGAGTGTGGCGAGCGAGTCGCTGCCGACCGCAGCGGCGATCAGCTCGCAGGAGAGGTCAAGCGCTTCGCGCGCGCCGGCGGAGATCTGGTCGCGGCTGATCAAGGTGCCAAGGAGTACGCCGACCGTGCGGTCCTGCGTGACGAGACGCGAGATCAGGAGGCGCGGCGGCACCCCGACCCATTCCGCCTGGTACGGGACCGGCCAGTCCAGGAGGATCGCGCGGTTCGCCGGGAGCGAGTCGTCAGGCAGCTGGAGCGTGAGGAGCCGGCGGTCGTGGAGCCACGGCATGCGTCCGACCTGTGCTTCTACGGCGTCGCCGACGGCGGGCTGACGTACGACCGCGGCGCCGATGAGATACGGAACGCTGTTGAGGAGGATGCGGAGCGTGGCTTCGACGGGCGGCGTCATCCGGACGACGTTCAGAGGCGCGGGGTCGATCGTCGGCGACTCCACGCTCGGCTCCTCCGTCGAGGCTCGGGCCCCTTCGATGGCCACTCGCCTAACGCCTCCCATGGTCTCTTCGCTTCCTCCCGTTTTCGTGCCTCAATTTGTAGGGCGAAGGTCCGTCTGGCCCATCACCCGACGGGACCAGATCGGCCGCGGGGGAGTACGGACGTACTGGCGGGGGATGGCGTCTTGCTAGTGGGCGCCGGTGCCGCCATCGACGAGGAGGAGCTGGCCGGTCACGAACCCGGCCTCCGCCGAGGCGAAGTAGACGACCGCGCCGGCGACGTCCTCCGCGGTGCCAAGACGTCCGAGCGGCGTGCGGGCGACCTCCACATCGCGAAAGCCTGGGTCCTTGCGCATCCGCTCGCGGGTCAGGTCGGTCTCGATGAGGCTCGGACCGACCGCGTTGACGGTGATGCCGCGAGGCGCGAGCTCCAGCGCGAGGGATTTCGTCAGCGTCACGACACCGCCTTTGGCCGCGCTGTACGCGATGCGCTCGACCCGGCCGAGCACTCCGTAGATCGATGCGACGTTGATCACTCGACCGCCGTCGGGGAGCAGCGGAAGAGCGGCTTGCGTCACGAACGCGACGCCCTTGAGGTCCGTGTCGACGACCGTGTCCCAGGCGTCCTCATCGAGCGAGGCGAGATCGGTCGGGATATTCGTCCCCGCGTTATTGACGAGGATGTCTATCGTCCCCCACTCGCGCGTCACCGCCTCGAAGCACACGCGGATAGACGCGGCGCTGCGCACGTCCAGACCGAGCGCGACCGAGCGACGTCCCTTCGTCCGGATCTCGCGCGCGACCGGCTCGGCGTCGCCGGCCTTCCGCGATGTGATAGCGACGTCCGCGCCCGCGGTGGCAAGAGCGACCGCGATCGCGCGGCCGATGCCGCGGCTTCCGCCGGTGACCAGCGAACGCTTGCCGTGCAGGTCGAACGGGCCTCCCATTCAGCGTGGCAGGATACGTTCGATGCGGACGGTCGAGGCCGAGATCCGCGCACCGGGAAACGAGGGCTTCCCCGACGTGCTCACGCCTGATGCGCTCGACTTCCTTGGGCGACTCCATCGTGAGGTCGAGCCCACCCGCGTCGAGCGCCTCGCGTCGCGCGCCGAGGTTGCCGAGCGACTCCGGAGCGGCGGGACGTTCCACTTCCTGAGCGGGACCGCCGACATTCGTCAGAAGGACTGGCGCGTCGCCGATGTGCCGAGGGATCTTCGTGTTCGGAAGGTCGAGATCACGGGACCCACCGATCGCAAGATGGTCATCAACGCGCTGAACTCGGGCGCGTCCGTCTACATGGCCGACTTCGAGGATGCGAACACGCCGACGTGGACGAACATGGTCGAGGGTCAGCGGAATCTGATCGACGCGGTCGAACGCAAGATTTCGTTCAAGAATCCCGACGGTCGCGAGTACAAGCTCAATGACAAGATCGCGACGCTCGTCGTACGACCGCGCGGATGGCATCTCGTCGAGCGGCATCTGGCGATCGATGGCACTCCGATCTCCGGCGCGGTCTTCGACTTCGGCCTGTACGTCTTCCACAACGCGAGGCGCCTGCTCGAGCGCGGGAGCGGACCGTACTTCTACCTGCCGAAGATGGAGAGCCACCGCGAGGCACGGCTCTGGAACGACATTTTCAACTGGACTGAAGACGAGCTCGATCTCGGTCGCGGAAAGATCAAGGCGACCGTGCTCGTCGAGGTGCTGCCGCTCGCGTTCGAGATGGAGGAGACGCTCTATGAGCTCCGCGATCACAGCGCGGGTCTGAACGCCGGACGCTGGGACTACATGTTCAGCATCATCAAGAAGCTCGGCGAGCGGAAGGAATTCATCCTCCCCGATCGAGGACAAGTGGCAATGACTGTGCCGTTCATGCGCGCGTACACGGAGCTCCTCGTGAAGACGTGCCACAAGCGCAGTGCCTTCGCCCTCGGCGGCATGGCCGCGTTCATCCCCAATCGCCGCGACCCGGCCGTGACTGAGACCGCGCTCGCGAAGGTCCGCGATGACAAGAAACGTGAGGCGACCGACGGGTTCGACGGCACCTGGGTGGCGCATCCCGATCTCGTGGAGACCGCGATGAGCGAGTTCGACCGCGCGCTCGGGAAGCGGCCGAACCAGCTCGACCGCCAACGTCCCGAGGTGAACGTCACCGCGGAGCAGCTGCTCGACGTGCGGATCCCCGGCGGCACGATCACAGACGCAGGGTTACGCACGAACGTGAACGTCGGCATCCAGTACATCGCGTCGTGGCTTCGCGGGACAGGCGCCGCCGCGATCAACAACCTGATGGAGGATGCCGCGACCGCCGAGATCTCGCGGTCTCAGGTGTGGCAGTGGATCCATCACGGCGTGTCGCTCGCCGCAGGACCCCGGGTGAGCGCGCAGCTTGTGCGCGACATCGAGCGCGAGGAGCTTGCGAAGATCAAGTCCGCGGTCGGCGACGATTTCTTCGCGAAGGGCCGCTACGACGAAGCGCGCGAAATCTTCGAGGCAGTTGCGCTATCAGAAGAGTTCAAGGAGTTCCTGACGATCCCCGCATACGAGCACATCGACTAGCCACGTCGCTCCGCGTAGCCGACTGATCCAGATAGCCGGCCGTAATAGGCACGAGGGCACGAGGGCCACCTACTCTGAAGACATGGCGGGTCGCGTAGTGCTCGTTGCGGCAAAAGCCTTCGCAGACCGATGGTGGATTCCATCGACGGCAATGCTCGCGCAGATTCGTCCTGGCGCGCAGGTAAAGGTCCGGGCTGTTGAGCTCGAGGTGGACGGTGGCGCGGACTTGTACACGAGTCGCCCGATTTGGGTCTCGGTCGACACCAGCGTGGGAGAGGTCGTGGAAGGTCCGATCATCCGAAGTTCGCTTGATCGTGACGGCTATCGAAAGGGAGAGCGCCTACGGACGACGATCGATCGCTTGTGCGACGTGGTTCTTGTCAGCGAGGAGGGGCGCCCTGAGTTCAACCAGGAGCGTGCGCGCTTCGCTCTCGGGAAGCGTGTTCTCGTCGGCATCACGGACGAGTCACGCGGAGGTGAAGCGCTGGGACAGCGTCAATTCGTCGGTGTTTTGACTTCGGTCGACCCTGTGAAGGGTCTCACATTGGCGCTCAGTAGCGGCGAAACGTACAACCTCCCACCTGATCTGACGACATGGGAAGAAGCTGCTCCAGGTAAATACCGGTTGCGTTCGACGGGGGAGGTTGTAGTGGATCCTGATTACATCTGTACTTGGGTAGCGAGTTCAAACGAGGACAGTAGTTATCCGCAGACTGACTAAGTCGCTTTCAGGGACACCCGCTTGGCCCAGGGATATTCAGTTGCAGCGCATCCTCGCGGGAGAGGAACCTGCCGTCGTGCACATTCGGATCGATTGGCGCACGTGTCACCTGCAGGCGCTCGTTCATGAAACGACGTCGTCGAGGCGAACGTGCTCGGTCACGCCAATCGCTCGGTGAGGATCCGATTCACGACCGTGGCATTGGCCTTACGGCCGAGCTTTCCCATGACCGCACCGACGAGAGCGCCGAGAGCGATCGTTTTCCCGGCCTTGTAGGCGGCGACCGCCCCGGGGTTCGCCTTGATGACCTCGTCGACCGCCGCCGCGATCGCGCCCTCGTCGCTCATCTGCCCGAGCCCGCGCGTGTTCATGATCGCTTCGGGGTCGCCGCCGTTCTTCCACATTTCGGCGAAGATCTCCTTCGCCGACGAGCCGCT
>Ga0209474_10003198_pt1 | contig 14527 bp, 9 predicted proteins | sample GraSoiAngelo_145_FD_185902 | JGI IMG/M metagenome (GOLD analysis project Ga0209474, IMG submission 185902) | Grasslands soil microbial communities from the Angelo Coastal Reserve, California, USA - 14_1009_05_20cm (SPAdes) (version 2) | ecosystem: Environmental > Terrestrial > Soil > Grasslands ...
GAAGGGCTGTCCCGGTGGCAGATCGTCGTAGCTGTATTCGGTGAGCGCGAAGTCGCTGGCGCCCATCGGCTGGCGCAAGATGCTGAGGCCGATGCCTTTGGTGGGGCTGAATAGCATTTGCAGCGCTTCTTTGCGCTGTGCTTCGGTGAGTTTGTTCCAGAGCAGCCATGCGGAAGAATCGGTAAGCGAAGCGCCGAAGCCGTCGATCTGCTGATACCTGACGGCGTCATTCACGGTGATGGTGAGATTCGGCGTGCGCGTAGCGCCAAAAGTTAGCGCCGGCTTCTCCTGCAGCGTTTCGTGCAGCTCCTCGGAGGACTCGACCACGTAGATGCGCGGCGCCTCGTTTGATGCAGCCTTCCGCTGCGCGCGCGTGTCATACAAAACCGGCAACAGAAGAAGCAGCAGACCAGCGGCGAGCGGGAACCTAGTTAACAATAACCACCCCCTCCCCCCACCTTTTTTTGCAACTGCGCATTCTAAAGCACTTAGCTCCTCCCTGGACCCGTGAGCGCAGAAACTCCAAGAGAACGGCCGGGCCCAAGGTTGACCTCGAGAAAAACACAAAGGCAGCCTAGCACACCGTCGGGTAACTGTCAAGTAATATTATCCATATGATTATCATTCGAACGCGGTTTGGCTCAGATGTTACCGACCAGAGGGGACTTACGCGCCCGCGCCTTAATAGAGTAAATAAAGAGGCCACGAAACTCACTGAGGCTTCTCAGGGGCAAGAGGGGGGTCGGCGGCGTTGGGGTTTTGTCTACTCTTGAACTTCGCAAGGGACTGTTGGGAGGCTTCAGCCGAAGCGTCCTTTAGTCTTTGAAACGTGGCTAGCGCCCTTTGCGCGTCATCGGGCCGGTGCAAGCGCCGGTACAGGAGACCTAATTGATACCAGGCCTGCTGAACAATTTCAGGGTCCCCATCTGTCACGGTAGTTTTTTCCAGAAGCGCCGCTGCGGCAGAATCATTACCCAGCAACTTCTCCACACGTCCAAGATTATAGTCGGCGTGGAGAAGTCCTGGCTTTTCCTTGAGCGCGACCTCGATCAACTCTTTTGCCCTAGGGCCGTCGCCTTTCTCCATGACCAACACACCCAGCTTGTAACGGGCGAGAACATTGTGGGGATCGATCTCGAGTTCGCGCTGGAACGCTGCTTCAGCTTCATCCATTTTGTTTGCATTTCGGTAGACGGAGCCAAGCTCCTCATGCAAACCCGGCTGTGCCGGTGCAAGCTTGATAGCTTCCAGATATTCGTAAATCGCGTCGGTGTAATGCTCGCCATCCGCAGCGGTTTCCCCTAAGACCTGGTGTACGCGCCACGATTTCGGATCTTCTTTGAACATCCTCTCATAGCTGCTTCTGGAAACCAGCAAGTGGGCTTGTCCCCGATGATAAAGAATGTCCGTGTCATCCGGCGCGAGCTTTGCCGCCTTGTCCAAGGCGTCAGCGGCGTCCTCAACGTTCTCTCGCGCAAGCTCGACGACGCCGAGCCACATCCAAGCGTTGGCATCCTTGGGATAGGCAGCCGTCTCCTTGCGCAGGGCAGGAATCGCTTCGTCTAACTTGTTCAGCCGGTACTCAGCAATCCCGAGAAAAAGGTTCGCGCCGCGAAGCTTAGGATTCAGAAGCAAAGCTTTCCGAAGACTCGCAATGGCTTCTTCATGGCGTCCCTGTTCTTCGCGGACGAGACCGAGATTCAAATAGCCAGCCGCGAAATCCGGAGCTTCTTTGACGACTGCGGCAAAGCCCTCGCCCGCAGCGTCGAGATTCCCATTGCGCATCGCTTCGGATGCTTGGCGGAAGCGGCTCTCGATGACAGGTGGCACTTGAGCCCGAACCAGAGAAGCGGAAATGCTAATCAGGCACAAAGCCAATAAGGCCACAATCGAGAGGGGTCCCAATCGCAATCGAATTCGCACCTTCAAATTCTAACCCTTTCCTGCAAGGGCCGAGATGTGCTTTCTCTAAAACCCTCTGGCTTGAAAGTGCAAGCCAGAAGGTTTTCAGACTGAGAATCTGGGCAAAACTCAGAATTGGTAACGTAAGGTTATCTGGATCCGGCGCGCAGGGTTATTGACGCCCATACCTTTTGGCGCGCCAAAGGTGCTATCCCCGATAAAGCCGTCCAAGGTTCCAAAATCATGACGGTTAAAAGCGTTCGGAATGTCTACCTTAAATATCAGGGATTGACCCTCAGTGATCGCCGTGCGTTTGATAATCGCAAAATCTTCATTGAAGTAATGTTGACTTCGGACGTTGCCCAGCGTCATAGGCAGATTCCCGAAGAGATATCCACGTTGGGCGACAAGGCCATCCGCATTTTGATCAAAGAAAGCGGCACAATTGAAATAGTTGTTGGTGCTCGGGCCGTGATCAACATTCTGGCTGTCTATAACGTGTTGGTTCGTAAACAGCCCGGTTGTAGTGTCCTCCACACACCCGGCGAAGCCAAACGCAGGATTGAAATTCCCTTTATTAGAACTATAGATGGGGACGCCCGGGACAAGGCTGTACTTGAAGTTGCCACCACTGCCCTTCGGAGAAGGCGCAAAGCTGTTCATGATGACTGGAGAACCGCTCTGATAACGGTGCACTCCGCCGATTTGCCAACCCCCGAGGACTTTGCTGGCCGGCCCGTGATTAAGGTATTTCCGTCCAGGGCCGGCCGGGAGTTCGTAGAGATAGCTGATAACAACCGCGTGCGGAGTGTCCTGATAGCTCAGGGCTTTTTCCGTCTTCAGATTGAAAGGATTCTGTGCCCCGAAATTGTTCGATTGAAACGCGGAAAAGAAGGGGAAAGCACTGTCAGCGTCGGTTAGCGTCTTTGAGAAGGTATAAGAAGCGATGAGATTTAATCCATTACGGAAGCGCCGCTCAAGCTTGGTTTCCAAAGCGTTAAACGTGGACTGGCCGACGTTTTCGAGGCAGCAGTTCGTGCCGATGTCTTGATACTGTGGGAACGGGCGAAGTGCCTGGGCAATCGGTTCGTTGGCCCCATAGAGGGGGATGAACCAACTGGGTAGCGTAACGCCTACGCTCGCCAAGTCGGCCTGTCCGGCCGCGCTTCCTACAGTGTCATTGTTCAGCTTGAGACCCAAAGGGTAATACTTGGGATCAATGCTATTGAGTTGCAGCAGATTCGAACGCAAGCGGGTCGCGTGATTACCGACATAGCCAACGCTGAGGATGAGATCGGTGGCAAGTTGATGCTGAATCTCAAAGCTCCAGTTTTGGACCATCCCAGGGCGGCCGAATTCCGGGGCGACATAATTGGGGAAATTTCCATTCAACAAAGCGGGGTCCTTTGCGTTGGACGGCGGAGTAAAACCAGGAAACCCAGCGTCGAGCGCTTGCACAGGAGTGAAACCATTCTGCGATTTGAAATCTGGAGTTGCGGTCGTCCCGCTCGTAAGTGCGTCCCCAAAGTCAGAGTAACTGAGGGCCGCATAATAGATCCCGTATCCACCGCGGACCACCGTGTTACGGAGCCATTCGCGTCCGAATAACCGTTCTGGAGCATAGGCAAAGCCCAGGCGTGGGCCGAAATCCTTGTAGTAAGTCTTCGCTCCAGAAGCGCCGCTCCCATAAATCAGGGCTCCGGGAACACTAGGAGAAATCGGCACAGTAGCATTCCCGCTGTTGAGGGCCGCGAGGTCCAAAACGGACTGGGCGCCGGTGGCTTCGTGCCGAGGCGTATCCACCTCGTAACGCAAACCAACATTAAGAGTCAGGTTCTTGCGGAATTTAAAGTCATCCTGGATATATCCGACGTAGTAATTCGAAATCCAGCGTGCGTTGTGGGATGAGATCGTTAGGCTCTCCTCGTTGGGAAGCCCGAGCAGAAAGCTAGCAAAGGGGTCGCCGGTTTGGGTGTTATTAGGAGAGACCGCCGTTTGCAGATTCTCAAAACTATAGTTGGGAGAAGTATTGGCGTTGCTGATCCTGGAGAATTTTGAGATTCGCCACTCAAACCCCATGCGAAGTGAATGGCGTCCCTTAATCCAGGAAACGGTATCCGCGGTGATCAAACTATTAGGTATGGCATTGTCGAAGCTTCCTCCTCCCACACCTTGATACCCGATTCCAATAGGACTACCTCCAAAACCGAACTGCGGAAAACCGGGACCGCTCGCCCCTGCAATGCCTAGCGTTTGTTCCCAGTCTTGGCCGGTAACGGCTATTCCTCTGCTCGGGTCCCATAGCCGGTTGAAGCCGACGTTAAAGTGGTTAAGGAGACTCGAACTAATTGTGTTGTCCCAACCGAAACGCATGTAGTGGGACACGCGCGACTTAAAGAAATTCTGATCGAGAGGGGGCGGAAGGGCTGGCGTCCCGTTCAATTGCTCCTGGTCGCGGCTACTGTAGGAGAAAAAGAACTTGTTGTTCTGACCCCAGTTCTGGTCGATGCGGAAGGTTAGGGTTGTGTCATTCACGGGCTTGTTGGACAGAAAAAGGAAATTGTTGATGAGTCCATTCTGATTCTGCGCGGTCGGCGCAACGTTAGGATGCACCTTCAGAAAGGAAAGAACTTTCTGGGCGACCGCGCTGTTTAGGGGGACCTGGTTGTTAGGAAAGGCGACGCGGCCACCCTGAAATCCAGTGGGACAGCTAGCAGTGGAAGGATCAAAAATCTGACCCAGGAATTCCTGGCTCCCGTCGCAGGGATTGAGTACCGGGATCGGGGGTCCGCCTTGGACAGGATTGGGTGTGGTCAGCGCGGGGCCAAGTAGGGCCGAGAAGTCGCCCGTGCGTTCCGCATCGGTCGGCAACGTCGTAACGTTGCTCGTGCCTTCGTTGTTCCGATATTGCTCCCAGGAGAAAAAGAAAAAGCTCTTGTTGTGGCCGTTATATAGCTTAGGAACCCAAACTGGACCGCCCAAGCTACCACCAAAATCGTTTTGATGATCTCGTGGTTTCGGCGCACCGAAGAAATTGTTCGTCCAGGAGTTCGCGTCCAGTTTGTCGTTGCGCAGGATGTCGAACGCCGATCCGTGGAACGAATTCGTCCCGGACTTGGTTGTGAAACTCTCGACGCCGCCGCTGGTCCTGCCAAATTCCGCAGGGATTGTTGAAGTTGTGACCTTGAACTCACTGAGACCTTCCACGGACGGAGCGTTCTCATCGAACGTAGAGCCTAGCTCGGCATGCGCGATGCTAGCTCCATCGAGGATCACTTCGGTGCTGAAGTTTTGCCCGCCCGATAACTTTGATTCAAAAATGCCAGAGGACGACGAGTCAGAATTAGTTCCCGGCCCAGCGGTCCCAGGTGTCAGAAAAACGAAAGATTCAGCAGAGCGCAAATGGCTCTGGCCCGTTGAGTTCAGAGCCAAAGGCAGTTCCTCGATCTGCCGCTTATCCACGATCGTGCCGATGTCAGACGATTCGGTCTGAATACCAGGAGCATTGGCCTCAACGGTAAGAGTTTCCGTCACCGCCCCTGGCTCTAACAAGAAGTCAACTGCTGAGGTGGTGTTTACCTGCACCACGATGCCAGTTTTTTGTACCTTCTTGAAGCCATTCGCCGAAATAGAGACATTGTATGTACTCACGCGCAAATCGAAGAGACGATAGCCTCCCGTTGGGCCTGTTGTGGCGGTGTAGACAGTATTCGTTGCAGTGTCGGTGGCCGTGACGCTAGCGCCAGTGACGGCTCCGCCGGAGGAGTCAAGAACGGTGCCGGCAATCGTGCCGCGGTCGGACTGGGAGAATCCGGGTGTGGCCGCGGCGAGAAGGAACAGAGCTGCGGCGATGTAGCGAGCCAGAGCGAGATATTTGGGTAGAGAGGAATGAAGGGTAACTTGAGAGCAATGACGGGTAGCTAAAGAAGAGTGAAGGGAGAAGAATCGAAATGGGACAGATGCAAAACGTACGAAGCGCATCTACTTGCCTCCTGCACAGCCGCGCCGAAGCGGTGAACGCTTGAGGCGCATCGATATTCTCGACGGTCGATATCCTCGACGGATCCGCGCACCAAAAAGGGCGAGTGGGAAGCGGTTTGTCTTGCCCGGCCGTAGTGACGACCAGTCATCGGACGCGGCGGTGATTCCTGCGAGGCCGCGACGCGCCGGCAAAGACAAGCGATTGTTTAATGCATGCTCCCAACGACCCCCAAACTTTGGGGACATTTAGCCCCACAAAGAAACTGTTGTCAAGTAGAAAGTTTTTGAATAAGGTTAAGACAAACGTTTGTCTTGCGCCTTTCCGCGCGCAACGGCAGCGGTTCAGGGTCGCCGCCGCAAGAGCGGATTACAAAATCGTTATTCCGCGCGTGGTTGGATCAAGCTGCAATTCGTTAATCGTTACGGGGCGCTGTTCAGCGCTATGCTTATGCAGCCTTTCAAGGGCATATCTCAAAAACCGGGCGAAGAAGAGACGGGTCTAAAGACCCGCCACTACAAGGACGGCAAAGGCAGTTCGCAACCATCGGGCAGAGAAGAGATGACGGGTCTAGAGACCCGCCACTACAACGGCAGCAAGGGCTCGCAAAAACCGGGCGAAGAGGCGACGGAGCCAACTGTGGCCGGGCGCAAGCAAAAGCAAAACAATGGGGAGCGGCCCGTCAGCCTGAAAATTCTGGCGGACTATCTGGGATTGTGCCCCGCGACCGTGTCCGTGGTGCTGAATAATGTTCCGGGGCGATCGATTCCCGCGGAGACGCGCGAGCGCGTGCAAGCGGCGGCGCGAAAATTCAACTATCAGCCGAGCTTGCTGGCGCGTTCGCTGCGCAAACAGCGAACGTTTACCGTGGGCGTGCTGGCGCCGGAGCTGAGCGACGGCTACCACACCATGGTGATGAGCGGCATCGGCGATCATTTGATGCGCGAGGGATATTTTTATTTCACCGCGCATCACCGGCACAAGCCGGACATGATCGAGGAGTATCCGCGACTGCTGCTGGGGCGCGGGGCGGAAGGGCTGATTGCGATTGACACGGCGCTGTCGCACGCTTTGCCGGTGCCCGTGGTGGCGGTGGCGGGTCACCGGAAAATTCCGGGAGTGACGAACGTGGTGCTGGACCACAAGCGCGCCGCGGAATTGTCGTTGCGGCATTTGCACCAGCTGGGGCACCGGCAGATTGCGTTCATGCGCGGGCAGCCGTTCAGCGCGGACTCGGATGACCGATGGAAGAGTATCGTTAGCGTGGCGCGAGAACTGGGCTTGGAAATCCGCACGGACTTGACGATTCAGCTGGAGCGCGACTTGACTTCACCGGAGCTCGGCTATCCGGTGGTGCAGGAGCTGCTGCAAAAACGGCGGCGGTTCACGGCGCTTGTGTCGTTCAACGATATTGCGGCGATTGGAGCGATTCGCGCGTTGCGCGATGCGAATCTGCGCGTGCCGGAAGATGTGTCGGTGATTGGGTTTGACGATATTCCGGTGGCGGCGTATCACAATCCCAGGCTGACGACGATCCGGCAGCCGCTGCGCGACATGGGAGAAACGGCGGCGCGGATTTTGTTGCAACGCATGCAGGGATTCAAGGATTATCCGGAAGAGTTTGCGGTGCCGCCGGAGCTGATTACGCGGGAGACGACCGCGGTAGTGAATCCGCGCGGCCGGAGGCGTTAGAAGCGGTAGAATTTGTTGCGGAATCTCTTTCTTTCGAAAGAATGTTGCGAAGAAAAGGAGCGCTCCTCTCATGAAAATGCGACTCATGAAAATGCTACAAGTTGTTTTGGCTTTGTCGGTTGCGACGCTGTCGGTGGGCGCGTGGGCGTATGCGCCCGAGCGCGGATTCAAAAACGCCGCCGCAGCCCCTGCCGGCGAATCGCTGAAGGCATTTCTGGGGAGATGGGATTTGACACTGAAGGATGGGAGTCACGAGTATCCTTCGTGGCTCGAGTTAAGCCAGGAAAATGGCCGGCTGGTGGCGCAGTTCGTGGGACGCTGGGGCAACGCGCGGCCGCTGCCGAAGGCGGAGCTTTCGAATGGAAAGCTCACGTTTGTTTCGCCGAAGGAGGAAGAAGGCGCGCAGGCGGACTTGGTTTTTGAGGGGACGTTGAACGGGAAGGAGTTGTCGGGCACGGTGAACGGTCCGGATGGCAAGACGTGGCAATGGACGGGCGAACGCGCGCCGGCATTGGTGCGCGCTAAACCGCCAAAATGGGGCAAGGCGATTCCCTTGTTCAACGGAAAAGATCTGACGGGCTGGAAAATGAGCGACCCAAACGCGGAGAAAGTCTGGAAGGTCGAGAATGGCGAGCTGATGACTCCGGGGAACGGACCGGAGCTGCTGAACGACGGGAAGTACGAAGACTTCAAGCTGCATGTCGAATTCAATTGCGGGGAGAATGCGAACAGCGGCGTTTATCTGCGCGGGCGGTACGAAGTGCAAATCGAAACGGACTCGATTGAGGAGCCGCCGAGCCATCACATGGGAGGCGTCTATGGTTTCCTGGATCCAACGCCGGAACTGCCACGCAAACCGGGAACCTGGCAGACGTATGACATCACGCTGGTGGGGCGAAACGTCACTGTAGTGCAGAATGGGCAGACCATCATCGACAACAAAGAAATCCCTGGTATCACCGGAGGCGCGCTGGACAGCCACGAAGAATTGCCCGGACCAATCTATCTGCAAGGTAGTGAGAAAGGGCGCGTGGCCTTTCGCAGCATCGTGCTTACGCCCGCAGAAAAGTAGTGGCATGAGCCGCTGGCAGATGAGTCTTCGCGCAGTAGCGGGGCAGCACGAAAACCGACCAACTGCCCTTCGCGTTGCGGCGTAGAGGCAACTTCGCGCGTTGTGCTACAATTTATTTACTGTGCGCTCTTAGCTCAGCTGGATAGAGCGTCTGGCTACGAAACCTTCCTTCTCTTGATGTGCCACGCATTTTCAATCAGATAGCATCACCCTGAGTGCTTGGAATCAGGGTTGTTGGGCTGGAGTGGCTTGCGATTATGCAAAGGAATATGCAAAACTTTTTGCATGGCGAGTCCAGCCTTCACTACCGCAAGCGACAACATGGGGGCTCTATTTGCAGTGGTCAAGAGAATTCGTGCGTTCGATAAGTTGGAATTGGCCGGCATTCTGTCTAGCGTCGTTGCCTTGAACCCGACGCCTCGTGAAAATTGCTTCCTCGCAACGTACTAGGGCTGCGCACGTGCGAAATCGACGACCGCGGAATATAGCTGGTCATTGCCGATACTGCTAAACGGCGCGCTGAAGAGATCAATCATAGGCGGCTTCCAAAATGTGCGGTTTGGTTTGATGGGTCATGCGCGAAAGACTTTCCTGCGACCCATGATGACGGAACCAGATGCCTGTAAGCAAACAGCTTGAAGAACTCTCCGATGGCCTACGAATTAGTTGGGATGTGCCCTCAGAGCGCTTCGGAACTTTGGCAATCTCCCGATAGTGCTGGTAGGGGAGTTTTTTACTTTCGAAAGTAAAAAGTTCCGGGAAGACTTGATGGAGCTGCGCGGCGTTCGATTTAAGAAAAGTATGTGGCTGCTTAATTGCTTACGCGCCCAAGGAATTTTTTGATGACGCTTTTCCGCTCAGCGGCGCGGCTGGAATGTCCGGCTGCACATATTTGGTTGGCACGACATGCGGCTCGACAGCACCGCATTGCTGGCATCGTAAGCCATCGGCGATAATCTGAAATGGACCTTTGGCTCCGCACTTCGAACAACTCTTTTCCATGTTTACTCCTAGAGTCCCACCGGATTTGCTTTTGTTGGCGTGGTGCCTGGCCGAGATGCAGGTGTGCAAACGTTCGGCTGAGTGTCATTTCCAGTGGCGACCACGTTCAGCGGATTCGAGTTTCCCGGTGGAACAGGCGTAGTTGCGGGGGTGGTGGGTTTGGCTGCGTGTAAGCTGGCAACGGCGCATTGATTTGCATGGGAGTTTGGCTCGGCGTGCCAGCATCGCCGATCCCGACGAGCCCTTTACTCGCGTCGCCACGGGCTGCGACCGCCGCGTCAGCGAAGCGTTGCTGGGTTCAGCCCAATCCGAGGAGTGCGTCGGCTTGCGACCGTTTCGTGTTTCGGCAGTCGAAGGTGTATGGTGGTAGACAAAAGGCAGGCATTTTTTCCTTTCAGTCGCTCCGCGCGTCCGAAATCTTCAGCCGAAAACTCTGGAAACTCTTAAGCCAAGCCTTCGACACGCCAAACCGCTTTGCAAGTCTCGCGTCGGCCGAGCGAATGGCGCGGCGGATCGCGCGGCGAATCACACGGAGTTCCGCCGCGCGGAAAAAACAGTGACGTCTTGGCGTTCCGCGGAGAGTGCGATGACCGATGCCACAATCTCATCCCTGCACAATTCGACCACCAAATGCCCCAAAGATACAGTACCATCGGCCTTCCAAAATGCCCCGGCTCCTCGGTCCTTGGTATCAAGAACTCCATTTCACCGGGGTAGCCGCGCTATAGGAATGCTCCTCCTTCCTCCGCTGCCGTTTACCTTTCGACGGAATGCTACTTTGCAATTCGCATCCGCGCGCCCGCTTCAAGGTATCCTGTGAAATCATAGGAACAACGGGATGCCTGGAAATTTTGCCATTCGGTTGCGCTGTCCTCTCTGCGAAGCCGACTCTTGGGTCACCCTCGCGGACCGCCAGGAAACCTACGAGCAAATCCAGAAACAAACCTGGGAATTCAAGTGCCGCGAGCACGGCGTGCAAAACGGCGCGCCAAAAGAAGTGATCAGCGTGGCTCCGCTGGACGATCAGCCGCCTTCCACGCAAAAATCCGCCTTTACCTTTGGCAATCCCATCTCCACCGAAAAGACAAAAAAAACTCCTCGCTCCAGCGAACGCATGTCCCTTCGCGTTCCCGTGGTGGTCTACGGTTTCACCAAGGAGCGCGGCGCCTTTCACGAAGAAACGGAAACGCAAACCGTCAATGCCAGCGGCGCCCTCGTCCTGCTGAAGACCAAGCTGGCCCTCGGCGATTCCGTTTTTCTAATGCAACGCGGCAGCGGCCTCGAGCAGGAAGTCCGCGTCGTTTATCTCGACTCTTACACCGACCGCGAAACCAAAGTCGGGCTGGCCTTCAAACATCCCATCCCCGATTTCTGGCGCCGCTCGCGCAAGCAGCAGCGCCTTCCCAAAATGCTGCGCGTGACTGTCAAAGGAACCGATGCCAGGGGAAATCAGTTTAAGCAGAGCAGCTACACCCTTGACCTCAGCCCGGATGGTGCGCGGCTCGACGGCATTGGCTTCCTCACCACTCCCGGGCAAACCATCGAAGTGCGCCGCCTATGGCGCAAAAAGAAGTTTCGCGTGGTGTGGATCGGCCACGTCGGCACCACGGAAGCCAATCAAGTCGGTATATTCGGCTTGCAAAACGAGAAAGACATCTGGCATGTAAAATTGCCCGAGGGCGAGCCCGACGAAAAGCCTGACGAGTCTGACAAATCCAAGCCCCCGAAAAAGTAACTTCGGGGTTTACCGTTTACCGCTTAGCGCTTACCGTTCACCGTTGGCCGTTTTCAGTTTCGGAATTTTCCATCCTGACAGTTTGTTTGAAAATTCTATTAAAACAAAGTAAATCGTGTCATTCCGAGGAGCGCAGCCTGCCCGCCAGGCAGGCGGAGCGACGAGGAATCTGCTTTTGCTTTGAATTCTCCCGAAAACCAGATGCCTCGCCTCACTCGGGATGAGAATCAATAAGATTCTTCAATAGGCCGATAAGCCGTGATAACCAAAACTGCAAACTCAAAATCCGGCTATCTTCAAACGACAAATATGCATTTACGTGTATACAGATTCGTTTATACAGACTTGATGAGTGTGATGCTCTCTGTAAACGGCAAACTGCGAACGGCAAACGGCAAACGCGCAATCAACCGCTCTTAGCCTCCTGCCGATACCCGCCTCGCCCCGCCGCAATCTTTCGGCTCACCGCGCGAATCACCCACGGCATAAACCGTTCGAGGAACACCAAAGCCTTTCCGTGCCCGGTAATAATCGCCTCGCGCTTTCCTCGTGCAATCGCCCGCAAAATCTGCCGAGCCGCCTTGTCCGTCGGCATAATCAGCCAGGCAGGCATCGACTCTTTCGCGTGCCCGTGAAACGTCCCTTGATTGTCCACGCGCCGGATGTCGCTCGCCACGAACCCCGGGCTAATCAGCGTCACTTTCACTCCGGCGGGCCGCAGCTCCGGCGTAATCGCATTCGCCAGCGCCCGCACCGCGAATTTGCTCATGTTATACGGCGAAGCGCCGGCCGTCGCCGCCCATCCCGAAACGCTCCCGATGATGGCCAGATTGCCTTTGCTTTTCTCGATCTCCGGAAGCGCCGCGTAAATCGTTCGCAGCACGCCAAACACATTGGTCTCGAACTGCCGCCGGTAATCCTCCACCGACAGTTTTTTCAGCGGGCCCACCACGCCGAATCCCGCGTTGGCAATCGCTACGTCCAGCTTTCCCCAATGGCCCACGGATTCCTCAACGGCTTTCTGCAAACTCCCATCTTGCGTCACGTCGCACGGCACCACCAAAGGCGCCGGCTTCCCCGCATCCGTAATTCGTTTCGCCAGCTTTTCGAGCAGTTCCCTGCGCCGCGCCGCCAGCGTCAGCTTCGCTCCCGCCTGGCCCAACTGCCACGCCAGCTCCTCGCCAATCCCCGACGAAGCTCCCGTGATGAGCACCGCCTTGCCCTGAAAGAACGCCTGCGTCCTGTTCATCCCCGTATCTTACGCCAGGATTACCGGATCAACCGGATGGCGAGTAAGTTGCCCATCAACCATTCGCCAAATTTTTCGTGAATTTTCACGCTGCAGCTCTGCCGGTAACGCCTCATCTGGGAAATTCTGATAACGGATGGGCGGAGAAATCTTAGATCGCCCCGTACCGACGGAAAGCGAACACCAGATTGACTGAGCGGTCTAGATCAAACCTCAGGATCCCGGCTAGTGCAACGTGGCGATCGTAATCAACGTAGCATCGGGCGCCGGGAAAGGAGATCCAGTGAGCATCGTAAGCACCCCCGTTGTCGCGTCAATGCTGAAGCCCGTGATCGAGTTCCCTCCCGGGTTCGCCGCATACAGGTATTTACCGGAGGGGTCCACAGCAACTGTCGTGTTGCAGTTGCTGAAGCCGAACGGCGTACCTGCAATCGGAGTCAAGGTGCCGCTCGCGGCATTCACAGTGAATGCGGATATCGTGCCATTGCCTTCGTTGCACGTATAAAGAAACTTTCCCGCAGGGTCCAGTCCAAGAAACATATCTGTGTCGACTGCAGAAAAGGGAGACCCCGCAACCGGGCTGGGTGTCCCGCTCATGGGGTTGATGCTCATTCCAGCACTGCATTATTGCTGGGAACAGTCGCATAAACAGTGCCCCCCGCAGGGGCGACCACAAGGTTGTAAGGCCCGGTACTCAGCGGCGTCGCAAAAGGTGACCCGGTTACCGCCGTGAGTGCACCTGTCGAGGAATTGAGCGCGTAGACCGAGAGACCAGTCTGCACGGTGCTGCCGGTCGTGTAAAAGAACTTTCCAGAAGGGTCAACGGCCCCGGCAAACGGAGAACTCCCGTCGGAAAAAGGCGAATTCGCCAGAGGACTGAGAGTGCCTGTGGAGCTGTTGAAGCTGAACGCGGCCACTCCGGTCTGGTACGGGGCATACAAATACTTGCCCGAAGAATCCATCGCGAGACTCCCGCTACCTGCTCCGCCGATGGCAAAAGGCGATCCGCTTACAGGAGTCAGGCCTCCAGTATTTTGGTTGACAGAGAAGACTTTGATGTTTGTGCCGGTTGAATCCGTGACCAGCAGGAACTTCCCAGAAGCGGCGGTAAGCATATTGCCGGTAATAAATCGGGAAAGGTCTGAGTCCGGTGTGGACGCGAGAGCTGTCAGCATCCCGCTGCTGTCAATCGAAAACGCTTGAATGCCTGCGGCGCTGTCCGTTAACAAAACTTCATGAGGATTTGGAGGCGGCGGAGGGTTGGTGCCATAGCTGCCTCCTCCGCAACCTGCCACGAATACGCCGAAGAGACCCGCAGCGGTGAGTGCGTAGAACGTTTTGCGCAATGTCATTGCCCCAACCTCATGTTCAGTTCCGTGTTTGCGCCTTTAGGCGCTTTCTACGACGGCGAACCCTAGTAACTAGACTTTGGAAAGTGACTGGGCTTGATTATAGCTCTTGGGCGGGTAGAGCACAGAGCTGCCCGCTAATTCGGAGAGGAGGGTCCGCACCCCGCTTGCCTTGAGGAACGCAGGACGGTCTTCAGGGTGCGGATTGTCCCCGCGCTAAAGATTCACTTCTCTCCTCGCCCGCTCTGCACACTCTACCCCTTTGTTTTCTTTCTCTTACGCCATTCCTGTTCGAATCCGCGTGTCTATTCTTAAAATACTAGTACTGTAAATGGACTTGACAGAATAGGAAATCAGTGATAGCATGAATCGTGCATTCTCGACTCCATCTCTGCCAATCCTCTCCTGCTGCTATCTCCGCGCCCCTTGTCCACTCTGTTTTGAAAAACACACGCCCATCCTCCTCACCAGATTCGCAGCAAGTTGCACCGACGTGCCGAAATCTTGCAAATTTGCCCCTTTGTTTTCAATCGCTTCCACGATGCCC
>Ga0209474_10003200_pt1 | contig 14511 bp, 15 predicted proteins | sample GraSoiAngelo_145_FD_185902 | JGI IMG/M metagenome (GOLD analysis project Ga0209474, IMG submission 185902) | Grasslands soil microbial communities from the Angelo Coastal Reserve, California, USA - 14_1009_05_20cm (SPAdes) (version 2) | ecosystem: Environmental > Terrestrial > Soil > Grasslands...
TCACAGCCAGAGGCGATCATCACCAGCGTTCTCGCGGTCGTGTCCGGTGAACGCGTCATGGCCAGTGCGGTCGCCAATCGCGTGCTCGACATGCTTACAGGGACCACCACCCCTAAGGAGTTTTACGACGGGCTGACGGCTCGCGAGATCGAGATCCTCCGGCTGCTGGCCAGCGGCATGGCCAACAAGCAGATCGCTTACCGTCTGAAGATCAGCGAAAAGACGGTGCGCAACCACGTCAGCAACATGTACGCCAAGCTGGAAATCTACGATCGGGCGCAGGCCGTCTTGTACGCGGTGCGCAAGGGACTGGTCGAGGTCTAGGCCTCAGCCGCGGCGGATGCCGGTCGGAAGTTTCCGGCCGGCATCTCTTGTCCTTGATGGTCGGGACGACTATCCCATTACGCTCGCCACACCTGCTGGCCTACATTCCCGATCGTGCTCCTGGTTCCCCGCGGCGAGCTGCATCCACCGGTTCCTCCCGGTCACGCGCGGATCGCGGTCGTCCACAGCCGGCGCCTCTACCTGGCGGCGCTCGCGGAGCTGCTCACCGCACCTCCTCTCGAAGCGACGGTGAGCTCCTTCACCCGCTCCGACGAGGCCCTGGAATCAGTCCGCGACGGCTGCTACGACGTGCTGCTGTGCGGGCTGCGGTGCGAGCCGCTGTCGGGCATCGAGATCGCCCGCCGGATTCGCGAGGAGGGTGGACCTCCTGTTGGACTGATCGCGGATGCGGAAGATGCCGAACGTGCGCTCGACGCTCTGCAGACCGCCGATGGCGTGTTCACGGCAGACATCTCGCATGAGGAGTTCGCGGCCGGGGTCGATGCCATCATGCGGGGCCACTATGTGATGTCCGCCACGCTGGCCAACCGGACATTGGAACGTCGCTCACAACCATTCGAGGGATCCCCGGCATCGTCTGCGTACCGCCGGCTGTCGGCAACGGAGCGCGAGATACTCCTCGCGCTCGGGACGGCGATACCGATCGAGTCGATCGCCGCCAGTCGCGGTATCACCAAAAAGACGGTGCGCAATCACGTCGCGAGCATCTATCACAAGCTGCGCCTCCAGAGTCGGGCGGAAGCGATCCTGTGGGTGGCCCGGATGGGCCTCTCCGACGACATGCACGGCGATCCAGCGAAGGTGGAGGCCGCCTCCGCTTGAACTTGGGCGGGTTGTCCCGACCATGTCGGGACAACCTGCCCGCCACGTATTGCATTTCCCATTACGCACGCGCGCGCTAAGGGACATCATTCCGACCGTGGCCGCAGACTTGAGTTTGACCGTTGACGGCAGCGACGGAGAAGAGGACCTGGTTGCGCCGGTAATCGACCTGGATGCGATTCAGAGCGACCGGGAGGCACTGCTGCTGATCCCTGAGAGCTACGCCCGAGAGCGAATCGTGATTCCTGTGCGCTCCGAGGCCGGCACCCTGCTGATCGCTTGCGAAGACCCCGACGACGCCACGCTCCTTTCCGAGGTCGGACTCCTCGCCCGGCGCCGCGTCACCGCCGCGGCCGCTCCCCGTGCGGCGATCCTGAGCGCCATCCAGCAGCGTTATTCGGCGATCGCCGATGTCGATCGCCACGTGCGCGAGTTCACTGAACTCAGGCCGAGCGTATCTGCCGAAACCAACCAGCTCGTCAACCTGGACGAGCGCTCTCCGGTCGTCGAGATCGTGAACCTGATGATCTCGCAAGCTCTGCGGGATCGTGCTTCGGACATCCACATCGAGCCGCAGCAGGAACGGGTCCGCATCAGGTACCGGATCGATGGGCTGCTGACGGACGCCCTCACGCTGCCCAAATCGATGGCCGCGAACCTGACCTCGCGCATAAAGGTCATGGCCAGCATGGACATCGTCGACCGCCACCGCGCCCAGGACGGCCAGATGCGGGTTGAGCAGAACGGCGCCAAGGTGGACGTGCGGGTCGCGACCACCGAAACCATCTGGGGCGAGAAGGTCGTTCTGAGAGTGCTCGACCAATCCCGGGTGGTGCTTGACCTCGATCAACTCGGACTGAGCGAGTCCGGCTATCAGCGGCTGCGGGGTTTGCTGCAGTCGCCCTACGGAATGATCGTCGCCAGTGGTCCCACCGGCAGTGGGAAGACCACGTCGCTGTACGCCGCCATCAAGGAGATCGACGCAGCGACCAAGAACATCATGACGATCGAAGATCCGGTCGAATACACGTTCGAGAACATCAATCAAATTCAGATCCGAAAAATGGCGAACCTCACGTTCGCCAACGGCCTGAAGGCAATCCTCCGCCAGGACCCGGACGTCATCCTGGTCGGAGAGATTCGCGACCAGGAGACGGCTGAGATCGCGATCCAGTCGGCGCTCACCGGGCACCTGGTGCTGTCGTCGCTGCACGCCACCGATTCCGCAGGCGTGATCCAGCGATTCATCGAGATGGGCATCGAGGGCTTTCTGCTCTCATCCGCTTTGATCGGAGTGCTTGCCCAGCGCCTGGTGCGGCGCATCTGCACTCAGTGCCGGATCGACTATCAGCCGAGCCCCGACGAGATGGCGCTTTGGGCAGCGCACAGCCGCGGCGCGCCCCGGCGGTTCGCGCGCGGACGCGGCTGCGCGCACTGTGCGGGCACCGGCTACCGAGGCCGTGTGGGCGTCTTCGAAGTCCTGACGGTGACGGATGAGATCAAACGGCTGATCAGCTCTCGCGCATCGGCCCAGCCGATCCGCGAAGCCGCAGTTCGCGAAGGCATGAGGAGCATGCGGCAGGACGCGATCGACAAGGTCGCCGAGAACGTGACCACTCTGGCCGAGGTCATTCGGTGCGTGTGGTCTAACTGACCGTGGCCAATTACACCTACGTCGCCTACGACTCCATGGGCCGGCGGAGCAGCAACGTCCTCACGGCCGCGTCTGTCGAGGAGGTCAAGCGGCAGCTGTGGCAGCGGGGCCTGCACATCGTCGCGATTCGGACACCGAGGCGCGCTCCGACCCGCTACGAGCTCATGCCGTCGATCTTCCGTGTGACGCGCGCGGAGGTGATCCTTTTCACGCGACAGCTGGCGACCTTCGTTCGGGTCGGCATGCCGATCCTGGACGGCCTTGCGGTCCTCCGGGACCAGGCCGGGTCCCAGCCGATGCGCCATGCGCTGACGGAGATGATCAGAGACCTCGGGACGGGCTCGAGCCTGTCCGGCGCGATGTCGAAGTTTCCGCTGATTTTCTCGAGGCTCTACGTCGACATGGTCCGTTCGGCGGAGGTCAGCGGCAACCTGGACGAGGTCCTCAAGCAGCTGGCGTTGTATATGGGCCGGGAGGAGAGCGCGCTTCGCAAGGTTCGAAACGCGCTCATCTATCCGGCCATCGTGATCGCACTGGCAATAGCAGTGATCGGGGTCCTGATCGGCTTCGTCCTGCCTGCGTTCGCGCGCTTGTTCGCGGACTTTCGGGCCACCATGCCGCTGCCCACTCGAATCCTGCTCACCTTAGGAACGTTTTGCCGCGACCACGGTGGCGTGATGCTTTTCACCATGGCCGCGGTGATCGCGGCCGTGATCGGCTTTTCGCAGACCAAGACCGGCCGCGATTTCTTCGACGGAGTCCTCCTGAAGACACCGGTGCTCGGAGGCATCATCCGCTTCTCAGTCATCGAACGATACCTGCGGACGCTGTCAACGCTGGCACGGGCAGGCGTCCCCGTAACCCAGATGCTGGACACCGCGAACACCTCGCTCGGCAACTCTGTCTTCACGCGAGGACTGATGCAAGTGCGCGACCAGATGCTGAGCGGCGATGGTTTCGCGGAACCGCTGTCACGTACCGGACTCTTTCCTCGACTGGTTGTGCAGATGGTGAAAGTCGGAGAGGAGTCCGGTCACCTCGACGCCAATCTGGAAGAGGCCGCAGACCACTATGCGGAGGAGGTCGATTATCGCCTCCTGCGGATGATCGCGATGATGGAGCCCGCGCTCGTGATCGTCGTGGGCGGCATGGTCGGCTTCATAGCGATCTCTGTGATCGCGCCCATGTATTCGCTGGTCCATGCAATCCACTAGGCGGAGGGCGCAGTCTGGACAATCCTTGGTCGACGCGGTGGTGGCCTCGGGCCTGCTCGGCATCTGCGTCGTGGCCGGCATCGTGGCGATCGACACCGCCAGCGCGGCGGCTGCGCAAGCCACCCAGGAGGCCTGGGGATCTTGCGCCGTGCGCACCGAGCTGCGCGCCGTGCTCGCCGCCGACTGGTCGGGCTCCGGTTCGTACAACACGCCGGCCAACGTCGAGGTGAAGGCGGTCAGCGACCCCGCGATAGCCAATCTGCAAGACGTCACCGCAACGGCTTACGACGCACGTACTCGCAACGTGCTGGCGACAGCGTCAGTCAAAAAGGCGATGCGCCTGAGCGGCACGGCGAGCGTCGATTCGGCGCAAGTGGCGGCCGCGTGCCAATGAAGCGAAACCTGCAGCGCGGCGCTTCCACGGTGGAGCTGCTGATCGCGATGGCGGTCGCAGGTGCGGTGATGGGCGCGATGGTGGGTGTCGTCTACGTCGCCAACGGCGCGGTCGAGAAGTGGCAGCAGCCGTTGACCGCGGCGGCGGCCCGGCCGATGGTCGAGATCCTCGCCAGCGCGCTCGAGGGCGACGCGGAAACCTTGGTGCCCTGCCGTGTCAGCGCGTCGGAGATCGATTTCGACGATTCACGGTGCCAGCCGCCAAACATCGTGACCTACACGCTGTCGGGGAACGACATCGTCAGGAGCACCAGCGGCGTCAATGCTCACTTGACGCACCGTCTGGCTGCCCGCCCCGCCTTCGCCTGGTCGTGCAGCGTCCAGGACAGCGTCGACGTGGGCGTCATCTCGATCGCCAATCTGAACTACGGAGGACCGCTTCCGAACGTGAGCATCGGCTTCAGCTCTCCAAGAGGAGTGTGCTGAGGCGAATGTCGCGCCGTCCTGGTGAGAGCGGACAGGCCGTGGTCGGGGTGCTGGTTGTCACTGCCCTGGTCTTCGGCCTCGCCGGCGGACTGGTCATGGTGAGCTCAGCCCTGCTGGCCCAGGAACGCGCTGCCCAATCGCCACTGGCCGGCGACCTCGGGGGCGCCAGCGCTATCAATGCGGCGATCGCCCAGGTAGCCGACCGCGGCGTCAGTTCCACGTCGGGCTCGGGTCTACGGTGTACCCAACCGAGCGCACTGACACCCGGCAACACGGGCTTGCAGCCGGCGGGCTGCCTGCGGGTCGACAACCTCAGCACGGCCACCGGCGATCGCGGCCGCTTCGCCGTCAGTGCCGCCAGTGGCGGAACCTGCGCAACCAGCGCCGTGCTCGGGGCGGTCAACCCTGACGGCAGTCCAGCCCGGATCCTGGTTTGGGTCATTTCTCGGGGCAGTGGTGCTGTATGGGTCAACTCCAGCGCCACCGCCTGCGGCCAGCCTGCAGGAACGGCGTGCGCAGGCCTGGGGAGCGGCCTGGTCAACGGCGTCACGTTCAACTCGTTTGACTGCTTCGCCAATTGGGACGCGGACGACGACCCCGTGATGTACGTGCACTCAACCTTTTCGCGGCAGCTTTTCGTCTGGTGGGCCAAATACGCGGCGCTCGACGGCACCGGCGCGACCGGGTCGGTCTACGTCCTCGCCATCCCGACCGGCCTCCCCGCCGTCGACATGATCGAAGCCGAGCTGCTGGCCCCTTCGGACGCGAGGCCCTCGGCCGCTCCGCACGATGACAGTCCCCTGTTCCTCTTCCGAGGCCCGCTGTCGTGAACATCATGAAAGCCCTGCCGCGGACGACGGTGTGCATAGATGTCCGCACAGCACAGCTCGCGATGATCGCGGTCCGGCGATCGGCCATCCAGCACTGGGCCGTGCTGCCGGCGCCGCTGGACCTGGCCACGGACGCGTCTCCCGACGCCGCCCAGGCGGTGGCCAGCGTGCTGCGTGATTGTCTCGCCACCTGGGGAATCAGCCATCCGGTTGGACGGCTGAGCATTTCGGACGATGCGGTCATCATGCGAGCGATCCAGCTGCCGCCGATGCGCCGGCGCGACGTCCGGCCCGCCCTCGAGTACGCCCTGGATCGGGAGATTCCTTTCCCGGCGGAGAAGTCGGTCCGCAGCTGGTCCCTGACGGGCCGCAACGATTCGCATCTCGATGTCTTGCTGGCGGCCGCCTGGCGCGACGTGGTCGACCGCTACGTCGAGGCGGCTCGGCTCGCCGGTGTGAAGGTCGAGCTGATCGAACCAAGGTCCCTCGGCGTCGCGCGCGCGCTCCACGGCGCAGATGCCGTCGTGGTGGAGGCGGTGGCCGGCCGGCTCCATGCTTTGCGGATCGGCATGTTGCCCGGGGTCGCCGAGCAGATGCCCTTCAACGATTCCCCGGCTGCACTGCGGGCCACCATCGACGAGCTGCTGGCTCTGATCGGTCGGCGCTCGGCCGCTCGCAACCAGGCCGCCCCGGCACACGTGTTCATGGCCGGTGACCTGGAGCACACCGCCGGGACCATCGGCTTTCCCGGCGAGCCTGCGTCCGTCCATCTCAATGGCAGCCCACCTCGGCGGCCGGCGGGGTTCCAGGCGGGCCACTACCTGGCCGCTATCGGCCTTGCGATGGCGGACGTATGAGCGCCATGAGCGAGCGGCGAGTGCGGACGTTGAATCTGCTGCCGCGCCCGGCCCGGCGCAAGCTGCCCCGGCCGGGCACGGCGGAGCTCGTGATCGCGTTCGTCGGGCTGGCCGTCTGGTGTCTGGTCGGCTACGGGATTGCGGTGGCGGCCGGGTTCGCGCCGTTGCCCCTGGGACCGTGATGTGGGCAACGGTCCAAGGCGCCACCGGAAAAGACTCACGACCAATGATTCAAAGGGAGGTTCACATGATCGATAGGAAGCGAATTCGGAGGCTGCTGCGCAAGCTGCCGAAGAACAATCAGAAGGGCTTTACGCTCATCGAGCTGCTGGTGGTCATCTCGATTCTGGGAATCCTGGCGGCCGTGGTCACCATGAGCATGGTGGGCATTACCAAAGTGGCCCAGGATCGCGCGGCACTGACCGAGAAGCAGACCGTGCAGGTTGCGCTGGACACCATGCTGGCCGACCAGGGGGTGCCTACCGGAAGCGAATGCGCTGCCGCCGGGGCAACCGATGACATGAGCCAGTTTCCATCCAACGCGGGCTATACCGGCACCGCCGGGCACGTTCCCGTGTCGCTGTATCCGCACTACCTGCGGCAGCAGCACACCAACGGCACTTACACGTGCGGGGTCAACGGGCAGATCGCACAGGCGGCCTATAAGCCGTAGAGCTCGGTCGGAGGGAAGTGGGCGGAGGAGGCGCCGGCGTGGCGCCTCCTTCAAATTTTTTGGAAGATCACCAGCGCCGCCAGGTACTTCGCCTCACCAAACCAATTGGATGCGCATGGCCGGCGCTCGGCAGGACAGTACAGGGCCGCTGAGCTGTCAGCAGCGCTCGCGGGTCAGGCTCGGACGCCGATCTCTTGTGGGTACAAGGAGCGGGCCCGGGCTTCTCTCTCGGTCACCAGACCGGCCTCGAGCAGTTGAGTGAGAGATCGCTCCAGAGTTTGTGAGCCATCGCGCAGGCTGGTCTGGAGCACGTTGCGAATCTGATTCGTCTTTCCCTCTTTGATCAGGGATCGCACGGCCGACGTGGCCACCAATACCTCGAACGCAGCCACGCGGCCGCCGCCGACCGCGGGAATCAACTGCTGATAGATGACCGCGGTCAAGATGGCCGACAGCTGTACCCGCACCTGCTGCTGCTGCCCGGGAGGGAAGCCGTCCAGGATGCGGTCGATGGCCTGCGACGCGTCATTTGTGTGCAGCGTCGCCAGGACCAGGTGCCCGGTTTCCGCGATCGTGAGTGCCGATGCGATCGTCTCCAGGTCGCGCATCTCGCCGATCAGCACAACATCCGGATCCTCCCGGAAGACCGAACGCAAGGCTTCGGCGAACGAAGGGACGTCCTCGCCGACCTGACGCTGCTCGACCAGGGAATGCTGGTGGCGGTGCACGTACTCGATCGGATCCTCCACGGTGATGATGTGGCACCCGCGACTGCGGTTCAGGTGTTCGATCATCGCCGCCTGCGTGGTCGATTTCCCGCTTCCAGTAGGGCCGGTCACCAGCATCAGGCCCTGACTCCTCTCGAGCAGGGCGGGCACAATGCCCGGCACTCCGAGCTGCTCGAAGCCCGGAATCTCCAGAGGCAGCAGCCGAAAGGCCGCCGCCAGCGTGCCCCGCTGGAAGAAGGCGTTCCCACGCATCCTGACGTGACTCTGCCATGTGAAGGAAAAATCGACGCTGCGATCCTTTTGCAGGGTCTCCCATCGCTGCTCGCCCAGCAGCGAGCGAAGCATCGGACCAATCAGCTCGGCATCCACCGGAGCGGCCCCAGGCACGGTCACGATGGTGCCGTCCTTTCTGACTCGGGGCGGCGATCCGCAAGACATCAGCAGATCCGATCCACCTAAAGACACGAGTGCGTCTAGCGAGTCGGCCAGGCTCATCGCATTTGGCCTCAGATTGATCATCTTCTGTTCGCTGATTGAACCAATCCCTCGCACGGGCGACCATCAGCCGTCTCGTACCCGAGCAGGGCATTTGTCCCGGATCCGGGCGACGCGTCCCGACTTTGCCCTTGCGGATGCCACAAACAAACGCATAGCCAATTTGTCCCATCCGTACTCGGGACGTGGGGCCCATGACCCGAAGCACGGCCACCCTTAGGATCGTCATCACGCGAACGCCGCGACCACATGGGCAAGTACATCGAAGTCTTCTTCCGATTCTGGGTAAGGTTCACCATCTTGCTGCTCGTCGCGCCCGCCGCGGCGGGCGCCACTACCGTGCTGATGTTTCCCAACTACAAGGCTTACAGCCGGCTATGGGTTGACAGCACGAGCTACTTCGGGGCTTCGCCCACCGGCTGGTCGCAGTACCTGACGCCGGCACAGAACGAGTCGGACAGCCTCAACCAGCTGATGTCCACGCGCGCCTTCGCCATCGATCTCGACGCCCGCATGAAGACCGCGCTGCCGGACCCGGCTGAACGCGGCCGTGCCCTGGCGGCGGCCGGCTTCCAGCTCGGGCCGCTAGGCACCCACTTGATCCAGGTGAGCGCGAGCTGCGACACGCCGTCAACCTGCGTGGCCCTCGTCCAGGCCGGAGTGGATGTGCTGCGCGACGAGCAGGTGCAGCTCGAAAAGGACAACGCCAAGGCCGGCATCGACTTCCTGAACGTGCAGCTCACCGATGCGCGCACGCAGCAGCAGGCGGCGGAAGATGCGCTCCAGAAGTACATCGTCGACCACCCAGGCGTGAAGGTCGATCCGGCGGCTGCCAGCAACGGCGTCGAAGCGTCCCGTCTTCTGAACGACGTCACGCAAGCACGCCAGCGCGTAACCAGCATCCAGGATCAGCTCAGTCGCGACCAGTACATAGCCTCGGTCTCCACAACCCTGTATCAGGCCGGACCACGCGTCCTGGACGCTCCGGCGATCACCCGCGGCGGTCTGATCGGCGACGGTGCGAGCTTGAAGAAGGCGGCAGTGGCCGCGGGTGCGATCTTTGCGGTCGGCTTCGCATATCTCGTACTTCTGGGTTGGCTAGATAAGACCGCACGTGACACACGTGAGATCGAGCACCGCTTCAACGTCCGCGTGGTCGCGACGATCCCGCGCTTGAACTCGGTCGAGAGAATCGGGTGATGCAAGCCATCGGAGTTGCCGAGCAAACGCTGCTGCAGGCGGTGGACTCCGCCCTCGAGATCCGGCGCCCGGCGTCAGGTTTCGTGGTGCGTCCGGCGGATCCACCCAAGCCCGTGCTCCTGCCCCCGTGGTTCCTCGATCGGTGCCGGCAGATCTATCTGTCGGTGACTTTCGACGATGTGACGAGGATCATCGGGGTCACCAGCGCACTACCCGAGGAGGGTAAGACCTCGGTGGCGATCGGAGTTGCTTCGGCGATCGCCTCCGATACACGGGAGCCGACGCTGCTGCTGGAGACCGCGTTTGAGAAGCCGGCGCTCGCACGCAGCCTGGGCATCGGGCCCGAAGGCGGTCTCGCCGAATGGTTGGAGAGCGGCGCCCAGCTGCGCCTGGCCAGGATGCCGTACCTCCCCCAGCTGGTCGTGATGCCCTCCGGAGCCGCGCACCGCGATCCCGCCCGCCTCCTATATCGAATGTCGGAGTCGAACGTGCTCGGGCAGCTGACACAACGATTTCGCAACATCGTGCTGGATCTGCCGTCTGTGCTGAACGTCCCCTACAGCTCGCTGGCGGCGCGCCTGGCCGAGCGCCTGGTGGTCGTGGCGCGGCACGGCGTCACTAACCTGGACGATCTCGAAAGCGTTGTCTTCCTGCTCGGTCGCGAGCGAGTCAGCGGGATCGTCATGAACGCCGCGGACTACCGAACACCGGCCTGGCTGCGCCGGCTCCTGTAGCCGCCAGATGGCCTACACCTTGCTGGTGGCGGGGGTGATCCTCTACGGACTTCGCGGCGGCACGCCTGATCGGCGCGTGTATGTCGCGATCGCGGCCGCCGCAGCCGTGGCGACCCTCTGGATGATGAGGTGAGGAGCGCGGCGTGCTGTTCGTGAGTCTCGCCATCCCGGCGGCGCTCGTGGTGCTCGTCCTGAGATGGCCGCGCCTGGCGCTCTACGCGTTGATGGCCTGCGCGATCGTTTTCGAAATCTTCCCGCTCACCTTCTCAGACTCCTTCACCGACGATTTCGGCTTCTTCCTCAACCTCAACAACAGCGCCGGACTGCCGATTTCGGCGAGTCCCGCCGACCTGACGGTGATCGTCGCCCTCCTGGGATGGCTGCGCGCCCGAGCGGGCGACCATTCCTTGCGTCCGGACGGTCCCCTGCTCAAGGCCTACGTCCTGTTCGGCGTGGCGCTGGCCATCGCCGAGGTGCACGGCCTGCTCTCGCAAGGCGACTTCAACGTGACGCTCTGGGAGCTGCGACCTCAGATCTACGGCTTCGCGACTTTCGTGGTGGCTTCCTCGCTGATTCGTGACCGCCGGCACCTGGTGATCCTGGCCTCGATCTTTCTGGCGGCCGCGTCGGTGAAGGTGGGCGTCGGCTACAACCGTTACTTCAACACCCTGCATAGCGACCTCGGTACGGCCGAGGCGATCCTGGCTCACGAGGACTCCTACTTCTTGAGCATGGTGATCGTGGCGTTGGTGGCGGCGCTGATCTGGTTCCGGCGGCGAATGGTGGTGCTGGCGCTGTTGGTCCTGGCGCCCTTCGCCGGACTGGTGATGCTGGAGAATCACCGCCGCGTCGGAATCCTGGCTTTGGGCGCGGCCCTGGCGATCATCACGGTTCTCGGAGTTCGGTTCGAATCGCGAATCCGATATCGCATTGCCGCAGTGGCCCTGGTGGCCGGCCTCGCCTACGCCGGCCTGCTCGTCGCCTTCTGGAACGCAGAGTACGGTGCGGCCGCGCAGCTGGTGCGACCGGTCCACTCGCTGTTCCAGCCAGACGAAAGGGATTACAACTCCAATCTGTATCGTCAAAACGAAGACGCCAATCTGGTCGCCACCTATCAGCAGAGTCCCCTCATCGGCGTTGGCTTCGGGCTGCCGATGCAGGTTGTGTTTCCGCTCGCGGACATCTCGCAGCAGTATCCCTTCTGGCAGTTCATCCCTCACAACACGATCTTCTGGATCGGGATGCGCATGGGGCTACTCGGCATGATGACCTTCTGGGGCATGTTGGGAATTGCGCTGCTTCAGGGAATCCGCGTGCTGCGCGATGAGACCATGCCGCTGGTCAAGGCTTCGGTTGCGTTCGCCCTGGCAGGTGTGATCGCAGAGCTCATCGTCGGTTTCGGCGATCTCCAGCTCGAGAACTACCGGAACCTGATTTTCTTCGGTTGCATGCTCGGCGTCATCAACGCCGGCCACCGGATTCGCGAAACTGTCCACGCCAAACGGCCCGCTTGGGCGGCTGTCCCAACCATTCCTGGCGTTCCCATGGGCGGCGGCTGGAAGCCTTCCTACACTCCGCTCACGCCGTCAACGCCCGCCGGCTGAACGCCGGTGCCTGGAGAAAGCTGAACCCGTGCGAATAGTCATCATCGGAGCCGGTCCCGTCGGTCTGGGGGCCGCCTACCGGTTGCAGGAGCTCGGACATCGTGACTGGGCGCTCTACGAACGCGGCGAGAAGCTGGGCGGCCTGGCGAGCAGCCACACGGATTCAGCCGGCTTCACTTACGACATCGGCGGCCATGTCATGTTCTCGCATTACAAGTATTTCGACGCGCTGGTCGAGAAGATGCTGGGAGCCGACCACACGCGGTTGCTCCGTGAGAGCTGGATCTGGATGCGCGATCGATGGATCCCTTACCCGCTGCAGAACAACATTCGGCATCTCCCGGCGGCAGAACTGCTCGAGTGCCTCGACGGGCTGGTCGATGTGCAGGGCGCCGATGCATCCTCAGCTCGCGATTTCGGTGAATGGTCCGAGCTGCAGTTCGGTGCCGGGATCACGCGCCACTTCATGCGGCCCTACAACTTCAAGGTATGGGCGCATCCGCTCGAGATGATGAGCAAGGACTGGATCGCCGAGCGGGTCGCCGTCGTCGACCTCAAGCGCGTGCTGGCCAACATCATCAACGAGCGAGACGACCTGAGCTGGGGGCCGAACAACATGTTCAAGTACCCGCTGCACGGCGGCACGGGCGGGTTGTATGCCCCGTTTCGACCGTACGTCCACGCCGGCCTTCACCTCAATCGCGAAGTCGTCGAAGTGGACGTGAGATCGAAGACGATCCGACTCGCTGACGGCAGCACCGACCGCTATGACTTCCTGATCTCGGCAGCGCCCATCCCGGAGCTGCTGCGGATGATCAAACCGTTTCCCGAATCGGCGATGGCGGCCACACGCGGCCTGCATAACAGCCACGGTCTCGTGGTGGGCGTCGGAATCAAGGGCCCCAGCCCCAGCCCCAAGTGCTGGACTTACTTCCCGGAATCGTCGTCGCCGTTCTACCGCGTGACCTTCTTGTCGAATTATTCGCCCAACATAGCTCCGCCGGGGCACTTCCTATTGCTGACCGAGACCTCGTACTCGGAGCACAAGCCAGTGTCGCGCTCTGGGATCGTCGACGCCGTCGTCGACGGTCTCGTCGCCACGCGGCTGATTACGGATCGTCAGCGGGCGGACATCGTCTCCACGCACGTCTTCGACGTCGAGTACTTCTACCCGGTGCCCACTCTCGACCGTGACGGGGCTCTAGACACGATCCAGACCTACCTGCTCGACCGGGGGATCCTGTCGCGTGGTCGATTCGGGGCCTGGAAGTACGAGATCAGCAATATGGATCATTCAGTCATGCAGGGCGTCGAGGCGGTCGACTGGCTGCTGCTCGACAAAGCCGAAGAGACCTGGCGGCCTCCGGCGCGCCATGCGGTCACCGTGGGAGGGCCGGCAGCGGTAAGGCAGGCGCTCGCAGCCGCCGGGGGATGACGTCGCGCCGGTCGGTGATGATCGTGTCCGAGCGCCTCGACCCCGAGCGGCGGGCGCGCATGGCTAACGGAATCGAACCGCGGACCGAGGGCTTGCTGCTGGAGCGGGAGCATGGGGTCGAGCTGCACGACTGGTCCCGCCTGGGCAGTGGCCGAGTTCGCTCGCCCGGCCTCGCCATGCGCCACGTTGGCGCAGTCCTGGCCGGCGCCAATCGGTACGACGCCATCCTCTCGGACGGTGAGCACGTCGGCATCCCACTTGCATTGGCCAAACGTGCCCTCCGCATTCGAGCGGGCCATCTTGTGATCGGCCATCATCTGACCGTAGGCAAGAAGGCGCCCTTCTTCCGATTGCTGCGCGCACACACCGGGATGTCGGCCGTCCTTCTGCATTCACGCCGGCAGCAGGAGCTGGCCGAGCACCGGCTCGGGATCGACGCCGCACGTTTGAAGCTGGTGCCATATGCGGTCGATCAGCGGTTCTGGACGGCGGGGACGAGAAGCGAGGAGCCGCTGATCGTCAGCGCCGGACGCGAGCACCGCGACTACACGACTCTCGCCGCCGCCTTGTCTGACCTCCCGGTATGTGTGATGGTCGCAGCCGGAAGCCTTCACTCACCCACCGCCAACTGGTCCGCACCAACCGACTGGCCCTTCAACTTTCTGCGCTTGCAGGCCACCCGCGTTGAGCTGCGAAAGCTGTACGCGCGGTCACTCATGGTCGTCGTACCGCTCCTGGAGTCCGATTTCCAGGCCGGTGTAACAACGATCCTCGAGGCGATGTCCATGGCCAAGCCGGTCATCGCCAGTGCAACCTCCGGACTCGCTGACGTGATCGTGGACGGAGAGACGGGCATTCTCGTCCCGCCCGGCGATGTGGGCCGGCTGCGAGCCGCGGCCTCGGAGCTGCTTGGCGATCACCATCTGCGCCGGCGGCTCGGCGAAAACGCGCGTACCGCGGTGGAGTCAGGCTTCAGCGTCGACGCCTACGCGAGCCGGCTCGCCGCGGAGCTGGAGGCTACGGCGAGGGAGCGCTGAGCTC
>Ga0209474_10003201_pt1 | contig 14511 bp, 9 predicted proteins | sample GraSoiAngelo_145_FD_185902 | JGI IMG/M metagenome (GOLD analysis project Ga0209474, IMG submission 185902) | Grasslands soil microbial communities from the Angelo Coastal Reserve, California, USA - 14_1009_05_20cm (SPAdes) (version 2) | ecosystem: Environmental > Terrestrial > Soil > Grasslands ...
CGACGTAGCCGTCCTCCGTCCGACGGCCCTCCGAGTGCCACACCACGTCGTAGCTCAAATCGTCGTCCTGGCCTTCCGTGCGGATGCCGTCGAGCTGCACACCCCGCGGGTTGGCCATGAAGACGTAGGCGTGTTCCCGATCGTGGAACGCGTCCAGATAGATCGCCACCGCGTCGTCGGCGTCGATCTCCTCGCGCCGGGCGATGCTCGCCCGGATCTTGGCGGGCTCGTCGCGGCACACGAAGACCGCGTAGAGGTTCTCGTCGTCGTACGAGAGGTAGACGGTGGTCTCCTCGCTGACTGGCGTGCCGTCGCCCGGCTCGCGTTGGCGCAAGTCGGTGACCACGACGCCGAGACCGCCCTCGCCCGTCTCGATGGAGCGGTGGCGTGGCCCGCCTTCCGTGTGGCGGTGGTCCAGGAACTGGTCCAGATGGGGCGGCGACGAGACGCGGCTGATCTGGACGATGCGCGCCGGCTGCTGCGCGTGGGAGCGTGGCGCCGCCACGACGAACGCGCCCAGCAAGATAAAGAATCTCACCGGAACCTCCTCGGATCTACTTCCGCGAGCCGGGCGGCTTCGCCCAATCGCGCGGGTGAATCCACACTGCGGGATCGTCCGCCGCGTCGCCGCCGTGCGGCACGGGCGCGGTCTGCGCCCGGGCTTCGGGCCGCGCGGTCAGCGCCAGTCCGATGTAGAGCACGTAGGCGAGCCGCGCGGCGAGGTGGTAGGCGAGGGCGATCACGCCCCAGGGGAGTAAGGACATGGCCACGGAAGCTGCAGCGCCCGCGCGGTACGTCAAGCGCGGCGGTCAGGGGGCGCCGTTGTAATCTTCGCTGAGCAGCTTGCGGATCTGCTCCAGCTCCTCCTGCGTGGCCGGCCTCGTGGAGAGCGCTTGCAGCACGAGCTCGAGCGCGGGAGACTTGAACCGGAAGGCCGCGCGCCTGCGCGAGGCGATCGACTCACGCGGGGCCGCGTGCTTGGCGAGCCGCATGGCCTCGGCCAGCAGCGCGTGCGCCCGCGCCCGCCAGTCGCCCCGCCCGGCGATCGGCAGGCGCTCCGTGAGCTGCAGCAGCGCGGCCGCCCGATGCCAGGCCAACGCGCGCTCGTCCAACATGCCGCGCGTCCCCTCGAGAAACGCTTGCTCCGCCAGTGTCGCCTCGCCTGCGTGCGCCTGGTGCAACAGCCGGAGCCGGGACAGCGTGGCCAGGAACATCCCTGCGTCGAGCTCCACCGGACCCTGCCCGAAGCGGTGCCAGTCGATGACGCCCGGCCCGTCCCCGAGATCGAGGATATGGCGGGCGTACAGCGTCCCATGGACCAGGCCCGCGGCGCCGACGTCCCGGGGCTCCGTGCGTGCCAACGCCTCCGCCAGCCCCCTGGCCGCCACGCCGACCGAGAGGTCCGCGATGCCCAGCGTGCCGATCCAGGCGCGAGTCTCGTGCATCATGCCCGCCGCGCCAAACGGGAGTCCGAGGTTCACCGGCAGGGACACGGTCCGCTGCACCCACTGCGCGGCCAGCTCGCCGGCGCGGCGACCCTGCCCCTGCTTGACCAGCTCGTGCGTCGTGGGCCCCTCCAGCCAGCCGATCACCAACACGCGCAAATCGTGATCCCAGGCCAAGAGTGGGGGCACCCGGGCCCCGGAGTCGCCAGCGAGCCCGGCCGCGCCCAACGCCTGGTACAGCGCCGCCTCCGGCGCCGGATCGTCCGCGAACGTCTTCACGGCGAACCGTCGCGGCCCGACCCGCGCTTCGAGCGTGGCTCGCGCACCGGGGTGGTAGCCGCATAGCACGAGCTCGACTCCTCCCGCTCCTCCGCCCTCCTCGAGCCCGAGGGCCGGGATCGCTCGAGCCAGCCCGCTGTCGCGGATCGCAACCAGTCCCGGCAGCCGGGGATCGTCGGGAAGCTGGGCAGTCGGTCTCATACGCGCGTCTCTACGGGGCCTCCGGAGACTTGAGCGGCTCGGGGACCTTGCGCCACTGCTCGGGCGTGAGCACAGCACGGGCGCGCTGGAGTGCCCGCTGGGCGCTTTGGCTCAGCACGTCGAGCGAGTCCGCTATCGCCCGCAACGCCGCGACCTGCTCCACGGAGAGCCCGAGCGAGTCTCGGAATGACATGATGCGCGCGACCGGATTGGGGAGCGGCGGCCGTGCTGGAGTCGAGGCGTCCAAGTGCGGCGCGGCGGCGCTGTCTGCTCCGGCGGTGGCACCGCGCTCGGACGCGCGCAGCCGGTCGCGCGTACGGTTGGGGCCCAGCGTGAGACGCGCCTGCAAGCCGATTTGGAAGGGGACCGTGACGCCACCGTTCCCCGCACTGCTCGCACCGAAGCGGCCGTTGACGGCATAGCGGAACCGCGCGCTCGCCGGATCGAACCCTCGTACGTACAGCAGGACGGGGTCGGGCGCCGTCGCGTATCCCCACCCGTGCAACTTCGCGGCCCCGTGGAGCCACTCGTCCAACCCGCCCATCAGGTTCACCGTCAGCAGCGACAGGGTCAGCCGGCGCTCGAGCCCGAACCAGGCGGGCCGCCAGCTGAGCTGCAGGTCGAGCGAGGGCTGCCAGGGACCGGTGCACGAGTTCCGCGCCGCGACGCGCGCGAGCTGGCTCTCGAGACAGCGCCGCACGGCGCCGGGGGCGCCCGCGATCAGCGTGCGCATCGCGCTCCCCACCGCAGTGTCGGACGCGGTCGCGGGCGCGAAGATGTACGCGCGATCGTTGCGGGCGCCGTCGCCGTTCACGTCCGACCCGACCATGGGTGTGAATGGCGCGCCCGATGTCAGGCGCGCGATGGCGCCGAGCTCGAGGGCGGTGGCGATGGGGAGGGTCACGGTGGCGAGCAAGGCATGGCGCCGCTCGAGATCGCTCGTCGCCCATTCTCGCGCGTTGGGGTTCGCGGCGGTGGTGGGCGCGGCGAATCCATGGGACGCGGCGCAACACGAGAACGACGACTGGTCCCGGGCGCGCGTGAAGGTGTACGACAGGCGCACTGCCGCGCCCCGCGTCGTGCCGGCGCCGACTCCGACTGTGACCTGCCGCGTGTCCGACTGAAGATCGGATCCGATGACGAGCACCTGCCCGAACTCCGGATGCAGGCGCGAAGCGGTGAAGCCGAGCGCCCCCGTGGCCGGGACGATCGAGTCCGCCGGGACGTACACCGGGCGGCCGGCTTCGTCGGGGAGGGTGAAGCGCGGCGTCCCGACCAGGTTCCGGTCGCGGAAGCCGTACTGGCTCGTGCCGCGCGCGTAGCTCGCGTCGAGCGACACCGTGAACACGTGGAGCAGGCGGCGCTGCACGCCGAGGGAAGCACGCCAGGCGTGCGGCGCTGCGTAGTCGCGCGTGAATGTGGTGACGTTGGGACGCGGGCCGATGGTGACCGCGCTGCCGGTGTCCGCGCACTGCCTCGGGATCATGGATGGATCCGAGGCATAGTCCGCCCAATCCGGCGTCGGGACAGCCGATCCGACGCAGACCAGCTCCGTCTCGGCGTTGGCGAGGCCCGGGGCCCCGAGTGCCGCGCCGTACAGCGCCGTCGGCGTGGGGCTCTGGAAGTCGCCTACCCCACCACGCAGAATCGTCGGCGAGCCCCCCTCGCCACCCCCACCGGTCCACAGGAAACCGATGCGGGGCGACAGGCGGCTGTGCCGCGGAATCCGGTCGGTCCGTAGGGCGAAGAGTGAGTCCACCGCGCGATTGTAGGGCGGCGCGCCGCTGAAGCGCGCCGATTCGAGTCGGGCCCCGTACGTGAGCTGCAGGCCGCCGGTGCGCCAGGAATCCGCGAGGTACAGCGCACCGGTCCATGCGGTGCCGCCCTGAACGACAGGCACGAAGACGCGCGAGAAGCTCGCAGGGCTGTCGGCCGCCAGGGCAGTGAGCGACGGGAAGACGAACGTGCCGAGCTGGTTGGGCGTCTGGTTCTGGTCCAGGCCCGTTCCGCTCAGGAGGGCGCCGAGCTTGGGGCGGTGCGCGCCGCCACCCGGCAGCCAGGAGAGCTCTTCGCCGAGCTCCAGGCTCACGTTGTTGACCCGTTGGGGCAGGCCGGCATTGCCGCCGAAGGCGAGTGTGGCCACGCCTTGACGACCGTCCGGCAAATCGGAAGCGACCTGCACCCGCCCGGCCGGCACGGCGACGAGGGCGGTCGCGTCCCGTCGGTCCGCCGAGAAGTAGCCCCGCACCTCGTTGATCAGGCTCCCCGCGAAGTGCGACGTGAGGGAAGCCATCACGCCGCCACCACGCTCCGTGCGCGTGCCGCCGGTCGGCGGGAGGCCGAGCGGGCTGACGCGGGTGGGTTGCTGCGAGTCCCACCGGCCGTCGAGCCGGAGTGTGAGCGTCTGGGCCTCCGAGACTTTCCAATCGAACCGCAGGAACGCGACCGTATTTTCGGTCGTGCGCTCGTCCGCCAGCCCATGGACCTGCGCGGGCGCGCCGCTCGCCGCGGCAAGCGCGAGGAACCGGGAGGCGGAATCGGGACTGACTCCGAGCCGGGCCAACGTGAGGGGGTCCGCGGAGACGAGCGACGGCAGGGCCTGCCCGCGCCAGCGCCCCTGCAGCGCGCCGAACACGAACAGCCGGTTCCGGACGATGGGGCCGCCCATCCCGCCGCTCAGCTGGTTCTGGGTGTATCCCTGTCCGAACGGCGACGCCGTCGCCTGCCCCCAGGCGAGCGAGCGGTCGCGCAGCGTGTAGGTGAACGACCCCTGCGGGATGTTCTTGCCGCTGCGCGTCGTCGAGGCAACGAGGCCGCCGGAGAACTGGCCGCGGGCCGCGTCGTAGCTGCTCGTGACGACGCGGGTCGAGCGGATCGCATCCTGGGGCACGCTGCCCGAGCCGAGTGACAGGCCGTCGAGCGTGATCGCGTTGGCCGTGGGACGTTGCCCCGCCACCGAGAAGTCGGCCTCCGTCGAATCCGTGGCGGCGAGGGCCAGGACGCCGGGCGCGAGGGTGGCTATCGTCTTCAGGTCGAGCGCGTCGACCGGCAGGCGCGCCAGCTGGTCCGCCGAGATCGTGCGTCCGACCGCGCCCGGACCCACTCGCTCCGCCAGGCGGGAGCCGCGCCTGGCGCTGACGGTCACGGCTTCGAGCGCGACGGCCGACGCCCCCATCTGGACGTTCGCGACGAGCCGGTCCTCGTCCCCCTCACGGGTGACGCTGACGTTGGCCGGCGCCATGCCGATGAAGCGGATCGTGAGGTCGTACTGCCCGCCGCCGTCGGGGAACACGATAGTGAAGCGGCCGCGCGCATCGGTCGTGGCGTGGCGCGAGATCTGGGTCTCGAGCGAGACGGCCTGCACGAGCGCTCCAGCCAGCGGCAGGCTGTCGGGCCCGCTGACCGTGCCGGTGATGATGTCGGTCGTCGTCCCCACCTGGGCGGCGGCGCGGGATGCCGCGAGCGGCAGCGCCAGCGCGAGGAGCAACGGCAACGGTCGGGCGTGCACTCGGATCACCCCATGCAGTCCCGCGCCGCCGCCACGGCCGCGGCCACCTTCTCGGGCCAGTGCGCTTCCTGCCGCCGGAAGATCGCGCTCGCCACTTCGACGAGCGCCCCGGCGCAATGCAGACCAAAGCGCCGGCGCCAGGCCGCCGGGACGTGATCGAAGTACTCCGCCGCGAACAGCCTGGCCGCGGCGCGCGCATCCTCGACCGGCACCGCATCCAGGCCAACCCGGCCGGCGACGTACGCGAACATATGGGCGGGGTCCCGCACGGGATCACCCAGCACCACCGAATCGAGGTCGATGAAAATCACCTCGTCGCCCGCCAGGAAGACATGGTCGGGCTTCAAGTCTCCGTGAATCGCCGCGGGCGGCACCTCCTCCAGCCCGGCCGCGACGGCGGCGGTAATCGCCCGAACCTCGGTGGCAAGCTGAGGCCGCGCCCACTCGACGATGGACGCCCCCCGCCGCAACTCCTCGAGCTGGACCGCGAGCGGGCTGCGCGACACGTCCCCGTTCCCCAGGTCATCCTGATTGAATGCCGCGACGGCCCGGGCCGTGAGGCGCAGCGGACCGGCCGGGTCGTGACCCTGCCGCAGCAGCTGCTGCAACGCGGTGCCGGGAGCCTCTTCCAACACGAGGGTGCGCAGCTCTTTGCGGTAGGCGACGGGCCGCACCACCGAGTAGCGGGTCTCTCCTCGCTCCACCCGCTCGCCGAGCGACTTGAGCAGCTCGAACGTGTGCTCGCCGTGGTCGTTGCGATACACCTTCACAAAGCAGCGCAGCGTTGCGGCGCGGCCCACGCCCCCGTCGCGGACCTGCAGGGTGTACTTGAGCGCGGCCCCGAGCTCCGTCCGGTAGCGCGTCGGCTCCATGGTGCGCTGCGTGACGCACCACTCGCCCGGCGCCAGGCGAGCGAGCAGCTGCGGCTCGAGGTCGCGCAACGCGCCGCCCAGCACGGGGCCGAGATTCCTGAGCTTGCGGTCGTACGGGAAGACCTGCACCACCATCTCGAGGTCGGGAATGAAGCCCACCAGCCGAAACGTCAGCCAGTCGTCCGGGATCCCATGGGAGGGGTCGGTAGCCTGCATCTCCCGCCACAGCCGCTCGGCCGCCCCTTTCTGGGCGTAGAGCAGGCCGGTCACTCCCTGGTCCCAGCTGCGGCCCGTGCCGGGCTCGAGCACATGCAACGTGTACTGCAGCACGCAACGCGCGGTGGACTGGCGGCAGCGGAACCGCAACGGGATGCAGTCCTGGATGCGATAGCGTTTCCCCGCCGCCGGCTCGAGATGGCGACGGAACAGCTCTAGCATCCGCTCGGGATCGCTGGCGATGGCGAGCTGGGGGAAGTCCGGGTCGGCGGGGAAGCCGACCCCGTGGACCGCGGGTCGCGGGGCCTGGCTCGTCACCCGCATCGACTGGCTCACCGCAGCAGATCGGCCGCCAGCTGCCCGAGATTGAGCTCGTACAGGCGCCGGTACCGGCCGCTCCGCGCCATCAGCTCGGCATGCGTGCCGCGGTCGATAATGCGACCTTCCTCCAGCACGAGCACCAAGTCGGCGTCCGTGATCGAGGGGAGGTCGTGCGTGATCATGAGACAGGTCTTGCCGGTCATCAGGCGATCCAGCGCCTGACGCACCGTCGCCTCGCTTTCCGCGTCGAGGCCGGTCATCGGCTCGTCCAGAATCAGGATCGGGGCGTCGCGAATCAGCGCGCGCGCGATGGCGATGCGCTGTTGCTGGCCGCCCGAGAGGGTCGCGCCGCGCTCGCCGATGACGGTGTCGTACCCGTCCTCGAGCTGATGGATGAACTCGTGGGCGTTGGCGGCCTTGGCCGCCGCCACGATTTCGTCCGCACTCGCCTCGGGTCGGCCGTAGGCGATATTCTCTCGGATGGTAGCGCCGAATAGCAACGATTGCTGAAGCACCAGGCCGATCTGGCGCCGCAGCGACTCGCGCCGATACTGGCGGATGTCGACTCCATCGACGAGGATCGCCCCCTCCTGGGGCTCGTAGAGCCGCAGGATCAGGCTGACGATAGTCGACTTGCCGGCGCCCGATGCTCCCACCAGGGCCAGCCGCTGCCCAGCGGCTACCTTGAAGGACACCTGCCGCAGCACGTCCTTGCCGTCTCCGTAATCGAACGACACGCCGCGGAACACGATCTCGCCTCCCACAGAAACCGCTTCGATGGCGTCCGGACGGTCCTGGATCTCCGGGTCCGTCTCGAGCACCTCGGAGATGCGGTCCGCGCTCGCCATCGCTCGTGAGAAATCGGTCGAGAGCTTCGCCAGGCTGCGGATCGGCTTGTACATGTTGGTCAGGTACCCCACGACCAGCACGAGCTCGCCCGGCATCATCCGACCCCGCAAGACCTGCAGCGCCCCGAAGAGCACCGCCGCCGCCGTGCCCAGCGCCGTGATGATCTCCGACGATCGGGTGGCGGCGGCCTCCAGCCGAGCGACGCGGATGCTTTCCCGTACCGTCTCCGCCGTGACCGCGTCGAACTGCTCTTCCTCATACTTTTCCCGGGCAAACGCCTGCACCAAGGGGATCGCTGAGAGCACTTCACTCATCCGGGAGGCGACCTTCCCTTCTTGCCGGCGCTGCTTCTTGACCGACGCCTTGGTCTTGCGATACAGGTGCAACAGGCTGTACGAGAGGAACGGCAGGGTCGCCACCGCGATCAGGCCGATCCGCCAGTTGAGGACGAACATCACCGCGAACATCCCGCCGACGGTCAGGACGTAGGTCGCAAACTTGAGGATCGAATCGGCGAAGATGTCCTTCAGGGTGTTTGTATCGCCCGCGATTTTCGTCAAGAGATCGCCCGACCGCGACTGGTTGTGGAAGGACAGCGACAGCGTCTGCAGATGGGCGAACAGCTCTCGACGCAACGCATAGACCATGCGGTAGCCGATGGACGAGGTGATGAAGATCTGCGCGTAGGAGAACAGGCCGGCGCACAACGCGATCAATAGCATCCCGCCCGACGCCGCCACGAGCAATCTGACCTTGTCGTCGGCGACCGCGTGCGGAAGCCAGCGCAGGGCGCGCGACAGCGGCTTGTCGAGTATGACGTGATCGAGGATGACCTTGAGCGGCCACGGCTTCAACAGCTCCGTCGCGGTGGCCCCCAGCGTGCCCACGGCCGCGATGGCCAGGCGGCCTTTGACCTGACGCAAATGCGTCAGGAAGATCTGTCGGAATCGCGTGCGTTTGCCAAGCATCGCAGCAGCTCGATCGCCTCGACCTGGCGCTGGCGCCGCGCATCGGCCTCCGGGTGGCGCGTCCGGTCGAAAGCCAGTACGTGAATCTTGCTCACCAGCGTCGCTTGCTCGTACCAGGCGACCCGCCGGCCCAACCCCGGGTCGGGCGAAGACCAGCGCCGGTACTCATCGAGGATGGCGCTCCGCACCGACGCGAGCTCCGGCAGTTTGCCCGGCTTGCGCACCGTCACTCGCCGCAGCTGCGTCAGCAGGTAGCCCAGGTCCGCGGCCGGATCGCCCCGCGTACACCGGTCGAAGTCCAGCACGACGAGGCAGCCGGGTCTCCACAGGAGGTTCGCCGTGCCACAGTCGCCGTGCACGAACGAGGGCACGGCCCGCGCCGCCGGGGCGTCGTGCTCGAGCCTGGTCAGCGCGGATCGCAGCACACCCGCGTGGCCGGGGAACCGGGCACAGAGATCGACGACGCGGGGCCGCAGGTCGGCGAGCACATCGGCCGGAGATGTGATCGCGTCGAGAGTGACGGGGGTCCCGTGCAGCGCCGCCAGCGCGCGTCCGATCGCCGGCACCACCGGCCCGCGGTGATGCGCGATTGCCGAGACGACCGACTCCCCCGTTTCGTACGTCAGCAGCAGCAGTCGGCGCGAGGCGTCGTAGGCGAGCACGCGCGGCACCTCCACCCCCCGCTCCCCCGCGCCGCCATCACCGCCGGCCAGCTGTCGCAGCACCGCGGCCACTCGCCGCGCGGCGCGGTCGTCCTCGTAGAACTTGCCAACCCACTGGAGCGAGAACACGTCACTCCCGGGCGCGCCTCGGGCGCGCAGGTCGTAGCGAACCACCCGCTGTTTCCCGTGCTTGGTGAGGGGCTGGGCCGACCAGTCTTCGAGCGACGCAGCGGAGCCGCGAATCTGGCGCAGCGTGGCGCTCAGGACGTCCTGCTCGTCGCGGTGCGTCCGCGAAGCCAGCGCCGGGTTCATTGGCGACGCACGTCGCTGAGTGCGGCTCCCGCGCAGGCGGCGAGCCGTACTGCCTGGAGCGGACCCTCGGCCGGCTGGCGCCGACATACGGTGTACGTCTTCCGTAGGAGCGTCATGGCGCGGTAGAACGACACGTTGCGCGGCGAGACATCCGGCTTGGCGGCGAGATAGGCGTCCTGGAAACAGCCCGGCCACCGGCCGGCCTCGGGGGGGAGCGTGCGATCGAGCGTGCAACGTCGCTCCAGCTGCGCCACGAAGTGGCCGACATCGTACGCCGGGTCCGCATAGCCGAACATGTCCCAGTCGAGCAGGACGAGCCGGTCGCCGGTCCAAAGAAACTGCCCGGCCGCCATATCGCCGTGGATCGGCGCCAGGTCGGCTGAATCGAGATGGGGCACCGCCGCCTGCAACTGCGCGAGGAGCGGCTTGACCAAGTCCGCGGTCGCCGGCCAGACCGGGCGCAAATTGTCGCAGCGCGCCCGCGTTTCGTCGACGAGCATCTGCGGCGTCGTGGGCCGCTCCGGAACGATCGGCACGCGATGCACATCCGCCGCCACCACGGCAGCGTGTCGCAGCAGCTCCAACTTGCGCCCATCGACGATCTTGCTCAGGCTCCGGCCCTCGACCCAGTCGAAGATCAGCACGCGCTCCTGCGGGATATACTGGATCGGCAAACACGGTCGATGGGGCCGCGGCGGGAGGCGCTCCGCCAGCTGCTGCGCGTGCGTCCACACCCGCTCGCCGAAGTCGTCCGAATACGTCTTGAGGGCGTACACGCGCTCGTCGCCACCGCTGGAGCGCACGCGCGCCTGCACGACGAAACGATCCGAGTGAACGCTCTGGAGCGTGCAGACGGCGGCGGCCGGCGCGAACCCGGCCGGCAGGATCGGGTCGAGCAGCTCCAGCGTCGCCACCGGCTGCTGCAGCCGGACCAGCTGTACCTCGAGCGCGGCGCGCTGCTCGGGAGTGGGGTCGAAGTGGAAGCGCATCAGTCGCCCCCCAGCCAGCGGGCGAGATACGCGACCAGGCGCGCGGCGCCGTCGAACGAAGGGATGACCTCGCGCACCCGCTCCGCGTGGGCGCGTCGATCGCAGCCTACCGCCCACCGCAGGGCCTCCACCAGCCGCGGACCCGCCAGGTCCTTGGGGTGAACCCACCGGGCCAACCCACGGGCCGCGAGGGTTTCGGCGCGGATCTGTTGCTCCACCTTGTGTGTCGCCCGCGGCACGATCACCAGCGGCCGCGCCACCGCCAGCGCCTCGCATACACTGTTGTAGCCGCCCATGCTCACTACGGCGTCGGCGGCCGCCATGAGCTGGAAGTTGTCCGCCTGAGACACCACGTGACACGTCGCCGTCGCCCGCGCCTGCAGCCGCGCCTGCTGCTCCGCCGGCATGAACGGTCCCGTCACCATGACGGTGTGCAGCTCCGGAACCTCTGCCCGCAGCCGGTCCACCGCGGCCTGCGCGGCCTCCAGGACGGGATAGCCGTCACTGCCGCTGCCCACGGTCGCCACGATCAACGGTCCGCTCGGCGGCAACCCGAGCTCGCGCCGCAGCGCGGCTCGGTCGAGTGCTGGTGGATCGCGGACGACGTACCCGCAGTAGTGCAGCTTGGGCTGCACCGCGGCCGGGATGTCGTAGGCTTCCGCGACGTCGTACAGCGCCGGGGAACCGTACACGGCGACACCGTCGTACAGATGCTCCAACGCGTCGTAGACCCCCAACTCACGCCACTGCCCCTGAATCCGACCGACGTCGTCCATGATGTCGCGCAGACCGAAGACGAACTTCGTACCGGGGCACTGCGCCTTGAGGGCGTACAGGCCCTCGCGAAACTCACCCTTGGCGCCGAGCGGCTCGTGATCGACCAGGACCAGATCCGGGGCCAATCCCAGCGCGGCGGCTCGCAGGATCTGACCGCGGATGGTCCGGAACCGTTGCTTGGCCGCTTCCTCCTCGGCCGGGGAGCGCTCCACGCCCTCCGCCGTCAGGAGCGTGGGCAACTTGATGTAGTCGCACCGCTCGGGGAGGGTGAAGTTGCCCGCGACCGGCGATTTGGTCGCGATATATGCGACGAAGGTCGGATAGGCCGCGAGCACGCGGCGGGCAATGGTCAACGTCCGGGTGATATGGCCCAGCCCCTGGTGATCCTGCGCGTACAGCAGGACGGTGGGTGTGTGCGGCGCCCCCGATCGCGTCACGTCAGTCCCACCTCCGCGGTCGCAGGAGCGGCCGGCTGCAGCGGGCCCGCGGGGACGCCCAGCAGTTCCGCCAGCAGGCCCGGGATCCGCGTGAGGCCGCCCAGATCGACGCGACCGCGGGGGGGAGGGGGCGGTGCCGGATCGCGCGCCAGCCATTCGGTCAGCGCCTGCGGGCTCAGCTCGTCGGGGTGCAGCACGTCGAGCAAGCCGAGCTCCTGCATGCGTCGCGCCCGGATCCCCTGCTCGGGCTCGGTCACCCGCGGCACGATGAGCGCGGGCTTCTCGAACGACAACACCTCGCACACCGTGTTGTATCCGCCCATCGCGATGACGCGGTCTGCCCGCTCGATCAGGGGGACCGGATCGGGCACGAATTCGAGTAGCTCGAAGCGAGTGCGGCGTTGCGCGGCCCGGTGCAGACGCTGCCGCGTCTCCCACGGCATCAGCGGTCCGGTGACCATGACCGCGGTGGTGTCGGGAGGGAAATCGGCGGCGACGAACGCCTCGGCCAGGGCGCCGCCGTCGTGACCGCCTCCCACGACGCACAGTGCGACTCTCCCCGGGGGCAGGCTCGCCAACACGGCGGCGGTCTGCGCTTCGGCGAATTCGAGCCGGGGGCGCTGGTCCAAGTACCCCGTGTAGCGCACCTTGGCCGCCGCGTAATCGGGCAGATCGTACTCGCGCACCGGGTCGTACACGGCGGGATCGCCGTACACCCAGATAGCGTCGTAATAGTCCCGGATGGCGTCCATGTGCGCCCGCTCGGACCAGTCGCGCCGCACCGTCTCCGCATCCTGCAGCACGTCGCGCAGCCCGAGGACGCAGCGCGTATTGCCGCCCTTGCGCAGGCGCGCCAGCGTGCGCGTGAGCTCGCCCGCCACGCCCACCGGCAGGCAATCCACGACGAGCACGTCGGGCACGAAGGTCTTGATTGCGCTGCGGATCACACGGGCACGGAGCGAGATGACATCGAGGTCCGAGACGTCGGCCAGGAAGCGCGGGTTGTAGCCCCCGTCCGCCTCGCGGCGCAGCGCCGGCAGGGTCACGCAGTCCACACCGGGCGGCATCGGCAGCGCGCCGGCCTGCCACGCCTCGGCGATCAGCACGATGCTCGGCTGAAGCGGCGAGCCGCGCAGTGCTTGCGCGATCGACGCGTTGCGGCGAATGTGGCCGAACCCGACCATCCCCTGCGAGTACATGGCGACACGGGGGCGGAGCGCCTGCTCGGCGGAGAGCGTGCGGCGCGCCGGCGGCGGCGCCGCGCGCACCACAGGCGGACGGACCGCCGGCTCGTCCCGCACGGGTGTCGGGACGCCCGACACGAGCGGCGCGCCCCTGAGCGCCCGCTCGGTCGCGGCGTAGATGTATTCCGCGAGGCGGCGAGGGGCGTCGGGGACGCCCTTGAAGCCGGGAATGCTCGTCATGTCGACGACGTACGACTTGCCGCCGCTCTGCACGACGGTGACGCCGAAGAGATCGATACCCAGCGCCGCACCGCAGCGGCGCGTGATATCCACCAGCTCGGGGTCCGGCGTGAACGCCTGACCCAGCTTCTCGCGATGAGTGCGGGCCGGCCAGGCGCGCAGCACCCCGAAGATCTCGCTCCCGATCGAATAGATCTTGCGGTCCGGGCCGTCGCTCGCGTGGTAGCGCTGCGCAAACACCGGCTCGCTGATCGGCGGGAGCGCCGCCAGCTCGGCCCGGTCGCGGACCACGTGGATGCCCTCTCCCGGCGCGCTGCGCGTCAGTTTCCGGTGCGGCTTGATCACGAGCGGGCCGTGCTCGAGCGCCGCGCGCAGCTGGTCGACATGGGATGCAACGAACGTCTTCGGCGCGGGCACGCCCGCCGCCTGGAGCACACGCAGCTTGACGATCCGGTCGCGCAACGTGGCCGAGGCGGGATACGGGTTGAGCAGCGCGGCACCCGCCGTGTGGAGCGCGGCGGCCACGCGCATCGCGAGCTCACTCTTGTCTTTGAGGACGTAGAGATCGTAGTCGACCCGGATCCGCGCCAGGTCGATCAGCTCGTCCCCGAGATGCACCGGCTCCGCGGTGGCGCCCCACTCGGCGAGCAGCCGGACCACTTCCGGCATGTGGCTCTTGTCGGTGGGCGCGTATCGTCCCATCAGCAGTCCGATCCGCACTCGATCTCCCTTCCGCCGCGGCCCGCAGCATCCGACGCGCTCGGTTATCGCGTCGCGGCTGTGCCGCCGTGCCCGTTACGTCAGGGTATCGATCGGGCAAGTCCCATACCACCAATGAAATACGTGCGCGGCGTCACGAACCCCACGGTCACGAGGGTGTCGCACACACGTTACGCATCCGTTACGAGGAAAAACGGCCGCGATTCGAGGCATCGCAGACCGTTGCACGCGTTCGGCGTCGTGCCCCGACGACACAGCTGGCGGCCGGGCGCAGCGTGACCCCCACGCGACATGCGCGGGCGCACGCGCCGTTCTTGTCTTCTCAAAGAGCTGTCGGGGCTCACCGCCGAGCGCGCCTCTCCGCCATGACTTCCGTTCGGCGCCGCCGTCTGTCACTCCAAAAAGCGCGAGCTCCCGAGCAACACCAAGTCACTCGAGAGCTCGTGCCTCGGAACAAGCGACGGGCGCGCCCGCCGCGATCAGGTGACGAGGCTGATGGTGAAGACGACGCTCTCGACGCTCAGCGACGAG
>Ga0209474_10003202_pt1 | contig 14510 bp, 7 predicted proteins | sample GraSoiAngelo_145_FD_185902 | JGI IMG/M metagenome (GOLD analysis project Ga0209474, IMG submission 185902) | Grasslands soil microbial communities from the Angelo Coastal Reserve, California, USA - 14_1009_05_20cm (SPAdes) (version 2) | ecosystem: Environmental > Terrestrial > Soil > Grasslands ...
GTCGAGTGCCGCGGCTGCGGCCTCGTGCGGCAGGACACCAGGCCAGTCGCGGCGGCCGCGATCTACGACTCCGAGTACTACGCCACCGACAACCCCAAGGGCGGGTACGCGAACTATTTCCTCGATTCCGATGTGAACCGGCGCACGTTCCGCGATCGCATCCGGGCGATCGAGAACCGGTATGGCCGTCGCGGTCGTCTCCTCGACGTCGGTTGCGCCCTGGGCGACTTCCTGATCGAGGCGAAAGCGTCGGGCTGGGACGTCGAGGGTGTGGAGATCTCTCCCTTCGCGGCGGAACAGGCTCGCGCCCGCGGCCTGCGCGTGACAACCGGTCGCCTCGAAGAGCTCGCTCTTCCGGCGGCGAGCTTCGACGTCATCACGCTGTACGACTCGGTCGAGCACCTCACCGATCCTGTCGCGACCCTCGCGGCCGTGCGACGTCTTCTGGTGCTCGGCGGGATCGTTCACCTGGTCACACCGAACGTCGGCGGACTGCAGGCCCGAGTGCTCGGCCGGCTCTGGTACCACTACAAGCCAGGTGAGCACCTCTTCTATTTCGCTCCCCGGACGCTTCGTGCCGCGCTCGAAGCCGCGGGTCTGCGATGGGAGGGCTGGCAGCGGTCGGCCTCGTACCTCACGTTCACCTACTGCTTCAACCGCATGCGCTACTACGCCCCGGCGCCGTTCGCGTTCCTGGAGTGGCTCGGCAGGACGTTCCGCTTCGGGCCGTACGCGTTCAAGGTGCCGGTCGGCGAGATGGAAGCCTGGGCGCGGCGCGAGGAGCTCTCGGTCTAGATCTCAGTCGTCGTCGTCGTCCGCAGCGCGCGGTTGTCGCGGACGAGGCACGAAGACGGTCCGGCGTCGCGCGAGCAGTCCGGCGAGCACCGCCCCGAGCACCGTGAGTCCCCAGGCCACCCATCCCATGGTGAGCGTGCTCGAGTACTCGAACGTGACCTTGCCGGCGCCGGGTGGGATCACCAGCATGAGCCCTGGGCCGGCGTATTCGATTCGCAAGGCGCGCTGCGAGCCGTCGGCTCCGACGAACCGCGCGCTCCACTTCGGGTAGATCGACTCCTTCAAGAGGACCGGCGTCCCGTCCGTCTGGATCTCGCGATGCTGAGGATCGACGAAACGTGAGACGGGCTGGGTTTCCGCGGCGCTCGCAGGCGCAGGAAGGAACGAGAGCAGATATTTCCGCTCCGCCGCGTTCGCTTTGGATTGCGCGTGATAGAGCAGGTTGCCGCCGACGACCACGAGCGCGCCACGCTGATGGGACGCCGAGACGATGAGCGGCCTCTCGCCCAGGGTCAGCTCGACGGTCGCGCCGGGCGAGGCAGCGACCGGGACCGCCGCCCCCCACGGCCCGCCTTCGAACGACGCCGGCGAGAAGTCGCTTTCCGCGATGCGGCCCGTCCGATCCGTGATCGTCCAGCGATCAAAGGTCGCGCGTTGCAGCCGGCTCACCGGCCACGGAGACGGCAGCGTTGCATCTCCAAGATCGCCCACGTCCCAGATCAGCTTTGCGCCGGCGGATGTCATGGTTTCGACGTTCTCGCCGGCTCGTGCCTCGTCGCCCAGGCGGGCGCCGGTGACGATCACCGCTGACGCACGGGTGAGAAGGTCGTCGGGGAGATCGGCGAGCGTGCCCGACCACCACACCGGCACGCGAGTGCGCGGGCTCGCGCCCTCGTCGAAGAGCAGCCGTGCCACGCGGTCGTAGTCGCTCGTGCTTCCAATGACGACGACAAGCGGCGCTTTGCTGAGCACCGCGATGGGCGCGGGAGTCACGTAGCGGTACTGTCGGAAATCGGAGCCGCGGGTCGAGTCGATGAGACTCACGAGACCGAGCTGGGGGAGCACGGGCTCGACCTTCTCCTCGTTGGTCGACACCGTAATCGAGTCGAGCGCGTACCAATCCATGATCGCGTCGAACCGGGCGCGGTTCAGCGGCGGGTGGTACACGCTATCGAATACCCAGAAGAGCCAGTCGGGATTGAGCAGCCCGAACGTGTAGTAATCGCGCAGCTGCGGCTTGCGATAGACGTAGTTGAACCACACCGCCTCTGCCGCGCTCAGTGGAAGGATGCGGTGGTCGAGGTCGTTGCCGTCGACGACGAGAGTGCGGCGGGCGATCGTCTCCGTCGCGGTGGGAATGGACGTGTCCGCGACGTACGGCGAGCCGAGCATCGCAGGCACCGCGATGACGGCGTTCGCTATGACCACGAGAGCCGCGAACCCGACGAAGATGCGGCCGCGCCCGGCGAGAGGTGGCGCGAGGAACGCGAAGACCAAGGCGCCGACGATGGCGAGGAAGTACGGCACGGTGTTCGGATCGATGCCGTTGACGTAGTAGTAGCGCGTCGGGATACCGAAGTTCGGCGCGAAGATGTACGCGAGAACCAGAAGTAAAGCCGCGGCGCCGGCGATCGCCGCGCCGGGCCGTCGACGGAGCGCCACGAGGACCGCGAGGACGGGGATCGTGAGCCCAGCGAAGCCTAGGAAGCGCGGGTCCACGATCATCGTCGGCACGGTGATGCTGAGCTCGGGCCGGTCGACGCCGAGGATGCGTCCACCGATCCCGATCGTAAGAGGAGATGTCACCGGTTGTGCCGCGAGGCAGAACGAAACCGCACCTAGCGCTATGACCGCGCGTACCCCGGACCAGCCCTGCGCCGCGAGCTGGACGAGGACTACGTAGCCCGCGGCGAACGCGCCGGTCACCGGATGCGCCGCGACGGTCAGCGCGAGCAGGAGCGCCGTGAGCGCGTAGAACCGACCGCTGGCATTGCGGATGGCCCCGGCATGGGCCCACCATGCGAGCGCGCCGAAGCCCATCGCGACGACGCGCGCGTAAACACCCGCCGACACGACGAACTGCCACACCGACATGGATGTGAGCGCGAGCAGTGTGGCGATCACGGCGACGACCAACGAAACGCCGCGGAGGCGAAGATGGCCGTAGAGGCCAAGCGCGAACGCCACCATCGCGACGAACGCCAATCCCTTGAGCGTCGGCTCCGCACCGAACGCGCGCACTGCCGGCAGGGCCATCACGTAGGCGAGTCCCGGGTAGTTGTCGAACGTCGGCATCCCCGCCGCCCAGACATAGAACCAGTCGTGATTGGGAAACCAGTCGGAGACGAATTTCAGCCGCGTGAGGTGGTTCGCGGCGTCAACACCCTTGGGGAAACCATCCCACGCCCGAAGGAGCGCTCCCATGGCTACGACCACGGCGACGATCCCGGTCCGCGCGACCGCCTCGCCGCCCGGTCTCGCGATCACGTGGATCGTGCTCGGCGAAGCGCGCGGATCAGAAGAAAGAGCGCTGTGAGCGCTGCTATCGCTAGGCCCGCGAGGAAGTCGAGATGGACCCGACGATCGAGCTCGACGATATGTGAGCCGGCGGGAAGCGTGAGACGCAGCATCCCCAGCGTGTCGGGACCTGCGGTCACGCTCTTTCCGTCGACAGACGCTTGCCAGCCGCTGTCGTATGCCTCGCGCACGATCAGGTCGCCTGCCGACTGGGTCTCGACACGCCAGTGCCCGAGACCGCTCACTGCGGTGACCGGCGCGGTGCCCCGCGTGACCGCTCCGAGGTAGCTCTCCAGCGCCGGCCGGTCAATGCCGTTCGTCGGCGACGGCAGGTCGGCGGCGGACGAGACGACGACCGCCCGTGGATCGCCCGCGGGCGGCACCTCGTAGATCCGGACACCGCGCTCGTCGAAGACCGCGGGAAACATTCCGTCGAACTTCGCCGGATTGGTGAAGTCGTGGAAGATCTCGGACGAGGACGGTGTGGTCACGACCAGATAGCGCACCGAGAGCGCCTGCAGCCAAATTCTTGAGATCGCGGCATCGGGGCCGCTGCTGATCTGGAAGGCGGCGTGCGCCGGCCAGGGATCGACCGCCGCGAAATCCTGTCCCCCGCGCACCTGTGGCACATCGGCGAAGACGTTGAGCCAGAACGCGTGGTCGCCGCTCAGGAACGCGCGCTCGCCAGGTCGCATATTTCCGGCGAGCCAGAGGGCTACACGGCGCTCGCTCCAGTCGCGCCAGTTCGCATCCGGCGCGAGGCGGGTCTGCACCCCGAGCCATGCCGGCGCGCCCACGACGACGAACGCGAGCGCGGCGACCGCGCCGAGCACGCCTCGCGCGATTCTCCGCGAAGTCACGCGCTCGATGAGCGCGTCGAGGACGATTCCGACGCCGATCGCAAAAGCCGCGTCGAGCTCGAGCGAATAGCGGATCGGCTGCGGCGCAATGCCGATGCCGAAGAGCTGCTTGGGGACCAGGATCGCGCCGAGAACCAGGAGCCAGAGCACCACGACGTCCATGCCGGGAGGCAGTCGTTTGAGCGGCAAGGCGGCGACCGCGATGACCGCGGCGAGCGCCACCAGCGGGAGCGCGAGGTAGAAGGAGGCGGTGTCGCCGCCTCCCGGCTGAGAGAACGCGCGCATGAAGCCGAGGCTGTACCAGCCCAAGGAGAAGAGAACGGTGAGCAGGCCGACCTTCCAGAGACCCGTCCACTTGGCCGCGAAGCTCGCCGCCGACCCGTTGGCGATGGCTATGCCGAAGATGAAGATGGCGACGCCCAGTGCTCCGATGAGATTCGTGAGAGCGACGGCCACCAGCGCGACGACCGCGACCGCGAGTCGAAATGCTGAAGGTGCGCGAAGGTAGCGCAGCGTCGCGGCCACTCCGAGCAGCGCAAGCGCGAGCGAGAGCACGTGCGGGCCCTCGCCGTATTCGATGAGGGCGACGAGGCGCCAGGGTGGCGGGAGGAGCGTACCGGAGATCGCCGCTCCGTCGGTCCGGATAGGCGCAAAGACATACGTGAGCGAAGGAAGCAGAAGGAACGCTCCTGCAGAAAGCAGGGCCGCGCGGCGCGAGCCGGTCAGCTCCCGCGCGGCCAGGTAGAGCGCCGGCAGCCCGAGGGCATAGCCGCTCGCCGCGACGATCCGATAGGCCTGCGGGATGTCGCCGCCGATCTTTCCGAGCACCGCCACCACCGCGGGCAGAAGTGGCGTGTAGAAGAGCTCGAACGGAAATCCGAGATACCAGTACGGGTACCAGGAGAGATCCGGGAAGCGATCCGCGATGAAGCGGGCGTTCGCGATGAACGTCGCCTCGATGCTGCCGCGGAACTGCGTGAACTCGCCCGTAAAGAGTGGGGCGATGGCCCACGCTTGCAGAGCGAAGAGTCCGACGACGACGAGGAGATCGATCGGAAGCCGACGCGCGAAGGAGCGTGTCTCGATGCGCGGGAGTATGGGTGGCGCCCTTAGATCGCGACCGCCACGACCTCCACCGCGTTGCGAAGTGCGACCGCTCCGAGACGCTCGGCGATCGCCTTCGCCTCGTCGCACTCCTGGCGATGCTCCGCGCGGCCGAGCGCGGCGAGAACGCGCGCGTGGTCGGCGAGCGCGACCGCGCGCTCGTAATCGAGACGGAGCGTCCCGAACGCCTGGATCGCGTCGAAAACGAGCTTCTCGGCCTTCGCGAGCTCGCCGCGCTGCATCGCCCGGACGCCGGCGGCCTGGGTCAGGAGCGCGCGTCCCCGCGCGTGGCCGGTGCGCTCGACGACCGCCTCGATGCGCTCGACGAAGGGCTGATCCTCGATCCGCCAGCGTGCCGCGGCGAGCACCCCGAGCGGTCCGAAGAGGGCCTGATCGACGAGGCCCTTGGGATAACCGGCGCTCCGTATGGCGTGATAGCTCGACTCGCTTTCCCTCATCCCGTAGTACGCGGACACGAAGTCGCAGGTCGCGATATCGGTCGGGCTCGCTTCGCCGTCGATCAGCTGCTCGCGGAAGCTCTTCTCTTCGGGCATGCCCATCGCCGCCGCGGCGGCCGCGGCGAGCGCCAGCGTCGCGTGCACTCTTCCGGTTGGCAGGAACTGCTCGCGCCGAGCGGCGCTCGCGAGCACTCCGGCGAAATCTCCGGCGAGGAGGCGTCCCAGAGTCTCCATCTGCAACGAAACGGCGCCCAGACGCGGCTTCTCGGTCTCGAGCGCGAGATCGCGCCCTGCGGTCGCGTGTTCGATCGCTTCGTGGAAGTCGCCGAGGACGAGTGCTGAGACCGCGATCATGTTGTGCGTGTCGATCAGCTCGTCGCTGTCCTGAAGGGACTTCGCGATCGGCAGCCGGCGTTGGTTGTGCGCGTACGACTCGCGGAAGTTGCCGAGCTCGCCGTAGGCGTAGCCCACGGCGTCGAGACACAGGGAGACCTCGCGGAGAAGTCCGAGCTCCTCCGCGATCGAGAGCGCTTCCTTCGCCGTCGCGAGCGCTTCCTCCCAGTCGGCATCGGTCGGCTTGGGCCGCTTCCGCGCGAGGAACGACTTCGCCGCGAGCAGCAGGACCTTCTGGCGGCTGCGCTGCCCATTCACGATCGCAAGTCCGCGTGCCACGAGGCCTTCGAGATCGGGATGCTTCGCGTCCCACCGCGTGCAGAGCTCGGCCATGTGCGCGATGACGTTGCCGACCTCGGGGTTCTTCGGGTCGCGCTCCTCGAGCATGGCGAGCGCGCGTTCGTACGCGGAGAGCGCCGCGTCGTTTTCGCCTCGGTACCGGCGTACGCGCGCGATCAGGAAAAGCGCCTTGATCGCATCGCTGAAGCGATCGAGCTTTTCGTAGAGCTCGAGTGATTGCTCGGCCAGCTGGAGGGCCTCGACGTGCGCGTGGATCGCGGTGGCACGCTCCGCCGCCTTCCACGAGTACTCGGCCGCCTTGTCCGGCACGTCTCCGAGCAAGTAGTGGTGCGCGAGCGCGGGCAGGAAATCCCTGATGCCCTCGCCCAGGACCGTTTCATACGCGACCGCGACGCGCCGGTGCAGCTCGATCCGCCGGCGGACGAGCAGCGTGTTGTACGCGACCTCCTGCACGACCGCGTGCTTGAAGCGGTACCGGCCTTCACGACGCTCACCCGGCGCGGCCTCGAGGATCAGATCGGCCGCGATCAGGTCATCGACAGAGTCCGCGATCCTCGGTCCTCCGGCCTCACGGAGAACGCGGTCGCCGAAGCGCTGTCCGATCACCGAGGCGAGCTGGATCGTCTCCTTTGCCGTCGGCGCCAGCCGATCGATGCGCGCGGCGACGACGCCATGTAGGGTCGCCGGCACCTCGAGCGCTGCGGGCCGCTCGCGCAGCTGCCATTCGCCCTTCTCGTCTTTCGCGACGGCGCCTGACTCGACCAGCGAGCGGATCGATTCTTCGACGAAGAACGGGTTTCCTCCCGCGCGCGCGACGATCTTGTTGCGAAGCTCGTCGGGTATCCAGTCGAACGTCGCGTCGATGATCCGAGCGGCCTCCTCGTCCGACAGCGGCTCCAGGACCAGCTGGCTGAAGTTCGTCCGCACCGGGCGCGGCTCTGGTGATCCAGGCCCGGCCCGCTGCGCAAGAAGCAGGAGGATTGGCACCCGCGAGGCCCTGGACGCCACGAACCAGAGAAGCTCCAGCGAGGCGGAGTCCGCGAAGTGCAGATCCTCGAGAACGTAGAGGAGCGGACGTTCTCGCGCGAGCGACGCGATGACGTCGTAGACGCTGATGAACATCGAGCGCTTCCACTCTTCCGAGTCGCTCGGCGGCTCGGTCGCTCCCGCGAAGTGAAAGAACTGCGCCAGGGTGGGCGCGACCAGCTCCGGATTGGCGAAGTTCAACTCGCGGAGCTTGTCGGGCAGCTTCGCGGAAGCTTCCGGGTCATTCGGATCGATCCGTAGCTCGACAAGTAGCGGCTCGATAAACCCCGCGTAGCTGCGCTGGTTCACGCGCGAGAACGTCCAGCGGAGGACCCGCGGCGCATCGCTCCGCACGCCGTCCTCGGCGGAGGTCGCGAGCCCGATGAATTCGGTAAGAAGACGGCTCTTTCCGATGCCCGGCTCGCCCGCGATGAGCACGACCTCGGTGCGGCCGACGCGCGCGGACTGGAACGCGAGGTCGAGGCGAGACAGCTCCATCCATCGGCCGACGAGGGGAGCTTGGATATCGATCGACGTCCTCGGCGTGGTGCGCTCTCCGCTGAGCGCATACGCCAGGATCGGCCGGTCCTTGCCCTTCATCTCGATCGGACCGACCTCGCGGAAGCTGAACTCCCGGTTCGTGAGCCGGAAGGTCGCCTGGGTGACGTAGATCTCGCCCGGTGCCGCGGCCTGTTGAAGCCGCGACGCGGTGTTCACCGTGTCGCCCATGACCCCGTACTCGGCGGGAGCGCGCACCGCCCCCGCGACCACCATGCCGCTGTGGATACCGATCCGCAGGCCGAGCTCGATCCCGAGCTGCGCCTTGACCCGCGCGGCGTGCTCGGCGAAGACCTTCTGCATCCCGATCGCGCAGCGGAGCGCACGCTGCGGATCGTCCTCGTGGGCGATCGGCGCGCCGAAGATCACGAAGATCGCGTCGCCGATGAACTTCTCGATCGTCCCGTCGTACCGGAGGGCTTCCTCAGCGAGGTCTTCGAAGATGCCTGAGACGAGCATCTGGAGCTCCTCCGGATCGAGGTCCTCCGCAAGCGAGGTGAATCCAACGAAGTCGGCGAAAAGCACCGTCACGAGACGGCGCTCCTGGTGCTGCGTCGGGGTCGGCGTTTCTGAGACCAGGTCCGGCACTCCCTCAGGGCGGTTCATGCAGTATCGAGCGCGATCGCTTTCAGCGGTGGCCGAACGTTGCCAAGGCCACAGAACCCACGCTCAGGGTAATGTGACGCGCAATCCTTTCGGCCAGGCGTAAAGCTCCTCGGTCCGGAGCGACTCCAGCACCGATTGCAGCCCGACGGCCGTCTCGATCGCCGTGCGTGGCCGTCTCGCCGGATCGCGGGCCAGGCAGCTCATCACGATCCTCTCGAGCATCGGTGGCAGATCCATCGTGTCGTGAAGCGGTTGGGGGTCTTCCACGAGCTGCGGGTAGATGAGCGCCTTGTCCGTCGCGGACGGGTCGCCCTCCGGGAAGGGGCGCATGCCGGTGAGCGCTTCGTAAAGCGTCGCCCCGAGCCCGAAGAGATCGCTCTCTGGACCGACCACGCCGTGCATGAACTGCTCCGGTGGCATATAGGCCGCCGTCCCCATCGTGTGCCTCAGTCGTACCGGCCCCGAGAAGGCCTGCGCAAGGGAGAAGTCGAGGAGGCGCGGCGGATCTCCCATCGTCACGTTGTCGGGCTTTACGTCGAGGTGGAGGACGTGATTCGAATGCATGTACTGGAGCGCGGAAAGCATGCGTATCCCGAGTAGGCATACCTCGGGAATGCTCACCTCGCCGATGTTCTCGAGGTGGGCCGCGACCGTCTGCGCGCTGACGTATTCGAGGACCATGTACGGCCGCGGCGGTGCCGCGTTCCATCGGAGAAGCCGTACCAGGTTCGGATGCTGCAAGCGTGACGCGATCCCGATCTCCCGCTCGAATCCGTCCATGACGCGATCCTCATGGACGCGGTTCGGCCGCATGACCTTCACTGCCACCTGGCAGAAGAGCTGCCTGTCCCAGGCGCGGAAGACTTCGTAACGCGAGCCGCCGCCGAGGTCGTTGATCACGACCAGGGATCGGTCGATCTCCTTGCCGGAGCTGAGTCGCCAGCTTTCCTGGGTGGTCGCTACTGCTTGTGCCACTCGGTCACTCTCCGGGCGAGCGACGGATGCACACAGTGTGCCCCGCACGCGAAAGAGGGCTCCCGGTGCGGGAGCCCTCCTGCTGTGGTGGTCGATTTGCTACTTCCGTGGCTTGGTCGGTAGGCGAAGAAGGAACGAGGCTCCGAGAGCCACGAGCGCCGAGCCAAGTCCAAGAAGTCCGCTGGTGTCACCCGTGTTCGTGGAAGGAAGGTTCGAGACGCCGCTGGCCGCGGTGCCGCTCTGTGGAGCTGTTTGGACCCCGGCTACGGCGGTCGGCGTGGTTGTTGTTTCGGTCGCACCGGCGGTTGGCGCCGTCTGTACTGAAGCGACCACACCGTTCGGTCCAAATCCAGGTGCCCAGGTGATCGCACCCGCGGGAGTTACCGCGGTCGTCGTTGTCGTTTGCGACTGCGACGTCTGAGATTGGGTGCTCGGAGCGTTCCCCGCGTTGGCCGAGATCGCGGCGTTGAGCTGCGTATTCGCTGTCACTTCGGCCCCGATCATCTTGTTCACGTTCGCGACGGCTTGCTGCGCCGCGGTCACGGCCGTCGAGATCTCTGCGGCATTACCCGACGCGAGCGCCGTGTTCAGGGCTGTGAGTGCGTTCTGTGCCGCCAGCAACGCGGCCGCGAGATTTGTCTCGGCGGTCTGCGCCGCGTTCAGTGCGGTCGTGAGAGCGGCGATCTGCCCGGCCGTGAGGTTAGGCGACGCGAGCAGGTTCGTAGCGGTCACGATGGTCGCGCTGATCTGCGTGTTCGCGTTCGTGGCATTGGTGATCGCGGTCGTAAGGCCGGTGGTGTCGCCCCCATGGACGGACCCACCCGTCGAAACGGTTCCGCTTTCGTTCGCCGCATTCGTCGAGTTACCGGTGTTGCTCGCCGCCTTGCTCGCCGAGTTCGTTCCCGACGCCGAGCCATTGCCTTTGCTCTTCGAACCCGTGCCGGACTTCGACCCCCCGTTCTTTGATTTCGAGCCTGTCTGGATCGTGTTCATGTCCGGGCCCGCTTGAGGACTCGTGCTTGGGGTCGAGACCTGTGAAGCAGTTGACCCCTGGACATTCGCGTCCTCGGAACTCTTCGCTTCGACCTTCGCCTTGGCGCGAGCTTCGGCGTCCGCTTTGGCTTTCGCGTCGGCGTCTGCCTTCGCCTTAGCGTCGGCGTTTGCCTTCGCCTTGGCATCGGCGTCGGCCTTGGCTTTGGCCGCGGCGCTCGCCTTCACTTGGGCGTCGGCCTTCGCCTTCGCATCAGCCTGCGCCTTCGCCTTCGCGCTGGCGCTCGCTTTCGCCTTGTCGGCTCCGTCAGCCTTCTGACTGTTCTTTCCGCCTGACTCGCTCTGCTGACCGGTGTCGATCTGCTCGTAGTACGCATTTGCCATCTCGACGCGCGCGAAGACGACGGCGATCGCGAACGCCGATATGACCATGAGCTTGAGCGGTCGCATCTTCAGCCTCCCGTTTGATGTGCGCCCGTTCGTTCGGGCACCTTGCGACGGGGGCGTGAACGAGCAGGCGCGACTCCACTGATGTCCACGCTCGGTAACGGGAGCGCCGCGTTGTCGTCAGGAATCGGTAACGGCTAGCAACTTCAGCACTGATGAGACCAGATGTGGTATTCCCTCAACGTCGGCTGCTGGCCGGGCGGGTGGATCGTCCGCTCGATGTAGGTCAGGTCGAACGTATCGAGCGGGCTCTGCCCCGGCTGCAGGTGGAAGTTCCGAAGCCGGCAGAACGACCGGCCGAACTCCAGGCGGTAATCGGAATAGCCCGAGTTCGCGATCCGCTCGAAGACCTTTACCCACCGGGTATAGAGCGGATCGGACCAGCGCGGTGCCGTGCTTACCGGCCCGCCGGTCAAAAGGTCATACGTGCCGCCATCGGCCAGCTTCGCCGGCGCGAGCATCCACCCGTCGGCCTGCGCCGGATCGGGCGAGAACATGTCCCACCGTTGATCGAGCGAGGAGAACGCGAGGACCCGCGCGAGCTCACCCTGTGGGCGATAGGCCGATGCCCACGAAGGAAGCGCGCTCGCAAACGCCACGCCGGTAACCGCCAGCAGCGCGACCGCTGCCGCCATACGAACCCCTCGCAGCTCACGAAAACCCTTCGTGCGCGCGGGCACGAGACTGACCGAGCGCACCTCGCGCCTCGCCATGCCGGCGGCGGCTGCGGCAAGACGCGGCGAGAGTCGTGGGCTGATCCGCAGCTGAACGTTGTCGACGAATTCGCGCACCCACTCGGCCGGCAAGAAGAGGATCAGTGCTGACAGCATGATCACCGGAAAGTTGCCGACATTCATCATCGTGAGGATCCCGCCATGGAGGAAAGCGGCGCCAACGACCGCGATAAGCCGAGTGATCCGCGAAGGGATCATCGTGAGTGGGACATAGAGCAGCTCGACGACGAGCGTTCCCCAGCTCATCAGGTGGACGACGATCATGTTCGTCGCCAGCGGGTATGCCCAGGACCGACCGAAGGTGTGCTCGAGCTGGAGTGCGTAGAACGTCGCAGTGCCGTTCTTCCAAAGCGTCCCGGCCATCTTCTCGAGTCCGGTCATCAAATAGATCCACCCGATCTGCAGCTCGAGGAGACGCACCGGCAGCGCCGGGCCATCTCCGGTGACCTGCTCTCCGCGAGCTTTGCGGATCGCCGCGTCCACCGAATAGAGGTCGCCACAGTTCGTCAGTGCGAGCCAGAACGGAACGAGCCGGAAGACGATGTCGCTGCCGTCGAGCAGCAGCGGATTGCGCCATTCGAAGCTCGCGACAGCCAGGAACGCGAGGATGCACGCGGTGCGCGTGTGCCACCCGATCGTGAGCATGACGGCGACGGCGAGAGAGGCTCCCCAGAACAGCGCGACCTCCCACCAGGTGCCCATGCCGGTGATCAAGGAGAAGCGATCGGGGAACTGGGCAATAAGTAGCGCCCGGGGCATGAAGCCCTCGTCGGTGAAGAATGCGGCGAGGTTCGGGTAGAGCTGCCAGAACCAGTTGAATAACTCGACGCCGTACACGATCCGGAAGAGCGCGACCGGCGCGAGATCCGCGCGACCGATCCAAAACTCTCGGATCCTGCCCACCGGTGACAGTCTGCGTTTTCTTAGCACTTGCTCCCTCTCCGGGCGGGCGACTGTGCACGCATCGTGCCTTTCGGCAAAACGAAGGGAGCCCCCTTTCGGGGGCTCCCCTGCGCAAGGCTTGGGCTTTTCAGCCCTGGAGCCAGCTAGTTCATTCGGCTAGCGGGCTTCCAACGAAGCAGGCCGCCGCCGACCGCCATGAGAAGGAGTCCGAAGAACACGAGAGGGCTCGTGTCGTGTGACTCCGTGCTGGTCGACGGCAGGTTCTGCACGCCGGCCACGTTGGTGTTCGTCTGCGGGGAGCTCTGGAAGCCGGCCTGAGTTCCCGACGATCCAGTCGTGCCACCCGACGAGCTCGTCGTCGAGGTGCCGGTCGTCCCGCTCGTACCGGTCGTTCCACCCGTGCTCGTCGTTCCGCTCGTGCCGGTCGTCGAGCCTGCGCTCGTCGAACCACCTGTCGAGCTGACGCTGCCGGTCGTCACCGTTCCGGTCGTCACGCTGCCCGTTGTCGAGCCGCTCGACGCGCTGGTCGACGAAGTCGATCCAGCGCTTGTGCTCGTCGTCGTCGTTCCCGAGGTCCCGGTCGTTCCGGTGGTAGCGCTGCCCGTTGTAGTGCTCGTCGATGTGCTGGACGTGCCGGCGGTCGTACCACCGGTCGTTCCGCTCGTCGACGTGCTGGACGTTCCGGTCGTCTCGCTACCTGTAGTGCTGCTGCTCGACGAGCTCGTGCCCGTCGTGCCGCTGGTCGACGTCCCGGTCGTTCCACCGGTCGTGCCGCTCGTCGATGTGCTCGTCGAAGTGCCCGTAGTTGTTCCGGTCGACGTGCCCGTGCTCGTACCGGTCGATGTGCCGGTGCCCGTCGACGTGCCCGTGCCGGTCGTCGTGCCTGTCGAGGTGCCAGTGCTCGTCGACGTGCCAGTGCTCGTCGACGTGCTTGTCCCGCCCGTTGTGCTCGTCGACGTCCCGGAAGTTCCGGTCGTCTCAGAGCCGGTGCTGCCACTCGTGTTCGACCCACCCGTCGTTGTCGTGGTGGTCGTCGTTGTTGTGGTCGTCGCACCGGTCGTAGTGGTGGTCGTTGCACCTGTCGTCGTGGTCGTCGTTGTTGTGGTCGTCGCACCGGTCGTCGCACCCGTGGTGGTCGTCGTTGTCGCACCCGTGGTGGCGCCGGTCGTCGTCGTTGTGGTCGCGCCGGTCGTCGCACCGGTGGTGGTCGTCGTTGTTGCACCCGTGGTTGCGCCGGTCGTGGTGGTCGTGGTCGCGCCGGTTGTCTCACCTGTGGTGGCACCGGTCGTGGCGCCAGTGGTCGCGCCGGTCGTCGTAGTCGTAGTTGCGCCGGTCGTCTCACCCGTGGTGGCACCGGTGGTGGCACCCGTGGTCGCGCCGGTCGTGGTCGTCGTGCTGGTACCGGTCGTGGTGGTCGTCGCGCCGGTCGTCTCACCCGTGGTGGCACCGGTAGTGGCACCGGTGGTCGCGCCGGTCGTGGTCGTCGTGCTCGTACCGGTGGTCGTCGTAGTCGCGCCGGTCGTCGAGCCTGTGCTCGTGCTACCGGTCGTGCTTGTCGACGTACCCGTGCTTGTACCGGTCGACGTGGTGGTCGATGTGCTCGTGCTGGTCGATGTCGAGGTGCTGCCGGTGGTGCTTGTCGAGGTGCTCGACGTCCCGGTCGTGCCGTGCTCGCACTCGACCCAGAAGACCTTGTGCTTCTCACCGCCCTTAGCGGCCATGTTCTCGACGAAGAGCTTGTAGTGGCCCTCCGGGAGTGTCATCTCCTCCGAGTCCCACTTGCCCGCTGAGTTCGCGCTCCACGTGCCGCTCGCGACGACCGTCTCGTTGTCGCCGGTCGGCTT
>Ga0209474_10003203_pt1 | contig 14510 bp, 17 predicted proteins | sample GraSoiAngelo_145_FD_185902 | JGI IMG/M metagenome (GOLD analysis project Ga0209474, IMG submission 185902) | Grasslands soil microbial communities from the Angelo Coastal Reserve, California, USA - 14_1009_05_20cm (SPAdes) (version 2) | ecosystem: Environmental > Terrestrial > Soil > Grasslands...
CGCGCCGCGTCCACGAGCCGCGGCAGCGTTCGAACGATCTGTGTTTCGGCGTCGTACAGGTCGGCGAGCTCGTCGAAATACAGATCCTTCAGTGAGGAGAGGCGCATTCGCGAGGCTCCTGGGGAAACGTTTCCGGTGACCTTTACGCAAGCGTTGTGCCCCACGGCGCGCGGGCAAAGATGAGGTACAGTCGCCGCCCATGACTGTCCCGTCCGAGGCCGGCCTCGTTCGCGCGATCGGCGCGCGTCAGCTGACCGCGAGCGTGATCAACGTGACGATCGGCGCCGGCATTTTCGTGCTGCCCGCCGCGGCGGCCGCCGGACTCGGGCCGGCCGCGCCGGTCGCCTATGTCGTGTGCGCGCTCTTGATGGCGCTGATCGTGTGTTGTTTTGCTGCAGCGGGCAGCCGCGTCTCGCTGACCGGCGGCGTCTACGCGTACGTCGAGGTCGCCTTCGGCCCCTTCGTCGGCTTCCTCGCGGGCGTGCTCTACTTCCTGATGGCGACGTTCGCGGTGTCCTCGGTGGCGAGCGCGTTTGCCGGGTCGGTGGCCGTCCTCTGGCCGGCGACGGCGACCGCCGCCGCGCGCACGATGGTCATCGCGGCGCTCTTCGCCGTGCTCGCCGCCGTGAACGTCCGCGGCGTCACGATCGGCGCACGGCTGGTCGAAGCGGTTGCCGTGGCCAAGCTGGTGCCTCTCGTCGTGCTGGTCGTCGCCGGGATCTGGTTCGTCAACCCGGCTTTCCTGCGCTGGCCGGGCGTGCCGACGCCGTCGGCCGTCGGCCAGACGGCCATCGTGCTCATCTTCGCGTTCGTGGGCCTCGAGGTCGCGCTCGTGCCGAGCGGCGAGCTGCGCGATCCGGCGCGGACGGTGCCGCGCGCGCTCTTCTCCGCCCTCGCGATCACGACGACGATGTATCTGCTGATCCAGGGTGTGGCGCAAGGACTGCTCGGGCCGTCGATGCCCGAGTATGCCAGCGCGCCGCTGGCCGAAGCGGCGGGCCGCGTGCTCGGCGGCGGCGGACGCCTGCTCGTGCTCGTCGGCGCCACAGTGTCGATGTTCGGCTACGTGTCGGGCGACATGCTGGGCAGCCCGCGCGCGCTCTTCGCCTTCTCGCGCGACGGCGTGCTGCCGCGCGTGCTCTCGACGATTCACCCGCGCTTCCACACGCCGTACCTCGCGATCGTCGTCTATGCGGCGATCGTGGCGAGCGTCGCGATCAGCAGCAGCTTCACGCAACTGGCGGTGCTCGCCAATGTCGCCGCGCTGACGCTGTATCTCACATGCGTCGCAGCATCGTACGTGCTGCAGCGCCGCGACGTGCGCGCCGACGGGATTCCGTTTGCGGTTCCCGCCGGCCCGCTGATCCCAATACTCGCTGCCGTCGTGATTCTCTGGCTGCTGTCGAATGCGACGCGCCGCGAGTTCGGCGTCGAGGCGCTCGTGCTCGCGGTCGCCGCGCTCGTCTACTTCATCAGGCGCACCGGCGGCAGGCTCTGAGGGCGCGAGGCCGCGAACGTACGGCCCGATGTAAGCTCGGGAGATGGCCCACCGCAATCCTCCCGATCAGGAACTGACGCAGCTCCTCACCGACGCGGCCACGATCGCGATGGTTGGCGCCTCGTCGAACCCGGACAAGGCGTCCCACGGCATCATGCGGAAGCTGCAGCGCGCCGGCTACCGTGTCATTCCCGTCAACCCGAAGGAAACCGAGATTCTCGGCGAACGATCGTACGCGTCGCTCCTCGACATTCCGGAGCGCATCGACATCGTCGACGTCTTCCGGCGCGCGGAGGATACGCCGGGCATCGCCGACGAAGCGGTGATGATCGGCGCGAAGGCGCTGTGGCTGCAGACCGGAATCGTCAGCGAGGACGCCGCGGCACGGGCGAAGAACGGCGGCCTGACGGTCGTGATGGATCAGTGCATCGGCGCGACGCACAGCCTGCTGCGCCTGCCGACCAGGACGGTGACGTAGCGCTACGCGTCGCCGAGCGACGCGATCGCCTCCTCGAGCTTCGTCACGAGGCTGTCGAGCTGCTCGACGACGGCGCTGATCGTTTCGGGCTTGCTGAGATCCACGCCGGCGCGCTTCAAGAGTGCCATCGGATGATCGCTGCCGCCGGATTTGAGCAGCGTCAGGTAGCGATCGATCGCTTCGCGGCGGTCGCGCTCCGATCCGGTGGTCAACTGCTTCATCAGCTGCGCGCTCGACGCGAAGCAGGTCGCGTACTGGTACACGTAGTACGGCGTGCTGAAGAAGTGGGGGATGCGCGCCCAGGTGACGCGCGAGAGCTCGTCGCAGTCGAGCGCGTCGCCGTGATACGCGCGCAGCAGGTCCATATAGATGTCGCCGAGCCCCTCGGCCGTCACCGGCCGGCCGCGCTCGGCCAGCCTGTGCGCCTGCAGCTCGTAGTCGGCGAACATCACCTGCGTGTAGAAGGTGCCGACGATGCCGTCGATCGCGTGCTGCAGCAGGACGATCCGCTGGCGCTCGTCGGTCGCCTTCGCCAGCATGTACTCGAGGAAGAGCGCCTCGCTCAGCGTCGACGGCACCTCGGCGACGAAGATCGTGTACGCCGAATAGACGAACGGCTGGTGCGCGTTCGACAGGATCGTGTGCATCGAGTGGCCCATCTCGTGGGCCAGCGTGAACACGGCGTCGAGCGTGTCGTTGTAGTTGAGCAGCATGTACGGATGCACGCCGTACACCGGCGCCGAGTACGCGCCGCTGCGCTTGCCGGGATTCTCGTAGACGTCGATCCAGCGGCTGCCGAGCGCCTCGGTCATCTGCCGCTGGTACGCCGCACCGAGCGGCGCCACCGATGCCGGCAGCCATCCCAGCACGTCGCCGTACGGATACTGGCGATCGAAGTCGACGAGCGGAATCGCGGCGTCGTAGTTGTGGTACGTATCGAGCCCGAGGACGCGCTTGCGCAGCCGGTGATAGCGGCGGAGCGGCTCGGTGCCCGCCTTCGTGCTCTCGATCAGGTTCTCGACGACCGCCGTCGGGATGTTGTTGCCGTGCAGCGCCGCCTCGAGCGTCGTCCGGTAGCCGCGCGCCTGCGAGTAGAACCAGTCGCGCTGGAGGACGGCGTTGTAGAGCGTCGCGTACGTGTTGATCGTCGCCGCGAACAGCGTGTGGTACGCGGCAAAGGCCGTCGCGCGATCCGCCTGATTGCGATTGGTCGCGAGAATCGCGCGGTACTGCCCGTAGGTGAGCGTGAGCTCCGCGCCGCTCGAGAGCGTGATGCGCGGATGCCGCACGTCGGCCGTCGACAGCGCCGCGTAGCCGTCGTGCGGGCTCGACGCGAATCGACTCGAGAGCGACAACAAGTGCTCGCCCTTGTCGTCGAGCACGTGCTCCTGCTGGCGGTAGAGATCCTCGAGCGCGAAGCGGTAGACAGCGAGCTCGGCGCGCTCGCTCATCCACTGCTGTACTGTCTGCAGGGGGATCTTGAGCAGCTCGGGATTGAACCACGCGCTCGCCTGGTTCGCCTTCGCAAAGAGGATCTGCACCTGCTGGCGGCGCGCGTTGATCGCGTTGTCGCGCTGATCCTCGTCGTATTTCAGCGACGCGAAATACCAGACTTTGTATGTCAGCTGCCCGATGTCGTCGGACAGCCGCATCGTCGCGAGCAGACGATCGCCGCCGGACGCGAGCGTTCCCTGGAGCGCCGCGTAGTCGCCAATCTTCCGGTCGAGCTCGTCGAACGCCTGCTGCCACGCGTTCCAGTCGGGAAAAATATCCGTAAGGTTCCACTTGAAGTGATCGGCGATTACCTCTCGCTCGCGGAGCTGAGGGGCGGGAGCGGCTTCGGCGGACGGCGTCATCGGCCGACCATGATAACGCGCGGGCGTGCTTTTTGCTGCCTTCAAGCCGGGAGGAGCACATGGATCATCCACGTCCAGGTCTGAAGTACGTGGACGCCGACGACCTCGACAAGGCGACGTTCGACTTCGACGGCCTGGAAGTCGTCGATCCGTCGGGCGACAAGCTCGGCAGCGTCGACGGGTTCATCATGGACGTCACTCGTGGCCGTCCGTTTCATGTCGTGGTCGAGGCCGGGCACTGGTTCAAGCACAAGCATTTCCTGCTCCCGATCGGGCACGTCGCGCTCGACACCCGCAACCGGCTGATGGCGGCGGACGTGGCGAAGTCGCGCGTCGAGCGGTTCCCCGGCTTCCACCGCAGCGAATTCGAGAAGCTCGAGAGCGCCGACATCGATCGAATGGCGCAGACCTCGGCGTCGGTGTGCTGCGACGAGGCGCTCGATCTGGCGTCGCCGTGGGACAGCTGGAAGCACTACGAGTATCCGAGCTGGTGGGATGCGAGCTTCTACCGGCCCGATCGGATTCGCAATCGCGACGAAGCGGGCGTTACGACGCCGCCGCCGAAGACCGCCGCCGCCGATCGCGGCCGCTCGTAGCCGCGCCGGGAAAGGCCGCGCGCAGTTCCGCGCGAGTCAGATCGCGCCACTCGCCGGGCTCGAGCGCGCCCAGCTCGAGCCCGCCGAACCGCACGCGCTTCAGGCGCGTCACCTCGTGTCCGATTCCCTCGAACAGCCGCCGCACTTCACGGTTCCTGCCGCTGCGCAGCTCCACGACGAGATGCGACTCGCGCGCCGACGCTTTGCGCAGCGTCGCGCGCCCGGCGATCGACGCGAGCTCGCCCGGCGTCAGCTCGCCGCGCACCGTGACGACGTAGACGCGCGGGACGGCGTTCGCCGGATCGGTGATCCAGTTGGCGAGCTGGGTGTCGGTCGTGAGCAGCAGCAGGCCGGAGGTCGCGAGATCGAGGCGGCCTACGGCCTGCAGTCCGTGTCCCGCATCTCCGAGACGGTCGAAAACCGTGCGCCGGCCTTCCGGATCGCGCCGCGTCGTCACGACGCCGCGAGGTTTGTGCAACAGGATCGTCCGCCACGCCGCGCGCGCCTGCGGCGCCTCGTCGACGGCAATCGCCGCGCGCTCCGGGACGACGAGATGCGCCGGATCGTCGATGACGCGGCCGTCGACGCGCACGCGGCCGGCGCGGATGGCGGCCGTCGCCTGCGCGCGCGAGAGAATACCGAGCTTCGAGAGCGCGCGGTTGAGGGGAACTCTCACAAATTAAGAATTTGGAATTAAGAATTTGGAATTCGTCGTCACGCTGATCACGAATTCCAAATTCCAAATTCTAAACTCCTAATTCTGACTAGTGCTCCGCGTTTCGTTCAGGAACTCGCGTACTAGGCGATTGAACTCGTCGGCTTTCTCGATCTGCGGCATGTGCCCGCAGTTGTCGATGATCACCTTCTTCGATCCAGGAATCGTCTTCTCGAGGCGATCGGCGCCCGCGGGATTCGCGAGCTCGTCGTACTTGCCCCACACGATCAACGCCGGCGCCTTCACCGCGCGGACATCCGACTCGGTCAGGCTGCCGATTCCCTTCTCGCCTGCCTCCTGGATCCTGGTGATCGTGAACGCCGAGCGCAGGCGCATCTGCAGCTGATCGTCCACGAGGCGATCGGTGACGAGGCTCTTGTCGTGGAACAGGATCCGGAAGAACTCGCGCGTTTCCTCGCGCGTCACGCTGTTCTGGATCTGCCGGCGGTGGAGCGCTTCAGGCGTCGGCGGCGCGGGCGCGCCGGCTGCCGGCGATCTGAATCCCCCGCCGTCGGCGAGCACGATGCGATCGACGACCTGCGCGTGCTTCGCAGCGGTGTACAACGCCACGCCGGCGCCCATGGAGTTGCCGACGAGCGACGCCTTCTGGACACCGACCGCCTTCAGGAACCCGACGAGGAATTCCGAGAGCATGCCGGTGTGGTAGTTCGCGAGCGGCTTGTCCGACTGGCCGAAGCCGATCTGATCCAGCGCGAACACGTGGAAGTCCTTCGCCAGCGGATCGATGTTTGGCGCCCAGCGCGACCCGTCGCCCCCGAGGCCGTGCAGCAGCACGACGGGCGCGCCGCGGCCCGCCTCCAGGTAGTGCAGCGTGAATCCGAGCACGGTGACGTCTCTGGCGGCGGCGTTCGTGCGCGGCTGAGCCGACGCGGTGAACACGAGCGCGAACACGCAGGCGAGGCCGGCGAGGCATTTGTGCAGCATTCGGAGATTCTAGCGGCACGCGCGGCGATCTATGGCATCTTGTTCGGATGCGAGTCATGCGGCTTGCGCTCGTGGTGGCCGGCGCGATCGGATCGGCGGCGTGCTTCCAGATGTCGACGGTCCTCAAGGTGAACGGCGACGGCAGCGGCACGCTCGATCACCGCATGGTCTACTCGACGCAAGCGCTCGCGCAGCTGCGGCAGTTCGCCGGATTCGGCGGGCGCGGCGGCACGCTCGATCCGATCTCCGAAGATCAATTCCGCAGCATGGCGGCGAGCATCGGCCCCGGCGTCACCTACGTCTCGTCGGAGCCGATCGCGACGCCGGGCGGCCAGGGCCGCGCGGCGACCTACTCGTTCACCGACGTGACGCAGCTCCGCATCTCGACGCAGCCGGCGGCGCCGGCCGGCGTCTCGATCAGCGCCGGCGCATTGAGCACGACGTCCGAATCGATCACGTTCTCGATGACGCACGAGCCGGGCGGCACGGCGGTCCTGCACATTCACGTGCCGGAGCCGAACTTCCTCGACGCGCTCGGATCGCCGGCGGCCGCGAGCCAGATCGGCATGGTGCGCGCGATGCTGGCGGGCGCGCGCGTACAGCTCGCGGCGGAGCCGGCAGGCACGCTCGTGCGAACGAGCAGCCCCTACGTCGACGGATCGCGCGTGACGCTGCTCGAGGTGGATCTCGATCAGGTGCTGAAGGACGAGACGCTGCTGCCGCGCCTGCAGGCGGCGAAGACGCCGGACGAGGCGAAGGCGATCGTCCAGAACGCCGCCGGCCTCAAGATCAACCTCGATCGCGACATCACGATCGAGTTCACGCCAGCCAGATAATCTCGACGTCGGCCGCGCCGCCGGCGATCGCGAGCCGCGCGACCGACGGCCGCACGTCGAAGCGGCGCGGCCCGGCGGCGCCGGGATTCATCCCGATGCGGCCGCTTTCGCGGGCGACGATCGCGCGGTGCGTATGGCCGAAGATCACGACGTCGCCCGCGTAACGCGCGAGGGCGAGCGCCGGCGTCGGCCGTCCGAGCTCGTGCCCGTGGCTGACGTGCAGCGTCAACCCGCCGGCGGCCAGCGTCCGCTCGCGCGCGAGCGACGGATCGTGCGGATCGTCGACGTTGCCGTAGACCGCCTCGACGCGCGCGATGGCCGCGAGGGCGTCGAGCACGGCGCGATTCCCGACGTCGCCGGCGTGGACGATCAGATCCACGCCCTCGAAGGCACGCCGCACCTCGGGCCGCAGCAGACCGTGCGTGTCCGCGATCACGCCGATTGTGAAAGTAGAAAAGCGGCAATTCAACCTTTCAGCCTTCCGCCTTCCCCGCTTCGTCCTTCCGCCGTCCTGCCCTCCGTCATTGAATTCCTGCCTCCCTGCCCTCCTGCCTTCCCGCCTTGTGCGACTGAGCGATCTCTTTTCGATATCGCCTGAGCGCCGGCGTGGACGACGCGACCCACGCCGTCGCGAGGATGCAGCCCACGCCGCCGCTGATCACGGAGAACGGCGCGCCGAGCCAGTTGGCGACCGTCCCCGCTTCGAGCTCGCCGAGCTGCGGCCCGCCGATGAAGAACACCATGTTGACGCCCGTCATGCGTCCGCGCAGGCGGTCCGGCGTCTCGAGCTGACGCACGATGTTGCGGATGATCATGCTGACGGTGTCGGTCGCGCCGGTCATCGCGAGGCACGCGAAGGTCAGCCAGAACGATCGCGACGCGCCGAAGACGACCGTCGCGAGCCCGTAGCCGGCCACGGCCCACAACAGCGTCCGGCCGCGGCGCTCGATCCGGTCGGTGAGCGGGACCATCGCGGCGCTGGTCGCGACGGCGCCGACGGCCGGCGCGGCATACAGCCAGCCGTACCCCCCCGCGCCGACGCGCAGGATGTCCTGCGCGAAGATCGGCAGCAGCGCCGTCGCCGACGAGAAGAAGGTCGCGAAGAAGTCGAGCAGCATGGTCGAGCGGATCAGCGGCGACCGGAAGACGAACCGCAGCCCCTCGAGCGCCGCATGGAGCGACACATCGTCGCGCGATCCTGCCTCGGACGGGGAGCGCGGCGGCACGTCGCGCATCATCAGCAGCGCGACGATGACGAAGCCGAACGAGATCGCGTTCGCGACGTACACCCAGCCGACGCCCGACGCCGCGATCAGCACGCCGCCGAGCGAGGGTCCGACGACCGACGCCGTCTGGAACATGATCGTGTTGAGGCTGATCGCGTTCGGCAGATGGTCGCGCGGCACGAGCGACGGCACGAGCGCGTTGCGCGCCGGGAGATCGAAGGCGCCGACGGCCGAGGCGAGCGCCGCGAGCACGTAGATCGGCCACACGACGGTGACGCCGCGAAACGCGATCGCGCCGAGGGCGAGCGCGACGAGCGTCGCCCCGATCTGGGTGAAGAGCATCAGCCGCCGGCGGTCCCACGCGTCGGCGACGACGCCGCTGATCATGGAGAAGACGACGATCGGAACGACGCGGACGAGGCCGACCAGGCCGAGCGCGAGGCCCTTGCGCTCCGGCGTCACGAGCAGCGACACGTGCCAGAGCAGCGCCGCGTTCTGCATCATCGAGCCGCTGAAGGAGACAAGCAGCCCGATCCAGATCAGCCGGTAGTTGCGATGCTGCAGCGCGACGAACGACTGGCGCGAGAGCAAGGCGCTACGACGGCCCCTCGCCGTCCGTCATTTGACGTCGAGGAGCTCGACGTCGAAGACGAGCGTCGCGTTGGGCGGGATCGCGCCGCCGGCGCCGCGCGCACCGTACCCGAGCTGCGACGGGATGACGAGCGTCCGCTGGCCGCCGACCTTCATGCCGGCCACGCCCTGGTCCCACCCCTGAATCACCTGGCTCGCGCCGAGCTTGAACTGGAACGGATCGCTGCGGTCGCGCGAGCTGTCGAACTTCTTGCCGTGGTGATCGGGCCTGGTGCCGTCGTAGAGCCACCCGGTGTAGTGCACCGTGACGCTCTTGCCCTTGGTCGCTTCCGCGCCGGCGCCGACCTTGGCGTCGCTGATCTGCAGGCTCGTGATGTTGTCCATGAGCAGACGAGTATATGTCACGTCACGAGCACGAGCTTGCCGATGTGCGCGCTCGACTCCATCACGCGGTGCGCCTCGGCCGCCTGCCGCAGCGGGAACGTGGCGTGCACGATCGGCTTCACGGCGCCCGATTCGACGAGCGGCCAGACGCGCGCGCCGAGCGCGCGCGCGATCGCGCCCTTCTCGGCGACGGGCCGCGCGCGCAGCGTCGAGCCGGTGATCGTCAGCCGCCGCTGCATGATCGTCTGGATGTTCAGTTCGGCTTTCGCGCCCTGCAGCGTCGCGATCTCCACGAGCCGCCCTTCGATCGCGAGCGCCTCGATGTTTCGCGCGAAGTAATCGCCGCCCACCATGTCGAGCACGACGTCCACGCCGCGATCGCCGGTGAGCTGGCGGACGATCGCGACGAAGTCGTTCTCGCGGTAGTTGACCGCGCGCTCCGCGCCCAGCCGCTCGCACGCCGCGCACTTCTCCGCCGACCCTGCCGTCGCGAACACGCGCGAGCCGTGCGCGCGGGCGAGCTGGATCGCGGTGGTGCCGATGCCGCTCGATCCGCCGTGGACGAGGATCGCCTCGTTTGCCTGCAGACGCCCTCGCTCGAAGACGTTCGTCCATACGGTGAAAAACGTTTCGGGCATCGCGGCGGCCGCGACGTAGTCGAGTCCGCGGGGCACCGGTAAACACTGCGGCGCGGGCGCAACGCAGTACTCCGCGTAGCCGCCGCCGGCGACGAGCGCGCACACGCCGTCGCCGACGCGGAGATCGTGCACGTCGGCGCCGACCTCCTCGACGACGCCGGCGACCTCGAGCCCCGGGATGTCCGATGCGCCGGGCGGCGGCGGATAGCGTCCGCGCCGCTGGAAGACGTCTGGACGATTCACGCCGGCGGCGGCCACTTTGATCAGCACTTCGCCGGCCGCCGGCGTCGGACGCGGGCGCTCCACGGGGACGAGCACGTCCGGATCGCCCGGGCGGCTGATTTCAATCGCGATCACAGGTCCTCGCCAAATGCCGCGGCCGTCGTCGCCGGCTCGAGCACGAACGTCGCGAGCGCGAGGCCGGCCGCCGCGCTCAACGCGAACACCGCGGGGAGCGCGCGCATCGGCGCAATCCACGCGGCGTCGCCGGCCAGAAGCGCCGCCATCGCCACATCGAGCGCCGTCAGCAGCCGCGTCGTGCGGCGGCGCTCGACGGCGAGCCGCGCGCGATTCATGCGCTCGGTGAAGACGAGATGGCCGCGCAGCACGCCGCCGATGGTTGCCGCCACGCCGAGCGCGAGAAAGATCGCGACGGTGACGGGCGTTTCCACCCATTCCTTCATCTGCCACGAGAGAATCGCCGCCGCAAGGTAGATGGCGGTGATCGCGATCTGGTGCGTGCGCCACCACGCGCTGTGGCGCGCAGGCGCAGCGGCGCGATCCGCGGCGCGCAGCGCCTCGACGATCTCGGCCGCCGACCGGAAGCGATCGGCCGGCGCCTTCTGGAGGCACCGGGCGATGACGGCGGCGAGGCCGTCCGGGATTTCGACGCGGCGGCTCTCGATCGGCCGCGCGTCGCTGTCGAGCACGCGCGCGACGATCGCGAGCGGCGACGAGGCGCCGAACGGGTGGATGCCGCACGCGAATTCGTACAGCAGCACGCCCATCGCGAAGACGTCCGCGCGCGCGTCCACCTCGCCCCCGTTGATCTGCTCGGGCGCCATGTAGGCCGGCGTTCCGACGACGAGGCCCGGATCGGTGGCGAAGGTGAGCGCCGCGGCGCGCGAGAGATCGTCGGGCGGCGCGAGGCGCGCGAGGCCGAAGTCGAGGATCTTCAGGCTGCCGTCGCGCGCGCGCATCACGTTCTCGGGCTTCAGATCGCGGTGCACGATCCCGCGCGCGTGCGCGGCCGCGAGCGCCGCCGCGGTCTCGCGGGCCGTGCGCACGATCTCGCCCACCGACGGCCGCGGCCCGGCGTCGATCTCGTCGCGCAGCGTGCGGCCGTCGACGAACTCGGTCGCGATGTAGAGCGCGCCCTCTACCTCCTCGAGCGCGAAGACCGTGCAGATCCCCGGGTGCGAGAGCGACGCGGCGGCGCGCGCCTCGCGGCGCAGCCGCTCGCGGTGCGTCGGATCGCGGACCAGATGCGGCGCGAGCGCTTTGAGCGCCACCGATCGTCCCAACCGCGCGTCCGACGCGAGGTAGACGTGCCCCATGCCGCCGCGTCCGATCTCGCGCACGATCGTGTACGCGCCGATCGTCGTCCCGGCCGCGAGCGGCTCGTCGTCGGCGAGGAGATCGGGCGCGCTCTCGGCGATCGGCCGCTCGAGAAAGGCGCCCGCGCGCGAATGGCTGGCGAGGAGCGACAGCGCTTCGTCGCGCACCGCCGGATCGTCGGCCGCCTCGCGCGCGATCCACTGCGCGGCGCTCTCGGCGTCGCGATCGAGCGCCGCCTCGAACAGCTCGGCGACGCGCTGCCTGCGGTCGGGCGTCATGCGGGCGATTCGCTCAGCTCGCGAAACAGCCAGGCGCGCGCCAGCGCCCACCGCCGCTTCACGGTGGCCGGCGAGATGCCGAGCGCCTCGGCCGCTTCTTCGATGCTCAAGCCCGCGAAATAGCGCAGCTCGACGAGGCGCGCCAGCTCCGCGTCCACACGCGCGAGCCGCGTGAGCGCTTCGTCGAGCGCCGGCAGCATCGCCGATTCGGAGGCCGCCGCCGCGAGCGCGTCGGTGAGCGTCACGCGATCGAGGCCGGCCCACCGCTTCTGCGCCCCGCGGGCGCGCGCGCGCTCGACCAGGATCTGCCGCATCGCGCGCGCCGCGATGCCGACGAAATGCCGCTTGTCGTGCCACGGCGTGCCGGCTGACGCGAGGCGCAGATACGCCTCGTGGACGAGCGCCGTCGCCTGCAGCGTCTGCCCCGGGCGCTCGCGCCGCATGTACGCGGCGGCAAGCCGCCGGAGCTCGTCGTAGACGAGCGGCGCAACCTCCTGGGCGGCGGGTGGTCGATCGGGAGCGGTCATGAGCCGGTCGCCCGGCGGTCTGCGCATTATCCGGTGGAGGCGGGTGATGACCAAATCGAAAGTGTTCGCGGCGCTGCTCGTGTGTGCCGGGATCTGCACGCGCGCGCACGCGCAGCCGGCCGAGGTCGGGGTCGGTATCGGCGGCGTGCACGTCGCCGACGGCGGCGATCTGTGGGGGCGCGGCTTCCACAGCGCCGACGCCGACGCGCGCGGCAGCATCACGCTGACCGATCGGTTTGCCCTCGAATCGTTCGTCACCTACGGCCGCCGTTCGATCCCAATCCCCGAATACGTCCACGACGTAACGGGCGGCGACACCGTCCGCGTCGAGGGGCTGTACGGCGTCGTGGTCCGGCAGCGGCTGCGCTCCACGACGCGCCCCGGTTTTCACGTGTTCATCAGCTACGGCATCGGCGGCGGGTACGCGCGCGACACGACGCCGCCGCGGCACTACTTCAACGGCCGGAGCGTCGTTGCGCTTCCTGGATTCAGCTACACGCAGAACAACGGGCCGCTGTTTCCGCTCGCCGGCGTCGGCGTGCACAAGTCGCTCGGCGAGCATCTCGCGCTGCGCGTCGAGTCGCAGGCCGTCACGTTCGTCGGAATACCGGTCGGCGTTCGCCTGTCGGCCGGCATCGCCGTCCCGATCGGCGGCGCGACGCGCTGAAAGGAGATCATGATGACGACATCAACATCCCGTCGAGCGGCGATCGCGGCGGCGACGATGCTGCTCGCGTCGGCTCCGGCGGCGCGCGCGCAGAACGCGCACACGCCCGTCGAAATCGGCGCAAGCGTCGGCAGCGTCCTCAGCTGGTTCACGGAGCCGTTCGCCGGCGCAGACCTCCGCGTCACCGTGCCGGTGAACGCCGCCGGCGACGTCGAAGTGCTCGCGGGCCTGCCGACCGCCGCGACGCGCCACGGCGACGTCGCCGGCTTCTACGGCGTGCAGTTCAGGCAGCGGATTCGCAGGAGCGCGACGGCTACGCTGCAGCCGTTCGCGACCTACGGCGGCATGGGCCTTTTCGTCGGCGGCCGCAACGCGTGGGTGATGCCGCCGATCATCGGCCTGGTCGGCGGCGGCGTCGAGCAGCGCCTGGGCCGCCGCATCGCGCTGCGCTTCGAGGCGCAGGCCGTCGTATTCGTCGTTCCCGCGGGCGTCAGAATGGCGGCCGGCGTGTCGGTGCCGATCGGCGCCGCGGCGCGCTGACGCGCGCTATGCTGCACGGCGTGGTCGTCGTGATGATGGGCGCCGCGGGCGCCGGAAAGACGACGGTGGGGCGCGCGCTCGCGACCTCGCTCGGCTGGCCGTTCGTCGAAGGCGACGACTATCACAGCGCTGCCGCCGTCGAGAAAATCCGCGGCGGCATCGGGCTCACCGATGAGGATCGCGCGCCGTGGCTCGCCTCGCTGCACGGCGTGATCGCGCAGGCGCTCGATCGGCGCGAGCATCGCGTGATCGCCTGCTCCGCGCTGCGCAATCGGTATCGCGAGGCGCTCGGCGGCGGCCTGCGGCGCGTGCGGTTCGTCTTCCTCGACGCGAACGAGGCGACGCTGCGGCGCCGGCTGGAGACGCGGCCCGGCCACTTCGCGGGGCCGTCCATCCTCCGGAGTCAGCTCGCCGCGCTCGAAGAGCCGCGCGACGCGCTCACGATCGATGCGACGCGCCCTGTCGATGAGATCGTCGCCACGATAAGGCGCGAGTTCGGTTGGTGAGCGGCGCGCCGGCGACGACGATCAACACAGAAGTCGCGCAGCTCGCAGAACAATCTTTTTACAAAAATAATTCTGCGGATTCTGCGGTTTCTGCGCTGTACGTCGTGCGTCGCTCGCCAAGTCGCGTCATTCCGCTGATTGCTCGGCGAACTGCCACGCGTGCAGCGCGAGAACCGGATAGCGGCGGCGCAGCGCGTCCACGCGCTCGGAGTACTCGCCCTTCGGAAAATCGCCGCGCACGTATCGCTCGCGGAGCCGCCTGATCTCGTACTTGTAGAGATCGCGGACGAAGCCGCGGACGATCTCGGGCGTCGTGTGCGGCATCGGGCGCACGCCGTGGCGAAGCAGATGCTCGAGGACGTCGGCGCGATAGCGGAACACGACGGTCATGCGTCGAGGGCCGCCTTCACGGCGTCGAGCGACGCGTCGATCCGGATGATGTGCCGAGGCCGCGCGAGCGCCTGCGAGAGCGGCGTCGGCTTCTCCGTCGGCCGTCCGACAATCGGATCGACGATCTCGGCGAACTTCGCCGGATGCGCCGTCGCCAGGAAGATCCCCAGCTGCCCGTCCTGCCCTTCCCGCCTTTCCCGCCTTTCCAGCCCCTTCACCCCCAGGTATCCGATCGCGCTGTGCGGATCGAGCAGATACCCACGTTCGTCGTACACGCGTCGA
>Ga0209474_10003206_pt1 | contig 14507 bp, 15 predicted proteins | sample GraSoiAngelo_145_FD_185902 | JGI IMG/M metagenome (GOLD analysis project Ga0209474, IMG submission 185902) | Grasslands soil microbial communities from the Angelo Coastal Reserve, California, USA - 14_1009_05_20cm (SPAdes) (version 2) | ecosystem: Environmental > Terrestrial > Soil > Grasslands...
CTCCTTCGGCCTGGCCTTCGCCGGGGCGATCATGCTCGCGTCCCTCTCGCTGCTCTTCACCCACATGGCGAACGAGAGCACGGTGCTCTCCCCGGCCGAGCAGCAGAAGGTCTCGAAGGGCCTCGAGAAAAACGCCGAGGTGATGACGAACACACAACTCGAGAAGCTGCTCGCCGGACAGCCGGCCGACGTCAAGGCCGAGATCGTCCACATCAACACCAAGGCGAGGCCGAGAGCACTCCAGATCGCGCTGCTCGTCCCGCTGATCGCCGCACTGCTCGGACTCTTCGTCGGATTCCGGATGACGCGGCTGCCCGATCCCGAGCCCTCCGGGGCGACCGAAGGAGTGGTGCTCGGCTGACGTCGTCCGGCCGGGCCCATCACACGAGCGAAAGGAAGATGCCATGACCAGCAAGGCCGACTTCACCGACCAGGAGTGGGAGCTCGTACGCGAAGGCCCGCCGACCGCGGGGATGATCACGCTCCTCGCTTCGAGCGGGGGGACGTTTCGTGAGACCTGGGCGCTGGCGAAGACGTTCGCCGAAGCCCGCAAGCAGCATGGCGACAGCGAGCTCCTGGACGCTCTCGTCGCCGAGAAGCCGGAGATGAAGCGCTACCACTCGCGCGAGGAAGCCGAGAAGGAGGGGCTGAGCCGGCTCAGTCAGGCAGTCGCCTTGCTCGACCAGAAGGCGAGCCCCGAGGAGGTCGAGAGCTACAAGCGATTCACGCTGAGCGTCGCAGAGCGCGTCGCCGAGGCGCACAAGGAACAGGGCACCTCGGTCAGCGCGGAGGAGCGCGATGCGATTGCGAAGATCGAGTCGACTCTCGGGAGGAAGAGAGAGGGCGAGTTCCAATAACTCCTCCGAGTTACAAAGAGACCGCCGTAACGGCCCCACGACGTAGTTATCACTCTGCTCCGCGAGCAGGAGCTCTTTCAGCGCGCGCGGTTGACGGGATCGCCCGCCCCGCTGTAGCGTCGCCGCACAGTCGATCGACGGGGAGGTTCTCATGGACGGAAACGGCGGCGAGCTCTCCAGCTTCCTGACGGCGCTCAGCGAGGACCGACAGCTGCAAGACGCTTACGCTCAGGATCCCGACGGCACGATGCGGGAAGCCGGGCTTTCGGACGACTCGATTTCGATCCTCCTCAGCCGTGACCTGGGGAAGGTCAAGGCGGCGCTCGAGGAGGAGCTTCCGGGCCGGGACTTCATCCTATTCATGATCATCTTCTAATCGAAGACCTGATCGAAGATCGCGGCTCACTCACCGTCGTCGGAACGGGGATCGCGCTACGGGAGCAGGTGACACCGGAGGCAGCGTCGGCAATCGAGCGGGCGGACGAGGTGCTGTACCTCGTCACCCAACCGCTGACGGCACAGTGGATCGAGCGCGCAAATCCGCGCAGCCGTTCGCTCCACGGTCTTTATGCAAGCGGAAAGCCACGGCGCAAGACCTACGCGGAGATGGTGGACGAGGTGCTTGCGCCCGTCCGCGCCGGCCGCGAGGTCTGCGCCGCGTTCTACGGACACCCAGGCGTCTTCGTCAACCCCGGCCACGAAGCGATCCGCCGCGCCCGGGGCGAGGGGTATCGGGCCCGCATGCTGCCTGCCGTCTCGGCGCTCGACTGCCTCGTCGCCGATCTCGGAATCGATCCGGCGGCGACGGGGCTCCACAGCTATGAGGCCACGGACTTCGTCGTTCACCGGCGCCGTCCCGACCCGACCGCCTCACTCGTCCTGTGGCAGATCGGCGTCGTCGGAGAGCTCGGCTACGCGACCTCGCCGCGCCGAGAGAACCTCGCGCTCGTCGTGGACCGCCTCTCGCGCGCGTACCCGCGCGGCCACGAAGTGATCGTCTACGAGGCTTCGCCGTACCCTCTCGTCGCCGACCCGTTCGTCCTGCGGGTGCCGCTTGAGCAGCTTCCAGATGCCCAAGTCCCGCTGCTCGCGACGCTCGTCGTTCCGCCGGCGCGGCGGCCGCGACGCGATCGCGCGCTGACGGTACGCCTCGGGCTCAGCTGAGCCGCCGCACCCGCTCGGCCGACGCGAGGTTTCCCTTGGCTTCGTAGAGGGCGACGGCCTCCGCATAGGCCTTGCGCCGTTCCGAGCCCGAGAGCGTCGTGCCGAGGGAGACGAACGCGTCGCCGCGGAGGTCGAGGTCATCGGCATCCTCGAGGAGGGCGATTGCCTCGCGCGCGAGTTGTTCGCCCTGCTGGGCGTTGCCCCGTCCCGCGCACGCCTGCCCGCGTGCAGCGCGCCAGCCGACCTGGGCGTGGAGGTCGTCCGGCCAGGCCAAGCGCTCGCCCGCATCCGTGGCGGCCTCGGCCTCGTCAAACCTGCCCTGGCGGCAAAGGGACTCCGCGAGCAAGGTCGCTATGACGGCCGAGTTGACGGTCTCGCCGAGCGCTTCGAGCGTGTCGAGTGCCCCACGCGCGATCTCCTCGGCGCGAACGGGCTCGTCGGCGAGCAACTCGACGCGTGCGGCGAAGTAACAGGTGCCGGCTGCCAGAACTCGCCGGCCGAGGTCTTCGAGGAGCGCGGTGGCCTGCGCTGCTTTGTCGCGCCCGGTATCGAAGCGCTTGCACATCGCCTCGAGCACCCCGGAGTAGGAGGTGAGGAGCGCGCGCATGCCCCGGGTGCCCCGCGCGCGGACGAGCAGGTCGGCACAGCGACGGAGCGCATCCTCCGCGGGGGTGGGACCGGAGACGGTCGAGAGGCCGCGCATCGCAAGGATCTGCTCGCGCCAGTGCCGATCGCCGGCCCGCTCCGCGTGCACGTTCGCACGCTCCAGGAACCGTTCGGCGCGGCCGACGCGACACCGATTCCAGTTCGAGAGGGCGATGAACCAGAGCGCCTGCGCAATCCCGGAGTCGTCCTCGAGGCGCTCGAAGACGGGCAACGCGTCCTCGGCCGCCCGCACCAGGTCGTCCGTCCCGGCGGGATCGGTGTACAGCCGAAGGAGTGCCGCGTTCAACCTGCCGCGAGCCGCAATCCTCTCGAGCCCGGCTGCGCCCGCGCGTTCGATCGCCTCGTCGTTGACCTCGGCCGCCCGCTCGAACTCGCCGAGCTCACGAACCGCGACGCCGAGTCGGGCCAGCGACTCGATCCGCTCCGGATCATCGTCCGGCAGGAGCTCCACCGCGCGCGAGAGAAGCCCTTCTGCCGCAGACATATCCGAGCGACCGAGTGCACGGAGCCCCGCCGACGCCAATAGGCGCCCGGCGCGCAAGCTGAGCGCACCGTCCGCAAGCCCGAGCTCGGCCCGGTAGCGGTGCGCCTGCTCGAAGTGGTAGCCGAGAACCTCCTCGTAACCGATCTCCCGCCCTCGCACCTTCTCCTCAAGCCAGTGCGCGTAGAGCTCATGGAGCTCGCCGCGGGCTCTTTTCGACAGGCTGCGGTACGCCGCATCGCGGATCAGGATGTGGCGAAACCTGTAGGCCGTCTCGTCCACGAACGAGGGACTCCCACGCCGGACGAGCTCGCGGCGGACGAGCTCGTCGAGCAGCGGCGCTGCCTGGCGCTCCGTCTCGGCGGCCAGCGCGAGGACGGCACCAAGGTGGAAGAGCTGGCCCTCGACAGCGCCGTCCTCGAGCAGCGTTCGCTGGCGCTCCTCCAGCCGGTCGAGCCGCTCCGCGAGCAGGGCGTCGATCGTGGGCGGGATCGCGAACTCGTCCAGGCGACCGAGCCCCACCCACCGCCCGTCCGCCGCCTGCCGCACAAGGCCGTTCTCAACGAGGAGTGCCATCAGCTCCTCAACGAACAGCGGCACTCCCGCTGCTGCCTCGAGGACGCGCTCCCGCACGTGCACCTGCAGCCCGGCGCCCCCGATCAACTCATCGATCAAGCGCGTCGCGTCTGCCTCCGGCAGCCGCTCGAGGCGCAGGATCGATCCTGGCCAGCGCGGCCGTGCATCGAGCGCCTCCGGACGCGCGAGACCGATAACCAGCAACGGGGCACGCGCAAGCTCGTCGAGCTGCTCCACGAGGTCGAGCAGCGCCTGCTCTGCCCAATGCAGATCGTCGATTGCGACGATGAGTGGCCGGTCGCGCGCAAGCGCCTCGAAGAGCCGCCGTGCGGCCCAGGCGATCTCGCCGGTGGCGCCGCTCCCGCGCTCGAGTCCGAGCGCCTGAACAAGGAGCGCGCTCACCGCCTCAGCCTCCTCCGTGCCCACCAGAAGGGACTCGATCCGTTCGCGCGCGACCGCGGCGGCTTCATCGCTACCGATCCCCGCCGCTTCCCGCACGATCTCTCCGAGCGCCCAGTACGTGATCCCTTCGCCGTAGGACAGGCAACGGCCGGTAAGGACGCGCGCCCTCGGCTCGGACGAGTCAAGGAACTCGCGCGTCAGCCGCGATTTCCCGATCCCCGGCTCGCCGAGGACCGTCACCAGTCGGCAGGTGTTCTCCGCGACGGCCGCGGCAAGCTCCCGTCCGAGCGCGTCGAGCTCCTCACGCCGACCGACGAGCACACTCGCAGCGCCGCCCCGGGCTGGGCCACCGTCGGCTGCGACGTTCACCAGCCGGTAGGCGGGGACCGGCTTCTCCTTCCCCTTCAGCGCCAGCCCCTCGACCGCCTCGGCGGTCACGGCTTCACGGACGAGGCGATACGTCAGGTCGCCGAGCAGCACCTCCCCCGCACGGGCCGTCTGCTCCAGCCGGGCCGCGACGTTGACGGTATCGCCGCTGACGAACGCCTCCGCTGCGCCCGGGTCGCCAGCGACCACCTCTCCGGTGTTGATGCCGATGCGAAGCCCGATCCGCGAGCCGAACCGGCTGTCGAACTCATCGTTCAGGGCCTCCAGCCGCCCCAGCATCTCGGTGGCGGCGCGGACGGCGCGCAGCGCGTCGTCCTCGTGGGCGACCGGCACGCCGAAGACGGCCACGACGGCGTCTCCGATGAACTTCTCCACCGTGCCGGAGTGGTGCTCGATCGCCACCCGCATCTCGTCGAAGTAGCGAAGCATCACCTCGCGCACGGCCTCCGTCTCGAGCCGCTCGCCAAGAGCGGTGGAACCGGTCACGTCGCAGAAGAGGACCGTGACCGTCTTGCGTCGCTCAGGTGCGGCTTCCGCAAGGGGGCTCCCACACCGGCCGCAGAAGAGAAAGCCCGTCGGGTTCTCGGTGCCGCAGCTCGGACACGTCCGCATGAGGCGACTCTAGGACAGGTCGCTGAAAAAAACCTTCCGTGGCGCGAGTTCCAAGAAGCACAGCAGAGCGCTCCGATGGCCTCGGAGCGCGATCACTTTCATTTAGGTACAGCGTCGGCAGGACCGGGATGGGAGGGCATCCAAGCCGGAGGTCGAAAGAGCGGACGCATGGAGCGAAATCTCGCCAAGGAACTCGCGCTGCTCGCGACGGAAGTCGACTCGCTGGCGAAGGAACTTGCGCTGGCCAGGGCGGAGCGAGCGAGCGAGGCCAAACGACGAGAGCGCGCGGCGACCGAGGCTGCGCACCTTCGCAATCAGTTGCAACATGCTCGCGAGCGCGCCAAAGCGAGTGAACGCGATCTCGGGAGGTTCAGCCGCGAAGCCGAAGCCGACGCACATACTGCTCAGGCGATCGAGCGCGACCTTCGTCTGCAACTCGAAGCCGCGCAGGACCGTAACGCGGTCCTGCAACACGAGGTCGAACGGATCGAGCGTGAACGCCGCGTGCTGGCACGGAACCAGCGGGAGCTGCTCGGGAACCTCCGTCATGCCGCGCAAGAGGCGTCGGCCCCGGAGAGCTCGTCAGTTGCCACCGACGAGACAACCCTGGTTCCGGCACGCCCAACGGACGCCGGCTGGTAGTGGCTTACCAGGGGACACGTTGTTGTGCGCCGGCGATGCTGAGAGAATTCAGGGTCGATGACAATCGTCCATGAATGCGGCACTCCCGGTTGTGAGACGCTGACCATCGGGGCGTATTGCCTTCAGCACGAGGCGCTGGCGGCTCGGCGACTGCGATCACGGGGCACATGGCTCCTCAGACAGGCCCAAAGGCCCGCGATCACGACAGTGGCGGTCGTCGTTGCCGCCGCCCTCGCCGGCCGGCTATCGGGACGACTCGGCTAAAAAAGCTCGGGTCTCGGCGCTGTGGCTCAGGCGACCGAGTCGTGGTAGCACGGTGGACCGCATCAGGGCGCAACATGCAGCTCGATAAACGCCCTGCAGAGCTCAGACTGACTGCGTGCGAGTTGGAGGCGATTCTCCTCAAGGAACGTTCGGCTCGCGCCGAATCGTCGCAGCTGCTGCCGGCGGTCGACGAGTGCGGCAATCCGCTCCTGTAGCTGCTCGACTCCGATCCCCTGCTCCAAGCATGTGGCGCCGTCGGTTTCGACCAGACTCATCGTTACAGCGTCGCTCCGAATGCCTGTCGATCGCATGTGGAAAGCGCGACGAATCCTCCGGAAAGTGCGCTCGAACTATGCACTCGCCTGCTGTGGAAATGATCAGCCTGTGGAAAAGAGACCGGACACTAGACCGGCGGCCGCGACAGGCGTAGGCTCGCACCGTCTTCGAGTTGGAGGTGGAGAGATGCATGCACGAGTCGCCGCGTTCGAGAACCTCGATACGTCGGTGGTCGACGACCTGCTCGGCCGCGTTCGCCAGAACATCGACGCCAACCGGATACCGGACGCGCAGGGCGGGCTGATGCTGCTTGACCGAGTCGAGAGAAAGAGCCTCGGGATCACGTTCTTTGAGAGCGAGCAGAAAATCCGCGCCGCCGAGCCGCAGTTCGAGCGCATGGGAGACGAGATCCCGGAGGTGCAGCGGGGGCGGCGGACGTCGGTCCAGGTCTACGAGGTTGCGTTCGCCACGGGCGGCGAAGGAGCTCGGGCAGCGCGCGTGAGCGTCCTCGAAGGCTCGCCGAAGAGTCTCGACGAGGGGACGCGCCTCGCGCAGGACCAGATCCTTCCGCAGGTCAGGCAGCTCAGCGGCTTCAAGGGCGTCGTCTCGCTCGTCGACCGCGAGCGCGGCCGCACCAAGCTGATCACCCTCTGGGAGAGCGACGAGGCGCTGCACGCGAGCGAGGAGCAGGCGAACCAGCTCCGCCAGCGAGCGGCCGAGGGTGCGGCAAGCCGAATCGTCGGCGTCGAGCGCTACGAGGTGGCGCTGGCCGAGCTCGGTCAGCTCGCAATCAGGTAAACCGAAAAAAAACCGAGTGAGCGTGCGTGTAGGAGGCGCACGCACGTTCCGTAACTGCGGGCGCCTTGCTCACGAATGAGCCCTGGTTCCTCGGGCGCTCCAAGCGCGCCGCGCGGGAGCGCGGGAGGCGGCTTAGACGAGTAGACTCGTTGGACTGGCCCTGTGGCCAGAGCCCCGGCCGAAAGCCCGAAGGCCGCCAACGTGTTTCTACGCACGAGGCAATGAGCCCAGGCGAACAGAGTTCGAGCTGCAGGGCCAGCACCTGCAGGCACGGCGTGAGGGTCGACGTGCGAGGTGCTCGTCCTGGCGGGCGACCTCGTCCCTCAGACGCTCGAGCGACTCTTCCACGATCGCGAACTTCTTACGTGGGTCGCGATCACGCTCACTCCGTGGCCTGCGAGCTCTCTTCGTCAGTTTCCAGAAGCTCGAGGTGGCGAGCGGCGAACTCGCGCTGTTCCTTCAGGCGCTCGGCCACGCCGGGCTCAACAAGCGCGCCGGACGCGATCCTCTCGAGCACATCGTCGTACCATTCGACCAGCTTCCGCAGTTGCGGCCGAATGTCGGGCTTCGGGAGCTCTGGCGCCACCCCGTTGGAGTGTACGACCAGGCGCGCCGGCGCACACAGGCCACCAAGCGCGACAGCTTGCTCCTTACGTGGAACTCTCCAGAGAGGAGAGAAAAAGAGAAGAAAGAGAGAGAGCGGATGATGGGATTCGAACCCACGACCTTCTGCATGGCAAGCAGACGCTCTAGCCAACTGAGCTACATCCGCGTAGCGCGGCCAGTATAGCCGCGCCTACGCGGCGTCCAAGGCGTCGTTGACGAGCTTGTCGGCGAGGTCGTTGTGCTCCCGGCGCACGGCTGTGTAGCGCACCTTCCGCAGCCGGTCGGCCAGCGCGGTGGCTTCGGCGACCAGCCCGCGCAGGGTGTCGTTCTTGACCTTGTAGTCGCCGCGCATCTGGTTGACGAGCAGCTCCGAGTCGGAGACGACCTCGAGCTCGTCGATGCCGACCTCAACGGCCTTCTCGAGGCCCGCGATCAGGCCGCGGTACTCGGCGACGTTGTTGGTCGCGACCCCGATCGTCTCGCCGCGCGCGTCGAGCACGTGCCCGTCCTCGCTCTCGAGGACGTAACCGTACGCCGCCGGGCCCGGGTTGCCGCGGGAGCCGCCGTCGGTCGAGAGCCGCCCTTTCACAGAAGCGGATAGACGTCGAAGGCCGGCTCCTCGTACGGGTGCGCGCGCCGCAGCGCTTCGACCACCTCGGCCTGCCGCTCCTCGGGGAAGACGGTCTCGAGGCGCAACTCGGCAACGCGCTGCTCGCGGCCGGCCTGGCCGACGTCCGGGTCGGTGCCCTCGCCTCCGAAGAACGTTCCCGTGCCCTCCGTGTAGAAGGAGCAGCGCTCGTAGTTCCCGATCCGCCCGGCGCCTGCTTCGAACAACGCCTCGCGCACGGTGTCGAGGGCCTCGCGCGGAACGAAGACGACGAGCTTCCGGTTCACCCGCGTGACGCTACTCGGCCGTGTCGATCTGTGCCTTCTGGAGCTTCCCCGAGTAGTCGACGTAGATCGACTTCCACTCGGTGAAGACGTCCAGCGCGGCCTGGCCGGCCTCGCGGTGGCCGTTGCCGGTGCCCTTGACGCCGCCGAAGGGCAGGTGCACCTCCGCACCGATCGTGCCGGCGTTGATGTAGGTGATCCCCGCCTCGAGGTCGCGCATCGCGCGGAAGGCGACATTCACGTCGCGCGTGAAAATCGAAGACGAGAGCCCGAACTCGATCCCGTTCGAGACCCGGATCGCCTCGTCCACGTCGGCGACCGGGATCAGCGCGGTCGTCGGGCCGAAGATCTCCTCCTGGGCCACGCGCATCTGCGGGTCGACATCGCCGAAGATCGTCGGGCGATAGAAGAAACCGTCGCCGAGACCGTTGCCGCCGGCGACCTCGCCGCCGGTCAGGAGCTTTGCGCCCTCGTCCTTCCCGATCTGCGTGTACGAGTCGATCTTCTCGAGCGCTCCCTGGTTGATCACCGGGCCGACGTCGACGCCCTCCTCCCAGCCTGGGCCGAGGCGCAGCTTCTCGGCCGCGCCGACCAGCCGCGACTGCAGCTCGTCGTAGACGCCTTTCTGGACGATCACGCGCGAGGCGGCGGTGCAGCGCTGGCCCGAGGTGCCGAAGGCCGACCAGACGATCCCATCGACGGCCAGGTCGAGGTCGGCATCGTCGAGGACGATGATCGCGTTCTTGCCGCCGAGCTCGAGGTGGACGTGCTTGAGGTTGTCGGCGGCGCTCTTGAGGACGGCGACGCCCGTGTCGCGCGAGCCGGTCAACGTGATCACCGGGACGTCGGGGTGGCGCACGAGCCGGTCGCCGACCTCTCCCCCGCCCCCGTGCACGACGTTGACGACGCCGGCCGGGACGCCCGCCTCGGCGAGCAGCTCGACGAAGCGCTCGCCCAGCAGCGGCGTGTCGGTCGCCGGCTTGAAGACGACCGTGTTCCCGCAGACGAGCGCGGGCGCGATCTTCCAGGACGGGATCGCGATCGGGAAGTTCCAGGGCGTGATCACGCCGACGACTCCGATCGGCTGGCGAACGCTCATGTTGAACTTGTCGCGCAGCTCGCTCGGCGTCGTCTGGCCGAACAGCCGCCGGCCCTCGCCCCCCATGTAGAAGCTCATGTCGATCGCTTCCTGGACGTCGCCCGCGGCCTCGGGAAGCACCTTGCCCATCTCGTGCGCCATCAGGTCGGCCACTTCGTCCTTGCGGTCGGCGAGGAGCTGGCCGAAGCGGAAGAGAATCTCGCCGCGCTTCGGCGCCGGTGTCAGGCGCCAGTCCTCATACGCGGCCTTCGCGGCCTCGACCGCGCGGTCGACGTCCTCGACGCTCGAGCGCGGGAAGACGCCGAGCGTCTCGCCGGTCGCCGGGCTTTTCGTCTCGAAGGTCTCGCCGGAGCCGGCGTCCACCCATTCGCCGCCGATGAAGTTCTTGAAGGTCTTCGCCGCAGTCGTCGCCACGGCGCGGATGCTACCTATGCGTTCTCGGGCGGATCGGTGTCCGGGAAGGTGCCCGGAGCGCGGGCGCGGCGGCGGTCGCGGATCAGGCGCTTGCCGCCGTACTCGCGGCCCTTGCGGCGGTCGTCGCCCTCGCGGCGGTCGACGATGACGGTCACGTGCGGGTTGTCCTTGTAGTACTCGACCATCTTGTCGTAGAGCTCGTCCTCGAGCTCCCGCGGGATTACGCAGTAGATCATCCTGTATCGGATTGTAGGGAGGCACCAGGCGAGCGCCACCTCTGCGAGAGTCCCGCCGTGCCCGAGGATTGGTTCGGCGAGGACGTAGCGGCCCGGTACGACGACTCCGGCGGCGAGCACTTCGAGCCGGCCGTGATCGAGGCGACCGTCGATTTCCTGGCGAAGCTCGCCGGCGACGGACCGGCGCTCGAGCTCGGGATCGGCACCGGCCGGATCGCGCTGCCGCTCTCGCAGCGCGGCGTCCGCGTGAGCGGGATCGACCTCTCGGAGGCGATGGTCGCCAGGCTCGGCGCGAAGCCGGGCGGCGACCAGCTCGAGGTGACGATCGGCGACTTCGCGACCACTCGCGTTGAGGGGGCGTTCATGCTCGCCTACCTCGTCTTCAACACGATCAACAACCTGACCACCCAGGGCGAGCAGGTCGCCTGCTTCGAGAACGCGGCGGCACACCTCGAGCCCGGCGGCTGCTTCGTGATCGAGGTCGGGGTGCCGAAGCTGCAGCGCCTCCCGCCCGGGCAGAACTTCGTGCCCTTCGACGTGCGCGATGACTACGTCGGAATCGACGAGTACGACGTGCTCAACCAAGGGCTAATCTCGCATCACCTCTGGCCGGCGGACGGCGGTTGGCAGCGCCGCTCGATCCCGTTCCGCTACGTCTGGCCGGCCGAGCTCGACCTGATGGCGCGGATCGCCGGGATGCGGCTCCGTGAGCGCTGGGCGGGCTGGGAGCGCGAGCCGTTCACGGCGGAGAGCCGCAGGCACGTCTCCGTCTGGGAAAAGGCCTAGACCGGCGAGATCTCGGGGACGATCCGGCCGTCCGGCGTGAGGCGTGCGTTCCAGCCGGTGAACATCCCCTCGAGCTCCCGCGGGTCGTGGCCGCGCTCGGCCAGGCGCACCGGCTGGCCCGACTCGGCCGCGACCCGGTACTGGTACCAGGAGATGTCCCAGGCGACGGTGACAACGACCTCGGTGTTTGTCCCGGAGAGAGGCACGATCGACGCCTGAGGCTCGCCGAGGCTCTTGGCGATCCCCGCGACCGTGCGCCGGAACGCGCTGCCGTTGAACAGCTCCGCCGCCTCGACCATCGCCAGCTCCGGCTCCGAGAGCCGGCGCAGGATCGGCTCGTCCACCACCGGCTGGGCCACGGGCTTCTTCGGTTGCAACAGCGAGGCGAGCGGCCCGCGCCGCCGGCGACGCGAATCGGGCACCACCGGCGTGGTGGGGCTGCCCTCCTTCAGCCAGCCGTAGTCGAGCGCGACGTCCTGGCAGAGCGGGCAGACGTCGAGAAAGCTCTCGCCGTCGGGCGAGTAGCGCACCGAGCGCTCCCCGACCAGCAAGGTTCGCTCGCAGATGGCGCAGGTGCGCGAGGCAAGGACGGCCTGACGCGTGATCCGCATGACCCGGGACCTTAGCCCAGAAGGGCTAGACGTTGGCTTCCTCAGGCTCCTTCTTGGACTCGGCGATCAGCTTCTGGGCGATGTGCGACGGCACTTCCTCGTAGCGGAGAAAGTGCATGTGGTAATCGCCGCGACCGCCTGTCAGCGAGGTCAGAGCCTGCGAATACGTGAGGATCTCCGCCATCGGCACCTCGGCCTTGATCGAGGTCATGCCGCCGCGCGGCTCCATGCCCTGCAGCCGGCCGCGCCGCGAGTTGAGGTCGCCGTTGACGGCGCCCACCGCGTCGTCGGGGACGCTGACGTCAACCTCCATGATCGGTTCGAGGAGCACCGGGTCTGCCTTCGCATACGCGTCCTTGAAGGCCATCGAGCCGGCGATCTTGAACGCCATCTCCGAGGAGTCGACCTGGTGCTGCTGGCCGTCGACCAGCCGCACGCGCACCCCTTGAACGGGCGCGCCGGCGAGCTCGCCGTGCTGCATCGCCTCCTGGACGCCCTTGTCGACCGCCGGCCGGAACCCCTGCTGGATGACGCCGCCGACGATCTCGTCGACGAACTCGTAGCCCTCGCGCTCCGGCAGCGGCTCGAGCACGATCTCGCAGTCGCCGAACTGGCCTCGGCCGCCGGTCTGCTTCTTGTAGCGGTGCCGCGCCCGAGACTCCTTGCGGATCGTCTCCAGGTACGGGACCTGCGGCTGGTGCAGCTCCACGTCGACGCCGAAGCGGCTGTGGAGCCGGTCGACGGCAACCTCGACGTGCATCTGGCTCATCCCTGAGAGGAGCTGCTCACCAGTCTGCGGGTCGCGTCTCAGAACGAGCGTTGGGTCCTCCTCGGCGAGCCGGCGCAGCGAGGTACCCACCTTCTCCTCGTCGCCCTTGGCCTTCGGCGTGATCGCGAAGCTCATTACCGGCTCGGGGAAGTCGAGCTCCGGCACCTCGATGTCGCGCTCGTGATCGAGCAGGAGGTCGCCGGTGGTCGTGTCCTTCAGCTTGGCCACCGCGCCGATGTCGCCGGTGCCGAACTCCTTCGCCTGCTCGTGCTCCTTGCCCTGGAGCGCCAGCAGCTGGCCGACGCGCTCCTTGCCGCGTGAGCGGGCGTTGACGAGCGTCGAGTCGGAGGCGAGCGTGCCGGAGAGGACGCGGAGGAGGTTGATCCGGCCCGCGAAGGGGTCGGCGACGGTCTTGAAGACGAAGGCGGCGATGCCGGCCCCGTCGGCGGCGACCGCGGGCGGGCGCTTGGCGGGCGAAGGGACGCCCTCGACCAGCAGGTCGAGCAGCGCGGTCGTGCCGAGGTTCTTGGTGGCAACGCCGCAGGCGACCGGGAAGAGCTCGCCTCGCGTGACCGCGTCCTTGAGCGCGTGCGCGACCTCCTCGGCGCCGAGCTCCTCGCCGTCGAGGTAGCGCTCCATCAGGCTCTCATCTGTCTCGACCACGGTGTCGAGCAGCTTCTCGCGGTACTCGGCGACGGTGTCGGCGAGCTCGGCCGGGATTTCGGTCGGACTGCCCTCCCGCTCGCCCTCGGGGCTCGTATAGGCCTTCATGTGGAGGACGTCGACGATGCCCGTCAGCTCGTGCTCGCTGCCGATCGGGATGTGGACGGCGACGCAACGGTCGGAGAGCAGCGAGCGGAACTGCTCGAGCGCGCGGAAGAAGTCGGCCCGCTCGCGGTCGAGCATGTTCACGAACACGACCCGCGGCAGGTCGAGCCCGTCGGCGCGCTCCCAGACGCGGTTCGTCTGCACCTCGACGCCCATCACGGCGCTCGCCACGACCAGTGCGCCCTCGACCACCCGGAGCGCCGCGACGGTGTCGCCCCCGAAGCCCGGGTCGCCCGGCGTGTCGATCAGGTTGATCTTGCGGCCCTGCCACTCGAGGTGGCAGAGCGAGGAGGCAAGCGACATCTGCCGGCGCTGCTCGTCTTCGTCCCAGTCGGAGGTGGTCGTGCCGCCTTCAACGGTGCCGAGCCGGTTGATCGCGCCGGCCTGGAAGAGCATCGACTCGACCAGCGAGGTCTTGCCGGTGCCGCGGTGCCCGGTGACGGCGACGTTGCGGATCTTCCCCGGTTCCATCCGGGGTGATCTTAGCCGCCTCTATCCTCCGCTCGCGTGTGGTGGCAGGACGCCGTCGTCTACCAGATCTACCCGCGCTCCTTCCAGGATTCGGATGGAGACGGGGTCGGCGACCTGCGCGGGATCGGCCGACGGCTCGACCATCTGACCTACCTCGGCGTCGACGCGTTCTGGCTCTCGCCGATCTACCCCTCGCCGCTGGCCGACTTCGGCTACGACATCTCGAACTACACGGCGGTCGACCCGGCCTTCGGGACCCTCGGAGACCTCGACGAGGTCGTGGCCCACACGCACGAACGTGGTCTCCGCGTGTTGCTCGACCTCGTCCCCTCTCACACGTCGATCGAGCACCCTTGGTTCCGCGATCACCCGGACTGGTACATCTGGTCGCCGGTAGACGGCCCGCCGAACAACTGGAAGGCGGCGTTCGGCGGCGGCGCGTGGAGCCGCGACGAGCAGACCGGCCGCTGGTACCTGCACACGTTCTACCCGGAGCAGCCGGATCTCGACTGGCGCAACCCGGAGGTCGTGGCGGCAATGCAGGAGGTCGTACGCTTCTGGCTTCGCCGCGGTGTGGACGGCTTCCGCGTCGACGCCGTCAACGTGCTGGTCAAGGACGCGGAGCTCCGTGACGACCCGCCCGCGACCGAAACGTTCCCGCTTCCGCTCGT
>Ga0209474_10003208_pt1 | contig 14498 bp, 11 predicted proteins | sample GraSoiAngelo_145_FD_185902 | JGI IMG/M metagenome (GOLD analysis project Ga0209474, IMG submission 185902) | Grasslands soil microbial communities from the Angelo Coastal Reserve, California, USA - 14_1009_05_20cm (SPAdes) (version 2) | ecosystem: Environmental > Terrestrial > Soil > Grasslands...
TCGAAGTTGCTGGTCCACCACTTTTCTTCGGACTTGCGCGTCGCCTCTTGCTCGTAGATGTAAGGCAGATTCTGTTGGCGGAAGGCGCCGTTGTGGAACCAGTCGTCGCCCATCCAGCCGTCCACCATAGGATTCATGGGCACGGCCACCTTTAGCGCCGGGTGCGGATTGACGAGGGCCATCAAAGGCAAGAAACCGTCGTACGAAATGCCGAGAATCCCGACCTTGCCATTACTCTCCGGAGTGTTTGTCACCAGCCAATCGATGGTGTCATAAGTATCGGTGGAATGGTCCACCCGGGTTGGGTTCAGGGGGCCGTGCAAGGGGCGAGTCATCACATAGTCGCCCTCGGAGCGGTGTTTGCCGCGTACGTCCTGGACCGCCCGAATGTATCCTCCTTCGACGATGACTTCAGTGGCGTTGTCATAGCCATTCAAGATTGGGCCGAGGTGGCTGCTGTGAGCGTGACTCGTCAGCTCCTGGGCATCGTAGGGCGTGCGCGTGAGCAGAATCGGCGCATCCTTCGCGCCTTTTGGGACAAGAATGACCGTGTATAGCTTCACCCCATCACGCATAGGAATCATCACTTCGCGCCTGATGTAATCGAAGCTATCGCCCGCTACGTGAAACTGTGCCGGAGTTTCGCTCTGAAAATCCGGATATGAAGCTTGCGGCGGCGTGGCCTGCGCCGAGCCAGGTACAACCGGAAGCAGAAACGTCGCGGCACATACGACTCCTACAACTCGATTGCGAATCGTCACGGGAGCAGCTCCTTTTGGAAGAAACTGGAAAGCTTACACTACTGGACCCGATTGGTGTGGACTTTGCCGCATTGCTGAGTTCAGGACCGAGGCGTCAGTTTTCGCTAGAGGATTGCAATTGGGCAGCGCGGTCTGCGGAGAGCGCTTTTACTGGTCGTATAGGCAGGTTGGACTGCTGCTGTTCTGCAGAAAATTCGATTCCGTACAAGTAGATCGCGCGGTTGCGTACGACTCCGCTGCGCGAAAGCGGCTCATCGGATTCGGAAGCGGGGTATTCAATTCTGATCTCTTCTCCAGGCGCCAGATTTGCGAGCGCGAACAAGTAAATGCCACCTTCGCTCAAGCGGATGCTCCGGCCATCGATGACCGTCGAATCGGTGAATAGACGGATGGGGGCATTCAACCAATGACGTTTCCAGCGCCGCCGTTCTGGTCTTTGCCTGATCAGTTGCATCCCAAAGGCCCACCATCTTGAAGGGTCCAGTGGTGGCCCAGCTCTCGGCTTAACTTATGACATGTGCTCAGGCTGGAGCACGTTACGGGAGTACACGGGGGTACCTTGGACGCGAGGGAATCGCGCACTCTTGATCAACTAGAGCAGAAAACCATACAGGCGGTCGTGCTACGAAAATCGTCTCGAAAAGTATTAGGAGTGTTGAAATCTCCCTCGCAGCAAGTCTTCGATGTCTCCGATCTTCTCACCCAACAGATTCAACTTGCGCGAAAGACCCTGAATGTCGGATGCAGCGCGGCGGTTGACATCAAAATCGAGTTCGCTACGCAGGCGGTCTTTGGTATCTTGCCGGTTCTGGCTCATCATGATGACCGGCGCCTGAATGGCTGCCAGCATGGAGAGGAATAGGTTCAGGAGAATAAAAGGATAAGGATCCCAAGAAGATTTTCCCAACACATGGTTCGTGGTGACGTAAGCGACGATCGCAACAGCGAAGAAGATGATAAAAGTCCACGAGCCACCGAAACGAGCTACGGAATCAGCGACACGCTCACCGAACTTTGTTTCCTCTTCGATAATTTCGTTGGGATGGCGATTGGCGCGGACGCGCACTAGTTGTTGCGAGGCGTGGAACTGGCGGCCGAGCACGGTGAGCATGTCCATGCCGGCGTGCGGCTTGCGTTGCAAAAGGACAGTGATGTCCTGGCGGTCCACTTCGAGGCAAACAGTTTCTTCCAGCGAGATGGCTTCGGTTTGATGCGGCGTCTGCTCGAGCATGGAGGCGAAGCCAAAGAATTCGCCAAACGTAGGCTCGTCCACGACAACTTCCTGATTATCTTCGTCAATGGTGGCAACCCGCACACGTCCGGATACCATGACATAAGCCCGGCCACCGGGGTCGCCGATTTTGTAAATGCGCTGGCGCGGAGCAAACGTTTTAAGCTCGACCTGCCCAGCCAATACGGCGGTCTCTTCGTCATCAAGGAGCCCAAACAGGGGAACGCGTCTCAGTATTTCGGGGCTGCACGCCATCGGTCACCTCTGGCAAATAGGTTGATCGTCGAGTCAGGATTGCATAAATCCAGTTTGTGCAACAGCCCGGGTATCTTATGGTGAAATCCGTCTACTCAGCCGGGAGGATCTATTCACGCTCTGTCATCGGCTATACACAACATCAGAGCAGCGTCTGGAGCGCAAAAGTTTGCCCAGTCAACGATAGGTCGCGATGCCGAGTTGATTTTCTCCTCCGGGCGTGTGCAGGGCGTCATTTCTCGGCCAAGACGCAGCGGAAATAGAGTAACCTTTTAGCGCCTCTCTCATCTCATAAGCTGGGAGAAGCTTGCCCGGGGAGCCGCACCATGCTTGCCACCGAGAGCAATGTCGAAGTTCGCCACGAATTTTTGCAGCGCATGACGCAAGCGCGCTCAGAGACCGACAAACTCTTCGAGCTTGTAAAGTCTAATTCTCTGTATGCGCGTCCAATTCCTGAGCGACACCGGATCGTCTTCTATATTGGCCATCTGGAAGCGTTCGACTGGAATTTGCTGCGTGAGCGCGTGGTTGATGCAAGAGTATTCCATCCCGACTTTGACCGCTTATTCGCATTCGGCATCGATCCCGTTGGCGGCGGTTTGCCCTCGGATCAGCCCGGCGATTGGCCAACTATTCCTGAAGTGCAGAAATACGTGAGCCGGGTGCGCCAGACGCTCGACGACCGGCTCGCGACCGTGTCGCCGTCCGATCACGCGGGCGACGGGTTCTCTGCATCGACACTACTCAATGTGGCTATCGAACACCGCCTCATGCATGCGGAGACGCTGGCCTACATGCTGCATCAGTTGCCACTCGACGCGAAGATTCGCCAGGGGCGTAAACCTGAGCTGGTTGCAGCTTCCATAACCCCACGCATGGTTGAGATCCCCGCCGGACGGGCGACCATGGGGCTTCTCCGAGCGTCCGGAAATTTCGGTTGGGACAATGAATTCGATGAGCATTCACTGGAAGTGCCTGCGTTCGCGATCGACAAGTACAAAATTACGAACGGTCAATTTCTGGAGTTCATGGCAGGGGGCGGCTACGATCATCGAGACCACTGGACGGATGCCGACTGGAATTGGAAGATGAAACAGAACATCACACATCCCGCCTTCTGGCGTCGCGAAAATGGTCAGTGGTTCTTGCGCACGATGTTCGATGAACTTCCGCTGCCGCCGGATTGGCCCGTATACGTGAGCCACGCTGAGGCGAGCGCCTATTCACGTTGGGCCGATAAGCAGTTGCCAACGGAAGCGCAATGGCATCGCGCCGCTTATGGTACGCAGGACGAGAGAGAAAATCCGTACCCGTGGGGTAGCGCAGCGCCAGGCGACAAGCTGGGGAATTTTAATTTCGAGAGATGGGATCCAACTCCGGTTGGCACTTTTCCGCAGGCGCAGAGCGCCTTTGGTGTGGCTGACCTGCTCGGCAATGGTTGGGAATGGACTTCGACTCTGTTCGCGCCCTTCCAAGGTTTCGAGCCATTCCCCTTCTATCGCGGGTATTCGGCGGATTTCTTCGATGGCAAGCACTACGTCATGAAAGGCGGTTCGCCGCGCACTGCCGCCTGCATGCTGCGGCGCTCCTTCCGCAATTGGTTTCAGCCACATTATCAATATGCATATTCGGGATTCCGCTGCGTGAGCAATTAGATGAGAAGACAAAATTTCATGCTGACGCACGCGATCACCGCCGATCCGGTCTACGAATTTGCCTCCGAGGTGCGGGCTGGCCTCATGAAGCCCGGGCAAAAGGAGCTTCCTTCGAAGTATTTGTACGATGACGTAGGCTCCGCTCTGTTTGAAGTAATCAGCGTTCTTCCCGAATACGGTTTGACGCGGGCTGATGAAAGACTCCTAGGACGCTACGCCTCTGAAATCGTCGAGCGGCTGCCTTTACCGTTAATGGTGGCGGAACTCGGCAGCGGCAGCGGCAAGAAAACGCGTTGGATTCTGAAGGCATTATGCCGCCGTCAGCACACTTCCTATTTCCCAATCGAGATTTCCCGCACCGCGCTTGCTATGTGTGCACGCGAACTCGGAGACATCGATTCGATGAGCATCGTGGGGTTCGAGCGCGAGTATCTAGACGGTCTACTCGAGGTCGCGGCGCGTCGGCGCAACGGCCAACACCTGCTCGTACTGTTCCTGGGAAGCACAATTGGAAACTTTGACCGGCCCGCTGCCGCAAAATTTCTGCGATCGGTACGAGAGATTTTGAATCCCGGCGACTCTCTGCTGCTCGGAACCGATCTGGAAAAGCCCATTCCACAATTAATCCAAGCCTACAACGACCCACTCGGGGTCACGGCCGCGTTCAATGTAAACCTGCTGGCCAGGATCAATCGTGAACTAGACGGCGATTTCATGCTAGACCAGTGGCGGCATGAGGCCCGCTTTAACCCAGACGCGCGAAGCATTGAAATGCATCTTCGATCGCAGCAGAATCAGACGGTTAACATCTCTCGCGCTGATCTGTCCCTGGAATTCTCACAAGGCCAAACGATCTGGACGGAAAGCAGCCATAAGTACGCTCCTCGTGAGCCACTTCGGATCGCCGGGGATGCTGGATTCCGTTGCGTCGCTCAGTGGGTGGACGACGAATGGCCCTTCGCGGAAAACCTGTTCATTGCCGAGTAGTGTTTTTATCAATAGGCCTCATTCCTGTAACCGTGCTGTAAAAAGATTGTCAACAGTTTGTCGGTGTGGCTGTCCACCCGCCGAGTGGTAGTAAGCTTGTTTGGGATTGTTATCTTCCTGTTTACGGAGTGCCGATGATTAGAGTAGAGACAGCGCGATCAACTCCCCGCCCGCAAGCGATTCCTCGTGCAGATTTTCCGTACCTGGGAGCTCCAATGGAACGAATTCTAGTTGTGGAAGACGATCGCGCCGTGCAGAAAGCGCTGAAGCGTTTGTTCGAGTCGGAGGGATTCGCCGTGGAAATCAGTGCGGACGGAAAATCCGCTCTTGACGCGTTTCGGGCCACGGGGCCTGCCGCCATTGTGCTCGATCTGCGGCTGCCATCGATGTCCGGCCGGGATGTTTGCCGCGAAATCAAGCAGCAGTCGCCTGCCGTTCCGGTCATCGTTCTGAGCGCCGCCAGTGACGTTTCCGACAAGGTGCTTCTCCTGGAACTCGGTGCCGATGATTATGTCACCAAGCCTTTCAGCCCTCGTGAACTGCTCGCACGCGTGCGTGCAGCCTTACGGCGCACCACACGCACGGGCATAGGCGAGGTGTTCGCTTTTGATGGAATTTCCGTTGACTTCACAAAGATGGAAGTCACGCGCGATGGTCAGCCAGTCGGGCTGACCGCGCAGGAATTCAAGACTCTCAAATTCATGGTCCAGAATGCAGACCGCGTAATTTCACGCGATGAGTTGCTGAACGAGGTTTGGGGCTATCAGAATTACCCTTCGACTCGCACCGTGGATAACCACATTTTGAAACTGCGTCAAAAGCTGGAACGGGATCCGGCGAATCCAGTACATTTCCGAACGGTTCACGGGATGGGTTACAAGTTCGTGCGTTGAGAGTTGACCGGGGAGAGCGGGCATGTCGAGACTGAGGTTGCAAACCAAATTCCTGCTCTCAATGCTGCTAATCTCCGCCGGGCTTACCTGCACCAGTCTTCTGCTGGTGCGGCGAAGCGTCCACAAGCAGGTCAAAAAAGAAATTTTCGCCGACCTCCAGAATTCTGTCAGCACCTTCCAGAATTTTCAGCGCGAGCGCGAGCTGAGCCTGAGCCGCTCGGCAGAGCTTCTGGCAGATTTGCCTACTCTGCGCGCGCTCATGACGACTCAGCACGCCGTCACTATCCAGGATGCATCCGCTGAGCAATGGCGGCTGGCAGGGAGCGACATTTTCGTACTGGCCGATAGGGCCGGAAGAGTAGCCGCGCTACATACAACATCGCAGGGGTTTACCCGTGAAATGGCTCAGGCATCTCTCAATACTTCGTTCAGTCAGGCGGCCGCGAGCCACTGGTGGTATGGCGCGCAACATCTTTATGAAGTCTGCTTAAAGCCCATCTATTTCGGACCTGCGACTGAGAATCGCCTCCTCGGATTCCTGGCGATTGGTTACGAGATCGACGACAGAGTGGCTTCGCAGGTCAGTCGCATCGCGGCAAGTCAAGTGGCGTTCTACTACGGTGATGACATCGTGAGAAGTACGCTGGCGCCGGCACAAGAATCTGAACTTGCCCGGCATTCGGCTCTCCGCTCCACTCCCGGTGTTTCAGAACCGCTGGAAATGCAGTTAGGGGACGAAAGTTTTCTCAGCACCTCAGTTGAATTGGCACGCCGGGAAACACCTTCAGTGCGGTTAAGCGTGCTCAAATCATACGACCAGGCTACGGCATTTCTTGATCGCCTGAATCGCTTGCTGCTGGCCCTGGGACTGGCAGCGGTGGTGGGAGGCAGTATTCTGGTTTTCCTGATTTCGCACACATTCACCCGTCCTTTGGGAACACTGGTGAATGGCGTGCGAGCGCTGGAGAAAGGTGATTTCACTTACGTGCTGGATGTGCACGGCGGCGACGAAGTCGCGGAGGTGACCGGCGCATTCAAGCGCATGCGGGACAGTCTTCTGAAAACTCAACAGAAACTCTTGGACGCGGAGCGACTGGCGACTATTGGACGCATGGCCAGCTCCATCTCGCACGATTTGCGGCACTCGCTGGCGGCGATCGTCGCCAATGCTGAGTTTCTTTGCGAAAGCCGCCTATCATCCGACCAGCGGGAAGAGCTCTATGGAGAAGTGCGCATCGCGGTGAATCAGATGACCGATCTCATCGACTCTCTTCTTGAATTTTCGCGTACGCGAGAATCACTGCGGCCGAGCTACGGTAGCGTTCGCGATTCGGTTGAGCATGTGGTGCAGGCTATTCGCTCGCATCCTGAGTTTCATCGCGTGCAAATTGCCATTAGCGAGCAGGGCAATAGCATCGGATGGTTCGATCCCAAGCGGTTGGAGCGGGCCTTGTATAACCTGCTGTTGAATGCCTGTGAAGCCGTGGCTTCAAATGCCGGCAGCATTCTGGTTGAGCTGCGGGAAATTCGCGATGGCGCCGAGATTCGCGTCAGCGATAACGGTCATGGCATCCCAGAGTCGATTCGCGGCAAGCTCTTCGAACCCTTCATTAGCCAGGGGAAGGAAAACGGCACCGGGCTGGGGCTGACAGTGGTGCAGAAGATTGTTCAGGATCACGGAGGTGACGTAACCGTCGAGAAGACCTCCCCCGAGGGCACGGTATTCCGGGTGATGCTCCCATTGGCTTCTGCGTCGGAGGTTTCCCCTGACGACCGGGTGGGCAGGAGACCCGGTCCGCCGCTCTTGGCTCGGACAAAACGCGCTCAATCGGAGTAGGATTTTCAATCAGGGCGGGCGCATCGCTCGCTCACTCCCGCGGGATGCATCGTTGGGAACCCAGAGTCACCTTCCGGAGGCGAATTGTGAAGCAGGGGAATAGTTTGCCCGTCTGGATTTGGAAATCCGCAGGTTTCTTTGCTTTGCTGGTAGGCCTACGTGCCTGGAGCCAAGAGGCGAGCCCGCCGTCAGCACAGCAAACTGAATCCCTCACCACAGCAGTGCATGAGCTTCAAGACCAAGTGCGCGAACTGCGGGCGGCGGTTGTAGAGGTGCGCTCCGAAGCTGCGCAATATCGGGCGGAAACTGCGGAGTTACGCAAAGAACTGCAAGTGACCCGAAGCCAATTGGTTTCTTCGGGGGTGCCTTCGCAACCAAATTCGTACGCCGGACCGTCCTCAGCTCCGGCCAACTCGAGGGCAGGCGAGGAGAGCGCCAAGAGCGTAGGTACGGTGGAGGATCGCGTTGATGCTCTTGAGGAAACGACCCAGCTTCTGAACAGCAAGCTCAATGATCAGTATCAAACGAAAGTTGAGAGCGCGTCGAAGTATCGAGTCAGACTGTCCGGCTTGGTATTGCTGAATATTTTCGATAACCGAGGGAATGTCGATAATCAGGACTTTCCCACCTGGGTGACACCGGGAAGCGGGTTCAGTTCCAGCGGTGCTCTTGGCGCCAGCCTCCGCCAATCGGAGCTAGGACTGGAGGTCTTCGGTCCTCGCCTGGGCGGGGCGCGCACGTCGGGAAATCTGCAAGTGGACTTCTCCGGCGGATTTCCTAACACGTTGAATGGAGTGAACTACGGTTTGCTTCGCTTGCGCATCGCCAGCATGCGCATGGATTGGGCGCGTACGTCAATAATCGCAGGCCAGGATAATGCTTTCATTTCGCCGCTATCGCCCACTTCATTCGCTTCGCTTGCTGTACCCACGTTCGGATATGCGGGAAACCTCTGGGGATGGATTCCACAGGTACGGGTGGAACATCGGTTCGACATTTCCGATGGTCATAACGTTACGGTGCAAGGCGGGATCCTGGACAATTTGGTGGGCGAGCCTCCATACACAAGTTTCAATCGCGACGCGCAAGCGGGAGAGCGAAGCGGGCAGCCCGCCTACGGAACCCGGGTCGCGTGGACCCACAATTTATTTGGCCGCGCGATGACTTTGGGCGCCGCGGGATACTACAGCCGCCAGGATTGGGGCTTTAACCATCACGTGGATGGTTGGGCGGGCATGACCGACTGGGATATCCCTATCGCGCCACGCGTCAACCTTTCTGGCGAATTTTATCGCGGTACTGCTGTGGGTGGTCTTGGAGGAGGTGTCGGTCGCAGCGTTTTGTTCAGTGGAATTCCTGGTCCGGCTACGCAGATTCGCGCTCTGGATTCGATTGGCGGCTGGTCACAGCTTAAGCTCAAAGCTTCGAGCCGGCTGGAGTTTAATGGCGCGTTCGGGTTGGATAATCCTTATGCTGAAGACCTGCGGGCCTTCTCCGCCCCGATAAGCTATTTCGATCCGTTCCTGGCGCAAAATCGGAGCGGGCTGGTCAATTTTATCTACCGTCCGCGTTCGGACTTGCTGTTTTCCGCGGAATACCGGCACTTGAGAACCTTCGATCTCGCAGCTCACAGCCCGACTGCGGAGCAGGTAAATCTAATAATGGGATTTCTTTTTTAACATGCGGCTGACTCGCAATTGCTGGCCACTGCTCCTGCTGGCATGCACTGGGTTGGTTTGCGCCGAGGACGTGACCGTAACGGCGCGCGTCGCTCTTGTGAATGGAGCGGACGGCGGGCGATCGCACGAAGCGGTTAACGTGGTGCTGTGGCTTACGCCGGCGTCAGAGACGCCGGATTCTCCGGCTGCCGAAGCAATGCAGCGGGCGCGGCTGGCTCAGCACAACAAGAGTTTCGAGCCTCATGTAGTGGTTGTGCCCGTCGGCTCCGTGGTTGCGTTTCCTAATCACGATCCTTTTTTCCACAACGTATTTTCGCTATTCGAAGGCAAACGTTTTGACCTCGGTCTTTATGAGGCGGGCACCACGCGTGATGTGCACTTCGATAAGCGGGGAATCTCATACATCTTTTGCAACATTCATCCCGAGATGAGCGCGGTGGTGGTTGCCGTTGACACGCCTTATTACGGCATCTCCGATCAGCGGGGGCAAGTTGTGATTCGGAATGTTCCGCCTGGCCGCTACGTACTTCATCTCTGGTACGAAGCGGCGTTGCCGGAGTCACTGAAGAACTTGGATCGGGACGTTACCATTTCTGAAAATACCTCGACGCTGGGCCTCTTGCGTCTGACCGAGGTGTCCCTGCCTCAGGGCCACAAGAATCTGTACGGCCGCGATTACGATCCACCAGCCCCGGACAACCCTGCTTACGAGCACCCCTGACTTGGCAAATGCTCCTAACCCAACCCGGTTTTTGCTGTTACAAAAAAATGACAATTGTTTGAAAAGGCCGTGACAATTGGGTTTCAGCCGGGCCTTAGTCTCTCCTCAATGTGAACGGGTGGCCGCTGCTGGCCCGTTCTACACGATCGGTCCCGGGACCTAGTTATTCTGACTTGGAACTCCCGTCCTATGCCGAGACGGCATTGCGACGCATGACGTGGTGCATCGCCCTCAATCTCTTTCTCAGGAAGGTAGCCTTATGTCCTCGACTTCTCTTTTGCGCATAAAATTCTTTATGTTCGCGGCCGTTTTGTGCATTTCGAGCGCTGCTTTTGCGCAGCGTTACTCGCAAACCAATCTCGTTTCTGACATTTCTGGTCTCGCGGCTCACACGGATTCCAGACTAGTGAATCCGTGGGGAATCTCCTTCGGTCCGACCAGCCCGTTTTGGATCGCAGACAATGGCACCGGCCTCAGCACGCTGTATGAACCCGATGGATCTGCCGCGCCGTTTCTGCAAAACGGGGTTGTGATTCCGCCTCCCGCAGGTGGGAGCGGATCTGCTCCCACGGGAACGGTTTTCGATAGCACAGGGCAGTTTGTAGTTTCAGCAAACGGGCTGTCCGGCGGTGCCATTTTCTTGTTCGCGACCGAAGACGGCACGATCAGCGGTTGGAGCCCGGCAGTTGACTTGAACAACGCGATCCTCGCTGTGGACAACTCGGCTTCCGGCGCGGTGTACAAAGGATTGGCGTCAGCGCAGATCGGCTCAGCCAATTTTCTTTACGCCACCAATTTCCATAACAACACCGTCGAGATGTACGATGCCAGCTTCAACCTGGTGAACACCTTCAGTGATCCCAACGTGCCGCCGCGCTACGCGCCGTTTGGTATTCGCGTTATCAATGGGAAGCTCTATGTCACTTTTGCAGAGCAGGACAAAGAGAAGCATGACGACAAGGCCGGCCCGAACCACGGCTTCGTCGACGTATTCGAGTTGGACGGCAGCAACCGTCATCGCTTGGTTTCGCGGCACGGTCTGAACTCGCCGTGGGGCTTGGCTCTGGCGCCCGCGAACTTCGGAAAATTCAGCAATGCCCTGCTGGTGGGGAATTTTGGCAACGGCGCTATCAGCTCCTATGATCCGAACAGCGGAGCATTCCTGGGACACTTGCAGGATCAGAATGGGCGAGTATTGTCCATTGACGGACTCTGGATGATTACGTTCGGCAATGGCGTATCCACTGGTCCTACGAACACGCTCTTCTTTACCGCCGGCATCGACGACGAGTCTCACGGGCTCTTCGGCAGACTGGACGCGATTCAGTAACAGTCTCTTCTCTCTCCTAACGCGCTAGCGGGGGCTGGCTTCCGAGGCTGGCCCTTTTTTTATGTGATTTCTTTTGTGCGACGACCAACTTAGCCGAGATCCGTGATCAGCATATGTTTTAATAGGTAGCGTTAAAATCTACCCTCCTTGTGAAGTAGAGGGGACGCCGCTACGGGCACACAATGATCACACAACAATCAGTGCAGGAGATCCTTTCCAGATATAACGACAGTGCGCCGCTTCCCGAAGCCTCGACCATTCCGGCGCCCTGGTATGTCGATGACCGCATTGCGGAACTGGAGGCCAAAACTGTCTTCAGCAAAACCTGGCAGATGGTTGGCCGAGTCGAGCAGGTGGAAAAACCAGGCCAGTTTGTCACCACAAATGTCGCGGGTGAACCCATCGTTGTAGTGCGGGGGAACGATGGCCTGCTGCGCGGATTTTTTAACGTCTGCCGCCATCATGCGGCCGCGGTTGTGACCGAGCCATGCGGCCAAGCGTCAATTCTGCATTGTCCCTATCACGGCTGGAATTACGGGCTTGATGGTTCATTGAAAGGAATGCCCGAATTCGAGGGCGTAAAAAACTTCGAGCGGCAGCAAAATGGCCTTCTGCCGGTCAAGTCGGAAACTTGGGAGAAATTTGTTTTCGTTAATCTTGATCCCAAGGCTGCGCCGCTCAGGAATTTTCTAGGCGGGCTCGTAAGACGGGTTTCGCCGCTCGAAGTTGCCAAGCTGCATTACTTCGAATCACGCATGTACGACATTCATTGCAATTGGAAAGTCTTTGTCGATAACTATCTCGATGGCGGCTACCACGTTCCGCATCTGCATAAGGGATTGAATTCGGTTCTCGATTACAAGGAATACACCATTGAGAACGAGGATCGGTATTGCCTGCAGTCAAGTCCCATGGTTTCTTCCAATGGAGATGCCGCGACCGGCGCGGCCCGCAAGGGCGATCGAGCCTGGTACTTCTGGCAGTATCCAAATCTGATGATCGATTGCTACGAAGGCTACATGGACACGATCCTGGTACTCCCAGTCGACGTCGACCATTGCCATGTGATTTTTGATTTTTTCCTTGCAGATCTGAGTGAAGCTCAGCGCGAGTACAACCAGCAGAGTGTTGCCGTCTGTGATCGCGTCCAGCGTGAGGATCTGGATATTTGCGAGGCGGTGCAGCGCGGGCTAAAATCTCGCGCGTACGGTGCGGGGAGACTCTCCGTGCGCCGTGAGGCAGGAGAGCATTTGTTCCATCGCCTTTTGGCGGCCGATCTGAAAGGTGGCATGGGGCGAGCTTCCGTCGCTGCAGACTAATATTTCTTTCAGTGGAGGACGGGCGTCCTCGCCCGTCAAGCTGGGCCTTAGCGTTTTCGTCATTCCGAAGAATACGAAGAATCTGCTTTGCTTTACTGACGAGGGAACCACTTGAGCCGAACCTTTGCCTGTCTTCTCAGCGTTGCCTTCTGCTCCTCTTTTGCTTTCACCCAACTCACTGCCATCAAAGCTGGACGGCTGATCGATCCGGACACCGGTACCGTGCTCAACGATCAAGTCATTCTCGTCCGCGACAATAGGGTTGCCGCAGTCGGAAAAGGTCTGTCCATTCCTGCTGGAGCGAAGGTTATCGATCTTTCCAAGATGACGGTATTGCCGGGGCTTATAGACTGCCACACGCACTTAGCCGACGGGCACGGCGACGACGGCGATCCGCTCTCGCAATTAAAGAAGACAGCTTCTGCGGTCGTGCTCGAATCTGTTGTAAATGCGAAGACTTTTCTATACGAGGGATTTACCAGCGTCCGCGACGTTGGTGTCTACCGCGCGCTTAATGACATCGCGCTGCGTGATGCGATCGCCAAAGGCTATATCGAAGGCCCACGCATGTATGTTGCTGGCGCTTATGTCACGATCACCGGCGGCGCCGGCGCCATGACGGGCTACGCTCCCGATATTCAGCTTCCCTGGGATTTTCACTACGGCGAAGCAAATAGCCCTTGGGAAGTGCGCCAAGTTGTTCGCAAACTTGCTCATAATGGAGTCGATCACATCAAAGTTCTTTCCAGTGGCGCGGTGCTCACGCACGGCAGCAATCCCAATTCGCAGGAATTTACGCCTGAGGAACTCGCTGCCGCGGTGGATGAGGCGAGCCATTTTGGATTGAGAGTCGAATCGCACGCGCACTCTCCGCAAGGAATCAAGAATGCAATTCGCGCCGGAGTGGCCTCGATTGAGCACGCAACCATGATCGATGATGAGGGCATTGCCCTTGCCAAGCAGCGCGGCACTTATCTGGACATGGATATTTATGACGAAGAGTGCATCCAGGAGGCGGGCAGGAAAGGCAATATCCCGAAAGATTTTCTGGAGCACGACGCGCAACTCGGAGGAATTCAGCGGGAGAACTTTCGGAAAGCGGTCAAAGCGGGGGTGAAAATGTCATTCGGCACCGACGCCGGCGTCTGCCCTTACGACCGAAGCGTCAAACAGTTTGCCTTTATGGTGAAGTATGGAATGACGCCCATGCAGGCGATCCAAGCTGCAACACATAATGCCGCCGATCTTTTGGGTCATTCGGATGTCATTGGATCCATCAAACCCGGCAAATACGCCGACGTAATTGCCGTCTCCGGCGATCCGCTGCAAGACATCAGCGTGCTTGAGCATGTGCAGTTTGTAATGAAAGAAGGGAAGGTCTACAAGCAATAAGTACTTTCACTAGTTGCGCACGCACGAAATGGTGCACAATAGTCGTGGATAATCGTAGTCTTGACCAAATTTCCCCGATGGCAATAGTTTTCACTCGATGGCATTGGGTATGCTTTATTGTCCTTTGGCTCGTCGAGCTAAACGGCTGGTGGGTAATGCTAACCCGTGCACCCGCTGGCGTTGCTGTGCTTCACTTCCTGCGGGGCACCGGCTGGCATGGCTGGTATTTCGGAGGCGTAACCGTGGTAGGCTGCACGGCGGGGCCTGCATTCTTGACAGTCGCGATCTGGAGCAAGCTGCTGGAAGTGTTTTCTCGCCGGAGTTGATTCACTCATCGGCTTTCCGGTTTAATTCCTCGAGTCATGTTCTCTTTGTCAGACCTTACGGTTATCGACACGCGGTCGAATGAATTACAATATGAAAATAACGTATGGCAGA
>Ga0209474_10003209_pt1 | contig 14494 bp, 11 predicted proteins | sample GraSoiAngelo_145_FD_185902 | JGI IMG/M metagenome (GOLD analysis project Ga0209474, IMG submission 185902) | Grasslands soil microbial communities from the Angelo Coastal Reserve, California, USA - 14_1009_05_20cm (SPAdes) (version 2) | ecosystem: Environmental > Terrestrial > Soil > Grasslands...
TGACATCCTCGGCTCGTCGATCAGGGCTGCGCTGTTCGGGTGGGCCGGCGCCGCCGCCGCCGGGGGTTTCGATGCGCATCGACTCGCCGGCCTGGAGCACCAGGCGCGACACCTTCGACGGCAATTCCTGTTCACCAGGGCGGCCGGGGTTGCGCACAAGGCGCCCCGGCTTGCCAGGCATGCCGCCGAACACGCCTTCGGCCTGCGTCAAATGCGAGTCGCTACGGCAGCCGAACACGGTGCCGTCCTCCAATGCGCGGATCTGGCGTGCGATGCCGAGCCCGCCGCGCGATGTGCCGGCGCCGCCCGAACCCGACACGAGCCCATATTCCTCGACGAGCAGCGGGTATTCGTTTTCGAGCGCCTCGACCGGCAGGTTCGAGGTGTTCGTCACATGCACCTGGATGCCGTCCATGCCGTCGCGCCCGAGCCGCGCCCCCGCGCCGCCGCCCAGTGTTTCAAGATACACATAGGTCCGTCCGCTGCGCCGGTGCCGGCCGGAGAACACGATCGCCGGCAATACGTCGTTGCTCGACGCCATGACCTGCTCCGGCGGCAACAGCCCGCGGAACGCGCCGAAGATCGCGCCGGCGATCTTCTGGCAGGTGATGCTGCGCGCCCCGACGGCGGCCGGGAAGCGCGGGTTGACGATCGAGCCCTCGGGCGCACTGATCTTCACCGCCTCAAACAACCCGCTGTTCGGCAACAGCCCCGGATCGAGCAGCGCCTTCACGGCATAGAACACGGTCGCCTTGAGGCCGCTTTCCGGCACGTTCAGCGCGCCCTTCGATTGCGCCGCCGATTCGGTGAAGTCAAAGTGAAGTTGCCCACCCTCGACATGCACCGTCACTGCGATTGGCGCCTTCTCATTGCCGCCGCCATCATCATCGAGATAGGTCGTAAAGCTGTAGGCGCCGGGCTTCAGCTGCGCGATGCGGTTGCGCAAACGCTGCGCGGTGTAGGCGAGGATGTCGTCGATCGCGGCCGTGACTGCCTCGACCCCGGTCTGTGCGACCAGCTCCAGCATGCGCCGGGCGCCGAGATCATTGGCGGCAATCTGCGCCTGCAAGTCGAGTGTCCGCTCCTCCGGCTCGCGGGTGTTCTCGGCGATCAGCCGCAACAGGCCGCGGTCGAGCTCCCCCCGATGTCTGATGCGCGTCGCCGGGATGCGGATGCCCTCCTCGAAGACGCTCAGCGCATCGGCGGCAATCGAGCCCGGCACCCGGCCGCCGACATCGGCGTGGTGACCGATATTGGCGGTGAAGAAGCGCGGCTCGCCGGCGATGAACACCGGCGTCACGACCGAGATGTCCGGCATATGCGTGCCGGCCGCGAGGTAGGGGTCGTTGCACAGAAACGCGTCGCCGTCGCGCATCTCGGCGAGCGGGAAGTCGTGCCGCACCGCCTCGACCGCGCCGAGCAGCGAGCCCAAATGCAGCGGGATATGCGCCGCCTGCGCGATCAGCCGCCCTGCCGCATCGAACAGCCCGACCGAGCAGTCGCGCCGCTCCTTGATGTTGGTCGAGAACGAGGCGCGGATCAGGTTCGATCCCATCTCCTCGGTGATCGATAGGAGGCGGTTCGAAAACACCTCCATCAGGATCGGATCGGCGAGGCGATGAGCGGTCATTTCACAGTGATGTCATTGCGAGCGAAGCGAAGCAATCCCCGTCCAACTATGCGGGTTGATGGGGATTGCTTCGTCGCTGCGCTCCTCGCAATGACAACCGGATCAGGGTTTACGCCGAGGCGGCCGGCACGAATTCCTCGGGCGCAAAATCGTAGCGCGTGTTGCAGAACTCGCAGGTCACCGTGGTGACCTCGTCCTTGCCCATATCCTCGATGTCCTCCGCCGGGAAGGAGCGCAGGATGCGGGCGATGCGCTCGCGCGAGCAGCGGCAGCGCGCTTCGAGCGCATGCGTGCGGAACACCCGCACCTGTTCCTCATGGAACAGCCGGAACAGCAGCCGGCGGGGCGGCAATTCGGGATCGACCAGCTCGGCCGGAGTTGCCGACGACATCAGCACCATCGCGCGCCGCCAGCCATCCTCGACATCGTCCGCGATGACCGGGGTGCCGCCCTCGGGCGGCACCCGCTGCAGCATCAGCCCGCCGGCGCGCCACGCCCCGTCAGGACCCGAGCGCGCCGCCGACAATTTGATGCCGGCCTGGATCTGCTCGGATTGCCGGAAATAATGCTGGGCACATTCGGCGAGGCTGGCGCCAACCAATTCGACGATGCCCTGATAGCGTTCGGTGTCTTCGCCCTGATCGACGGTGAAAGCGATATAGCCGGCGCCGATCAGCTTTGGCACCGAGGGGCTCTGGCCCGCTCGCACGGTGAGGTCGCCGAGCCGCGCGCTATCGTATTGCGCATAGCCGCGCACCGCGCCCTCGGTCGACACATCGGCGACGATCAGGCGCACGGGTCCGTCGCTTTTGGTCTGCAGCGTGAAGATGCCGTCATATTTGAGCGCGCCGGCCAGCACCACGGCCAGCGCGATCGCCTCGCCGAGGATGGCCGCCACCGGCTCCGGATAGTCGTGTTGCGACAGAATGCGGTCGACCGTCGGGCCGAGCCGGACCAGCCGGCCGCGCAACGCGAACGGGTCGATGCGAAAGGGTTGGACGAGATCGTCGGATCTCGTTTCGGTCTCGATAGACAAATCCACAAACTCTCCTCTGGTGAGCCCCTCGCCCGCATTGCGGGAAAGGGAGGGGCCCAGCGCGCAGCGCTGGGAGGGTGAGGGTCGTGCCGCCGATATACCCCTCACCCGCCTTCGGGCTGTGCCCTCAGGCACCCTCTCCCCCGTTTAGCAAAAAGACGGGCGGGAGAGGGAATTAGTCAGCCGATGCACCAGGCGAGGATGCCCTTCTGGACATGCAGCCGGTTTTCCGCCTCGTCCCATACCACCGATTGCGGGCCGTCGATGACCGCGGCGGTCACTTCCTCGCCGCGCTTGGCCGGCAGGCAGTGCATGAATATGGCGTCGGGCTTGGCCTTTGCCATCAGGCGCTCGTCGACCCGGTACGGCGCGAGCAGATTGTGCCGGCTGATATTGGCCTCGACCCCCATCGACACCCAGGTGTCGGTGACGACGCAATCGGCATTGGCGACCGCATCGTCGGGCTCGTGCGTCAGACTGACCCGGCCGCCCTCGCGCCGCGCCCAGTCGAGCACCGTTGGCGGCGGCGGCAACGCTTCCGGGCAGGCGAGGCGCAATTCGAAGCCGAAGCGCACCGCGGCATGCACCCAGCTGACCGCGACATTGTTGCCGTCGCCGCTCCACGCCACGACCGTTTGCGCGACGGGTCCTTTCTTTTCCTGGAGGGTCATGACATCGGCCATGATCTGGCAGGGGTGCGAGGAATCGGTCAGCCCGTTGATCACCGGCACCGTCGCGTGGCGCGCCAGATCGGCGAGCTTCTCGGCGTGATTGGTGCGCATCATGATCGCGTCGACATAGCGCGACAGCACCCGCGCCGTGTCTGCCGTGGTTTCGCCGCGGCCGAGCTGGCTGTCGGCGGTGCCGATCACGATCGTATCGCCGCCGAGCTGGCGCATCGCCACCTCGAACGACACGCGCGTACGGGTCGACGGCTTTTCGAAGATCATCGCCAGCGTCTTGCCTTCGAGCGGCCGGTCGTGCCGGCCGTTCTTGTAGGCGGTGCCGAGATCGATCATGCCGCGCAGATCCCCGACATCGTACTGGTCGATGTCGAGGAAATGGCGTGGCGGGCCGGCTTTCGGCCGGCCGCCGAGCTGGGTGGCGCCCCCGATCGCCGACCTGGGCGCCACTGCCCTTACGATGCGGGCCATTCCTTGGCCACCTTGTGCAGGATCCCGAGCCCTTCCTCGATCTCGCGCTCGCCGGCGACCAAGGGCGGCAGGATGCGCAGCACATTGTCGCCGGCGGTCAGGCAAAGGAGTCCCTCGGCGCGCAATTTGGCGACGAAGTCGCCGGCCGTCACATGGCAGCGGATGCCGAGGAGATGGCCCGAGCCGCGCATTTCGGCGAACAGCTTCGGATAGGCGCCGACCAGTGCTTCCAGCTTGTCCCACAGCAGCCGGGCAGTGCGCTGCGTGCGCTCAAAGAAACCGGGTTCGAGCATCACGTCGAGCACCGCATTGCCGCAGGCCACCGCCATCGGGTTGCCGCCAAAGGTCGAGCCATGCGACCCCGCGACCATGCCGACCGCGGCCTTCTCTGTCGCAAGGCAGGCGCCGATCGGAAAGCCATTGCCCAAGGCCTTGGCGACCGCCATCACATCCGGCGCGACCCCGGCCCATTGATGCGCGAACAATTTGCCGGTCCGGCCCATGCCGCATTGCACCTCGTCATAGACGAGGACCAGCCCGTACTCGTCGCAAATCGCGCGCAGCCCTTTCAGGTAGTCCGGAGACGGAGCGCGCACGCCGCCTTCGCCCTGCACCGGCTCGACCAGGATGGCCGCAGTCTGGTCGGTGACCGCGGCACGCATCTCGTTCAGATTGTTGAACGCGACATGGTCGAACCCGTCCATGACCGGTCCGAACCCCTTCAGATAGCCCTCGGCGCCGGCCGCGGCCAAAGTCGCAAAGCTGCGGCCATGAAACGAGCCATGACAGCCGATGACCCGGTAGCGCTCGGGATGGCCGGTCTCGCTCTGGTATTTACGCGCGATCTTGATCGACAGCTCGACCGCCTCCGCGCCCGAATTGTTGAAGAACACGGTATCGGCAAAGCTGTTGGCGACGAGCCGTTCGGCGAGCTTCTGCTGGCCGGGGATCTGGAACAAATTCGAGCTGTGCCACAGCTTCTGCGCCTGCGCGGTCACCGCCTCGATCAGATGCGGATGGCAGTGGCCAAGCGAGGTGACGGCGATGCCGCTGGTGAAGTCGAGGAATTTGCGGCCGTCGCTAGCATAGAGATAGCAACCCTCGCCCCGTTCGACGGCGACGTCCCACCGGCCATAGGTCGGCATTACAGCTGTAATCACGGCAACTCTCCTGTGCGATGAATGGCGGAAATAGCGAGAAGCGGCGCGAGCCTTATCGTCGTCGCCGTTCCGCCCGCGGCGCGATCGCTCGCACCGCCACCCAAGACCGGCTCACCGTGCCGGGATTGCGCATCATCGCCACTCCTCTTGCCGCGCCGGGCCGGTCACGCCGATCCAAGGGCATCGAGCAGGAAAGCGAGAGACTATGGGGATCCCCCGCCGGGCTGTCAACGAGCGCTAGCCCGTTTTCGCCGCCGCCGGCTCGGGGGCACGGTGGCCGCTGACTTCGGCCCCGTCGTGGGAATTGAGGCGCAGAAAGCCGAAGGCCGAGAACAACGGGATCAGCGCCACCAGCAAAAACACGATCCGGAAATCCTCGGTCGTTACCGGCTCGGAGCCGGCCACCATCGCCAACAAGGCGGCGCCGATCGCGACGCCGAACCCGCGCGCCAATTGCTGCACGACCCCGCCGACGCTGGTGCTGCGGCTCAGCATCGCGCGCGGCACATCGGCATAGCTGATCGTGTTGAGCGCGAGATACTGGATGCTGCGGATGCATCCGGACAGCAGCACCGCGACGACGATGATCCAGGCCGGCGTGCCGGCGTCCAGCAGCGCGTAACTGGCGGTGACCGCGCCGGACAGCAAGGCGCCGCCGACCAGCGTGCGGCGAAATCCCAGATAACGCAGCAGGAGGCGTGAGAAGGTCCGCACGAACATCGCGCCCAAGGTCGAGGAAAAGCTCAGCAGCCCGGCCTGCACCGGGCTCAGCCCGAACCCGACCTGAAACAGCAAGGGCAGCAGAAACGGCGTCGCGTCGAGCCCCATGCGGCAAATGCCGCCGGTCACCGTGCCGATGTTGAACGTCTTGATCTTCAAGAGATTGAGGTCGAGCACCGGCGACGGGCTCAGCCGCGCATGCCTCGCATAGGCGATCAATAACGCGAGTGCCAGCGGGAAGAAGGCGATCCCGGCAGCCGGCGCGATGATCGGCCGGCCGAGGTTTTCGATCGCGAATTCCAAAAGGAACAGGCCGAGCCCGGCGACCGCGAAGCCGGTCAGGTCGAAGCGCGCCGGCGCCGGGGCGCGGAAGTTCTCGAACAGCCACGATGCCAACACGCCGCCGAGCAGCCCGATCGGGATATTGAGAAAGAAAATCCAGCGCCACGAGGCATAACTGGTCAGCGCGCCGCCGACGATCGGCCCCACCATCGGCCCGATCATCGCCGGGATCGTCATCCAGTTCATCGCCGAGACGAGGCCGGCGCGCGGAAAGCTGCGCAGCAGAATAAGCCTGCCGACCGGCGTCATCATTGCGCCGCCAAAGCCTTGCACGATGCGCATCGCGATCAGCATCGGCAAATTCGTCGCGAGTCCGCACAATGCCGAGCCGCCGGCGAAGATCAGCACCGCCGCACAGAAAACGCGGCGTGCCCCGAGCCGGTCGGCGATCCAGCCGCTGACCGGGATGAACACCGCGAGGCTCAACAGATAGCTGGTGATCACTAGGTTGAGCCGCAGCGGGCTCTCGCCGAGGCTGTCGGCCATCGCCGGGATCGACACCGCGATCATCGTCGAATCGAGTCCCTCCATAAAAAAGGCGCAGCCGACGATCAGCGGAATGATGATCCGCAGCCGCGGCTCGCTGATCGGGTGAGGGGCAGGGACAGCGTCGCTCAACGGAAAGGTCCGGATAGAATTCTCACTATTTTGGCGCGTCAGAATACAACGTGACGACGATGCAGAGTTTTCTTCATCGTTCGTGCCCGGGCTTGGCCCGGGCATCCACGAGCCAGCGGCAAATTGGTTCCGGATCCTCGTGGATGGCCGGACAAGTCCGGCCATGAACGGCTAGAGTGATGCGAAGATGAAGCCTTCAAGGCGTAACACGAATGAGGCGGTGGCGAGGGAGCCGGCAGAGATCGGGCCTGCGCTGCTGGACAAATGGGCGCTCGGCTATCTCGAACGCTTTGCCAGCTCGGCCGAGAATCTGCGCCGCGTGCTGCGCCGGCGGGTGCGCCGCCGCACCAGCGACAACGAAACCGTGCAACGCGCCGCCGCTCAGATCGACGAACTCGTCGCGCGTTATCGGGAAAGCGGACTTCTTGACGATGCGGCCTACGCCGCCGCCCGGGCGCGCGGCCGGCTGGCGCGCGGCGAGCCGCTGCGCCGCATCGCCGCCGGGCTGGCCTCCAAGGGAGTCGACGCCGAGGACCGCGCCGCCGCCCTCGACGCTTTGCGCGAGACGGCGCCCGACCCCGATCTCGCCGCCGCCTGCGCGTTCGCGCGACGGCGGCGGCTCGGCCCCTATCGCCGCGGCCCGGCCGATCGCAACCGCGAACTCGGTTCCTTCGCCCGCGCCGGCTTTGGCCGGCGCGAAGCCGAGGCGGTATTGGGCTGCGCCGACCCGGAGGCCGTCGCGGCGCTGCTCGCCGGCGAGCGCTGCTGAATCGGGGCCGGCATTACGATGCCGGCTCGCGCTCCCGCATCAGCTTGGCCACGGCATGCGAGTCCGCGTCAGCGCGCTTTTCCAGCGCGGCGATGATGCGCGGCCGGTCCGCCGCCGGACGGTTCTGGCTCAGCTTGAACTTGCCCTCGAGCCGGCGGACCGCGATCTCGATCCCGGTGATGCCGTTCAGCATCGATTGCACATAAGGCTCGGGCAGCGCCTGTATATCCCACGGCGCCGGCTCGCGCCCCTCGTGCCGCTCCGACAGCCGCCGCACCAGCGCGCGCAACCAGATCGGATCGTCGATGCGCCGGGCCGGTCCATAGGCATGCACGGCGGCGTAATTCCAGGTCGGCACCGCGGGGCCTGCCTCGTACCAGCTCGGCGAGATGTAGGCGTGCGGGCCGGCAAAGATCGCCAGCGCCTCGCCGGCACTGTCGAGATCGGCCACCTGCGGGTTGGCGCGCGCGATATGGGCCTGCAGAAAAAGCTTGCCCTCGCGGCGTTCGGTGAGAAACGGGATCTGGCTGGCGATCAGCCCCGCGTTTCCATGTGTCACGAGCAGCCCGAAATCGTGCCGCTCGATATGCGCGAGCAGGATGTCCTCGCGGATTTCGGTGAAGGCGGGCGGCAGATAGACCACGATCTTATCCTCGCGTTTCCAGAGCGGCCGCCGCGCTCAGCCGAAATGCTGCAATAGCAGACTGCCGATCAGCGCGACCCCAGACATGACCAATATCCCGCCGGAGCCGCGGTTGATCCAGACCAGATGGTGCCGCTCAAACGACAGCCGCACCGCCCCGGCGCCAAAGCTCAGCGCCGCCCACCAGCACAGCGAACCGAGCCAAACTCCGAGGACCAGAATGGCGGCGCGCCCCAACGTCGCCTCCGCGCCGGTAAAGCCGATCCCGGCGAAAATCGCCAAGAACGCAAGGATCGTGATCGGGTTGGTGATGGTCAGCGCGAAAGTCGAGAGATAATCGGACAGGAGGTCTTCCGGGTCGCGCTGCGACTGGGTGCCGGCCAGCGGATCGGCGATGAAGGCGGTGATGCCGATATACAGCAGAAACGCACCGCCGCCGATCCGCAGCCAATCGCGATAATCGAGCAGCAAATCGGATATGACCGTCAGGCCGAACGCGGCGATGATGCCGAACACCGCATCGGCGGTGGCGGCGCCGAGACCCGACAGGAACCCGGCCATTTGGCCGTGAAAGATCGTGCGGCGGATGCACAGGACGCCGACCGGGCCGGCCGGGACGGCGATGATGACGCCGACCAGCACGCCCTTCAGCAGTAAAGCCACCCACATCCGAGCGCGCACCCGCCGTCAAATCGGCCGGCAGTGTCGGTTACCGATAATTGGGGCGCAACCGAAATGAGCCCAGGCTTCTTCGGGTTTGGCGGTCTAATCGGCTCGCGCGTTCAGCCGTCGTCCCGGCGAAGGCCGGGACCCACTTATCAATTGCTTCATCGTCGGATGAGTGGATCCCGGCTTTCGCCGGGACACGTAGTGAGAGTGCGACGATGTCAGCGCCAAGGCCGTCCGCTATCCGCGTCGGTGCATCCCGCCCGAATCGCGCTATGCTCGGCGCAACACGTGCGGCGAGAGGTCAGCGATGAGCGACAGCGAAACGGGCGACGCGTACCAGTTCGAATTCGTCTCGATCGATGGCGACAAGCTGCCGCTCGCGGAATGGCGCGGCCGCCCGGTGCTGGTCGTCAACACCGCGTCGTTTTGCGGCTACACGCCGCAATACCGCGATCTCGAGGCGTTGTGGCGGCGCTATCAGCCGCGCGGCCTCGTCGTGCTCGGCGTGCCGTCCAACGATTTCGGCGAGCAGGAGCCCGGCACGGCGTCCGAGATCAAGCAATTCTGCGAGACCAACTACCAGGTCGATTTCCCGTTAACCGAGAAATACCGGGTGGTCGGCGGCGCCGCCCATCCGTTCTATCGCTGGGTCGCCGCCCAGCTCGGCGAGGCCGGCGCGCCGCGCTGGAATTTCCACAAATACCTGGTCGGCCCCGATGGCGCGCTGGCCGGCGCCTGGCCGTCGCAGGTCAAGCCGACCGACAGTGCAATCACGGCCGAGATCGAAGGAATGCTGCCGCCGGCGTAACCGCGTTCGCTGCCGCCGGCGGATCATCGCGATCCGCCCCAATTCTGGCGCAATCGGTTGCTTGCTATGATCATTGCCGATCGGTGACTTGCTGCGGCGTGGCATGCTTGAAATTCGTAATCTCGTCAAAAAATTCGGGCCGTTGACCGCCGTCGACGATGTGTCGTTCAGCGTGCCGGAGGGCGAGGTGCTGGGGTTTCTCGGGCCTAACGGCGCCGGCAAATCGACGACGATGAAGATGATCACCGGCTTCCTCGCGCCGACCAGCGGGACCGCGGTGATCTGCGGCCATGACATCGAGGCCGAGCCGCTCGCCGCAAAGCGCCGGATCGGCTATCTGCCCGAGGGCGCGCCGGCCTATCCCGACATGACCGCGGCCGAGTTCCTCGATTTCATCGCCCATATCCGCGGCTTTCATGGCATCGAGGCGCGCCGCCGCATCGCCTATATCGCCGAGCTGATCCATGTCGGCGACGTATTGCACCAGCCGATCGAGACCCTGTCGAAGGGTTATCGCCGCCGCGTCGGCGTGGCGCAGGCGCTGTTGCACGACCCGGCCGTCTTGATCCTCGACGAGCCGACCGACGGGCTCGACCCGAACCAGAAATACGAGATGCGCGGCATCATCCGGGATCTGAGCCCACACAAGGCGATCGTCATTTCGACGCATCTCCTCGAAGAGGTCGAGGCGGTGTGCAGCCGCGCGATCATCATTGCACACGGCCGCGTCCTGGCAGACGGCACCCCGGCGGAGCTGGCCGCCCGCTCGCGCTATCACAATGCGGTGCGCCTCGATCTCGCTTCGGATGAGGCGGCCGGGATCGCTGCCGAATTGCAGAAACTACCAGGGGTCGCTTCGGTCGAAGCAGCGGCCGATAGCGGCCAGGCGACCCTGTGGGTTTTCCCGCAAGGCGGCCAGCCGATCTCGGACGCGATCGTCAGGCTTGCGCGCACGCAGGGCTGGCCGGTTACCGGCCTCTACGTCGAGCGCGGCCATCTTGACGATGTCTTCCGCACGATCACCGCGCCCGACGCAACCGGCAATGCCCTTCGGGACGCCGCCTGAGCATGTTGAACATCAGCTGCAACTGCGTTGTGCGTGCTTCGAGACGCACTCTTTGAGCGCTCCTCAGCATGAGGTCGGATTATTGATGGCTCGGATTATTGATGGCATTGACGAAATTTCCTCATCCTGAGGAGCCGGCAAAGCCGGCGTCTCGGAGGACGCACCACCTTCCTCCAGCTTCATTCCCCGCATATCGCAATCGATGACCCGCACCTCCGCCATCTTCCGCCGCGAGCTGTCGGGCTATTTCACGACGCCGCTCGCCTATGTGTTCATCGTGATCTTTCTCGTGCTGGCCGGCGTGCTGGCGTTTTTCGTCGGCAATTTCTTCGACCGCGGTCAGGCCGATCTGCAATCCTTCTTTGTCTTCCACCCGTGGCTCTATCTCGTGCTGATCCCAGCTCTGTCGATGCGGTTATGGGCCGAGGAGCGCAAGAGCGGCACGATCGAATTGTTCCTGACCCTGCCGATCCGGCTCTCCGAGGCCGTCATCGGCAAGTTCCTCGCCGCCTGGTGCTTTGCCGGGATCGCGCTGCTGCTGACCTTCCCGTTCTGGATTACGGTCAATGTATTGGGCGATCCCGATAACGGCATGATCCTCGCCGGCTATCTCGCGAGCTGGCTGATGGCCGGCGCGGTATTGGCGATCGGCGCGGCGGTCTCAGCGGGCACCAAAAATCAGGTCATCGCCTTTGTCGTCACCGCGGCGCTGATCTTCGTGCTGGCGGTCGCCGGCACGCCGACGGTGCTGGGGCTGTTGCAAGGTTGGGCGCCAAGCAGCGTGATCCGCGCTGTGGCCGGCGCCAGCCTGTTCGGTCATTTCACCGCGATCACCCGCGGTGTCGTCGATCTGCGAGACCTCGTCTATTTTCTCTCGATCATGGTCGCGTTTCTCGCCGCCAACGCCATCATCATCGACCTGAAGAAAGCCGATTGAGATGGCGTTCTCGGGCCTGGCCACGTCACGCAGCTCGCGCGCCTGGATCGCGCTGATCTGCATCGGGTTGATGCTGGTCGCGATCAACATCATCGCCGGCCGCTTGTTCACCGCCCGTCTCGACCTGACCGGCGAGCGCCTCTACACCTTGTCGCGCGGCACTCGCCAGACCTTGGCCCGGATCGACGAGCCGATCACCTTGCGCTTCTACTATTCGACCCGGCTCGGCGACTCCGTCCCGTCATATGGCGTCTATGCGCAACGCGTGCGCGAACTGCTTGCCGAATATGTCGCAGCGGCGAAAGGCAAGCTGCGCCTCGAAATCCATAACCCGCAGCCCTTTTCCGATGTCGAGGATCGGGCCATCGCCTTCGGACTGCAGGCCGTGCCGCTCGACCAGCAGGGCGAGCAGGTGTTTTTCGGTCTCGCCGGCACCAACTCGACCGACGACCAGCAGGTCATCGCCTTCTTCGCGCCCGACCGCGAGCGCCTGCTCGAATATGATCTGACCCGCCTCATCCACAACCTTGCGGTGCCAAAGCGCACCACCGTGGGGCTCATCAGCAGCCTGCCGCTCGAAGGCGATATGATGGCGGTGATGCGCGGCCGGGCGGTCCGGCCGTTAGCGATCATCGACCAGCTGCGCCAGACCGCCCGTATCGAAACAATCGGCGCCGATCTCGACGCGGTGCCGTCCGACATCGACGTGTTGATGCTGGTGCACCCGCAAAACCTGCCGGACAAGACCCTGTTCGCGATCGACCAGTTCGTGCTGAAGGGCGGCAAGGCGCTAGTCTTTGTCGACCCCTATTCCGAGCTTCAGGCCGGAGAGCGCACCCGCCCCGGGGCGCCGGCCGACAGCGATCTCGAACCCTTGTTCAAGAAATGGGGGGTGCGGCTGTTGCCGAACACCGTCGCCGGCGACCGCCGCGATGCGATGCGGGTCGCGATATCGGGGGGAGGGGGCCGCGCGCAGGCGCTCGACTACATCGCCTGGCTCAATTTGCGCGGCGAGGCGATCAACCATGACGATGTGATCACCGCCGATCTGAAACAGCTGGCGATGGGTTCGGCCGGCATCCTCGAACCGGTGGACGGCGCGGCGACAAAACTCGAGCCATTGGTCACGACATCTCCGGATTCGACAAAGATACCGGTCGACAAGGTCGCGCCGCTGCCCGATGTCGCCGGGCTGCTGACCGGCTTCAAATCCGACGATACCCGCTACACGCTCGCCGCCCGGATCAGCGGTCCGGTCGAAACTGCGTTTCCCGACGGTCCGCCGAAACCTGCGGCGGCTAAACCCGGCGAGCAGTCGAAGCCGGGCGACGAGCCGAAACCGGCTGAGGCCACTACGCCCGCGCCCGATTTCCTGCACCAATCGGTACAGCCGATCAATGTCGTCGTCGTTGCCGACACCGACATGCTCGATGACCGGTTCTGGGCCGACACCCGCGATTTCTTCGGCCGGCGGGTCGTCGTGCCGTTCGCCAACAACGCCGATTTCGTCGCCAACGCGATTGAGGTATTGGCCGGCGGCGAGGATCTGATCGATCTGCGCAGCCGCGGCAGCTCGGCGCGGCCTTTTACGGTCGTCGCGGAGATCCAGCGCGCCGCCGACGAGCGCTACGCCGCCGAGCAGCGGGCATTGCAGGACAAGCTCAAGCAGACGCAGCAGAAATTGCGTGAGCTGACCGGCAACGACCCGGCCAATCCGGCATCCTTGTCACCCGAACAGGCCCGCACGATCGACGAGTTCCGCGCCGAGATGGTTGCGACCCGCCAGCAATTGCGCGCGGTGCAGGCGGCGCTACGCCACGATATCGAATGGCTGAAAGCCATCCTCGAATTCTGCGATATAGCGCTGGTGCCGATCCTGGTCGCGGTCGCGGCGATGCTGCTCGGCGCGCTGCGCTTGCGCCGTCGCCACCGCCGTCAGACCCAGCCGGCGCTGGCGTGAGGGCGAGCGGAATGCGAAACCGCGGTTTCACCCTGCTTCTTGCCGCGACGGTGGTCCTGGTCGCGGTTGCGATTTACGCTCTCGCCATTGGCGAGCGCGCGGCAAGCCCGGCGCTTGCCGGCGAGCGCGCCCTGCCGGGGCTCGCCGCGAAACTCGGCGAGCTCGCCTGGGTACGCCTGTCGCACGGCACGACGAAGATCGATTTCGCCGCGATCGGCACCCGCTGGGCGGTCGTCGAAAAGGGCAATTACCCCGCCGCGCCCGGCAAACTGCGGCAGCTTCTTCTGGGCCTTGCCGACCTGACCCTGATCGAACCGAAAACCGAGCGCCCCGACCTGTTTGCGCGGCTCGATCTCGACGACCCGGCCAACGGCAAATCCACCGACGTCAAACTGAACGACCGCACCGGTCAGACCGTCGCCGAATTGATCGTCGGCCGACGCCGCACCGACCGGCTCGGCACCGGCAACGACGCCGTGTACGTCCGCAAGCCCGGCAATGACCGCGCCTGGCTGGCGCGCGGCTCGCTCGATGTATCGGGCGAGGTGATCGATTGGCTCGATCGCCGTATTCTCGACATCCCCACCGTGCGAATTGCCTCGGTCAAGCTCACCGGCGACGGCGACACCCTGATGTTGAGCCGCGCCGAACCGAGCGACAGGTTCGCCATCGCCGATGCGCCGCCCGAGACGAAGTTCAAAGCACCTGCCGCGCTTGCTGAACCGGCCGGGGCATTGGCGGCGCTCGATCTCGCCGATGTTAAGCCGGCCGCCGACCAGCCCGTGCCCGACAGCGGCGTCGCGGCCGCGTCATTCACGACCTTCGATGGGCTGACCGTCGACCTCCGATTATTCGCCCGCGACAATGCCGATTGGCTGGCGATCGCCGCCTCGGGAAAGGACGCTGCCGAAACCGAGGCCAAGACGATCAACAGCCGGGTAGCCGCGTGGTGCTATGCGATCACACCGGATCGCGCGAAGCT
>Ga0209474_10003212_pt1 | contig 14492 bp, 16 predicted proteins | sample GraSoiAngelo_145_FD_185902 | JGI IMG/M metagenome (GOLD analysis project Ga0209474, IMG submission 185902) | Grasslands soil microbial communities from the Angelo Coastal Reserve, California, USA - 14_1009_05_20cm (SPAdes) (version 2) | ecosystem: Environmental > Terrestrial > Soil > Grasslands...
GCGATGAGATACCACATCTAGAGGATGGTTTGCAAGGTATATAATCCCCTGCTGGCGCGATTTTCCGCTACTTTTGCGGGCGAGCAGGGGCAACATGGTCCAGCGCGTCGCTACCGTGGCGTTCGAGGGCATCGAGGCTCGCGCCGTCGATGTCCAGGTCCAGGTCGCGCCGGGACTTCCCGCCTTCAATGTGGTGGGACTGCCCGACAAGGCGGTATCAGAGGCCCGCGAGCGGGTGCGCGCGGCGCTGGTCGCCTCCGGCTTGGCGCTGCCGGCGCGCCGCATCACGGTCAACCTCGCTCCCGCCGACCTGCCGAAGGAAGGCAGCCACTACGACCTGCCGATTGCGCTTGGCCTGATGGCGGCGATCGGCGCCATTCCGGCGGACGCGCTGTCCGGCTTTACCGTGCTGGGCGAACTCGGCCTCGACGGCTCGATCGCCGCCGTGGCCGGCGTGCTCCCTGCCGCGATCGGCGCCAATGCGCGCGGCGAGGGACTCATCTGCCCCGGCGCGTGCGGTGCCGAAGCCGCCTGGGCGAGCCCGGAAATGGAGATCGTCGCCGCGGCCTCGCTGATCCAGCTCGCAAACCATTTTCGCGGCACGCAAGTGCTCGCCCGCCCGCAGCCGAAGGTGCGTGAAGCATCCGACGCGCTCGTCGACCTCAAGGACATCAAGGGCCAGGAGAGTGCCAAGCGCGCGCTCGAGGTCGCCGCCGCCGGCGGCCACAATCTGCTCATGGTGGGGCCGCCAGGCGCCGGGAAGTCGATGTTGGCCGCGCGACTGCCAACGATCCTGCCGCCGCTGACGCCGGCGGAACTCCTGGAAGTCTCAATGATCGCCTCGGTTGCCGGCGAGATTGAGGGCGGCGCGCTCACCGATCGACGGCCGTTCCGCGCGCCGCATCATTCCGCCAGCATGCCGGCGCTGGTCGGCGGCGGACTGCGCGCGCGACCCGGCGAAGTCTCGCTCGCGCATCACGGCGTGCTCTTTCTCGACGAGCTCCCCGAGTTCCAACCGCAGGTGCTCGACTCGCTGCGCCAACCGCTGGAAATCGGCGAGGTCGCGATTGCCCGGGCGAACCATCGCGTGACCTATCCCGCACGTTTCATGCTGGTCGGTGCGATGAATCCGTGCCGCTGCGGCCGCGCCAGCGAGCCGGGGTTCGCCTGCAAGCGCGGCGCCAATGCGCGCTGCGCCGCCGACTACCAGGGGCGCCTGTCAGGCCCGCTCATTGACCGCATCGACCTGCACATCGAGGCGCCGGCGGTGACCGCCGCCGATCTGATCTTGCCGCCGCCGACGGAAGGAAGCCGCGAAGTGGCAACGCGGGTCGCGCGCGCCCGCGCGATGCAGGCCGAGCGCTTCGCAACGCTGGGCCTGCCGCAGCTGCGCACCAACGCGCACGCACACGGCCCGTTGCTCGAAGAGGTGTCGCGGCCGGATGCAAACGGACTTGCACTCTTGCGCGACGCCGCCGACGCCATGCGGCTCTCGGCGCGCGGCTATCATCGCGTGCTGCGCGTGGCGCGCACGCTCGCCGATCTCGATGGCGCCGACAAAGTCGCGCGCGTGCATCTCGCCGAGGCGCTGTCCTATCGCGCGCTCGTCGACGAGGTTCGCCGCGCGGCGTGAAGACGCGACGCCCTCACAACCGCCGCAGCGCCACCTCTTCGACCAGGTGGCTCTCGACCTTGGTCAAGATGAGGTCGGCGCGCTGCCGGGTCGGCAAGATGTTCTCGCGCAGATTGACGAGATTGATGCGCCGCCAAATCGACGTCGCCGTCTCGATCGCCTCGGCGTCCGACAGCGTCGCAAAGCGGTGAAAGTAGGATTTGGGATCGCGGAATGCGGTCCCGCGCAAGGTCAGGAATCGATCCACGTACCAGCCCTGCAACACGTCTTCGCCGGCGTCGAGATAGATCGAGAAGTCGAAGAAGTCGGATACGTACGGGATCGCCTTGCCACCTTTCGGTGGAGTGCCGCCCAGCAGCACGTTAAGGCCCTCGACGATGAGAATATCGGGCCGGTCGATCTCGATCCATTGATTGGGCATGACGTCGTAGGTGAGGTGGGAATAGACCGGCGCACGTACGGGATGCCGTCCGGCCTTGATGTCGGACAGAAAGCGCAACAGCGCCGGCAGATCGTAGCTTTCAGGAAACCCTTTCTTCTCCATCAGGTCTTCACGCTCGAGGATGGCGTTCGGATAGAGAAAGCCGTCGGTGGTGATGAGATCCACCTTGGGGACGTTGGGCCAGCGCGCCAGCAGCGCCTGCAGCACGCGCGCGGTCGTGGACTTGCCGACCGCCACGGAACCACCCACGCCGATGATGAAAGGCACCTTGGCGTCCTCGGTGCCGAGGAAGTTCTGCTGCGCCAGGAACAGGCGCTGCGTCGCCGCGACGTAGAGTGAGAGCAGACGCGAGAGCGGCAGATAGATTTCCTCGACCTCGGTCATGTCGAGGCGGTCGTGCAGCGAGCGCAGCCGCGTCATCTCGTCCGACTTCAGCGTCATCGGTGTGTCGGCGCGCTTTTCAGCCCATTCCGCCCGCGAGAAGATGCGGTAGGGGGAGAGGCCGTCTTCGGTACGTTGCTCCATCGCCGTGCTCAGCCGCGCTCGCGCGACGCCTTTTCGGTCAGGCCCGACTGGCGCGTGCGCTCGGCGAGCTTTGCCTCGACGTCTGCGAGCGTGACGCCGCGCGCCTCGAGCACGACCAGCAGATGGTAGATGAGGTCGGCAGCTTCGGCGATCAAGCGCGGGCGATCCTCCTCGACCGCCGCCAGCACGGTTTCGATCGCCTCTTCGCCCAACTTCTTGGCGCAATGCACTACACCCTGGTCGAGGAGCTTGCGCGTGTAGGACGCATCCGCGCTCGCTTTCGCCCGCTCTTGCACGCGCTTTTCGAGGTCATGGAGGGTAAAGTTGGACATCGGTTTTGCTCGGCCCTGGCATAGCATCTCCGCCTTCCGCCGCAAATCGCGCCGACCGCCCGAGCCGGGCGTATCGGCGCCAAGGTGGGCGCGAATGGGAGGGGGTTCGCTTCACAAACATCCGCAGCCGACTAGCATATCCGCATGGCCGCGCCCGCTCTCGATTTCTGGTTCGATTTTGCCTCGACCTATTCCTATCTCACCGCCATGCGGATTACGCCGCTTGCGGAAAAGGCGAGCGTCCGGGTGCGTTTCCGCCCGTTTCTGCTGGGGGCGATTTTCCAGGCGCAAGGTTGGACCACTTCGCCGTTCAATCTCTATCCGGCCAAGGGACGCAACATGTGGCGCGACCTCGAGCGCTCATGCGCAGACCTTGGACTCCCCTTCCATCGCCCCGATCCGTTTCCGCAGAACAGTCTGCTGGCGGCGCGCGTGGCGCTCGTCGCCCTCGATCAGTCATGGGGTGAGGAGTTTTGGCGCACGCTCTTCCGCGCCGAGTTCGCCCACGGACGCCGCATCGACGATGCCGCGGTTATCGCAGACGTGCTGGCAACGTTCGACATCGACACCGAGCCGGTGCTCGCGGCCGCCCGGTCGGACGCGATCAAGGCGCGGTTGCGCGCGCAAACCGAAGAGGCGCAGCGGCTCGGCGTGTTCGGCGCACCGAGCTTCACCACCACCGACGGCGAATTGTTCTGGGGCAACGATCGGCTCGAGCCCGCGCTGCGTTGGGCGAACGCCGCGGCCGAGCAGAGCTAGTGCCCGGTTTTCGATTTGAAATTCCTGAGGCGGACTTGCGGCACGCGGTGCAGGAATTTCAAATCGGCGGCACTAAGCATCGAGCCGCATCGGTAAGCCGGCACGCGCCATGTACCGCTTCGCCTCGGAAATGCTGTGCTCGCCGAAGTGAAAGATGGAAGCGGCAAGGACCGCCGTAGCGTGGCCATCGCGGATGCCCTCCACAAGATGCTCCAGCGTGCCCACTCCGCCCGAGGCGATGACCGGCACGGGGACCGCATCAGCAATGGCGCGGGTGAGCGCGATGTCGAAGCCCTGTTTCGTGCCGTCGCGATCCATGGAGGTCAGCAGGATTTCGCCGGCCCCGAGCGCCACTACTTCGCGCGCGTAATCGACGGCATCGAGGCCGGTGGGATTGCGGCCGCCATGGGTGAAGATTTCCCAACGCTCGCTTTCTCCCGACTTCGAGACGCGCTTGGCATCGATCGCCACGACGATGCATTGGTCACCGAATTTTTCCGCTGCCTCCTTTACGAATGCGCGTCGGGCAACGGCTGCGGTGTTGATCGACACCTTGTCGGCGCCGGACGCGAGCAGGTTGCGGATATCTTCGACCGTGCGCACCCCGCCCCCCACGGTGAGCGGCATGAAGCAGGCCTCGGCGGTGCGCCGCACCACATCGAGGATGATCCCGCGATTCTCGTGGCTCGCCGTGATATCGAGAAACGTGAGCTCGTCGGCGCCGGCCGCGTCATAGGCGATCGCTGCCGCGACAGGATCGCCGGCGTCGCGCAGGTCGAGAAACTTGACGCCCTTGACGACGCGGCCATCCTTGACGTCGAGACAGGGAATGACGCGAACTTTGAACATGCTCACGCGCTCGCTCGCGCCGACCCAATGAGCCGCAGCGCTTCGGCTGGATCGAGCCGCCCGTCATAGAGCGCGCGGCCGGCAATGGCGCCGGCGAGCTTTCTGGCGCGCGGCTCCAATAGCGCAGCAACGTCGGCAATCGAGGCCAGCCCTCCCGAGACGATGACCGGGATGCTCACTGCCGCGGCGAGTGCGATGGCCGCATCGAGATTGAGGCCGGCGAGCATGCCGTCACGGGCGACATCGGTGTAGACCAAGGCGGCGATCCCGGCATCTTCGAATCGTCGCGCAACATCAAAGACGCTGAGCTCCGACGTTTCCGCCCATCCCGCGACCGCCACCTTGCCCTCGCGCGCGTCAAGCGCGACGGCAACGCGGCCCGGGTAAAGCCTCGCTGCCTCGGTCACGAGCGCCGGCTCGCGCACCGCGGCCGTCCCGATGACGACGCGGCTGACGCCCCGATCGAGCCATCCCTCGATCGACGCGATGGTGCGAATCCCGCCGCCGAGTTGCAGGGGCGTCTTGGCCGCCGCGATGATGCGCTCGGTCACTTCCGCAGGAGTCCCCCACGGCAAGTTCTCGGCCTGCCGCTCGACGTCGGCCATGGTCATGTTGCGGAAATCCTCGCGCAGCAGGGCGGCGGCACGCTGGGCGTCTTGGCCGCCGCGATGATGCGCTCGACCGCGGCGACGTTAACCGGCTCGCCGGCAAAGGCCGCGTCGAGATCGACGACGTGCAGATACTCGAAGCCGAGCGCCGCGAACGCGCGGGCCTGCGCTGCCGGATCGTCATGAAACACCGTCGCGCGGCCCATATCGCCTTGCTCGAGCCGTACGCATGCGCCGTCCTTGATGTCGATGGCTGGGTAGAGGATCACCACAGGACTCGCTTGCGATGGTTTACCGCCGCTGCCATGCGCGCATGGTCGGCCAACCGGTGCGGAGCAGGCTGCGTTCCGCCCACCCGCATGCACCGAACCGGCCGCCGCATCACGGCTTCCACTTCAGGAAATTGGCGATCAGCCGCAAGCCCAGTCGCTGGCTCTTTTCCGGGTGGAACTGGGTGCCGACCATGGAGTCGCGGCCCACCACCGCCGTCAACGGCCCGCCGTAGTCCGCCTCGGCGACGAGATCGGCGGGCGCCGTCGGCTTGAGATGGAACGAGTGCACGAAATAAGCGTGCTGACCCTCCGGCCCGACGGGGATGCCGTCGAGCAACGGATGCGGCCGGTGCGTGTCGAGGGTATTCCACCCCATGTGCGGGATTTTCAGATCGGGATCCGCGGGCGCGATCCGTTCGACCTCTCCCGGGATCCAGCCCAGCCCCTGCGTCACTTCGTATTCGCGGCCGCGTTCGGCCATAAGCTGCATGCCGACGCAAACGCCGAGGAATGGCCGGCCGCGGCCGCGCACGCTTTCATTGAGCGCCTCCACCATGCCGCCGACCGCATCAAGCCCGCGCCGGCAGTCGGCGAAAGCTCCGACGCCGGGCAGCACCACGCGATCGGCGCGGGCGACCTCCTCGGGATCGCGCGTCACCACAATCGCCTGCGCCAATCCTTCCTCGCGCGCGGCGCGCTCGAATGCCTTCGCCGCCGAATGCAGATTGCCTGAGCCATAATCGACGATGACGACGCTCACCGCGGGGCTCCGGGTTGCGGAAAAAGGCCGATCACGTCGGATGACGCCCGCCGCGCCATTGGCACGCCTGGGACGGGGGCAGATACACGCGGCTCGGCATTGACCGGCGGGTTGTCCAGCCGCGACTTGCTCCCCCAGGCGTCGAAGAAACGCCGCTCCGCCGATTCGAGATCGTCGCCGACGACGATCCCCACATTTCTCCAGCCCCGACGCGCGAGCCCGAAGCGGCGCAACGTCGCCGCCTCGAAGCCGACGAGCAGCGAAACGAGCACGGTGACGATGTTGGCGAGCGTTGCCGACGTGCCTATGGCACGCAATCCGAGTGATAGCATGACGATGACGATGACGTAGCCCACGAACGCCAGCCACAGCCGATGCCGCAGCATCCACAACGGTGCCAGCAGGAATGCCCAGATCGAGAAGCCGTCGCGCACGAACACAAAGCGCTCGGGATCGGGCGCAGATTCGTGCCCCCTCAGCGGCGGCTCGTATACGGTGTAGATGGACATAGTCTCTGCCTTCTCAACCGCCGAGCGCGCCCTTGGTCGAGGGGACCTCGTTCGCCGCGCGCGCGTCGATCGCAACTGCGGCCCGCAACGCGCGCGCCAGGCCTTTGAAGCAGGATTCGGCGATATGATGGTCGTTGGTGCCGTACAGCGTCGCGACGTGCAGCGTCACCCCACTGTTCATCGCAAATGCCTGGAACCACTCCTGCACCAACTCGGTATCGAAGCTGCCGACCTTGTCGCGCACGAACTCGGCCTTGAACACCAGGAACGGCCGGCCGGAAATGTCGAGCGCGACGCGGGTGAGCGCCTCATCCATCGGCACATGGACGTCGGCATACCGCGTGATGCCCTTCATCTCGCCGAGCGCCTGCTTTACCGCTTGCCCGAGTGCGATGCCGACGTCCTCGGTGGTGTGGTGATGATCGATGTGCAAATCGCCCTTGGCCCTCACCGTCAGGTCGATGCGTGCGTGGCGCGCCAAAAGCTCCAGCATGTGGTCGAGAAAGCCGATGCCCGTCGAGATCGACGCTCGACCTGCGCCGTCGAGGTCGACTTCAACCTCCACGTTGGTCTCCTTGGTGCTGCGTTTGACCGAGCCCTTGCGCATGAACGTCTCTCTGCCGAGCCGCGCGCCTTTTATCAGGGGTCGGCCGTCTTCGCCACTCCAGCGGCGGGCAGATTTGCGCCCCCTCGCCAGAATGCTTAAATGATTCACGCGGAACCGCGCATGCAGCCCACCTCCCTCGATCTTTGGCACGGCACCACCATCCTCACCGTCCGCAAGGGCGGTAGCGTCGTGATCGGCGGCGATGGGCAGGTTTCGATCGGGCAAACCATCGTCAAGGCCAATGCCAAGAAGGTGCGCCGCCTCGGCAAAGGCGAAGTGATCGGCGGCTTTGCCGGGGCAACCGCCGACGCGTTCACCTTATTCGAGCGGCTCGAAGCAAAGCTCGACCAATATCCGCGACAGCTCACCCGCGCCGCGGTCGAACTCGCCAAGGACTGGCGCACGGACCGCTACCTGCGGCGGTTGGAAGCGATGATGATCGTGGCCGACGCGCAGGCGTCGCTGGTCATCACCGGCACCGGCGACGTGCTCGAGCCCGAGGCCGGCGTGATGGGCATCGGTTCCGGCGGCAACTACGCACTGGCTGCCGCGCGCGCGATGCTCGACGGACCGCTCGACGCGGAGGCGATCGTGCGCAAGGCGATGGACATCGCCGCCGACATCTGCGTCTACACCAACCGCAACGTCACGATCGAAAAGCTGTGATGGCGCATTATCAGTTTCTCCCGATGTCGGCCGCCGACCTGCCGTTGGTGCGTGGTTGGCTGGCCGCGCCGCGCGTCACCCAGTGGTGGGGCGATCCCGACGAGCAATTCGGGCTGGTAAGCGAGGACCTTGACCAGCCGGCAATGGACCAGTTCGTCGTAACGACCGATGGGCGGCCCTTCGCCTATCTTCAGTGTTACGACCAGACGGCGTGGCCGGATAACGGGCTCGGCATTCATCCATCAGGCACGCGGGGCATCGATCAATTCATCGGCGAGCCGGACATAACCGGTCGCGGCCACGGCTCTTCCTTCATTCGCCCTGATCAGAGCCGGCACGCCGCGCGTCCTGACAGACCCCCATCCCGCCAATGCGCGCGCCATCCGCGCCTACGAGAGGGCGGGCTTCCGCAAGGACCGCATGGTGGATACGCCCGACGGCCGCGCCCTTCTAATGGTGTGCAACGCATGACCGACTTTTCTCCGCGCGAGATCGTCTCCGAGCTCGATCGCTTCATCATCGGCCAAGCCGACGCCAAGCGGGCGGTGGCGATTGCGTTGCGCAACCGCTGGCGCCGTCTACAGCTCGACGAGAAGATGCGCGAAGAGGTCCTGCCCAAGAACATCTTGATGATCGGTCCGACCGGCGTCGGCAAGACGGAGATTTCCCGCCGCCTCGCCAGGCTCGCCGGGGCGCCGTTCATCAAGGTCGAAGCGACCAAGTTCACCGAGGTCGGTTATGTCGGGCGCGATGTCGAGCAGATCGTGCGCGATCTGGTGGAAGTGGCAATCACGCAGACGCGGGAGCGAAAACGCAGGGACGTACGCGCTCGCGCGCAGCTCGCCGCCGAGGATCGCGTCGTCAATGCGCTGGTCGGCGAGCACGCCAGCGCCGCGACCAAGGATGCATTCCGCAAACGGTTGCGCGCCGGCGAGCTCAACGACAAAGAAATCGAGGTCGAGGTGCAGGCGCCCGCGTCCGGCATGCCGTTGTTCGAAATTCCCGGCATGCCGGGCGCGCAGATGGGCGCAATCTCAATCGGCGATATCTTCGGCAAGCTTGGCGGCGGCCGCACCAAGACTCGCCGGGTCACGGTCGCCGAATCCTACGACGTGTTGATCAACGAGGAATCCGACAAGTTGCTCGACAACGACCAGCTGGTGCTGGAATCGATCAAGACCGTCGAGCAAAACGGCATCGTGTTCCTCGACGAAATCGACAAGATCACCGCCCGCGAGGGCCGCGGCGGCGCCGACGTGTCGCGCGAGGGCGTCCAGCGCGACCTGCTGCCGCTGATCGAGGGAACGACCGTGTCCACCAAGCACGGCACGGTGAAGACGGACCATATTCTGTTCATCGCCTCCGGCGCGTTCCACCTGTCGAAACCGTCTGACCTGCTTCCCGAACTGCAGGGGCGGCTACCGATTCGGGTGGAGCTGCTGCCGCTCACGCGCGACGATTTCGTGCGCATTCTGACCGAGACCGAGGTGTCGCTGATCAAGCAATACGTCGCGCTGATGGGAACCGAGGGAGTGAAGCTCGAATTCACTCCCGACGCGATCGACGCCCTTGCCGACATGGCGGTCGCGGTCAATTCGAGCGTCGAGAATATCGGCGCGCGGCGGCTGCAGACGGTAATGGAGCGTGTGCTCGACGAGATTTCGTTCGCTGCGCCCGACCGTCCCGGCGAGACGGTGGCGATCGACGCTGCCTACGTGCACAAGCACATCGGCGATCTCGCCAAGAACGCGGATTTGAGCCGGTTCATCCTCTGACTGGCTGCGCGCCTGCGCGGAAGTGAGCGGGGCGGCGGTTTCGCGCGATCAAAAATCGGTGGCGATGCCGTTGATCTCCCAATCGCCGTAGCGCACGGGATCGAGCTTGCCGCTGTGGCCGGACTCCGGGGGACGTGGCGCAGCCGCGCGGTCGCGCTCGGCGCGGCGGCCCGCGGCCTCGGCGAGTGCACGCTCCGCCGCTGGCGACAGCGCCTTTTTCGGCGACGCGGGCTTCGGCTTCACCTCGAGCATGGCGTGAATGTGCTCCCGGCCGCTCCAGGATCAAGGCCCGCCACGCGGCATGACGGAGCAGGCCTGGCAAGGCGGCAGCTCCGACCCAACATTTTATGCGACAATGTTGAGGCTGCCTGGGCCGCCGGGCCCAACGAGGAAGTGTCATGAACTACCTGCGTACCGCCATTCTGTTGGCGGGGCTGACCGCCCTGTTCATGGGGGTCGGTTATTTAATCGGCGGTGGGAGCGGCGCATTGATTGCGCTTCTCATCGCCGCAGGCATGAACCTCGCCAGCTATTGGAACGCGGACAAACTCGTGCTGGCAATGCACGAGGCCCGTGAGGTGGACGAGACGACCGCACCCGACCTCGTGCAGCTCGTAGCGGAACTCGCGCACCGCGCCGGCCTATCCATGCCGCGCGTCTATGTCATGGACAATCCGCAGCCAAACGCGTTTGCGACCGGGCGCAATCCGGAGCATGCGGCCGTGGCGGTGACCACCGGACTGTTGCAGATGCTCTCGCGCGAGGAAGTGGCCGGTGTGATCGCGCACGAGCTCGCTCATGTCAAAAATCGCGACACGCTGACCATGACGATCACGGCGACCATTGCCGGCGCCATTTCCATGCTGGCGCAGTTCGGGCTGTTCTTCGGCGGCCAGCGCGACAACAACAGCGGACTCGGCGTGGTCGGCACCGTGGCCATGGTGATCCTCGCGCCGATCGCCGCCATGATCGTGCAGATGGCGATTAGTCGGACGCGGGAATACGCCGCCGACGAACTCGGCGCCCGCACCACCGGACGCCCCGACGCGCTTGCCTCGGCGCTCACGAAGATTTCCGCCGCCGCCGAGGCCGTGCCGAACCCAACGGCCGAACGCACGCCGGCGACCGCGCATCTGTTCATCGTCAATCCGCTGACCGGCCAAGGAATGGACAACCTGTTCTCGACGCACCCTTCGACCGAGAACCGCATTGCCGCGCTCCAGCACTTGGCGGCGAAAATCGGTTCGGGCGCCGGCCCGCAGCCGAGCGCTCCTGGCTATCCTCGGCGTAGCGGCGGCCCGTGGGGCAATTCGGCTGGCCGGGGCGAACAGCAGCGTGGCCCGTGGGGTTGAGGTTCTCAGGCTCGCCGCATGCTGCCGTTTCGTGGCAATGACGGACATGGCCCGTAGCGACCTCGCCGTCGATGCTCCCGGTTTCCCCGCGCGGCGCATCGCTGCCGAGATCCTCGAGAGCGTGCTCCAGCGCCGCCGGCCGCTCGACAATGAACTCGAACGTTGGGCGGCACTGCCCGATTTCGCCGCGCTTGCGCATCGCGACCGCGCCTTGGTGCGCAGTTTGGTGATGATGGTGCTGCGTAGACTCGGCACGTTGCGCCATCTCTTGCGCCAATGGGTCAAGTTTCCTGCGAGCGCACCGCGCGTCGAAACGGCGTTGCTCCTCGGCACGGCGCAAATTCTGTGGCTCGATGTGGCAGACCACGCGGCGGTCGATCTCGCGGTGCGGCTGGTCCAGGCCGAGAACCATGCGGCGCGCTATGCCGGTCTGGTCAACGCGGTGCTGCGGCGCGTCACGCGCGAGGGCAGGCACTTCATCGCCGGCCTCGACACGGCCGCGCTCGACACCCCGCAGTGGCTGTTGGTGCGCTGGGACAAAACCTATGGAGCAGAGACGGCGCATGCGATCGCCGCCGCCAACGCGCAGGAGCCGGCGCTCGATCTGACGGTCAAGAACGATCCGGACTATTGGGCCGACGCGCTCGGCGGGCGCGTGCTTGCGAGCGGATCGGTGCGCGCGATCGTGCATGGGCCGATATCGCAATTGCCGGGCTATGCCGAGGGAAGCTGGTGGGTACAGGACACCGCCGCGGCACTGCCGGCGAAGCTTTTGGGGGACCTGCACGGGCTTGCGGTCGCGGATCTATGCGCCGCGCCAGGCGGCAAGACCGCCCAGCTCGCCCTTGCCGGCGGCCGCGTCACTGCCGTCGACCGCTCCCCGGAAAGGCTCGAACGGCTGCGATCAAACCTCACGCGGCTGCGGCTCAGCGCGGAAACGGTCGCCGCCGACGCGACGCAGTGGCAAGCCGGCCCGTTCGACGCCGTCCTTCTCGATGCGCCCTGCTCGTCGACAGGAACCATCCGGCGCCATCCCGACATCCCCTGGCTCAAGCGCCCGGCCGACATTGCTGCGCTCGCGGCGCTGCAGCACCGGCTCGCGGCGCAAGCCGTCCAGCTGACGAAACCCGGCGGCATTCTGGTTTATTGCAGCTGCTCGCTCGAGCCCGAAGAAGGGATCGAAATCGTGCGCAAACTGCTCGATGACACCCGCGGTCTCGTCCGGCGGCCGATCTCGGCGGATGAAGTTTACGGCCGCAGCGAATGGATCACCGCCGACGGCGACCTGCGCACGCTCCCCTGCCAGCTGCCGGACCCTGATTCGCGCATGGCGGGCCTCGACGGCTTCTACGCGGCCCGTCTGCAAAGGATTTGAACGCCTTATCCTCGGTTGGCCGCCGCCCCACCCTTGGCTATGTTGCCGGGCGCGGGCCATCGCCCGCACGGAGGGAAGTGAGCGCCGCAATGTCGCGCGTTTCGGTCGCGGAAGGCACGAAATTGTCCGTGGTCCTGGCGCGTGGCCTCGTTGGCAGGCTCACCAGCCGCGTTGCGGCGCATCCAATCCTCAACTGGCCGTTTTCCTTCGGCAAGGCGGACCGGATCGTCATCGCGCCGCAGGACCTGCGGACCAGCGACGGCACCCGCGCCAGCGAAATCTACGCCGGCCGCTTCGCGTTTGCGGGCAAGGTCGTCACCTGCGATTCGCGCTCGCCCTTCGAGATTCCGCCGCCGTCCGAAGACTGGGCGGCCGCGCTCTTCGGCTTCGGCTGGCTGCGCCATCTGCGCGCCGCCGAATCCGGCATCACTCGTGCCAATGCACGCGCGCTGGTCGATGAATGGATCGCTCTCAACAGCTCCCATGACGCCATCGCGTGGCGCGCGGACGTGGTCGCGCGGCGCGTCATGTCGTGGCTAAGCCAGGCGCCGCTGGTGCTCGATGATGCCGACGTCCACTTCTATCGCCGGTTTCTGCGCAGCTTGAGCCGGCAAATCCGCCAGCTCCGACACACCGCCTCGCAAGCGCGCGACGGCGTGCCGCGACTGCAAGCCGCGATGGCGTTGAGCTACGCGGCGCTGTGCATGGCACGCCAGCAGCGCCACATCCGCGGCGCCACCAAGCGCCTCTCGGAGGAACTGGCGCGGCAGATCCTGCCTGACGGCGGGCATATCAGCCGCAACCCCGGCGCGTTGATCGAATTGCTGGTCGACCTTCTACCGCTGCGCAGCGCATTTACCGCCCGCAATCTCGTGCCGCCGCCCGCTCTCCTCAATGCCATCGATCGAATGATGCCGATGCTGCGCTTCTTCCGCCACGGCGATGGCAATTTCGCGCTGTTCAACGGCATGGGGCCGACCCCGACCGATTTGATCACCACCGTTCTCGCTTACGACGACGCCCGCGGCGCGCCCCTCGCCAACGCACCCCATGCCGGCTACCAGCGCCTGGAGAGCGGCGGCGCGCTCGTTCTGATGGACGCCGGCCGGCCGCCGCCCATGGCGGTGAGCCAGGAAGCCCATGCCGGCTGCCTCTCGTTCGAGCTGTCGGCCAAGCAGAACCGGATCGTGGTCAATTGCGGATTGCCGGTGGCGAGCCGCGAAGGCTGGCGGCAGGTCGCGCGCACAACGGCCGCCCACTCCACCGTCACGTTCAACGATACCTCCTCATGCCGCTTCATCGAGGCTGGTCCCGTCAGGCGCATGCTCAACGGCACTCCCATGCTCGCCGGGCCGCGCAATGTCGCCGTCGCGCGCGAGGAGCTGGAGGACGGCGTCGTGCTGCGCGCTTCCCATGACGGCTACGCCGACATCTTCAATGTCGTGCACGAGCGCGTCCTCATGCTCTCGGCCGATGGACGCAGGCTCGATGGGGAAGATTCGTTCACGCCCGCACGCGGCGAACTGGTGCCGGCGGAGCGCGATCAATTCGCGGTCCGCTTCCACTTGCATCCCTCGGTCAAGGCGAACCGGCTGTCCGACGGACATGGCGCCATGCTGGCCATGCCGAACAAGGAGGTGTGGACGTTCAGCGCCTATGGCGACCGCGTCGACGTCGAGGAAAGCGTCTATCTCGCCGGCCCGGATGGGCCGCGCCGCACCGTACAGCTCGTCATTTACGGCCGCGCGCGCAACGTACCGCGGGTGCGTTGGACGTTCGCACCCCATGCGACGCAAGGCGGCGGCGTCTCGGGCACTGGCGGCGCACGCCGCGGCCGCGCCGACGAACCGCAGCTGCCGTTGTGACGACCTTGCGCTCAACTTTGAATGTGGATACCGCCTCGTGTGGTGGATTTGAAGTTCCTACGAATATGCAGCAAACTCGCATAGGAACTTCAAATCCAAAGACCACACTAGAATCATAGGTTTGCTAGTGTCCCTTTGATTCCGAAGTTCGCAAACGAGGCTG
>Ga0209474_10003213_pt1 | contig 14489 bp, 19 predicted proteins | sample GraSoiAngelo_145_FD_185902 | JGI IMG/M metagenome (GOLD analysis project Ga0209474, IMG submission 185902) | Grasslands soil microbial communities from the Angelo Coastal Reserve, California, USA - 14_1009_05_20cm (SPAdes) (version 2) | ecosystem: Environmental > Terrestrial > Soil > Grasslands...
CGAGATCGGCTCGGGGCTGCCGTGGGAGGAAGCGATTGCCACTTCGGCGCGCACGATATCGGCTCGGTGATCACCGAATACGCAGGCGACTTCAGGACTGCGATCAGCGAGCGGACCACGCAGCCGCGCCGCATCCGCCACGCGGGACGGCTTCCGGCCGCGCTGGCGCTGCGCCAGCAGTGGCGCGCGCTGGTCGACCTACCGCTCAGGCGATCGCGCGGCCAGCTCTAGGAGCGTTTCGTGCACGGCCGGCGCCCCGGCGAGGATGTTTCCGGTTTCGATCCATCTGTCGCCGCCCGACCAGTCGCTGACGCGCCCGCCCACCTCGATCACCAGCGCTGCTCCGGCGGCCACGTCCCAGGTGTTCAGGCCGAGCTCGAAGAAACCGTCGAATGTGCTCGCCGCCGTCCAGGCGAGGTCCAGGGCGGCGGCGCCCGCGCGGCGAATGTCCTCGAAAGTCTCGAGCGCCTGCCGGAACACCGGCAGGTAGCGCGGCAGAAGCTTCTTGTTCCGGAAGGGAAAGCCCGTCGCCACCACCGCGCCGGAGGGGTCGAGCAGGCGGTGCGCAGGCAGCCGCTCGCCGTTCATGAACGCTCCCTGACCTCGGGCCACCGTGAATTCCAGCTCCAAAAACGGCGCGAGGACCACGCCGGCGACCGGCAGCCCTTTGTCGAGCAGCGCGACCGAGATCCCGACGCTCGGAAAGCCGCGCGTGAAATTCGTGGTCCCGTCCAGGGGATCGACCGCCCACATGGTGGCCGCCCGCACGCCCCCACGCTCTTCCGCGAGCACCGCGATGCCGGGCGCCTCACGAGCCAGGACCTCGAGGATCGCCACCTCCGATGCCCGATCGGTCGCGGTGACGTAGTCCCCGCGGCTCTTCAGCTCCGCTGCCGAGCCGGGTCGCGGCAGGCCGGCACGAAGGAGCACGGCCGCGCCCGCGCGCGCGGCGCGCAGAGCCACTGGGAGCAGATCGCTCAGGCCTGCTTGTCCTCGAGGCCGAGGCCGAACATCGCCTCCAGGTCGTGGGCAGAGAACTGCTGGAACGCAACCATCGTCTCGGTCCGCTCGATGCCGTCCAGCCCGGTCAGGTGCTGGGTCACCACCTTGGCAAGGTCGTCGTGCTCGCGAACCCTGGCGATCGCGATGAAGTCCCACTCGCCGGTGACGGTATAGACCTCCGCCACGCCCTCGACGCCGGCGAGCTCAGACCCCAGGTGCTTGAGCCCGTCGCGCGTCGACTTGACGAGGATGAAGGCGGTCAGCATCCAGGTCTTGCATCGACGAGGGGCACGTAGCCTCCGGCTGTCCGGGCAAAGGCCCACACATCGAGGTCCCCGTAGTCGATCCCGTTCTGGCCGAGGATCGTGCAGATATGCGTCCTGTGATCGTTCCCGTGATGGATCGCCTGGACGATGGGGACCCAGTGGCTCACGACAAACGTGCCGCCCTCGTCGGCGACATCCTTCGTCGTGTGAGCGGGGTTGACCCGGAGCGCGAGGCTCATGAGCTCTTCGCCACTGCGCTGCGCATGCTCGCGCAGTGCGGTCACTCCAGGAAACTCCGATTTCTCAGAGAGCTCGGGTTTTGAACCGCCCAGCCGCTTGATGTAGCGCTGCTCGGCCGCGACCAGGTGCAGCAGCGTGGCCGCGATGCTGCCATAGGTACCTGGCGACGTCAGCTGCAGCTGCTGATCGGTGAGGTGCGCGCAGACGTCAAGCAGCTTGAGGTTTGCCCATTTGTTGTACCGGAAGGCTTCGAGCCACGGGTCAGCCACGTCGAGGTGAAATTCTAGGGCCCCTGGTAGACTGTCAAGGCATGGCCCTTGACACCCTCCAGGCCCGTGGGCGCGCCCTGGCACTGTTGGAGCGGTACGGAGCGCTGCTGACCGAGCACCAGCGGGAGGTCATCGACCTGTACCTGCGGAGTGACTGGTCGCTGGCCGAGATCGCCGCCCACCAGGGCACGTCACGTGCGGCCGTTCACGACATCGTGCGGCGGTCGACGCTCGCCCTGCAGGAATATGAAAAGCGGCTTGGCCTCCTCGCCGAGGCTGCCCGGCGGCGGCGGGCGCTGGAGGCGATGGAACGCGAGCTGAACGGGCTGAAGCGGCGCATCGCAAACCTCGAGGGGGCCGTCTAGATGTTCGAAGCCCTGGGCGAGAGACTGGCCGCGGCGCTGAAGAAGATCAGCGGCCGGGGGGTCCTGCGACCAGAGGACGTCGACGCTGGACTGCGCGAGGTGCGGCTGGCGCTGCTCGAGGCCGACGTCAACTTCAAGGTCGTCAAGGAGTTCATCGAACGCGTGCGGTCGCGCATCAGCGGCGTGGAGATCGCGCCCGGGCTCACCGCGCCGCAGACCGTGGTCAAAGCCGTCAACGACGAGCTGGTCGAGACGCTTGGTGGCAACGCCGAAGGGCTTCGCTACTCATCGCAGCCGCCGACCGCGGTGATGCTCGTGGGCCTGCAGGGCTCGGGCAAGACGACCACGGCGGTCAAGCTTGCGCTGCTCGCGCGTCGCGAAGGTCACCGGCCTCTGGTCAGCGCGCTCGACTACCGCCGTCCGGCTGCGGTCGACCAGCTCAGAACCCTCGCCGAACGCGAGGGCGTCGCCTTTCACACGAGCCAGGGCCAGGTGGAGCAGATTGCGAACGCGGCGATCGCGGAGGCCAGGCGTGTCAACTGCGATGTGGTGATCCTCGATACCGCCGGCCGGCTCCACGTCGACGCCGAGCTGATGCAGGAGCTGAATCGGCTCAAGGCGGCGGCGCCGGTGACCGAAACGCTTCTGGTAGCCGACTCCATGACGGGCCAGGAGGCGGTCAAGGTGGGCGAGGCGTTCGGCAGAGAGGTCGGCGTCGATGGGGTGATCCTGACCAAGCTCGATGGCGATGCCCGCGGTGGCGCGGCCCTGTCGCTGCGCGTGGCCACCGGGCAGCGGATCCGCTTTGCGGGCACCGGCGAGAAGCCCGATGACCTCGAGGTCTTCCACGCCGAGCGGATGGCGTCCCGGATCCTGGGCATGGGCGATGTGCTCACGCTGATCGAGAAAGCCGAGAGGTCGGTGGACAAGGCGCAGGCGGCGGAGGTCGAGCGGCACCTTCGCGCCGGGCAATTGAGCTTCGACGATTTCCTGGCCCAGATCCGCCAGCTGCGAGGCATGGGTTCGCTCGAGGCAATGCTGGACATGGTGCCCGGCGGCGGTGCGATCAAGGGCCAGCTCGCGGGCGCCGACACGGAAAAAGAGATGAGGAGGATGGAGGCGATCATCCTATCGATGACTCCCAGGGAGAGAGCTCGTCCGGAGCTCATCGATGGCGCGCGGAAGCGCAGGATCGCGCGCGGCAGCGGCGTGCAGCCCGCCGACATCAACCGGTTGCTCAAAGCTCGGGAGGCGATGCAAAAGCTGGCGAAGCAGTTCGGTGCGGTGAATCGCAAGGGCAAGCAGGCCGGACTTCCCCGGATGTATGGACAAGGAGGCGCAGGTTGGTAAAGATCAGGCTGAGGCGGATGGGGGCGAAAAAGCATCCCTTTTACCGCCTCGTGGTGGCAGATGCGCGCTCGCCGCGTGACGGCCGCTTTATCGAGCACCTCGGGTACTACGACCCGATGACCGAACCGGTGCAGGTCAAGATCGACGTGGAAAAAGTGATGAAGTGGCTGCAGCAGGGCGCCCAGCCCAGCGAGGCGGCGCGCAGCCTGTTGAAGCGGGAGGGAATCCTTGAGCGACGAGCAGAGAAGCCGACCCCCTCGGCGTGACTTTCGGCGCGGCGGTTTCAATCGCGGCGGCGGCGGTTTCCGGCGCGACAGGCCGTCGCCAGGCGGACCTGGAGTCGACTACCGCGCGCTGGTCGAGTACGTGGCCAAGTCGCTGGCCGAGAAGCCAGAGGAAGTGCTGGTCGAGTCGTTCGAGCGCGGCGGCGGAACGGTGGCGATCAAAGTCAAGCTGGCCGACGAGGACGTCGGCCGATTCATCGGCAAAGCCGGTCGCAACATCGAAGCCATCCGGACCCTGGTGAGGGTCGCTTCGCTTCGCGACCGGAAGCGTGTGTTCGTCGACCTGGCCAACCCATCGCTTTCGTCCCCGCCGCATTTCGCACCGCGCGGCCGGAGGTCAGGTGGCGAGGTGAGCGCATGATTCGAATCGGTCAGGTCACGGGGGCGTTTGGAGTCGAGGGTGCTGTCAAGGTCACACCCTTGACAGACTTCAAGGATCGATTCGACCCCGGCGCGAGCCTGGTGCTCGAGGGTAGCCACCACCAGGTCGAGTGGAGCCGCGAGACCCAGCCTGGCCTGGTGGTCAAGCTGCGCGGGATCGACAATCGGGCGGTGGCCGACCTCTTTCGGGGCCGGTACCTCGAGGTCCCTGACGAAGAGATGCGGTCGCTGGAGCAGGGTCGTTTCTACCACCGGCAGGTGGTGGGACTCATGGCGGTGACTCAGTCGGGCGCCCACATCGGCGTCATCGAGGAGGTGCTGGAGAGGCCCGCCAACGATGTCTGGGTCAGCCGTGAAGGTTCGATCGAGCACCTGATTCCGGCCACCAAAGACGCCGTGCTCGAGGTCGATATCCCGGGCGGCCGCGTGGTGGTCGCGGACTGGCTGTTGAGGATCGACGAAGCCCACGACTGATGAGACAAGACTGATGAGATTTGATGTCGTCACCATCTTTCCAGCGATGTTCGGCCCTGTCTTTGGACAGGGGGTGATCGGACGCGCCATCGAGAGGGGCCTTGTGGAGCTGCGCGCGCACGATCTGCGCGAACACACGCATGACCGCCACCGGCAGGTCGACGATATGCCATTTGGCGGAGGCCCTGGAATGGTCATGAAACCCGAGCCCGTGATCGAAGCCGTGGAATCGCTTCGGGCCACAAATCCTGGCCCTGTCATCCTCATGGAACCTTGGGGCGAGCGGCTCGACCAGCGGCTCGCGGGCGAGCTCGCCCAGGAACCCGGACTCATCATCGTTTGCGGCCGCTACGAAGGCGTCGACGACCGTGTTCGTACCGCGCTGAACGGCCGCGAGATTTCGATCGGCGATTACGTCCTGAGCGGTGGTGAGATCCCCGCGATGGTTCTGATTGACGCGACGGTCAGGCTCGTCCCCGGAGTTGTCGGCGATCCAGGATCTCTGGCGCAGGACAGCTTCGCCAACGAGATGACAGGCTGGCCGCAATTCACCCGTCCGGCCGAGTACCGAGGCATGACCGTCCCTGACGTGCTCTTGTCCGGCGACCACGCTCGGATCAAGCAGTGGCGCCGCCAGCAAGCAGCCCAGAGGCGCGCACACAGCAAGGAGCTGAAGAAGACATGAACGTGATCCAGCAGCTCGAGAAGGAGCAGCAGAAGGCCAAGGTCCCCGCCCTGCGTGCAGGCGACACCGTGCGCGTGCACGCCAAGGTCGTCGAGGGCACGCGCGAGCGCATCCAGATGTTCGAGGGCACCGTCATTCGCGTCACGGGCGGGGGCCTGCGTCAGAACTTCACGGTTCGCCGGGTGACGCACGGAGTCGGCGTCGAGAGGACGTTCATGATCCACTCGCCACGCATCGACAAGATCGACGTGCTTCGCCACGGCGACGTACGCCAGGGTCGCCTCTACTACCTGCGCGGCAAGGTCGGCCGCGAGGCCCGCATCCGCGAGCGCAGGCGCCTGGTCGCGGAAGTCGAAGGTGAATCGGCTGCAGCCGAGGAGCCTGAGGAAGCGACGGACGAAGCGGCGGCGTCAGACGAGTCGTAGGGCCGTTAACCCCAAGGTTCAGGATTTCTGTGACTTGCCGCGTTTTGGCACAGGCCGGCCTCGGAGCGTAGAGTCGGAGTTGGGCGGCCCGTGGCTGCCAAAGGTGCCGTCAGGCGTCACGCCGCTGAACGGCTGAGGTGTTTCAAGGCCGGTGGGCCAGCATTGGCGTGGCGGCAATCAGCGGCAAGAAGGCGGTGGCAATCGGACGAGACGTCCGATATTGGAGGCGAACATGACCACAGGTACTGTCAGCAAGCTGGAGGCGCGTTCCCATGACAATCCGGATGAAACGCGCAAGCCGGACAAGGCGACCGTCGAGGTGAACAACCTCGGTGACTACTCGATCGGCAGGTTCACGTTCCAGCCAGGATGGACCTGGGAGTCCTCGATCAAGCCCGTGGCAAAGACCGAGCACTGCGAGAAGACCCACGTGGGCTACTGCGTCTCAGGCCGGCTGGAGACCTGGATGACCGATGGCACCCGGATCAGCATCACGAGCGGCGACTCGTACACGATCCCGCCGGGACACGACGCCCGTGTGGTTGGTGATGAGCCGTTCGTCGGCATCGAGTTCGCCAGCGCCGCAACGTACGCCAAGCGCTGAAGCTGGAAGGCCGCGAGCCGTTCGCGAAAGATTGAGGAGCACCCAGTCGGGGTGCTCCTCTTCTGCCTCTCTCACGTAATCCTGACGCTGTTAAGCGGATGGCGGTCTGACCGACAGACCGCTACTCTCGAAATCATGCGGCCGAAGCTGTGGCAGTTCGAGCGGAGGGCGGTCGCGATGGGTTACCAGGTCGTCGCCGGTGTCGACGAGGTCGGCATGGGTCCGCTCGCGGGCCCGGTCGTCGGCGGCGCGGTGGTGCTGCGCATCGGCGACCGGATTCCGGGGCTCAACGACTCCAAGCTGATGACTGCAGATGAGAGAGATCGCGTCGACGCGATCATCCGGCGTCGTGCCGTGGCGGTGTCCGTGTGCGCCGTCGACCACACCCAGGTCGACCGGCTCGGCCTGTACAGGGCGCGCATCCTCGCCAGCGCGGGCGCCGTGGCCGGCTTGAGCGTGAAGGCCGAATACCTGTTGATTGATGCGTTCGACGTGCCGGACACGCCGCTGCCCCAGATGGCGGTGGTCCGCGGGGACAAGTTATGCGCCTCGATCATGGCCGCCAGCATCGTGGCCAAAGTCGCGCGGGATAGGGCCATGGTCGAGTATGACCGCCTCTATCCAGGCTGGGGATTCGCCGACCACAAGGGATACGCCACTCCGTCGCATCGCGCCGCGATCCGGCGACTCGGCCCAAGCCCGATTCACAGGACGTCTTGGGCGCCGTTCCGCGTCTCCGAGCTGGCCGGGCTGCAGAGCTAGGCCGAGCCGGCGAGAAAGCTGCCGCCGACCTGCTCAGGTCGCGCGGCTACCAGGTCGTCGGCGCGGGATTCCTGGCCCGGCGTGGCGAGCTGGACCTGGTGTGCAGGCGGGGCCGTGACCTCGTCGTCGTGGAGGTGAAGACGCGAACCGGCGGCGCATTCGGCACCCCGCTCGAGGGCGTCGGCTCGCGCAAGCGGCGGGCGCTCGTCGCCGCCGCGGCCGAATATCGCGCCCTCGCGGAGTGGCGGGGGCCGATCCGCTATGCGGTCGTCGGCCTGATCGTCAAACCTGACGGAGGATTCGATGCCGAGCTGATCGAGGATCCGTTCGACTGATCTATCTCCAGTGACGGTCCAGCTCGGACGCGTATCTGGTGCCGATCGTTCCGGCGTTCGTCAGCAGCCAGTTGTCGAGCCGCCTCGTGCCGCGCGGGCGCTCGTGCGATACGAGCAGCTCCTGCATCAAGCCCTCCAGCTCCGGCTGGTTGAGCACCTCGTCCTTGACGATCCGACCGATGAGCCGTGCGGCGACCAACGACATTCGCGGCGACAGGTAGACGAACCTTGGATGCCGGCCGACGGCGATGGCGATCGACTCGACCATCTCGCTGTAATAGATGACGTCGGGTCCAGCCGCATCGACCGTCACGTTGTCCGTCTGTTCCGCGGCCCAGGTCGCGATCTCCGCGACATCCTCAGCCGCAACCGGCTGGACGCGGTAGTCGCCGCGACCTGGGATGCCGAAGATGGGAAGCCTCCGCAACAGCCAAGCGATGTTGTTGATCAGGATGTCCCCCTGGCCGAAAACCAGCGTCGGCCGGACGATCGCCCACGGCAGGCGTGACTCCCGCACCACCTGCTCAGCTCGCGCCTTGCCGGCGTAATAGTCCAGCTCCGAATCCGCCGCCGGGTTGCTGACAGAGATGTGCACCACCTTGCGCACGCCGGCGTCTCTCGCGGCGCCAAGAAGGACCCGCGTATTGGCCACGGCGTCGCCGAATCTGACGCGGCCGTGGTGAAAGCGGAGCCAGTACGTGTTGTAGAGGACATCGGCGCCGCGCAGACTTGCGACGAGCGCGTCGCGGTCCGTGAACTGCAGCGGCGCCACCTCGGCCGTGATCTCGTTCGCGCCCGGGCGCTGCGGATGGTTCGTCAGCGTCCTGACACGTCGGTCCGCGGCCAGCAGCCGCTGAGCGATGAACCGGCCGGTGAAGCTGAAAGCGCCCGTGACGACGTCGAATCTGGACTGCGGGTCATGCATCAAAACGGGAAGCGCGTCAGGTCGTACGCCGGCGACCCTGGACGCACATGGCCGCTGATGACCACCCGTGGCCGGTGGCGTATGGCCTCCGCCGGGTGGACCTCGGGCCGAAGGCCGTTGAAGATTGGAAAACGCAGCGTGCCGTCAGGTGACCACTCGGAGTAGCGGATGCTGACCACCAGCTCGGGCTTCACCCAGTGCACAGGCCGCATCATGATCGGCGCCGGATCGAGCGGCGACGTCTCGGTCGCGATCCTGTCCAGGCGCTCCCTTATGACACGCATAGCGTCCTCGTCGTAGCCACCGCCGACGGTCCCACACGGCAGCAGGCGGCCGTCTTCGTGGTAGCCGACCACGAGGGCGTCGAATGGCGTCTCGCCCGTCCAGCCGATGACGACGAAGTCGTCGGACTTGACGGCCTTGACCTTGAGCCAGAAGGGGCTTCGCTGGCCTGTCACGTACGGGCTCTGCCGGTGCTTCGCCACCACGCCCTCGAGGCCTCGTTCGAGGCAGGCCTCGAACAGCTCGACTCCGTCCTCTTCTATGTGGTCGGGTACGAAGAGGTGCCCACCGGCTTCCACCGCCTTGGCGAGCCGCGCCCTCCGCCGAAGCACGGGCTGCCGCAGCAGCGGCCGGCCCTCGAGGTAGAGGGCGTCGAAGGCGAGGTAGGCGGTGGGAATCGAATCGCGCATGCGCGCGCCGCCGGTCAGGCGCTGCCGGAGCCGCGGGTAGTCGGGCCGGCCGTCGCCGTCGGTGGCGACGAGCTCGCCGTCGATGACGCTGCCCGGCGGCACGCGCTTGGCGGCAGCCGTCACCTCGGGCAGGTCCGCGGTGAGGTCGTTGAGGCCCCGGTCCTGCAGCCGCACGTGCCCGGTCGGGTCGCGAAACAGGATGCATCGCAGCCCGTCCCACTTCACCTCGAACAGGTACTCCGCCGAGCTGAACGGGGCCTCGGCTGAGGCCGCCTGCATCGGCCGCACCTCGTCGGGGAAGCTCTCGAGCTCGATCTGCAGCTGGTCCGAAGAATCCTGCACCTGGCTCAGATTAGGCCCGGCGGCCCTTACGAAGCTTTGCGCCGTCTCCTGGTCTCAGCGGCAGGCTTCTCGCGTCCGGCTCTCTGCTTCTTCGCCTGCTCGACGGATTGGCGCAGGGCCTCCATGAGGTCCATGACCTTGGCCGGCTGCGGCGCCTCGGGGGCCTCGATGACCTCGCCCTCCGCCTTGGCCCGCACGACCTTCATCACCGCCTCGCGATAGTTGTCCTTGTAGCGGCTCGGGTCGAAGGTGTCGGCCAGGCTCTCGATGAGCGCCTTCGCCATCTCGAGCTCCTTCGGGTTGATCTTGACCTCGTCCTCCAGGCCCTTGAGTCCCTCGGTCGAGCGGATCTCGTCCGGCCAGTGGAGCGTGTTCATGATCAGGCCCTTGCCGTTCGGGTGCAGCGCGGCAAGGTGCTCCTTGTCGCGCAGCGCGATCTTGGCGATCGCCATCCTGCCCGTCGATTCCAGGGCTCGGCGCAGCAGGTGATACGGCTTCTTGCCCAGCTCTTCCGGCTCGACGTAGTACGCGCTGTCGTAGTACAGGCCGGGCTCGACGTCGTCGACCGGGACGAACTCCTCGATGTCGATGGCGTGGGCCGTGGGGAGCGGAAGGTTGTCGAGGTCCTTGTCGTCGATGATCACGTAGCGGTCCTTCCCGACCTCGTAGCCGCGCTGGATCTCGCTGTAGGCAACCTCGTGGTCACCCTCCGCGCACCAGCGCTTGTACGAGATGGGGGAGTGGTGGTCGGGACAGAGCTGGCGGAAGGAGACCTTGGCGGTCGACTCCGTGGCGTTGTACAGGCGGATCGGGATCGAGACCATTCCGAATGAGACCACGCCTTTCCACATCGATCTCGGCATGGCGACGCAGTGTACCTCCTAAGTCAGTGGTTGGCTACTTTTCGTAGGCTTGCGGGGGCGGTCCTCTCCGGTCAACGCTTACGCGCCGACGTCCCGCCTCTGCATAGCAAGTATCGAGCTTCCGAGGCCCGCGCAGGCGAGCAGCATCATCAGGGCGAGGTTCCGGCCGTCGACGCCATTCAGCAATGGGGTGCCGAAAAGCTTGAACGCCGACAGGTCCTGCAGCCACAGCGGCAGCTTGTAGATCGTGGCGAGCTCTGTGTCGAGGTAGCTGGCGAAGGCGAAGCCGCCCAGCAGCCCGACCGCGGCTCGTGGGTTCCACGCCGCCAGCAGCGATCCGACGCCGGCGAACACCAGCGCGAACGGCACCAGCATCAGCGATGCCGCCGCCAGCCGCTGCCCGTTCAGGTCGATGCCCTGCGCATGCGACACGTAAAACAGGACGATCCCGCTCACGCCGGCGATCAAAACCGCACCCGCCGCGAGCACGGCCATGCGCTCGACCACAATGCCGGCACGCGACTGCGGGGTGCTGAGGAAGATCTCCAGGCGTCCGTCCTTGTCCTCGGCGGACCAACGTGCCACGTATGTGATGGCAAACGCGGCCAGCATCAGCTGCGCGACGTTGAACCATGTGTAGCCCAACACAGCGGGGTACAGCCGTTGATGGACGAAGATCGAGAGGTAAGGCAGAAGCGTGGGGATCGAGAGCAGCACCTGGACGATCGTCCTGGTCAGGCTGACGAAGACGGCGGCCATCACGGCCATTCCGACACTCCAGGCCAACAGGCCAAGACGGCTCACGTAGAGACTGCGCACGACGGCGATCCTCCACACCGGCGTCCTCGCGGCGTCATGGCTCGACCGGTAGGAAAGTGGCGGCACGTGCACGAGCGGCGCGCCAAGGTCGCGTCGGGTGAACGCCCACCCGGCGGCGGCCGCGGCGAGGATGGAGATGCCGATCAGGACCAGGAGCGAACGCGGGTCGAAATTGCCGCCGGGCGGCAGGGGTTGGCTCAGCTCGTAGTAGCGAAACGGGGACGCCCATCGCCATGTCGACAGCGAGGCGAAGACGCGACTGAGGCTGTTGACGAGAAAGAGCCCCAGCAAGAGCGCACTCGCGGCGGCGGTGGCGGCCCGGGCCGCGGCCAGCTGCGCCACCAGCAAGGACAGCGCATAGCACGATACGGTCAGCGCGGCGAGCAGCGCCCCGGCCTCGACCACGCCCCCCGCGGCGACGGTTTCATGACCTGAGGCGACTCCCGCGACGAAGCCGGCCGCGGCCACCGCCGACGCGACCCCAGCCGCGATCGCGAATGCGATCGTCCGCGACGCCGTCAGCGCCCCTCGCGATGTGCCGCTCGCCAGCGCGGCCTCCACGATCCCGCGTTCCTCATCTCCACGCGCAAAACCTGTCGCCGAGGCGAGCGCCCACACCGCAAAGATGATTGCGAGCGAGTGGAAGGCGCGGAACTCGACGTACCCGCCGACGGTATCGGGCCGGATCGGCGGTGGAAACAGGGCGACGAACTGAGCAGCCAGCGCAGACATCGACGCACCAAGTGCGGCGCGCTCGGCCGGCGTGTGCCCGGCGATCTGGTAAAAGCCGGTCGTCTGCACGAATGTCGAGACGAACGCGACCATGGAGAAGCCGGCGATGCCCCAGCGGCCAAGCCGGAGCCCCATCAAGACGGAGGTCACGGCGTCAGCGCTTTGGGCTTGGGTTCGCCGAAGAACGTGAGGAAGAACTCCTCGAGGCTGGGTTCTGTGCTCACGAGGTCTACGACCCGGGTGCCGGCGATGGCGTCGAGCAATCCGTCGAAGCTGCCGTGGACCGTGCACATGACGACGCGGCCGCTGACGCTCAGGTTTTCAACACCGGACGCGGAGCGCAGGCGGCCCTCCGGAACGTCCGCGTCGGGGGCGAATTCGATCTCGACGCGATGCACCCGGATCCGTCTCAGCTCATCGAGCTGCGCGACCTTGACGAGCTTGCCCGCGCGCAGGATGCCGACCCTGTCGCACACGTGCTCGACCTCGGACAATACGTGGGAGGAAAAAAAGACAGTGGCGCCGTCATCGCGCGCGTCGCCGAGCAACGCGTAGAACTCGCGCTGGTTGAGCGGGTCGAGCCCGCTGGTGGGCTCATCAAGGATCAGCAGGTCTGGCCTGTGCATGAACGCGAGCAGGATCGCGAGCTTTTGCTTGTTGCCGCTGGAGTACTCGCGATACCGGCGATTCAGGTCGAGGTCGAATCGCTCCGCGATCGCGCGCACGTGACGGCGGTCCACGCCGCCTCGCATGCCGCCCAGGTAAGCCACGACCTCGGCGCCGCGAAGGCTGCCGAACTGGGGCACATCGCCGGGTAGGTATCCGACCCTGCGCTTGACCTCAACGGAATCACGCGTGGAATCGAGGCCGAAGATGTGAGCCGACCCGCCGGTGGCGCGGATCATGCCCATGAGGAGACGGATGGTCGTCGTCTTGCCCGAGCCATTTGGCCCGAGGTAACCGAAGACCTCCTGCTCGGGGATCTGCAGGTCGAGGTCGAAAAGGCCCCGCCCCCGCCCGTAGTCCTTGGTCAGTCTCGAGGTCCTGATCGCCGCGGCCGCCATTTCGCGCAGCATATAAGGCGCAGTGCAGCTGGGCGACCTCGAGCTTCATCTCCTGGTGACCGACCATTGGAAGGCGGACGGCGGCCTGATGTTCGGTGTGGTGCCGAGGGTGCTGTGGGAGAAGCAGAAGCCGCCTGACCGGAACAACATGATCGACTGCGCATGCGTATGCCTCATCGCCCGCAAGAACGGTCGCGTCATCATCTGCGAGACCGGCATCGGCAACAAGCTGAGCGAGAAGCGTGCGCAGCAGGTCGCGCTTCGGGAGCCGGAGGGCATGCTTCACGCGCTGAAGCGCCTCGGCATCCAGCCCGAGGAAGTCGACGCCGTCGTCACCACCCACCTGCATTGGGACCACGCCGGCGGCCTGACCCGGCGCGATGAGAATGGCGAGGTCGAGCTCACTTTCAAGAAGGCGCGTCATTTCATCCAGCGCAGCGAGTGGGACTTCGCGCTGCAGCCGGACGTGCGCAGCAGGGCAAGCTACATCACCGATGACTTCACGCCGCTCGCGGACGGCAACGACCTGGTCGAGTTCCTCGACGGCGACGCCGAGGTCCTGCCCGGCGTGCAGATCCGCCACGTCGGTGGACACACGCCTGGGAGCCAGGTGCTGATCCTGCGCTCGGGCGAGCTGGCGTGCGCGGTGACCGGCGACCTCGTCTGCCAGACGCCGCACCTGCGGGTGCCCTGGAACATGGCCGCCGACATCGAACCGCTGCGGGTCTTCGAGCAGAAGGCAAAACTTCTCGACGAAGCCGAGAGGCACCGCTGGCTGCTCGTGTTGAGCCACGAGCCCGATATGCCCGCAGGCTATCTCGAAGAAGGCGGCCGCTGGCGTCCCGAGCCGCGGCTCGCGTGAGCTTCACCACCAGCGACGGCCGCAAGCTGACCTACCGCAAGCTCGGACATGGGCCGGTGCTTGTCTGCCATCCGGGCGGGCCAGGGTTCTCAGCCGTCTATTTCGGCGACCTGGCCGCGCTCTGGGAGCAGTACACGCTGGTCTTGCTCAACCCGCGCGGTACGGGTGGCTCGGACCGGCCCCGGGACCGGCGCGCGTACCAGGTCGATGACTACGTGGCCGATCTCGAGGAGCTCCGGGCGCACCTGGGCCAGGAGCGGATGCTCCTCCTCGGCCACTCGCACGGAGGCGTGGTGGCGCAGGCGTACGCGGCGAGCTATCCCGGGCGGGTGCGGCGCCTCGTCCTGGCGTCGACGCTGGCCCGCTTCGGTCCGGGGCAGCAGGCCGCGATGCGCAAAGGCATGGACAAGCGGTCCGGTGAGCCGTGGGCGGCGGACGCGATCGCCGCCCTCGAGGAAGAACAGGCAGGGAAATTCTCGTCCGACCAGGAGTTGGCCGAGCTCGTCTTCCGGGAGTGGCCTCTGTACTTCGCTCATTTCGGACCGGCGGAGGCGGGCTACCTCGACACGCTGAAGACCGAGACCATCAACGCCGACGCGCTGAAGCTCTTCAACGATGAGATCTTCACGACCTTCGACATGCGCAGCCGCCTGCCCGCCATCACGTGTACGACGCTTGTGATCACGGGCGAAGAGGACTTCATCTGCGGGCCGGTATGCGCGGAGGACGTATGCGCCGGCATCGAGGG
>Ga0209474_10003214_pt1 | contig 14488 bp, 13 predicted proteins | sample GraSoiAngelo_145_FD_185902 | JGI IMG/M metagenome (GOLD analysis project Ga0209474, IMG submission 185902) | Grasslands soil microbial communities from the Angelo Coastal Reserve, California, USA - 14_1009_05_20cm (SPAdes) (version 2) | ecosystem: Environmental > Terrestrial > Soil > Grasslands...
GCTAGCTGTCAAGAGCCAGCGGACGGCCGCCGTCGCGATCGGGCTCAACCCCGCTCTCGCCAACGCCTCCGCCTTCGCCGCCTCGGCCGCTATCGGCGCCGTCGCCGGCGTCGTGCTGGCGCTGCAGATCGGGTACATCAGCCCCGACTTCTTCTCGCTCACCAGCGCGATCAACTTCATCGTGGCGGCTGTCGTCGGCGGCGTCGGGAGCACCGCCGGGTCGCTTCTCGGCACGGCCTTCATCGTCGTGCTCCCCGAGCTGGCCCGGAGCACCAAGGACCTGCAGGTGATCGTCTTCGGCGTGCTGACGATCGCCGTCCTGCTCTTCGTCCCCGAGGGCATCGTGCCCGGCACGTTCCGGCGGATCACTCCCCTGCTGATAAGGCGCCGGCGGCCGACCATTGTGGATTCCGACACCGGACTGGCCTCGGAGCTCGAGGAGTGGCTGAAGGGGCGGCCGGTAGCTCGCGACGCCGAGCTGGTTGTGGAGAAGGTCAGCGTCCGCTTCGGCGGGCTGATCGCCAATCAGAACGTCTCCCTCCGCATCCCGCCCGGCAACGTCGTGGCGCTGATCGGGCCCAACGGGGCGGGTAAGACGACCTTCCTCAACGTGCTCGGCGGTTTCGTCCGGCCTCTCGAGGGCGCCGTCGCCAGCTTCGGCGGCCACGACCTCCTGCGGGCGTCGGCGCGGCGGCGGCCGGGGGTCGGCATCGGGCGGACCTTCCAGCACGCCGAGCTCTTCGGCGAGCTCACCGTCGAGGAGACGGTCCGGCTCGCGGCCGCCGGCGCCCGTCGGCCCGCCGGCGAGTCCGCCGCGGTGTCGGCGGCCGCCGTCCTCGACCTCCTCCGGCTGACGCGCGTCGCCGGCGAGCGCCCCGACGCCCTGCCCTTCGGCGTCCAGAAGCGAGTCGACATCGCCCGCGCCTTGGCAACCGGACCCTCGCTGGTCGTCATGGACGAGCCCTTCAGCGGGCTCGACCTCAACGAGCAGCAGCAGCTCCACGAGCTGATCCTGGCCTTCCGGCGCGCCGGCATCTCGGTGCTCCTCGTCGACCACGCCATTCAGGAGGTGCTTTCGCTCGCCGACCGCGTGTGCGTGCTCGACTACGGCCGGCTCATCGCGGAGGGGACGCCGGTCGAGATCCAGTCCAGCGCCGCCGTGCAGGAGGCCTACTTCGGGCGCAAGGAGAAGTCGGCTTGAGGGAGGCCGGGGAAAGCGCCGCCACCGTGCGCGCCGCGCCGCCCCTGCGTCTGCGCGCCGTCGGCCACCGCTACGGCGCCGGCGTCGTAGCCCTACGCGACATCGATCTCGACGTCGAGGCGGGGACCTTCACGCTGATCCTGGGCGCCAACGGGGCGGGCAAGACGACGCTCGCCAACGTCATGGGCGGGATGCTGAAGCCGAGCAGCGGAAGCGTGGAGGCGTTCGGGGCTCCCGTCCGCTACACCGAGAACCGCGCCCTGAACCATCTCGGCATCGTCCTCGTCCCCGAGCGGCGGCGGCTCTTCTACCGCCTCACGGTCCGCGAGAACGTCATGCTCGGCGCCTACTCGATCAAGGAGTCGCGCAAGCAGCTGGACGAGCGGATGCGCGCCGTCCTCCAGCCGTTCCCCTCCTCGATCCGGGACCGCCTCGACGTCGTCGCCGGCTCGCTCAGCGGCGGCGAGCAGCAGCTGCTGGCGGTCGCGCGGGCGCTGATCGCCAAGCCGCGGCTTGTAATCCTCGACGAGCCGTCCCTGGGCCTGGCGCCGCGCGCCATCGAGGCGGTCTACGACCTGCTCGCCGGCGCCCGCGAGCAGGGGGCGACGCTGGTCGTCATCGAGCAGTCGGGCGCGGTCGCCCTGCAGTACGTGAGCCACATCGCGATCCTCGAGCGCGGTCGCGAGATCTACCGGGGAACGGTCGGCTCGATCAGCCAGGAGCAGATTCTGGCGATCGGCTACGTCGGCCACGTGGAGTCGGTCGAAACCACCTCAGGAGAAGCTTCATGACCACGCAACTCACCGTCCGCGCCGTCGGCGACCCGGTGCCGCCAACGATCGCGGCCTACTACGAGGCGGCCGACTCGGGGCGGCTCGACGAGGCGGCCACGCAGCTCGCCGGCGACGTCGTCGCCGGCCTCGTGCCGCCCGGCAACGAGGTCGACCCGCTCGTCGTCAAGCGCGGCCGCGAAGAGATGCGCGCCTGGCTCGCCCAGCGCGACTGGCAGGCGGTCCGCCACGAGGTCCTGTTCAGCGCCGTTGACGGCGCCACCTGCTTCATCGAAGGCCGCCTCCTCTCGGCGGCCGACGGCCGGCCGGTCCGGACCTATGTCTCCAGCTTCCGGCTCGATGTCGAGGGGCGGATCCGGCGCTACGTCGCCTACGCCTGCGAGCCCTTCGACGAGCTTCCTCGGACCGACAGCACGACGCCGGGCGACGCCCGCCGCCGCGTCGACGATTACTTCCACCACCTCGACGCCGCCGAGTTCCCGGCGGCGGTCGAGCAGTTCAGCGAGGACTGCACCTACAATCACCCGCCCTACCGCGGCACGGGCATCACGAGCAACAAGCGGGTGATCTTCCGCGGCCACGCCGAGCTGCTGGAGGGGTTCAACCACCGGGGGCCGGCGGCGTTCGACCACGTCCTGACGGGGTTCATCCAGCGGGGCCCGAACGCGATGTTCGAGCTCAATGTCACGGGGATGCCGGGCGCCGCCCCGGCGGCTGTCTGCACGCTCAGCCTCGGCGACGACGGGCGCATCAAGCGCTACCTCGCCTACATGACCATCCAGGGGGTGGACTGAAAGAGATGGCCGACCAGGAAATCGACCTGCTGATCGTCGGCGGCGGTATGGCGGGCCTCTCAGCCGGCGCCTGGGCGGCCCAGGAAGGGCTCTCGGTCACGCTCGTCGAAAAGGACGAGCAGACCGGTGGCAACGCCCGCTACGCCGGCTTCGTCTGGACCGCGCCCGACGTCGAGACGATCAAGCGGGAGATCCCGCGCGGGGATCCCGAGCTGCTGGCCATGATCGTCGAGAACGTCCCCCCGGCGGTGGAGTGGATCAAGACGCTCGGCGTGCGGACCGGTGAGCCGGTCGACATGATGCGATTCGGGCGGGGGACGCCGGTCGAGATGGAGACCTACGTCGACACCTGCGCGCAGTCGATCGTGCGGAACGGAGGCCGGATCCTGACCGAAACGCGCACTGAGCGCCTGCTGGTGGACGGTGGCCGCGTGGTCGGGGCGGTGGTGACCCTCGCCGGCGGCGTGTCCCGGGAGCTCCGCGCCCACTCGACGCTGCTGACGACGGGCGGCTATCAGAACGACCGCGACCTCTGCGCCGAACTGATCCATCTCAACGCCCGCGACATCCCGCGACGCACTCAGCCGCGCTCGGCCGGCGACGGGCTCCGTCTTGGCCGCGCCGTCGGCGCTCGGTTCGGCCCCGACAAGGCGGGCTTCTACGGCCACCTCGTGCCCTTCCCGGTCCAGCTCACGGACCCCAGCGAGTTTGTCGCACTCTCAATGTACTTTTCGGAACACTCGCTCCTGCTCGACCGGTCGGGCCGGCGGTACATGGACGAGACGGTGGGTGACCACCTCAATGCCCAGACGACGCTCGAGCAGCCGCGCGGTCGCGCCCTCCTGCTCTGCGACGACCGTGTCCTACAGGAGTGGGTGCTCAAGCCGTACGCGCCGGGCCTCCCCGTGCCCGACCGCATCGGCGAGACGAAGAAGCGCGGCGGGCACTACGCCCGCGTCGACGATCTCGAGGGCGTGCGCCGGGTGGCGGCGGAGTGGGGCTACGAAGCCGACGCCGTCGTCGCCACGCTCGAGGACTTCAACCGACGCGTGGTCTCCGAACCCGACTCCCTGCAGCCGCCCCGGGCGCACGATCGGAACCGCATCGCGGTGCCGCCTTACCACCTCGTCGAGGTTTGGCCCGCGATCACCTTCACGCAGGGAGGGATGCTCATCAACTCGAGCGCGCAGGTCATCGCTGCCGACGGGACGCCGATCCCCGGCCTGCTCGCCGCCGGCGCCGACACCGGGGGGGCATTCGTTTACGGCTACGCAGGTGGCCTCGCCCTCGCGCTCACGAGCGGCCTCCAGGCGGCAAAGACGGCCGCAACGACCGCCGCCGCCGCGCGCGCGCCGGCCAGTTGAGACGCGCGTGACCGAGATCTGGCGCATGGGCGCCAACCCCGTCTCGGTCACCGAGACGGGGGAGATCGCCCGCCGCCTCGAGGCGGACGGCTGGGACGGATTCGCGGTGGCCGAGGCGCACGGCATCCTGCCCGACCCGTACGCCGTGCTCGCCCTCGCGGCGTTCGCGACGACGACCTTGAAGCTGGGGACGGCCGTCGCCGTGCCCATCCGCCACCCGATCCTCGCCGCCGGCGCGATGGCCACCATCCAGGCGGTGTCGGGCGGCCGCGCCCGTTTCGGGGTCGGGCGCGGCGACAGTGCCGTGAAGCTGCTCCACCAGGCGCCGATGAAGGTGGCCGAGTTCGAGCTCTACCTAAGCCGCCTTCAGGGCTACCTCAAGAGAGAAGACGTCGACATCGACGGCAACCTGTCGTCGATGGCCCGGATGTACGCCGTCGACCCGGGCCTCGACGTCGCCCGGCCCCCCATCGATGTCGCGGCGAGCGGCCCGCGAATGATCGACCTCGCGGCCCGGCTCGCCGATGGTGTCGTCATCTCGGTCGGCGCCGACCTCGACCGCCTCCGCAACTCGATCGGGCAGGTCCGGGCGGCAGGCCGCGAGCTCGAGCTGGGCTGCTACCTCCAGGTCGCGGTCGTCGACGAAAAGGACCAATCGGGCCGGGAGGCCATCCGCGGCATCGCGCTGACGCACGCGCGCTTCAGCGGGTTCGAGGCGCGGCCCGCCCGTGCCGACGTCTCCGTCGCCGAGCACGCCGAGTACCGGCAGGCGGTCGAAACGATGGAGCACGTCTGGCGGTCCGCCCGCGGCGGCGTGGACGCCAAGGGTGAGCGGCCGGGCGAGGTCAACCTCTACCCGGACGAGGCCGCGTCGGCCGAGCTGATCGATCGCTGGGCCATCGTTGGGAGCGGAGAGGAGTGCGCCGAGCGGTTGCGGGCGATCATCGACCTCGGATTCGACCGGGTGATGCTCGGCACCCACACGGCGGGCGTCGATGTGGCGGAGAGGAACACCGCCCGCGTCGCCAGGGAGGTCCTGCCGCTGCTCAGCCGGCGTTAGGGATCGACGTCGGGGCCGGTGCCCAGCATGATCTCGGGAACCGCCTTGAACTCGCCATTGTCGAAGCCGATGCTGGAGTCCACCAGCTCCTCGCGGTCCGGGTACTCGAGGAACGCCACGTAGCGCTTGATCTTCCCCTCGCCGTCGAAGATCGCGTGGGACACGAAGGCGTGCAGTCGGACGCCCTCGCCGCCGCCACGGCCCTCGATGAAGCAGGAGGACCCGTTGACGGCGGCGAACAGGATCCGGTGGTGCTGGGGCTGCTTGCCACGCTTGGCGAAGTAGTCGCGCAGCGCGGCCTTCCCGGCGACCGCGAAGAGGCGGTTCTGCTTGGCGGGGTCCCAGGGAGGATGGATGTAGACACCGTCCTCCGCGAAGCACTCGGCGAGCGCCTTCACGTCGCCGGCGTCCAGCGCGTCGAAATATGGCTTCAGGGGATGGTCCAAGGCCAGGCCTCCTTTGCTTCCACGCCCAGCTGCTTCAGCAGCGTGGGGCAGCGGCTGCGTCACGCCGTCACCTCCCGGCCGGCCCCGAGCGCGTGCCGGGCCCCGATGCCGCCGAAGATCAGTGCGCGGCCATTCGAGGTCCCGCTGTTGTACCAGTAGCCCTCCACGATCGCCGACATCGACTGCCCGCACGTGTAAAGCCCTTCGATCGGGGAGCCGTCCGCCCGGAGGACGCGGGCATGCTCGTCGACCGCCAGGCCCGACAGCGTGCCCATAGTGCCCAGCTTCAGCTCGACCGCATAGAGCGTTCCCGAGAGCGGGCGCACGCACGGGTTGGGCTTGATTCGGCGGTCGCCGTTATTGCGCGCCCAGGCCATCGAGCCGCGGCCGAACTCGTCGTCGCGGCCGTCCGCGGCGCCGGCGTTGAACGTTCGCAGCGTCTCCTCGAGCCCGGCGGCGTCGACCCCGATCTTGCTCGCAAGCTGGGCAGCATTCCCGGCCCTCGGCATCCAGGACGGCGCCTCGCCCGGCTTGACGTGACCGAGCCGGTAGGTCGCCTTCCACTCCTCGTCGAAGACCATCCAGCAGGGCAGGTTCTCGAACTGGCAGCTCTTGGTGTCGAAGCGGACCATGCCGCTGACCAGGACCCGGTAGAAGGAGTCGTCGGCGAACCGCCGGCCGGCCCGGTTGACGACGAACGAGCCCGGAAAGGAAGGCTCGCGGCCGGCCACGTTGCCGACGATGTTCCCCGCCTGGTCCTCCCGCGGGAGGACGTAGACCGGCGACATCAGCTGGCCCATGATGTTGGCGAACGACCCGCCCGCGTTCATCCCGGCCGCGATCCCCGAGCCGTCGACCGACGGGTTGGAGAAGGGCGTCGCGTTGGGATGGGGATCGAACTGCCGCTGCATTTCGGGGTTGTGGTCATAACCACCGGCGGCGAGCACCACCCCCGCCCGAGCGGCGATGTGCTCCGGACCGCCCCCGTCGATGGACACGGTCGCGCCGACGACGCGCCCGGACGCGTCCTTGTCGAGCTCGAGCAGCTTCGTCCCGAGCTGGAACCGGATCCGGCCAGTGCGCAAGCAGGCGGCCATCATGTAGCCGGTCGTGGCGCCGCCCCACCCGACGACTCCGCGCTGCTTGCGCTCTTCGAGCAGCTTCCAGTCCCACTCCGAGATGAGGCCGTAGCCGCCCCAGGCCTGGATCTCGGGCCAGGAGGCCGGCACGTCCGTGTAGTAGGGCGAGAACTCGGCGCGCTCCCGCCACTCCGCCGGCAGCTCGCGGGCGCCGTCGAATACCGGCGATGAGAGGTAGCGGCCTTCCATGAGGCCGCCCGGCTGCTCCGCGTAGTAGTCCGGATAGCGGGGAATCCAGTCGAGCGGGACGCCGTGCTCGGCCAGGAAGTCGAGCGTCTCCGGCCCGCGCTGGAGGTAGGCCTCGAGGACCTCCGGGACCGACTTGCCGCCGTTCAGGTTGTTGATGTGGTGGCGGGCGAGGTCGATCGAGTCCTCGATCCCGGCCTCGCGGGCGCTCCGGTTCGCCGGGACCCAGACGAGGCCGCTGGAGAACGCGTAGGTGCCGCCCAGCTTCTGCGACTTCTCGACCACGAGCACGTCGGCACCGGCGTCGGCGCCGGCGAGCGCCGCCGCCATCCCGGCCCCTCCGCCACCGATAACCAACAGTTCACACGAGTTTGCGGGCATCCCGGTTTTCCTCCAGTTCTTTGCGCGAGTTGCGCGACTTACCTGTGGTCAGCTGCTCGCGGCGGAGCTTGATCCCCGCCGTCTCGCGGTCCCAGGCTTCAGGGCGAACGCCGCGCTCACGCAAGAGGTTCTTGTCAGGGCGCAGCGCCACATTGCGCTCGATGACGTCGACGAAGTCGAGGTAGCGCGGGACGGCGAAGTAGGGCAGCCGCTCGGCCAGGAAGGCGATCAGCTCCTCGGGGTCGACCGGCTCGTCGAGGACGACCGTGGCCAGCACCTCCTGGTCGATCTCGGCCCGAACGCCGATCACCGCCGCCTCGCGGACGGCCGGGTGCTCCAGCAGCTCGCGCTCGACCTCCGCCGAAGAGACGTTCTCGCCCCGGCGCCGGATCGAGTCCTTGACCCGGTCGACGATCCGGTACTCGCCTTTCTCGTCCTTCACCAGCACGTCGCCGGAGTGGAACCAGCCGTTCCGCCAGACGCGGGCAGTCGCCTCCGGGTTGTACAGGTAGCCCGGCGTCACCGCCCACGGGACGGCGTGCCGCACGGTCATCTCGCCGGGCACGCCGATCGGTACCTCGACATCGTTCTCGTCGACCAGCCGCACCTCGTACTCCGCCGTCCAGGGCCTGCCGAGGGTCCGGTGGTCGACGGGGTCAAGGAGCGAGAAGACGCAGGGCATCTCGGTCATCCCGTAGACGGTGTAGAGGCGCACCCCGAAGCGCTCGGCGAACGCCTGCATATCCGGCAGAAGGGGGGCCTGCATCGCCAGCCGGAGGGGATGGTCGCGGTCGCCCGGCGAGGGCGGCTGCTGCCAGAGAAAGAGCGCCATCGCGGAGTGGATCCAAGCGACGGTGCAGGCGTGGCGGCGGCAGTCCTTCCAGAAGTCCTGGGTCCGGAAGCCGCTCACGATCGCGATCGACGCGCCGGTTCGCAGCGCGGCGTAGCAGGGCACGTCGCCGCCGCCATGGAACATGGGGGCGCAGACGAGGAAGCGGTCGTCGGCGGTCACGCCGACGTTGTCGAAGGTCGCCTCCGCCATCTTCTGGTAGAGGACGTGCGGGCGCCGCACGGCTTTGGACGCCCCTGTGGTGCCGCTAGTGAACATGACCATCTGGTCCTCCCAGGGCTCAACGGGGTCGGCCACCGGCGGGGGCGCCGGCGAGCGGCCCTCGCCGGCGTCGGCCCAGCGCGAGACACGGAGCCCTGGCGGGACCGCCGGCGCACCGTCGCCGACGATGGCGATCTCCTCCAGCCGGGGGAGATCGAGGCCGAGCAGGCGCTCGACGAGCGCGGCATGGCAGACGATGACGCGGGCCCCGATGAGGTTGACGCCCTCCTCCAGCATCTGGCCCTTCCAGGCGGTGTTGAGCGGCGTGTAGACGAGCCCGGCGAGGGCAGCGCCGTACCAGACGGTCAGCGCCTCGCGGCCGTTGGGCAGCCAGGCGAGGAGCGGCTCGCCCCGCTGCAGCCCGAGGCCCTGGAGGCCGGCGGCGGCCGCCCAGCAGCGCTCGGCGGTCTCCCGGAAGGTCCATTCCTCGCCATCATCGAAGACTGCGTAGACGCGGTCCGGCATCGCGGCGGCGCGGGCGGCGAGGATGTCACCGAGAACGCAGTCGGACCTGCTCGGGAAGCGCGCCATCAGGCCTTGCGGTCGCTCCCGGCGGGAATCTTCCGGAAATCCCACGAGGAGACCCGGTCGACGTCGATCCGGCACCAGTCGTGCGTCCGGCGCTGGACCTCCTCGACCGTCGTCATGCCCATACCGCGCATGTATGCGGCGCGCGCCGCCTCGAGGTGGGGGTCGTCGTTGGCGATCCGGCAGCGGCCATAGACGATGACGCCCCGGCGCTGGGTGTAGTGGTCGCCAGGCGCGACGCCGTCGTCGACGAGGAAGGCCACCTTCGGGTTCTCGGCGATCTGCCGGCCGCGGCGGGAGCTGCGCAGGCCGTGGAACCAGATCGCGCCGTCGTAGTAGACGTACCCGAGCGGGGTCAAGTGCGGCTCGAGGTCGAGGCCCGCGGTCGCCAGCCGTCCCCAGACGTTCCCGCGGAGGAAGTCGTCGACCTCCTCGCGCGTCAGCGCGATGTCCTTGCGGCTCACGTAGGGCATGGTGGCGGCTTTGCCTACTGACTAGTAGGTAGGGAAAGTCTAGACAAAACCCTGCGCATATTTCTTCGGCTCAGGGGCGCGGCAGCGGCTCGCCCCAGCGGTCGAGGTAGGTTGTCTCGGTGACCGGCAGCCGGGAGGGCGCCCCCCAGCGCCCCCTCGGGTAGCCGACGGGGATGATCGCGAAGGTCTGGATGTCGGCGGGGATCCCGAGGATGTCCTTCACGGGTTGCTCGTCGTCGCGGTGGACAGAGGTGAGCGTGGATCCCAAGCCGCGGGCGCGGGCGGCGATCATCAGGTTCTGGATCGCCGGGAACACGGCGCCCTCGATCCGGATCCGGCCGGCCGGCGCGCAGGGGATCAGCAGCAGGGGCGCCTCGCCCATGTGGTCGGCGAGGTGGAGCGCCGAGGCGAGGAGCCGAGCCACGCTCTCGTCCTTTCGCGCCGCCTCCTCGTAGTTCGTGAGGAAGGTGCGCCGGGCGACGCCGCGGTAGGCCTCGCCGACCCGGCGGCGCAGCTCGGCGTCGCGGACGACGAGCCAGCGCACCGGCTGCGAGTTGCCCCCCGAGGGCGCCATCGAAGCCGCCTCGAGGATCAGCCGGAGGTCCTCGTCGGGGACGGGGCGCAAGGGGTCGAGGCGGCGCATCGCGCGGGTCGTCCAGATGGCCTCGAGCGCGTCGACCCCGGAGGGCGGCGGGATACGCACTCGGGGCGCGTCGGCCGAGCTCATCGCAGGGCCAATTTACCTTCCGTTCGGTAAATTGGACAACCCCCGTGAGCTTCCTCCTGCGACAGCCGCGCCGTGGGGCCGACCGGTACTACGCGGAGGGCCACTGGAACTCCGACACGATCCCCGGCCTCCTCCGGCGCTGGGCGACGGAGCGCCCCGACAAGCCGGCCATCGTCGAGCCCGGCCGGCGCTTCACGTACGCGCAGCTGGCGGCCGGGATGGAGCGGGCCGCCGCGCAGCTCGGCGCCGCCGGCGTCGATCGCGGTGACGCGGTCATCGTCCGGGTGCCCGATTCCGCGAACTTCGTCATCGCCAGCGCCGCCGCACACGCGGTGGAGGCGGTCGCCGTGCCGGTCGTCCAATCCGCCGGCGAGGCCGAGATCGCGGCGATCGTCGAGCGGATGAAGGTGGGCGCCTACGCCGGCGCCGCCGACGCATGGCCCTGCCTGGACGGCCTGCTCCGGCTGGACCTCGACCGCAGCGATCTGTGCGAGCCGGGGGCGACGCCGCCGGCTGGGTACCTACCCGACCCCGACGCCCTGATGGAGGTGATGTTCACCTCCGGCACGACGGGGCGTCCGAAGGGCGTCATGAACACCGCCAACACCAAGCTGGCGGGCCTCCGCGGCTTCTTGGAGGCGGTCGAGGTCGGTCCCGACGACGTCTGGGGGGTGGCTGCGCCCATGGCGCACCAGGCCGGCTGGGCCTACACCTATCTGCTCGCCCTCTACACCGGCGCGACCGCCGTGATGGTCGGCCGGGGCGACGCCCGCCGGATGCTCGACACGCTCGCCGCCGAGGCGGTCACCATCTCGTTCCTGGTCCCGACCCATGCGATGGACCTGATGGCGGCTTACAAAGCGGACCCGGAGCGGTGGGACCTGAAGCTGCGCATCGTGCTCACCGGCACCACCGCCACCCCGGCCGAGACCGTCGCCGACATCATCGAGCGCTGGGGGGCGCGGCCGATGCTGATGTACGGGATGACCGAGGTCCAGAGCAACGTCTTCAGCCGCCCCGAGGATCCGCTGCCGGTCCATACGACAACGGTCGGCCGCCCCTGCCCGAACGCTGAAGTGCGGCTGGTCTCGCCGGCGGACGGCAGTGTGATCACGGCCGACCGCATGCCGGGCGAGGTGATGACGGCGGGGCCCACGGTTTGCGTCGGCTACTACGACGACCAGGCCGCGACCAGCGGCGCGTTCACGAAGGACGGCTGGTTCCGGAGCGGCGACCTCGGCGAGTGGATCGATGGCAACCTGCGCATCGTCGGCCGGATCAAGAACATCATCCTGCGGGGCGGGATCACGATCGTCCCCGACGACGTCGAGCTCGCCCTCACCGGGTGTCCCGGGATCGAGCAGGTGAGCGTCTGCGGCATCCCCGACAAGCGCCTCGGGGAGAAGGTCTGCGTTTGCGTGGTGGGTACCGCGACGCTGGAGGAGATGCGCGCCTACCTGGCCGCCCGGGGCATCGGTCCCGGCCTGCATCCGGACCTCGCAGTCCACGTCGACGCTTTCCCGCGGACGTCGGTCGGGAAGGTGCAGCGCGGCCGGCTGGCGGCAATCGCGGCCGAGCGCGCCGCGGTAGAGCCGGACCGCGGCTGAGCGGTGCGGGTCGCCGACCTCCTGGCGCGGGACGCCCTCCTCTACCCGCGTCAGGTCGCGGTCGAGGTCGCCGGCGGCCCGGGCCTCACCTACGCGGACCTCGGCGAGCGGGCGCGGCGCGTGGCCGGCGGCCTCGCCGCGCGGGGCGTCGGCAAGGGCGACCGCATCGCCGTGATGGCGGACAGTGGTCTCCTCTTCTACGACGCCTACCTCGGGGCGATGCTGGTGGGCGCCGCGGCGGTGCCCATCAACACCCGCCTCACCCCGCCCGAGGTGGGGTATCAACTGGCGCATTGCGAGCCGCGGCTCGCGCTCGCCGGCAGCGCCTACGCGGCGGCGGTCGCCCAGGCCGCGCCGGGCCTCGCGGTGATCGAGGAGGGCGGCGCCGACCACCGCCGCCTCCGTGCCGCCGAACCGCTCGAGTCGGATCATTCCGGGGGTTCCGACACCGGGCTCGTCATCTACACGAGCGGGACGACCGGCCGGCCCAAGGGCGTCTGCCTCAGCCAGCACGCGCTCGTCTTCAACGGGATCACGATCGCCCTCGCCCAGGCGATGCCGCCGGGCGAGGTCTTCCTCGCCTCGACGCCGCTCTACCACGTCGCCGCCGGGACCCGCGTCATCACGATGCTGCTCGACGGCGGCCGGCAGGTGCTGATGCCGAAGTTCGAGGCCGGCGGGTGGCTCGACCTGGTGGACACCCTGGGCGTCGCCAGCGCCGTGCTGGTGCCGACGCAGCTGGCACGTGTCCTCGACGCCCAGGCGGCGCGGCCGCGCGACCTCACCCGCTTCCGGCTGCTCATCTACGGCGCCGCGCCGACCGCCATTCCGACCATCCGCCGCGCGATGGACGAGCTCGGCTCCGGCCTCTACCAAGGCTACGGGCTGAGCGAGGCGTGCACCAACCTGACGGCGCTGCTGCCCAGCGATCACGAACTCGCCCACGAGCGGTCCGAGCTGCTCGGCTCCTGCGGCCGCGCCGTCCCCGGCGTCAGCGTGCGGGTCGCGGCCGGAGCGGACGGCGTCGGCGAGATCGAGGTGCGCACCGACAAGCTGATGAGCGCCTACTGGCGCGACCCCACCGCCACCGCCGAGGCGATTCGCGCCGGCTGGCTCCGCACGGGCGACCTCGGCCGGATCGACCAAGAGGGATACCTCTACATCGCCGGCCGCGCCCGCGACATGATCATCAGCGGCGGCGTCAACGTGTATCCCAGCGAGGTGGAGGCGGTGCTCGATCAGCACCCGGCGGTGGCCGAGTCGGCGGTGGTCGGCCGACCCGACGCCGTGTGGGGGGAGACGCCGGTGGCCTACGTGATCCCCGCGGGCGACGCGCCCGCGCCCGCCGAGCTGCAGGCGTTCCTGAGGACGCGGCTGGCGGCGTTCAAGGTCCCGCGCGAGTTCCGCTTCGTCGACGACCTGCCGCGGACGGCGACTGGCAAGGTCCGCAAAGCCGAGCTGGCGCCGTGACCCAGGCCGGGCGGGAGCGCCGCCGGCGGGCGCAGGGCGCCAAGGCGGACCGCCTGCAAGAGTCCCTGGCGCGCCTCGACCCGCAGCTCGCCTCGTGGGCCGATGGATTCGTGTTCGACGAGGTCTGGGGCCGGCCCGGCCTCGACTTCGAGACCCGGATGCTGGTCGCGATCACGGCGCTGGCCGCCACCGACCGACCTCAGCAGCTTCGCAACTACCTCTTCGGCGGGCTCCAGGCGGGCGTGCCGCAGGCGGCCATCCAGGAGGCGCTCGTGATGCTCGCCGTCTACTGCGGCTTCCCGACCGCGATCGCCGCCCTCGCGGTCTGGGACGAGGTCAAAGCCAGCCAGCGCCACGCGGGAGGCGAGTAGATGGAGATCGCCGACCGGCTGGCGATCGAGGACCTCTACGCCCGCTACTGCGTCGCTCTCGATACCGGCGACGAGGCGGGCTGGGTGGACTGCTTCACCGAGGACGGCGAGTTCGACGGCCGCGCCCTCGCGAAGGGCCACGACGAGCTGGCGCAATACCACCGCGACCGCATGGCGGCGCGCGCGGAAGAGCCGTTCAGCAACCCGCAGCACTGGAACAACAACCTGCTCCTGCGCGGCGAGCCGCCGGAGGTGCAGGCCTTCTCCTACGTGATCCGGATCGCCACCATGCGCGACGGCGGTGAGATCCGGGTCGTCCGGGTGGGCGCCTATCGCGACCGCCTCGTCAAGCAGGGCGACCGCTGGCGCTTTGCCCGCCGCGAGGTGAGCTTCGACACCGTTCCCCACGACCGCATCTGGACGTGACGCCCTTCGGACCAGGGTCCGTCTCCCTCGGCGTCCACGCCCACGACCTGCCGGCGGCCGAGCAGGTCCGCGACCTCCTCGCGCAGGCGACGGCGGGCTTCGCCGCGGGCGTCGACGGGGTCACCGTCAGCGAGCACCACGCCGGGAACCCCCAGTACCTACCCAACCCGGTCCAGGTGGCGGCCTGGATCTTGGAGTCGGCGCCCCCGGGCGGCTGGTCGGGCGGCTGCCCGATGCTCCTCGCCGCGCGGCCGCTGGCGCACGTCGTCGAGGACCTCGCCTGGCTCGACGCCCGGCACCCGGGGCTGGTGGGCGTTGCCTTCGTGGCGGGCTTCGTCGAGGCCGACTTCGCGGCCCCCGGCCATGAGTTCGCAACTCGCCGCGAACGCTTTCAAGCCGCGCTCCCCGACGCC
>Ga0209474_10003218_pt1 | contig 14452 bp, 16 predicted proteins | sample GraSoiAngelo_145_FD_185902 | JGI IMG/M metagenome (GOLD analysis project Ga0209474, IMG submission 185902) | Grasslands soil microbial communities from the Angelo Coastal Reserve, California, USA - 14_1009_05_20cm (SPAdes) (version 2) | ecosystem: Environmental > Terrestrial > Soil > Grasslands...
GGAGGGCGATGAAGGTCATGTCGCCGCCTGCAGCGTTGATCCGTTGCACTTCGGTCGCGCAGGCCCCCGAGGGCTGAGGCGACAAAAAGTGGTCGCCGACCACGATGAGGATCGGCACTTTCGCAAGTGTTGCGATTTCGCCGCGGTCAGATTGGAGAAGCAGCCGGTCTCGAGCTGGATGATGCCGCGTATTCCAGGCAAGCCCTTCAGAACGGCCTGGGTCGGAAAGCCGCTGGACTGCGAATGACCGACCAGTATGGCGCCGCCCAGGTCTCGTGCGAGAGTGGCCATATTCTCGACAGTCGGGTTGTTCGTCGTGGGGCTGACGAACTCGCCAGTTAGACTCGGAACCTCGGTCAGGATCAGGTCAGGAATCACCTGTTTGTAAAGCTGGTCCACCTTATTGATGGGGAACTGCTCGTCGGGCCAGGCGACGCCGAAGCTAGGCCCGAATCGGAACACGCTCCACGCGAACTGCGCGGTGCCGATAAGGACGGCAGGCTGTGCGCTCAGCGGCCGCAAGCCTCCCTTCACATCGTTGTAGATCGTGGCGTTGAAACCTGACCGAGCGCGCCCGGATTGTTCGGCCAGATAGGTGGAGAAGCCGCGGCGCGTGAAATACTCGTACCAGCCCATACGGCCGTCGGGCGTAGTCTCCCATGTCTTGGAGCTCAGGCAGCAACCATGTACGAATACGATGGGCACGCGTCGACGGCTGTTCTCAGGGATCTGGAATTGCACGTACATCTGATCGACGGTCACGTCGCCGGACGAGAACTGACCCAACAGGCCTATCAGGTTCCAGCCGGCCGCATCGCTGAACATCTGCCGCCCGCCGACGAAGAAACTTCCCTGGGCCTTTAACACCAACGGTTCGGACGGCTGACGCACGTCACTGCGCGATTGTGCGGCGGCCACCGTACACAGCAGGGCGGCAGCTGCCATAGCCAGCCTCAGAGAAGCCCGCGCGACATGCCGGAAATGGGTGATCTTCATTGGAATTTCCCTCGCACAATTCACGTTAGTTGCGCTCGCGGCGGCGCTGTTGGGGGTGGGATCGGTGGAGACGGGCACCATGGCCGGACCGCTGCGTTTGTGAAGTCTTTAGGCATCAGCTGGCGGGCGTCTAGGAAGATCATCCGAATCCGTTGAACTAATCGCCCCGTCATACGCAGGAAACCGATCGGCAGCGCCAGCGCGATCTTGAGCGCGGGGCCACGTCGCTCATCGATCACCCGCCGCTCGGCGTTGGAGAAGTTGAAGAACGCTTCGATCTCAAAGCCGCTCAGATCGCGCGGCAGCGACCGCCGCCCCAGCCACGTCCACTGCCAGTCGTTCATGTTCCGGTCCTCCCGGCAGGGCCTCACAACAGCCCACCCCAAAAGGCGGAACAGCAACTGCTTGACCTGTCTACGAAATCTCAGCCCGGTTGCTAGAATTATCGTGGAATCCTACCGGCACTTTTGGCCCGGAAATCAAGAGGACCCCTCGTAACAATCCGCGTGATGCGAGTCGTTGCCCGTCCCTTCCACGCACGGTGAATGAAGCCGCGAATATTTGCCGCGATTTTTCACTTTATTTTCTTCTCCCTTCGCAGCAGGCATACGCGTCGAGCGCGAATAGGCCCGGGTTTTGTGCTTAAATTATGTTTAGGGCAAGAATAGTAGTTCGCTGCGGGAGAGGCTCCGTGCAACACGGGTGCGTAGCCTTGGCCGTGGATAAGCACCACCGCCCGATCGAAATCAGTACATTTCGATGGTCCAGCGGAGGAGAGACCGCATGGGCCGGTTTCCCCATTGAATCCCACGTTCTCGGGCCGCGCGGGCAGTTAGGTGAGTTCGGGATAGACCATGCGCTGCTGGGACTCTGCGTGGGCGGCGTGGGAAAGATACAGATCCGCGACTGGAAAGCCGTGCGGCGCGTAACTTCACTGCCCGGCCGATTTTCCCTGCTCGGCCAGGGTTTCGAACAGAAGCCTGTCGCTTGGTCCGGCACACGGGAAATGCTTTTCGTTGCAATCGGCGCCGAGCAGCTGGAACGGTTCATGAGCCAAGACCCGGACTTGGCCTGCCTTAATGTCGAACCCCAGTACGCCGTCTCCGATCCACACGTTGTCGCGCTCGTCCTCAATATGCGGGACGAAATACAAGCGGGCTGCCCCACCGGGCAACTCTATGGCGAGGCCCTTTCGGTGGCAGTGACCGCGCGCTTGCGAACGCGGTATTCGCGTGACACAACGCCGGTGCGCCGTTACGGGCTGGCCCTGTCGCCCATGCAGGTCAGGCGTGTACGCGAATATATCCAAACGAATCTTGCATCCAACATTGGCTTGGTCGAATTGGCCGACCAAGTGAATCTAAGTCCCCACTACTTTTCGATGCTGTTCAAGCATGCCCTCGGCGTCCCGCCGCACCACTACGTGCTGCGAGAACGCATCCACGAAGCTCAACGACAGCTTGCCGTTGGTCGAATATCCATTTCCGAACTGGCCCTCAACCTCGGTTTCTCGGACCAGAGTCACTTCTCACAAGCGTTCCGAAAGATGACGGGCACGACGCCCAAGCGGTATCAAAGCACCTGCTAAGTCCGGCGCGTGCTGCGCATCAGATCGAGATTACCGATCGGCTTGCCTGCGCGCTCGAGCGCCGCGCGGATGCGCGCGTCGTGGAAAGTCACCGCATCCGTCCAGTCGAGGATTGCCAGGCGCGCGCGGCCTTTTCCGCCCCGAAGTGCAGCTCCGCCGCTGTGACGACCGAGACACATAGCTCCGAAGCGTAATGCCCGAAGCGCTCGGCTACTGAAGCGGGCCTGCGGCGAATATCCGTATCGAGCATGAGAAGTGCCGTGGCGCGGGCCCCTGCGGCGACGTCCGGGTCTTAGAGCGGCTCGCGTGACTGCGGTGGTGAGTCCCCGCGCGGCGCAAGGAAGTCGTCCGGGACCGCCGTGTCGAGCTCGAAAAAGGAAGCCCAATCGCGTCTCACCGGCGAGAGCACGATGGCATCGCCCCGGCGGCTCACCTGCACTTCCTTCACGTCCTGCGGAAAGGCAAGGTCTTGCGGCAGCCGTACGGCTTGATTGCGACCGTTGCGGAAGATCGCCGCACGTCGCGGCGCAGCAGGGTGAACCGCCCTCGCCGCAGTCTTGTGCGATGACACGGAAGCGCTGCGCTTGCGCGCACGATGACGACGCGCGTTCACCGTCCACCTCCAGTCGGAACCAGCCTATCTAGGCATAGGCTAAGCACATGCTGACGTCAATGCCCCGGCGAGCGCCGCTCAGCCCCGCCAGCTCGAGGCCGATCGCCTTAGCGTCGCGCTCGTCGCTGTGCCATCCTGGGACTTAGGAGTCGCAGGTTCAAACCCTGTCACCCCGACCATTGAAATCATTCAGGATTTTTGTTCCGATCTCGTATTGGGGTCCAGTCGATTCAGCAGCTGGGGTCCAGTTGGGGTCCACTCTGGCGCGCGCGCGAAACCAAACTAGAAGCAGATGCTGACGTGATCACGCGCCACAACAATAGGACGAAACGATGAGTATCACGGATGCTGGTCACCGCAGGACCGTGCCCGCAAACTGCTCGAGCGCCCTGACGGCGTGTCGACACGGCCAAGCTCGGATCTGAAGGCATGCGTCGGCGAAAGCGGCTTCGGTTAGCCATCGATGCACAGCTCGGCCTCGCTTGGTACACGCACGAGGGCTGGAAGCGTTTGTGCGAGCTCGCCGATGATCGCGACACGCTCGATGACACGTTCGAGGACTGGGAGCGCGGAGCCCTCGCCGCGGTCCGTGACCTTGAATCTGCCGGCCAACAAATCCGCAAGGTACCCATCGACGTCGACGCCCTCGTCGCGTGGTGCCGCGGGCGGCGCTGCCGCATCGACAGCGCTGCGCGCGCCGAGTACGTCACGTACCTGTTGCAGCAGGGCAAACGCCGATAGCCGCAGAAACTCCAGCGCGCGCTCTGCCGCGGACAGCCAGTGTTACACGCCCCTTTGCCAGATGGCACGCGAGGTAGCGACCATGTCAAACGCCGATTGTCGGGACGGTCTCCCGGAGAACTGAGGCTCTCGGCGATCACATGGGTCGAGATCCGCTACCGCATCGAGGCCGCGACGTGTCAATTGCTCGCAAGGAGACGCTCGAAGATTTCCTGGCGTTGTTTCAGGTCGATGATTTTCCGGCCACCGCCGCGGATGACTACGCCGAGATACGCGTTGCCCTCGAGCGCAAGGGAACGAAGATCGGCAGCTACGATCTGCTTATTGCCGCACACGCTCGGCACATCAACGCAACACTCGTTACCGGCAATGAGCGCGAATTCGGGCGCGTCCAAGGACTATCGGTTCAAAATTGGCTGAAACCCTAGCCTTGGTTTGAACGCTCACAAGGACTGTTTGAGCGCTCGGATGAATTCAAACGCCTCATTGATTTGCGTGCGTCGGGATTCCGCGCGCTGTTTGTCAGATGCTGTGCCAGTCGGGGCGGACAAGGGAGCGGTAGCTCGAATCAGCGTGCCATTCTTATCGGATTGAAGGTCGAATCGTCCGCCTAGCTCGATGATTCTTTCACGCATGCTCCTAAGTCCTACCCCGCTGCCGCTACCGCTCGACTTAAATCGCTCTAGTATTTCCGGCGGTATGCCTTGCCCGTAGTCTTTCACCTGAAGCCTGATCTCGTGGGTACTAAGCTCCACTTCAATCTCTGCTGACTGGCTGTGAGAGTAGCGATGAATGTTCGTCAGGCTTTCCTGCAGGATGCGGAACAACGCAAGCTGCAGCGCATCCGGCAACCGCTCCAGCTCATGCGGAATGTTGACGTTCACTTGAATCCCGCTTCGTTCGGAAAAACCCTCCACATACCACTTGGCTGCGGAAGAAAATCCAACCTCATCGAGAAACGGAGGATACAGCAAGTGGGAGAGGGTCCGTGTTTCCGTCAAACACTGGTCGAGAGTGTCCACCAAACGTGAGAAACTTTGCCTCTCCTCTTCCGGCGCATCAGCCCTCCTCAGCGACTCGACACTCATTTTCGCGTGCGCGAGGTACTGGCCGAGACTGTCATGCAACTCGCGTGAGATTCTCCGCCTCTCGTCATCTTGCGCGTGCATTAAGTGCACGGACAATTCCTGCAATTGCGCGGATTGAACCAGTACCTCGGAGGTGCGCCTCTCAAGCTCCGCGGTGCGTTCCTTCACGCGGGTTTCGAGGTTGCTGTTAGCTTGCTGCAATGCCACTTCCGCTTTTCGTTGCTCGGAGATATCGGTGTTGGTGCCAAACCAGCGGTCCACTCTGCCATTGGAATCGAACGTAGGTAATGCGCGAGTCAGGAATGGCCGAAATGCGCCGTCTGCGCCGCGCACACGACACACCATCTCAAAAGGCTTTCCAGTGGCGATGGACTCGCGCCAGCGCTCCATTACGTCAGGCAGACTCTCAGGGTCATGCACCGATCGCCATCCCCAGCCTAGCATTTGCTCAAGCGTCGTACCCGTATACTCGTACCAGCGCTGGTTGTACCAAAACCTCGCTCCTGTGGGGTCTGCTATCCACACTAGCTGCGGGAGGGCGTTGCAAAGCACTCGTAGGTCTTTGATCTCGCGCTTGCGTTCGGTGATGTCTTCGACGGCCAGGAGAATCATCGGCCGATCGCCGTGGATATCGGTAATTCGCCGCGCGTTGAGCAACATCGTTTTCATCCCCAATCGGGGGAGTTCATGTTCGACCTCAAAGTCGGAAAACGGAGCATCTTTCGAGACCACTTCCTGCAAGGCCGTTCGCAGCTTCGGTATGTCCCACTGGTGGTTGCCCAGGTCGTAAAGCATCTTTCCTTCCGTTTCCCAGCGGTTCACGGAAAAGGTCTTCAAGAACGAAACGTTGACATACCGCACCTTCAAATCTTCCGTCAGAACGACGAGCGGTTCGCGAATCGTGTCAACAATGTCCTCCATGAACTCTTTGGATTTCTGGAGGCGCTCATTCAGCTGCTTCATTGCAAAGGAATCGGTTTTGCCACTCGCGCCCGCGCTGTCTTGCGTGTCAGTCGCCTTGCGATTGGACGAAGAGGGCCGCGTGCGCCGGCTGCCACTTTGCTCGCGCGTCCGAGGATGATTTTGGCTCTTCGATTGCCGGGAGGGGGGATTGTTCGAGTCAATCACCATCAAAGAACCCTTCGGCAGGCCAATTTCGCTTATACCACAAAAGGCGTTGAAATTATGTCGTCTAAAGCAGGACGCCTGGGCAGCGGCGACACGCCCGATGCTCGCACGCGGCTCGATTCCAGTCATGCAAGGCATGGACATATCCATGACGATGAGATGCGGAGTAAGGGAGCGATTGTTCTTAAGGCTTTCGAAGCCATCCACGGCTTGGTCAGCAACGCGTCGGGTCGACCAATTTCAGTCCCTCGAATCGCAGGAAATCCCGGTCCGTCGAACAGAGCGTTGCGCCGGACTCGATGGCAAGTGCGGCCAGCGCCGCATCGGTCACCAACGGTCCGGGCACTTGCGCCCGCTTCACCTGCTCCACAAAGATCGACCAGAAGGACTCGCCTGGCGCAACGACCACTACGTGCGGCAGCGTCAGCCATTGCGACACGATGACGCAGGCGCGCTCGCCGGACAGCGGCACGCGAAAGGCGCGGGAGTTAGTGGCGATGCGCACAAAGGCGAGCAGCGTCTGCCAAGGCAGACCGATCTGCTCTCCGCCGTTGAATGCCTCAGTGAGCCAGTGCCGGCAACGCTCGTGAGCGGGCGAACTCGAGTCGTACGCATAGAGCAAGACATTCGCGTCGACGACGATCACCGATAGTCTGGCCCCTCGATCCGTTCGAGCAGCTCACCAATGTTGTCGAGCGAGAGCCCAGGGTGCAATCCCCCGAAATTGTGTGATTCGACCATGAATTGTTGCTTCGGTCTCGACAGACGCTTTTGCGCAAGACCAGCCCGCAAAGCCTCGTTGACCAGCGTCTTGAAAGGCCGGCCCGTTCGCCGTGCCTCGGCTCTCAGCCGCGCAGCGACGTCGTCTTCAATTGTCAGCGTGGTTCGCACATCATGATGCTAGTTATGCAGCATCATGATGTCAAGCAGACCACGCAACACGAGGTCCGCCGACCCTGCGCGCGCCGAGCGCCGCTCAGCCTGCCCTGAGCTCGCGGTCGATCGCCTTGCCGTCGCGCTCCTCGCTGTGCCACCCGGTACTCGTGGGCGGCTTGGTGAGGCTCCACGAGCCGCCGGGGCAGAACTGTGAAGCGTTCCGTGTCCATTTCTGGCGTCCGGTGGAGTATCGCGGCGCCAGAATCCTGAGGATCATGTCTTGATGAGGACACTGGTCTTGCTGCGGGACGCAGTTCTCAGAAGTCAGCCACGCTGCGTGATTAGATCAGCAAGAAAGATGTACGCGAGCGTCGCTCGGATGCCAACGACCGAACACATCCTGCTCGAGTCGGATTTCCGGCAAGTGCCGGCCCTTCGGGACGCGCGGACGGTCCATGCGCGAATCGAGTTCCGCAGCCGGCTTCGCAGACGCATTCTGCAGCTTGAGATCATCGACTACTACTATCTTTCCGTACGCTCGCACTCACGCTCCATCCTGCTCGAGTATGTTCTCGATCTGCGGTTCGTCGATGCGCCACGGCGGTTGAGGCACATCGCATGGCGATGGATCACCGTGTCACTATTAATAGCTCTGGCGCCAGGGATCGCTGCGCGGATCGACTCCTCAGCGACCCGTTGGTGGCAGGCCGATTGGCTTCCGGTGTGTGTCACCCTCATAGTGGTGTGGGCATTCGCCACGCTGGTGGCCGTATACAGGACGACTGAGACAGTGAGTCTGTTCAGTACCCACGGGGCAGCGAGATTGCTGGAATGCACCGGTGGCCTTGGAACCTTCTACGTTCTTCGGGGTTTCATGAAAAAGCTTGCGGCGCACATTCGGCTCGCGTCGGCGGCGCGCCGACGCACGAAAGCCGAGCACCTCCGCGACGAAATGCGCGAGCATCTCCGTCTCAAGGAAATCGGGGTGCTGTCTGCAGGAGAGTACGAGACGGCCAAGGTGCGCATCCTCGACTATCACTCTCCCGCCGCGCAACCACCTATCGCGCGTGCGTCAACGACGCTATAGGCAGACCATCCTGCGGCAGTAACTCTTCGATCCCGCTGGCAGGTTTGTCCTGCAACGGCTAAGGTACTGCGGCATTCATACCGAAGGGAGCTTCGCTGCATGGACATCGTCATTCCAAACGCTGCGTCGATCGGCGTATTTGCCGTGGCGGCGATCCTGCTGCTGCTGACGCCGGGTCCGGCCGTCCTCTACATCGTCGCGCGCAGCGTTGAGCAAGGGCGCATCGCCGGGCTGGCCTCGGTTTGCGGTATCACAACGGGAACACTCGTCCATGTGCTGGCAGCGGCGCTAGGGCTGTCGGCGCTGCTGGCTTCCTCAGCGCTCGCCTTCGCGGTCGTCAAATATGCGGGCGCCGGCTATCTGATCTATATCGGGGCGCGGCGGATACTCAGCCGGTCTGACAGGCCGGCCGCGCAGTTGGAACTGCCGCGGCGTAGCCTGGGGCGGCTCTATCGCGACGGTTTCGTGGTCAATCTGCTGAATCCGAAGACGGCGCTGTTTTTCCTGGCGTTCCTGCCGCAATTCGTCGATCCCTCGCGCGGCGCGGTGGCGTTCCAAATCGCCTTCCTCGGTCTGCTGTTCGCATTGATGGGCATGACGAGCGACGGCCTCTATGCGTTAGCCGCCGGCACGGCTGGGCGATGGATCAAGCGCAAAGGTCACTCCTTGCGCTCGGAACGTTACGTCACCGGCGGCGTTTTCATCGGCCTCGGCGTGACCGCCGCCTTGGTTGGCGACGGGAGGAAGTAGCCGTAGCGCTGAACGCTCGCTCAGCCGGCTACTCCTGCACGATCGCATACACGAGCGACCCACCGGGCAACAAGCGCGCGCCTGGCGTGAGCGTGGCGGGCAGCACCTGGTTGCGTCCCATGATATGCGCCACCGAGATCCCCTCCGCCAACAGGTAGTCGGCAATGATGCGGCGGTGGCACCGCCACCACAGGACTTCGGCACACATCACGGCACAACACTGACGCCGCGCCAGAGCTTCCAGCTCGTCGAGTCCAGCACGGAAGGCTTCGCTTGCGGCGTAATCTGCGTAATTGCGGAAAGACTCGTTCCGCCAGAGCGTGTTCGGCGATGGCGTCTGGTCTTGGCTGCGCTGGCGCCGGCCGCCAAGCGTACGCAGATGCCGGTACGTCATCCCGGCTTCGGCGAGCGATCCGGGTAGGATATCCGCGTTGAACTGAGGATTCGTCCGCGAGCGCGGAATCGAACGCACATCAACAACCGACTCGACCGCTACCTGCGCAAGCAAGGCCACGAATTCGGCGATCGTGCGCGTTGAATGGCCTATCGTGAAGACGGTCACAGGCACCCGCAAACGCTCACTCGATCTGCTGTCTGCGCGCCGAGCCTTTGTGCATCGCGATGTGCATTGTGCCACCAATGGCTTCGCGGGGCGGTGCCGCAGGACGCACAGATGAGTCTGGATGAGCCGGTTGCACTTGCAGAGTGATCCTCATTCCGGCCCCGGAATGGGCCTCCGGGTCTTCGACGAAGTCAAACTGGCGCCGCTGGTTCACGGGAATTGACGGCACGTGCGGGCAGCCGATAGCGTGCCGGACGGCAGCCGGACCGCCCTGCTGGCGGGTGCTCGCCGAGTCGACGATATGACACGAGATTGCTCATGACCTCTACCCACTCCAGCGCGCTTCGGCGCGTTGTCTGGTGCGCCTTCGCGCTGGCTCTGTTTGCCTCCGGCGCTGGAGCCCAGACACAGCCAGCGGCAGATCCTGCCCTGGAGCGGGCGCTCGGAGCGGAAATTGACCGGTTTTTGGAAGCCGATCGGGCCTCGCCACCTGCAGCCTGTCAGGTGCTTTTCGTCGGCTCGTCGAGCATAGTCAAATGGAGGGGCAGTCTCGCAGCCGACATGGCGCCGATGCCGGTGATCGACCGCGGCTTCGGCGGCTCGCACGTCGAGTATGTGAACCGCTGGTTCGACGAGATCGTCGCTCCCTATCGACCGCGCGCCATTGTCTTTTACGCGGGCGAGAACGACATAGACGCGGGAAAGTCGGTGACCAGAGTCGTCGCCGATTTCGACGCCTTCATGGCGCGTAAGACACAGGTGCTCGGCAGGACACCGGTCTATTTCATCTCGCTGAAGCCTTCGAAGTTGCGGTTTGCGCAATTTCCTCTTCAAAGCCAGGTCAACGGTGCGATACGAGCGCGCGCCGGCACGCGTTCCGATATACATTACATCGACGTGGTCTCCCCGATGCTCGAAAACGGCAATCCCAAGGATATCTTCGAGCCCGACGGGCTACACATGACAGCAGCGGGTTATCGGATCTGGACGCGGGCCGTTCGGGCGGCATTGGACCCGAACACCGAGGCTGACGAACGCAGATGCCGTCAGGCCAACCATCACTGAGCCGCCTGCCGCCGCCGAGGAGTACGTGGACGATCTTCTCACGCGCAAGGCAATCGCCTGGCTGCGGGGAGTCCTGCAGAAGCAGGCGATCCTGGACGATACGCTCATCGTGTGGAGCTCCGATCACGGCTTCTTTCTCGGCGAGCATCGCTTCTATGACAAGCGTATTTCAGCTCAACGCCCCAACCTCATTCCCCAATGCCAGGGAGAATTGGGCAGCTCCGGTGAGCTCAGCCAGCGCAGTCCCGCCTTCTCGGCCCACGCGCGGCATTGCGCCGGTCGCGGGCGGATTTCAAGCGAAGGCCCGCGCGGTGTTTCGATGTCATGGCGCCAATGAATCACGCCGACAACGCCGCCGACGCGCACGACCCGATGGGCTTCGCGGAGCAAACCGATCGGATCTTCGATGTGCAGAATGTTGAACAGCATGACGAAGGTCGCTGAAGCATCGGGTCGCCCGCAGCCATCCGCTACGAAGTCCCGTGTTTCCACCACGACGCTGCGGACTCCTGCTTGTACCAGACGATCGATCGTCGCACGCACCATGGTCGGATCGATGTCCGACGCGTAGACGGTGCCGGAGACCCGGCGCGCCGCCGCAATGGTGAATGTGCCGTATCCGCAGCCAAACTCGACGACATCACCGGGCGAAACGCCACATCCGAGCGCCTCCAGGATGCCATCGGGCTCAAAGAATCCCTCCCACAGCTCGGGGGGCGGCATGTCGCTTTCCCGGCCCTTGGCCATCGGATCTCTCCCGGGAACCCCCGCCAGATTGCGCCCCGGGCAACTGCCCGCGCCACAGCGCCTGCCTCACCGGGATCGGTACGGGGAACGGAGACCCGCCGTCCGCCCGGCGGGGCTTCGCCAAAGACCGCCGTCGTCCGGCCCTCGCTAGAGCAGCCCGTCCAGTCGGTCGAGGTCGTTGACGACGCGCCAGCGGCCGCCGCCCTTCTCGACCTTGACGCGCCAGGCTTCGAGGCGTGAGAGGTATTCGCGCGGATCGAAATTGTCGGAACGCAGCTTCGTCACGTTGAGCGCCACAACCTCGAAACCCTTGAAATCAAGCGGCATGTTGCGCACGTAACCCTTGTCCAGCTCTTCCTTCATGTCGGAGAAGATCAGAATCTCCTTGCGGCCGGGCTTCTTCTCGTTGAGAAACTCGATCGCCTGCAGCAGGCCGCCCGTGATGTCGGTATACGGCGCGGCCTTCGACTCATCGACGAACTTCTCGACGCGGCTGGCGAACGCGCGTTTCTGCTGGTTTGCGGTACTGGGACGGTCGTCGAACGTCGCCTTGGCGATGATGTTCTTCTCCGAGAAGCTCCCCGTGTCAATGCGCGCCACCGCGAACGAATCCAGCGGCTGCAACCGCGAGAGCGCGAACAGGATGATCTGCTCCGCCTTGCTCTCCTGCCGGTTGTACGAACCCGACGTATCGATCAGCAGGTACACGCCCGTGTTGTGCGGTACCGGGGGCGAGCAGGCTGTGAGCAGCAGCGCCGCGCCCACGAAGTGCCGCCAGTTCATGACCGCACCTCCTGCAGCGACTCGTCCCCGATGGACGGTGGCACCGCACGCGCAGCGGCGACCCTCGCCTCGATCCACAGCGGCACGAACAGCGGCAGGTCGTAGATCCGCTCCGCCAGTATGCCGAGATGGCGCAGGCCGTTACCGAGAACGCGCAGGATGAGGGCGAGCGCCCGCAGCACCCCGATACCCGTGAGGCCCACCACGGTGCGCAGCGAGTGCACGAAGGTCTCGAGCGGTATGGCGGCAAACACGAGCGCGAATGGCAGGATGAAACCCATGCCCATCTGTGCCATCGTGGTGATCCACAGATGCGCGTTTACGAGCGCTCCCGTGCTGTCGCTGCGGAGCAGCGCGTTGGTCGCCAGCTCGTCCTGCAACAGTACTTCGCGCATGTACGCGAGGCCCGCTTCGATACTCGCCATCAGCAGCAGGATCGCGAACGTAATCCCGATCATGCGCACGCGCATTTTGTCCGACAGAGCGCCGATCACGGGAAACAGCCGTGTGATGCGCAACGACTCCATGAGAAACAGACCCATGGAGATCTCGACCATGATGATGACGAGCGCTGCGATATCGGCGGTGCGGAACACGCCGATGAAGGTCGTGCCGCCGACCATCTCCGCCATCGGCCGCGCGATCAGCGTGAAGTTGACGGCAGCTCCGGCGGTCGCCACCGCGAGCACCAGCATTGAGACGAAAAAGTGCACGAGCGATGAGGACGACAGTACCGACAGCGCGCGGTCCTCTCCGTGCACGATCGTCTCGTAGTCGTGCATGTGGCGGTCGATGACCAGCGAACGCTCGATGACGCTCGCCACGCTCTTGTTCACGCGGCCAAGGGTCTCCTGGATCAGACGCCAGTCGGGCATCATTTTTCGCAGCAGCGCATGCCGCTCGCCGCTCGCCTTGCGGTAGTCGACCATCGCTTCGGCGTGCGCCTTGACCATCGATTTGTGAATGTCGGCGAGGATGTCGGCGCCGGCATTGCGCGCATCGAGCTTGGCGATGACCTCGACCGCCTTCGCCCAACCCGGCGCCTCTGGCGGCACTTCCACCGCTTTCTCCTGATCCTCCTCGATGCGGATGATCGCTTCACTCAGGCGGCGGTGCATGTCCGGATAGTTCGACAGATCCTTGCGCGTGGTATCCGCAATGCGCGCAAACTCGCGTTCCACCATTCGCTCCTTGGCGTCGCGTCCGGCATTGAGCAGCACCTCGCGATTGCGTGCGGCGAGACGTTCCTCAGCGTGCGCGACCGAATGCGAGGCCAGGCGAAACCCGCGCGCCAGCGCGCTCGTGACCGCGTGGATCGCCTGGTGAGCGGTGTGCCGCGCCAGGTACAACGCGGCTATCAGCAGCACCAGCAGGATTGCTGCCGACAGTACTGGCCAGGGCGTGATCGTCAATAGGCTCGTCATGAACATGTGGATGCTCGCTTAGGTTTGCGCGAACGCGGTAAGACGACGGATTCAGGCCGTCAGGTGCGGAAGCTCAGCGATGCGGGCGATCGCCGCGATGAACGGATGACATCCAAGATGGCAACCCCGCTGTCATAGGAAAACCCTTTAGACCGGTGGCTTTGCGGCCCTTCCTTTCGAAAGGTGTGCCTTTGCTGAAACCGCGGTCAGGGTGCCGTACGAGGGGTCAGCTGTCTACGTATTACGTCACACCCGGTAGCGGGCATCTTATGTCACCAGGCGTTGCGCCGGGATCGCGGCAGCAGGGTACTGCGGCCTTTCCGCCACAGGTTAACGACGGCGGCGGCCCGCGATCCTCACCGGATGCCCGGAACGCTACAAGGAGCGGGCGACGTCGCTCCACACGACAATGGCGAGGTAAATCAGCAGCAGAGCAATCGGAGCTCCGATATCAAGGAGAAAGAATTCCATAGGTCACCATTCGGGCCCGCCAGAGGCAGTAACTGTAGGCGCGGCCGACGATGCGGACAGCCCTCTGACGAGGTATCGCGCCTACGGATTCAGGGGCCGGTGACGTACGTATTTGGAGGGATGACGCCCTGGGATTCGGAGGGATATGGAGTGCTGACGTCGGGATCATGTAGCGCGGCCTTCCAGTCAATGGCGCCGCCGGCCGCGCGCCGTTCGAGCATGACTGATCGCGGTGCAGGCCGGCAGACGACAACGGCGTGACGGACTTCCGAGTCCATGGGTGTCCTGGATGTGGTCTGAGCTCTATTCCGGCGCCGCACGTCTATCTCGATCCGTGCTTTTCAAGATGCCCAGGGGCATTATCGGCGTCGGACGAACGAGCTAAGGCTCCGGGGTGTGGAAGTGCGACCTGCACACCCAGGTACTTTCCGCATATGAGTGCCATTCCTGGCGCGCAGGGGGTCCCATGGGTGAACGGATGCCAATCGTGTATATCGTCGACGACGACGAGGTGACACGTAGCTACTACGACG
>Ga0209474_10003220_pt1 | contig 14446 bp, 13 predicted proteins | sample GraSoiAngelo_145_FD_185902 | JGI IMG/M metagenome (GOLD analysis project Ga0209474, IMG submission 185902) | Grasslands soil microbial communities from the Angelo Coastal Reserve, California, USA - 14_1009_05_20cm (SPAdes) (version 2) | ecosystem: Environmental > Terrestrial > Soil > Grasslands...
GGCGGGCTCGCCCATTCCGGCCGGCGTGTGCGAGTGGGACGTGATGGGCGCCTACCGGGGCGAGCCGGCCGAGCTGGTGCGCTGCGAGACCGTCGACCTCGAGGTGCCGGCCACGGCCGAGATCGTCATCGAGGGGCTGATCCGTGACGATCCGTCGACGTGGGAGCTGGAAGGGCCGTTCGGCGAGTACACGGGCCACCTGTCCGACGTCCCGACGCCCCGGCCGACGATGAAGGTGACCTGCATCACCCACCGGCATGACCCGATCTTCCGTGGATCGCTGGAGGGCACGCTGCCCGGCTCCTACAGCGAGAACAGCGTGATGTCGGCGATCCAGCGGGCGGGCATCGCCTGGAACATCCTCAAGGGCGCCGGCATCCCCGGCATTCGCGACGTCCACGTCCATCCGATCACCAACGGCGTGAACATCGTCGTGCAGATCCGCAAGGCGTACCAGGGCCAGCCCAAGCAGATCGCGGCGGCGCTGTGGGGCAACAGCGCCGCCCAGTACCGCTACAAGCACGTGATCGTCGTGGACGACGACATCGATCCGTCCTCCTACGAGCAGATCGACTGGGCGATCGCCCATCGCATGAACGCCGGCGAGGGCGGCCTGGTGGTCTTCCCCGGCATCTTCGGCTCGCCAATCGATCCGTCGACGCCGATGGAGGACCGCGACGTCAGCCGTCTCGGCACCGGTCTCTGGAATCGCGTGCTCATCGACGCCACGCGCTCCTGGAAGTTCGAGCGCCGGCCCGAGTGGGGCAACGAGCGCTTCCCGCCGACGGTGCGGCCGGCAGCCGAGGACGAGGCCCGCGTCCGCGCCCGCTGGTCCGAGCTGGGCCTGGAGGATTTGGGATGAAAGTCACCGAGGTCCGCGCGATTCCGCTGGCGATCCCGCTCGCGAAGAGCACGCCGGCCTCGCCGTGGGCGGCGGGGCTGGCGCGCCAGATCCTGGTGCGCGTCACGACCGACGCGGGCCTGGTCGGCTGGGGCGAGTGCTTCGCCTACGGCGCCACGCTGGCGGTCTGCGACGTCGTCGACAGCGCGCTGGCGCCGCTGGTCGTGGGCCAGGACCCGGGCCAGATCGAGCAGCTCGTGGACCGCATGCACCGCACGCTGATGATCTGGGGTCGCCGCGGCCTGGCGATGATGGCGGTCAGCGGCGTCGAGCTGGCCCTGTGGGACCTGGCCGGCAAGGCCCGCGGCGTTCCTGTCTACCAGCTCGTCGGCGGGCTCTGCCAGTCGCGCGCCCGCGTCTACGCGAGCCTGCTCCGCTTCGAGACGCCGACCCAGGTCGCCCAGGCGGTGTCGGCGGCGCTCGTCCTCGGCTACACCGCGGTGAAGCTGCACCAGGTCGACGTCGACTCCGTGGCGGCGGCCCGCGAGGCCGCCGGCGCCGACGTCGACATCATGCTCGACACCAACTGTCCGTGGACGGTCGAGGAGGCGATCCGCCTCGGCCGGCGGCTCGAGCGGTACGAGCTGCGCTGGCTGGAGGAGCCGGTGTGGCCGCCGGAGGACTACGCGGGGCTCGCCCGCGTGCGGCAGGCCGTCCGCATCCCGATCGCCTGCGGCGAGAACGAGGCGACCGTGTTCGCCTTTCGCGACATCGTGCGGGCGGGCGCGGCCGACATCGTGCAGCCCAGCATCACCAAGGTCGGCGGGCTCCTGGAGATGAAGAAGATCGCCACGGTGGCCGCCGCCGCCAACGTGACGTTCGTGCCGCACTCCTTCTACTTCGGTCCCGGCCTGGCCGCCACGATCCACGTCGTGGCCTCCACGCCGGGCGTGCCGTACATGGAGATGCCGCCCGGGCATCTCGTGACGCCCTTGATGGCCGAGCCGATCCGGTGCAACGGCGGCGTGGTGACCGTCCCCGAGGGCCCCGGCCTCGGCGCCGATCCCGATCCGGACGTCCTGACCCGCTACCCCTTCGGCCGCGAGGGCGCCAAGCCGTTCATCCTGACCTGATGCGCCTGCTCGTCTTCGACTTCGACGGCCTCATCCTCGACACCGAGGCGCCGGTGTACGACGCGTGGCAGGCGATCTATGCCGAGCACGGCCACACGCTGGCCTTCGAAAAATGGGCGGAGTGCATCGGCACCGTGGACGCGTTCGATCCCTGCGAGGACCTGCAGGCCCTCTGCGGCCGTCCGCTCGACGCCGCCGCGCTGGAGCAACGCCACCGCGCCGACTGCGACGCGCTGATCGCGATGCAGGCCGTCCTGCCCGGCGTGCGGGACTACGTCGAGGAGGCCCGTCGCCTCGGCTTGCGCCTCGGCGTCGCCTCGTCCTCCAGCCGCGCGTGGGTCGAGGGCCACCTCACGCGGCTCGGCCTGCGCGAGCACTTCGACGTCGTGCGCTGTCGCGACGACGTGCCGGTCGTCAAGCCCGATCCCGCGCTCTATCTCGCGGTGCTCGCCGCCACCGGCGTTCCGCCGCGCGACGCCGTGGCGCTGGAGGACTCGCCCAATGGCGTGTGGGCGGCCAAGCGGGCGGGCCTGACCTGCGTGGCCGTGCCGAACCCGCTCACCGCGCGGCTCGACCTGGCCCACGCCGACGTCACGCTGCGCTCGCTGGCCGAGCTGCCGCTGTCCGAGCTGCTCGCCCGGCTGCGCGCGCGACGCGGCGCCTGACGAAGACCAGCGGCGGCCGCCGGCCGCACGCTCGACGTACACGCAGTACGCCTCGCGCGCGGCCGGCGGGCGCCGCCTCGCATCTGGAGCGGTTGGGACAGCCGCCGACTGGTCGGCGGAATCAGGCCGGAGTGATTACGGGGCTTGCAGCGAGTTGGGGCCGTACGGGCTCAGCTGCGGCCCGTTCGGTGAAAACGAGGGCGAGGCGTTCGGCGCATCCGGCTGGATGACGACGACGCTGGTGCCGGGCTGGACGGCGGCGAGGCGATCCACGGGCCGCTCGACCAGCACGATCGTGCGGCCGGTGGTCTGCACCTGGCGGCCGTCGTCGAACAGGATCACACCCGATCGCTCGTCGACTTGCTGGACCGTTCCGGTGAGCACCTCCTGCGCCCGCGCCGAGCCGACCGAGAGCAGCGCGAGCAATGCGAGCGCACCGATCGAACCGAAGAATCCTCGAACCATGAAGAACCTCCCTGCCGCCGGGAGTCTGGCTCCCGGGCGACCGGAGAGAGGGCTGCAATGGAGTTGCCATCGAGCGTGGCAGGCGTCCCCGGGGCTCGGGCGAAATGCCGCATCGGGGACAACCGTCACGGCGCCGTGCCCGAGGCGTCGCCGTCCACGAGACCGAAATCCCGGATTCGTCGCGTGGCACCGAATCTGCCTCGGCGCTTGCCCGTGCAACGCGGCCGATCAGGAGGAACGCCATGACGAAGACCGACAGGAAGCGCAAGCGGTCAGGCAAGCGCACGCTCCAGGATCTTCAGCCTTCGGATGCGCGCGAGGTCAAGGGCGGCGCGGCGGTTCTGTCGAACCTGGCGAACACGCGCCAGGAGATGCTGAAGGCGGTCGCCAGCAATCTCCGGGGCTAGCCGGATCTCCGGCCGCCGCCCTTGCGCGGTGGCGCGCAGTCAGTGGATAGTACGCCCCATGCTGGCGCTGGCGGGGCAGCGGATTTTCACGGTCGGCGACGTCACCTACGCCTGGGAAGACGTCGTCCTGGCCGGACGGCTGTGGGGCGACTGGTCGAGGCTGGAGGAACGGGTGCGGGCCGGTCTGGCCTGCGCCGCGCGGCTCGAAGACCTCGACGAGGCTGACGACGAGGTCCCCGACGCGGCCGAGGTCGAGGCGGCGGCGGACGAGTTCCGCTACGCCCGCGACCTCGTCTCCGCCGAGGACATGGAGGCCTGGCTCGAGCAGCGGGGCCTCACGAGCGAAGTCTGGCTCGACAGCATCGAGCGCGCGCTCCTGCTGAGACGCTGGGCCGGCCGGCTCGACACGATCGTGGGCGAGTATGACGTCGCGCCCGCGGCGATCGAGGCGGCCATCGGCGCCGACGCCATCTGCGCGGGCGTCGCCGCCGATCTCGCCGCGCGGCTGGCGGCGCGTGCGGCCGTGCACGCGCGCGTCGTGGCGGCCGCGGGGACCGACGGCGTCAGCGCCGCGGAGATCGACGCGCTGCTCGGGGCCACTGCGCCGGCCCGCCTCGAGCAAGGCCTGCCGGGGCTTTCGCCATCGGCCTGTCGGGCACGGCTGGAGAAGGTGGCCCGCCTCGACATCGCGTGGCGCCGTTTCGCCGCCGCCGAGGCCTCGCCCGAGGCGGTGCGCTCGCTGATCGGGGCGCACGGCCTCGAGTGGATCCGCGTGACCGCGCGGGTGGTGACGGCCCCGGACGGCGACGTCGCCAGCGAGATCGCGCTGTGCGTGCGCGAGGACGGCGGCGATCTCACGGCGACGGCGAAGGAGGCCGGGTTGAGCGCGCTCGATGTCCGCTGGTACCTCGACGACGTCGACGCCGTCCTGCGCGAGCGGCTCATCGGCGCCCGCCCGGGCGAGCTCCTCGGCCCGATTCCGTGCGACGGGGCCTTCGCGCTGATCTCGGTCGTCGACAAGCAGCTGCCGGCCGCCGGCGATCCGGAGGTGCAGGCGCGCGCGGAGCGGGCCCTGCTGGCGCGGACCGTCGATCGCGAGGTCGGCAGCCGCGTGGCCTGGCACGTCGCTCTGTGAGCGCCCCCCCGCATCGCGCGGCCCTGAACGATCTGCCGGTCTTCCGCTTCCTGCCGCCCGCAGTGCGCGAGTCGGTCGTCGCGCGCTTCCTCCCCGTCAGCTATCCCTTCGGCAGCGTGATCGTCCGCGAGGGCGAGGCGGCCGACGCCTTCTACGTGGTCGTGTCCGGCCGGGCCCGCGTCGTGAAGCGCGCCGACACCGGCGAGGAGGTGGCGCTCGACTCCCTGCGGGCGGGGGACAGCTTCGGCGAGATGGCGCTGCTCGAGCACACCGCGCGGACGGCCACCGTCCGGGCCAGCAGCGACGTCGAGGTCATGCGGCTGGACCGCGCGGCCTTCGACGAGCTGCTCGGGACCCTGCCCGATCTCAAGAAGTACCTCGAGCTGCAGGCGGCGCACCGCCGGATGCACAACTTCCTGCGCTGCTACACCGAGTTCGCGCGGCTGCCCGTCGATGCGCTGGCCTCCCTGCTGGCGGAGCTCGAGCCGGTGACGCTGGCGGCCGGCGCGCGCGTCATCCGGGAAGGCGACCCGCCCGGTCCGATGTACGTGATCGAGGAAGGCCGGCTGCGCGTGTTCACCGACGCCGACGGCACGCGGCGGTACCTGCGCTACCTGCGGCGGGGCGACTTCTTCGGCGAGGTGTCCCTCTTCAAGGGCGAGCCGCGCTCGAGCAGCATCGAGGCGGTCACGCCGTGCCGGCTGCTGCGGCTGACCGAAGCGACGTTCAAGGATCTGCTGCAGACGCATCCGGAGTTCCGCGCCCGCCTGGACGAGCGCATCGCCGGGTACGACTACAAGACGGTGGCCCGCGTCCCCCTCGACTTCGCCGAGGAGATGCTGCCGGCCGACGTCAGCGTCCAGGAGAAGGTCGGCCCGCGCCAGGTCGAGGTCGGCGACGAGGAGGAGACCGCCGCCGAGACGACCGAGCCCTTCGCGACGCCGGCGGGACACTTCGTCAAGCGCGACCGGCGTATTCGCCGGTTTCCCTTCGTCCGCCAGCTGGACGAGATGGACTGCGGCGCCGCCGCCCTGGCGATGGTCTGCCGGTACTGGGGTCGCAAGGTGAGCCTGGCGCGCATCCGCCAGCTGTGCTTCACGAGCACGGACGGCACCAGCCTGCGCGCGGTGTGCCGCGCCGCCGCCGAGCTCGGCCTGGCGGCGCGGCCGATCAAGGCCTCGGCGCGCAACCTGTCCCGGATGCCGCTGCCGGCCATCGTCCACTGGGAGGGCAACCACTGGGTCGTGCTCTACGACGTGGGCGACACGCACGTCCGCATCGCCGATCCGGCGCTCGGCCTGCGGCGGCTGCCGCGCGAGGACTTCCAGGCGCGCTGGAGCGGCTACGTCGCGCTGTTCGACTACACGGAAGCCTTCGAGCACGCGCCCGAGGAGACGGCCAGCGCCGCCTGGCTGCTGCCGTTCGTGCGGCCGTTCGGCTCGGTGCTGGCCCGCGCGGTCGGGCTGGCGGTGGTGGCCACGGCGCTGCAGATGGTGCTGCCCGTCTTCACGCAGATCATCGTCGACCGCGTGCTGGTCGAGCAGGACGTCGGACTCCTGCACGTGCTGGTCGGCGCCATGATGGCCTCGCTGCTCTTCATGACCGTGGCGGTGCTGGTGCAGCGCTACCTCCTGAGCTTCGTGGCGGTCCGCGTCGACGCCGCCACGCTCGACTACCTGACCCGCAAGCTCCTGGCGCTGCCGATGACGTACTTCAGCGCACGGCGGACCGGGGACATCCAGCGCCGCCTCACCGGCCTGCGCCAGGTGCGGGAGTTCATGGTGCAGACCTCGGTGACCGGGCTCACGGCCGCCGTGCAGCTGCTCGCCAGCCTCGCCCTGATGTTTCTCTACAGCCCGTGGCTGGGCGGCGTGTTCCTGCTCACCACGCCGCTCTACGTCGGGCTGATGCGCTTCTCGTCGCGACGCCTGCGGCCCATCTTCGACGACCTGGAGGAGGGCTTCGGCCGCTACGCCTCGCACCAGATCGACGCCATCCGCGGCATCGAGACCGTCAAGGCCATGGGGGCCGAGTCGGCGTTCCGCGAGATGCTGCTCGGCCAGTTCCACGCGATCGCCCGGCGGCAGTTCCGCGCCGACTTCACGATCACGGGCTACGAGGGGGCGGTCGGCGCCGTGGCGTTCCTGAGCACGGCGCTGTTCCTGTGGGTGGGTGCCCGCCAGGTGCTGGACGGCAGCCTCACCATCGGCGCGCTGGTGGCGTTCAACGCGCTGGTCGCCCTGGCCAACGGGCCCATCACCACGCTGCTGCACCTGTGGGACACGCTGCAGCTCGCCACCGTCCTCCTCGACCGGCTCAACGACGTGTTCCAGCAGGAGCCCGAGCAGGGACGCGACCACTCACGGCTCACCCCGGTCCGCAGCCTCGAGGGGCGGATCGGCCTGCGCGGCGTCGGCTTCCACTACGGTGGCCCCGAGTCGGCGACCATCCTGCAAGGCATCACGCTCGACGTGCCGCCCGGCAAGACGGTGGCCATCGTCGGCCGCAGCGGCTCCGGCAAGACGACCCTCGTGAAGTGCCTGGCCGGGCTGCTCGAGCCCACCGAGGGAACGATCCTGTTCGACGGCGTCGATCTCCGGACGCTGAACTACCGGGACCTACGGCGGCAGATCGGCTTCGTGCTCCAGGAGAACCACCTGTTCGACGAGACGATCGCCCGGAACATCGCCTTCGGCGAGGACGAGCCCGACCTCGACCGCGTGCTGTGGGCGGCGCGGGTGGCCAACGCCCACGAGTTCGTCGAGCGCCTGCCGCTCGGGTACGACACGCGAATCGGCGAATCGGGGCTGGCGCTGTCCGGCGGCCAGCGGCAGCGGATCGCCATCGCGCGCGCCGTCTACCATCGCCCGGCGGTGATCATCCTCGACGAGGCCACCAGCTCGCTGGACACCGAGTCGGAGCGCGCGGTCAAGGAGAACCTCGACCAGCTGCTCGAGGGCCGGACCTCGTTCGTCATCGCCCACCGGCTCAGCACCGTGCGGGACGCCGACCTGATCATCGTGCTCGAGCAGGGCCGCCTGGTGGAGCAGGGGACGCACGACGAGCTCATGGCGCGGCAGGGCCTCTACTTCTACCTGGTGAGCCAGCAGCTCGCGCTCTGAGGCCATGGCCGGCGACGACGACCGCACCACGTTCCTCGACCTCGACCCGCCGCACTGGGCGGCGCGCGGGCTCTCGTGGGTGCTGCTCGCGGTGTTCGCGGCGGCCGTGGTCGCCTCGATCGTCATCGCGCTGCCCGACACCGTGCGCAGCTCGTTCGTCCTGGTGCCGGGCCGGGGCGCCGATCCCGTGCGCGCGCCGCGCGGGGGAGTCGTCGCCGCCGTGCGCGTCGTCGAGGGGCAGCGCATCGACGCCGGGGGCGTCGCCTTCGTGATCCGCTCGAGCTCCATCGGCGACCGCGCCGCCGAGCTCCGCAGCCTGGAAACGCAGCTGACCGGCGTCGAGGACCAGCGCACCAACGTCCGCCAGCGCTACGAGAGCCAGCGCCGCGCCGACGAGGAGGAGGCCCGGCGGCTCGGCCAGCGCGGCGCGCTGCTGAGCCAGAAGCTCGAGGAGCAGCGCAACCTGCGCGAGGTGCGCGACGCGCGCTTCCGCCGCGACCTGGACATCCAGCAGAACGAGATCGACATCACGCTCAAGGAGATGGACTTCAAGCGGACCCAGGCCGGCGTGGCCAGCGAGCTGGTCGGGCGCCTGGAGCGGCTCTACCAGGCCGGCTCGATCTCGTGGCTGGAATACCACAACCGGAAGCTGGAGGCGACCAAGCTCGGCGTGGAGCTGCAGCAGCTCGACCGGACCCTCGAGACCGCCCGCCTGCGGCTCAACCAGCTCCGCGCCGAGCGCGACACCCAGGAGATCGAGTGGAAGCTGACGACGGCCGGGCTCGAGTCCGAGCGCCGCGACGCCGACGGTGGCCTCGCCAAGCTCGGCCAGGAGCGGGCCGCCCGGGAGGCCGAGCAGCGCGAGCTCGAGCGCCGGCTCGGCGAGGACGACGCCAAGGCGCGCATCCGGGTCGGCGCCTTGCGCACCGAGCTGTCGCAGGCGCGGGGCGACGAGCTCTCCGTGGGCGCGCCCTGTGCGGGCACGGTGCTCCGCCTCCAGGTCAACGCGCCGGGCGCCGTCGTCCAGGAAGGCGACGTCCTGGCCGATCTCGCGTGCGGCGACGACCGGTTGCAGGCGGAGGTCACGGTGCCCCCGTCGGGCGCCGGCCGGATCAAGCCGGGGCAGGTGGTGCGCCTGCTCTACGACGCGTTTCCGTATCAGCGCTACGGGATCCGGTACGCAACCGTCCGGTGGGTGAGCCCGGCCACCGTGCTCGTGAAGGAGCGCCCGGTCTTTCGCGTCCTGGCCGAGGTCGAGGAGCAGGCGGTGCGTATCAAGGGCGAGTCGCGTCCGCTGCTGGCCGGCATGGGCGGACGCGCGGACGTCGTCGTCGGCCGGCGGTCGCTGATCTCCTACGCGTTCGAGCCGCTGCGTCAGCTTCGCGAGCAGCTGGCGGACCGGGCGCCCATCCCCGCGGGGCCTCGCTGAGCCGGGGCCGCTCGTCTACGAGGCGGGTTATCCGGCCGCCGGGAGGCCGACCGCCTTGCGGATCTTCGCGAGCTGCCCGGCGTGGTCGTGGATGTGATAGTCGAACAGCGCGCCGACGAACATCGGCACCGGGATCTCGTCGGTGCCCATGAACGACTTGAAGAGCGGGATGCGCGCCTTGCGCCCGAGGTCGGCATCGGACAGGCCGCGCAGGTAGCCGAACACCTCGCCGCGCTGCGCGGCCAGGGCGTCGACGAGCTGCTTGAGCGTCATCCCGCGCCGCTCCGGTGTCAGGAAGGTCTCCCCGGGCGCGATGTCGATGACCGGCAGGTTCTGCCCGGCAAACGAGGCCAGTAGCGTCGCCAGCTTCCAGCCCGGGTCGCCGAGCAGGTGGGAGAGGACCTCGCGGGCCGTCCATTCGCCCGGCGCGTCGGACCGCTCCAGATAGGGCTCCATGCCGGCCACCTGGGCCGTCAGGTTCTTCCACGCCGCGTCCGATTTCGCCTCGAGCTCGCGAGCGGTCTCGGTCGCCATGGCCCCCTCCGTGCCAGATGGAAGCCTACCACGGTGGTACGATGAAAAGCGCCGTCGCCTCGCGACCACGCCAGGAGGAGCGTCCATGCGTGTCCTGCTCGTTCATCCGAGTCCACTCCTGTACTCGGAGCTGTACCTGCGACTCGAGCCAGTGGGACTCGAGCGGGTCGCGGCCGCCGTCCGCATGGCCGGCCACGACGTCCGGCTGCTCGACCTGCAGGTGTTCGACCAGGCCGAGTACGCCCGGGAGCTGGACGAGTTTCGGCCGCGCGCCGTCGGGTTCTCGCTGAACTACCTGGCCAACGTGCCGGAAGTCATCGATCTCGCCAAGGCCACCAGGGCCCGGCACCCGGAGACGTTCGTCTTCGTCGGAGGTCACAGCGCCTCGTTCGTGGCCAGCGAGCTGCTGGAGCACGCGGCCGGCGCGATCGACTGCGTCGTGCGCGGCGAGGGCGAGGTCATCGCGCCGCGGGTGCTGGAGGCGGCCGGCGAGCGCGGCCTCGAACGGTTGCCGGGCGTGGTCACCCGCGAAGGCGCCGGCCCCAGCCCCACGCTACTGGACGACCTCGACCGCTTTCCGCCGGCGCGCGATCTCAGCCGGCGCCGCCACCGGTACTTCCTCGGCGTGCTCGATCCGTGCGCGTCGGCCGAGCTGACGCGCGGCTGCCCGTGGGACTGCTCGTTCTGCAGCGCGTGGACCTTCTACGGCCGCAGCTACCGGAAGTCCTCGCCGGAGGCCGCCGCCGAGGACCTCGCCCGCATCCGGGAGCCGAACGTGTTTCTCGTCGACGACGTGGCGTTCATCCACGCCGAGGACGGCTTCGCGATCGGCCGCGAGGTAGAGCGGCGGGGCATCCGCAAGCAGTACTACCTCGAGACGCGTTGCGACGTGCTGCTCCGCAATCAGGAGGTCTTCGCCTACTGGCGACGGCTCGGTCTCTTCTACATGTTCCTCGGCGTGGAGGCGCTCGATGCCGAGGCGCTCAAGCGGCATCGCAAGCGCGTGTCGACCGATGCCAACATGGAGGCGCTGCAGGTCGCCCGGCGACTGGGCCTGGCCGTGGCCATCAACATCATCGCCGACCCCGACTGGGACGAGGCACGGTTCGCCGCCGTGCGCGACTGGGCGCTGACCGTTCCAGAGATCGTCCACCTGACCGTCGCCACGCCGTATCCCGGCACCGAGACCTGGCTCACGGAGAAGCGCGAGCTGACCTCGCACGACTACCGGCTCTTCGACGTGCAGCACGCGGTCCTGCCGACCCGGCTGCCGCTGCGCCGCTTCTACGAGGAGCTCGTGCAGACGCAGGCCGTGCTCAACCGCAAGCACCTCGGCTGGGGCGCCCTGCGCCGCTACGGCGGGCCCGCGCTGCGGGCCCTCGCGCGCGGGCAGACGAACTACCTCTCGATGCTGTGGAAGTTCAGCTCGGTCTACAACGCCGCGCGGCAGCACGCCGATCACGCTCGCCCGGTGACATATGCCATGGGGCCCCGGCGCCTCGTCACCGGCGCGCCGACCCCCGCCCAGCTCTACGTTCACCAGCCGCAGTCGGCGAGGACGGCGGCGACGGCCTGACCCCTGCCTTGACTCGGCCTGCCGCGGGGTGGTGTATTGGGGCTGCAATGCCCGCGCTGACGCCAATTTACGGGAAGCCCGATGCCCCTGTTCAAGGCTGAGAAGAAGCCGTCGAAGGGCCCGGCCGGCCGCTGGGACGTCGTGGTCGGCGAGGAGATGTGCAAGGCGTGCGGGTTCTGCCTGCACGTCTGTCCGGTGGACGTCTTCGCCTGGCGCAAGGCTCCGAACAGGATCGGCTGGTTCCCGATGTACACCGCGCACGAGGAGAACTGCATCGGCTGCATGCTGTGCTATCAGATCTGCCCGGATTTCTGCATCGACGTGAGCGTGAAGGGAGCCGCGTGAGCACGCTGGAGGCCGGCGTCCAGGAAACGCTCGTGGCGCCCTGGTCCGAGTGGGCGCGTCGCGCCACCCGCGGGCGGCGGCTGCTGGAGGCCGGCACCTACGCGCTGACCGAGGGGGCGATCGCCGCCGGCTGCCGCGTCTTCGCCGGCTACCCGATCACGCCGGCCACCGACATCGCCGAGTACATGTCCAAGCGCCTGCCCCAGGTCGGCGGCTATTACGTGCAGTGCGAGGACGAGCTGGCCGGCATGCACGCCTGCGCCGGCGCCAGCCTGGGCGGCCTGAAGGCGATGACAGCGACGTCGGGGCCGGGCTATACGCTGATGCACGACGCCTACGGGTGGTCGATCACCAACGAGATTCCGCTGGTGGTGGTCGACGCGATGCGCGTGGGGCCGATCAGCGGCATCACCGGCGCGCCCGGCCAGGGCGAGTTCTACATCGCGCGCTACGCGAGCCACGGCGGCAACTTCGAGACGATCGTGCTGTCGCCGTCGTCGGTGCAAGAGGCCTTCTGGCTGACGATCGACGCGTTCAACCTGGCGGAGCGGTTCCGGACGCCGGTGACGATCCTGACCGATCAAGTGATCTCCGACATGTGGGAGGATCTGTTCGTTCCCGAGGACTACGACGCGCTGGACTTCGTCGTGCCCCGCAAGCACAACCTCCTGATGCCGTTCTATCCCGTCGGCAGCGCCGACCTCGACGTGCCACCCAACGTCATCGGCCACGGCACCGGCGTGTGCGTGTCGGCCTACACGCATACCGAGGAAGGCTACGACATCGAGGAGATGGAGGCGCAGTGGGCCCAGACCTACCGCCTCATCAACAAGATCCGTCACCACCGCGATCAGCTCACGCGCTACGAGACCGTCGGCGTCGAGGACGCCGAGGTCATCGCGGTCGCCTATGGCGCCAACGCGCGCACGGTCAAGACCGGCGTGCTCGAGGCTCGCCGCCGCGGCGTCCGGGCCGGCTTCGTTCGCCTGATCACGCTGTGGCCGTTCCCCGACGAGCTGTTCGCCCGCGACGTGCCGTACGTCGTTTGCGAGCTCAACTACGACGGCCAGCTGGTGCGCGAAGTGATGCGGTCGGCGCCCGACGGCAAGAAGGTCCGGTTCATGGGCAAGAGCGCCGAGCTCCACACGGTGGCCGAGGTGGCCGCCGGCCTCGAGGGCGTGGCGCGCACCGGGCGCATCCCGGAGCTCCCTTACATCTGGACGGAAGTCAGGTGAGGCGATGAACAAGCTGGCCAAGAAGTACCTGCGACCGAGCCAGATTCCCACGAAGGCCTGTCACGGCTGCGGCATCGGGATGATCGAGAACTGGCTGCTGCAGGCCATCGACGAGATGGGATTGAAGCAAGACGATGTCATCTTTGGAACCGGGATCGGTTGTGTGGGCCGACAGACCTTTGCGACCTGGGGCGGCGATAATTTTGGCGCCACGCACGGCCGCGCCCTGGCGGTGGCGACCGGTCTCAAGCTGGCCCAGCCCGACAAGAAGTACCTGATCGTCGTCGGCGACGGCGACGCCGCGTCGATCGGCACCTCGCATCTGATCCACGCGGCCCGCCGCAACCTCGGCGTGACGGTGATCTGCGAGGACAACATGGGCTACGAGTCCACCGGCGGCCAGTTCTCGCCGACGACGCCGGCCGGCTACGTCACCAACTCCAGCCCCTACGGCATGGTGGAGCCCGGCTTCGACCCCTGCGACATCGTCAAGGCGGCCGGGGCGACGTTCGTCGCCGAGACGACGGCCACCCAGTGGCACCAGACGGTGAAGATCGTCAAGAAGGCGCTGGCCAACGACGGCTTCTCGTTCGTGCACGTGCGCTTCCCGTGCAACGAGAACTTCGGCGCCTACGCGCTCGGCACCCGCGACACGCTGAAGAACCTCGAGTGGATCTACGAGCACACCCAGGGCCGCAAGGCGGACGGCACCGAGACCGACTTCACGTGGGAGACCGGCATCAAGCACGATGCGTCCAACAGCCGGCCGGAGTTCTCGAGGGTCCTGCGTGACCTGAACGCCCGCGTGCGGGCCGACCGGGCGGCCCGGGCCGGCACGTGAGCGACGCGCCGACGAAGGCGCGCACCGAGATCCTGATCTCCGGCTTCGGCGGCCAGGGGGTGATCCGCATGGGCCAGATCCTCGGCCTGGCCGCCATCAAGCAGGGGCATCGCGTGACGATGCTCAAGAGCCACGGCACCGAGACGCGCGGCGGCTACGTGCGCGCCCAGCTGGTCATCTCGCCGGCGCCCGCCTACAAGAAGTTCTTCGACTTCTGCCGGGGCAAGATCCTCTACGACCCCGAGATGGTCGAGGCGATCCGTCCCGACGCGCCGGAGCGCCACGTGGCCGTCCCGGCGACGGCGCTCGCCAAGGAGCGCTTCAACAACGTCCTCTTCGCCAACATGGTCATGCTCGGCGCGCTCACCCGGCTCGGCGGCCTCGACGCCGAGGCCATGAAGACGGCGATGCTGGAGGTCATCCCGCGCTTCCACGAGCAGAACCTGGCGGCGCTCGAGCTCGGCTACACGCTGCCCGCCGTCGTTCCCGCCTGACGTGAAGCCCTGGCACGGCGCCTGGCCGGCCCACGTTCCGCATTCGCTCGACTATCCGGTCGCGCCCGCCTGGTGGCTGCTCGAGCGCAACGTGGCCCGGTTCGGCGAGCGGGTGGCGCTGCGCGAGCTGGATCACCAGACACTGGCGGTCGGCCGCACGCTGACCTATGCGGCGCTCTTCCGGGCCGTGCGCGGCGTGGCGGCCGGCCTGCGCGCGCGCGGCG
>Ga0209474_10003225_pt1 | contig 14428 bp, 9 predicted proteins | sample GraSoiAngelo_145_FD_185902 | JGI IMG/M metagenome (GOLD analysis project Ga0209474, IMG submission 185902) | Grasslands soil microbial communities from the Angelo Coastal Reserve, California, USA - 14_1009_05_20cm (SPAdes) (version 2) | ecosystem: Environmental > Terrestrial > Soil > Grasslands ...
CCGCCAGTGGAGATCACTCCCGAGCGCGTGCGCGAGTTCCTCGGCAAGGCGCGGTTTGACAATGAGGTCGCGGCCCGGACCGCGGTGCCGGGGGTGGCCACCGGCCTGGCCGTGACCGGGATCGGCGGAGACGTCCTCTTCGTCGAGGCGACGGCGACCGAGGCCAACGGCAACCACGGGGGCGGGCTGACCCTGACCGGCCAGCTGGGCGACGTCATGAAGGAGTCGGCGCAGATCGCTCTCTCCTACGTCCGGTCGCACGCGGGCGAGCTGGGAATCGACCGCGAGAGCATCAACAGGTCGTTCCACATCCACGTCCCCGAGGGCGCCGTGCCGAAGGACGGGCCGTCCGCCGGCGTGACGATGACGACCGCGATCGTCAGCCTGCTCACCGGGCGTCCGGTGCGCAACACCGTGGGCATGACCGGTGAGGTCACGCTTCAGGGCTTGGTCCTGCCGATCGGCGGCGTGAAGCAGAAGGTCCTCGCGGCCCACCGCATGGGCCTGAAGGAAGTCATCCTGCCGAAGCGGAACGACAAGGACCTCGACGACGTGCCCCAGAGCGTGCGTGAGGCGATGACGTTCCACCTCGCGAGCCGCGTGGACGACGTGCTGAAGTTCGCACTCGAGCCGACCGCCAAGCCGAAGTTCGAGGTCGCCTAAACACTCGCGAGTGCCGGCAATCGGACGTGATTTGTTGCTGCCAAGCAGCCGACTGCCGGCAGTCGCGTGAAATCGAGTCACAGGAATATTCGCAGCCTCGATCGGCTTGGAAGGATCGTGCCGAGAAGCTCGCACGAGATCCTCGAGGGCGCGACCACGATCGCTGTCGTCGGGGCATCGCGCGATCCCGCGAAGGCCGGCGGATCAGTGCCGGCGGGCCTTCAGCGCCGTGGCTTCCGCATCATCCCCATCAACCCGTTCGCGGACATGCTCTTCGGCGAGCGGGTCTATCGCTCGCTGCTCGACGTGCCGGAGAAAGTCGACATCGTTGACGTCTTCCGGCCATCAGGCGACGCGCCGGAAGTTGCGCGACAGGCCGCCGCGATCGGCGCCAGGGCGCTGTGGCTCCAACTCGACATTCGCTCCGAGGAGGCGCGGCTCATCGCGGAGTCGGCGGGCATGGACTATGTCGAGGACGAGTGCACCGCCGTGGTCGCCTCGCTCTACCGGATTCGCAAGACGGCGGCCTGAGCGCGGCAGAGCAGGTACCCTCTCGCCCCGTGGCAAGGCCGAAGCGAGACCGAGCGATCGAATCCGAGCTCAAGTTTCGCCTCACCGGGCCCAACGACCACGCCAAGCTGCGCGCGATCCTGCGCGAACGCGGGGCGCACATGAGCGCCCGCTATCGCGAGGAGAACTTCCGCTTCAACGGCCCGGGCAAGTCGACGCGCAACACGACCCTGCGCCTCCGCGTGCTGAACGGCGGGCCGCACGGCGTCCTCACCGCGAAGGGGCCGGCCAGGTTCGACGACGGGGTCAAGACGCGCGAGGAGACGGAGGTCGAGGTCAAGGACGTCCATGCGATCCTCGACATGCTGGAACAGCTGGGGTTTCGTGTGGGCTGGACCTATCCCAAGCGGCGGACACTCTGGATGCTCGATGGGGTGGCCGTCACCCTGGATGTGCTCGACTTCGGTTGGTTCCTGGAGCTCGAGGGTCCGGCCGGCTCGCTTCCGGACATGGCGCGCAGCTTCGGCCTCGACCCCGCCCACGCCCTCAAGGACAGCTATTCGGTGATGGCCAAAAAGCACCTCAAGGCGAAGAAGCTGACCAAGAAGCCCCCGGTCCCGGTCGCGCCGCACGTTCAGGACGAGAAGCGCAGCTCGTAGCCCTCGGCTTCGAAGTCCCCGAGGCCTCCCTCCGGGCGCCAGTCGAGTGGTCCGAGGTGCACGAAGCCGAGCTTCTCGGCGACGCGGCGGCTCGCGTGGTTCTCTCGGCCGGCCCACAGCGTCAGGCGGTCCACGCGCAGCACGTCCCGTGCCCACCCGACCAGCGCGCGCCCTGCCTCGGTGGTCAGGCCGCGGCCCGCGTGGTCGCTGCGGATCCAGTAGTGCAGCTCCGCGGCGTCCGCGCCCTCACGGTTGAGCCCGGCGACGCCGAGCACCGCGCCCGAGGTTCGATCCACCACCGCGAAGTGAAAGACGCGGTCGTCCCGCCACGCGGCCTCATCACGACGCGCGAGCGCAAGTGTGCCTTCCGGCGTGGGTTCGCGAGCCCACGGCATCCAGGGCAGCAGCTCCGGCCGGGAGTCGACGACCGCCGCGTGGATCCCCTCGACGTGGGAGATGCCCACCGGCTCCAGAAGGAGCCGATCGGTGGACAGGCTTACTCGGCGCGGGAAGGCGGCGACGCCTTCGCTCCGTCGACCTTGGCCGGTCCGACCCAGACCGTCTGGATGTTCGTGAACTCCTTGCTCCGAAAGCTCGCGGCCGTAGCCCGAGCGTTTGACGCCCCCGAAAGGCAGCCGTGCGTCGGAGGCGACCATGCCGTTGATGAAGACCAGCCCGGCCTCGATCCGCTCGGCCAGCTTCTTGCCGGCGTCGGTGTCGCCTGTCCAGAGGTTCGAGCCCAGGCCGAAGTCGGTGTCGTTGGCGACCCGCAGCGCATCCTCCGCGTCTTTGACGCGGATCACGGCCGCGACCGGGCCGAAAGTTTCCTCGTGGTACGCCGGCATCCCCGGGCGCACGTTCGTGAGCACGGTCGGCTCGAAGTAGAAACCGGCGCCCTCGATCCGCTTGCCGCCGATGACCGGCCGCGCGCCCAGGCGCACCGACTCGTTGACCTGGCGCTCCAGCTCGTCCACCAGGTCGCCGCGGGCGAGCGGCCCCACCTGGTTGGCGCGGTCCATCGGGTTGCCCACCTTGAGCGCTGCGACTGCGCTGGTGAATCGCTGCTCGAACTCTTCGGCCACCGCCTCCTCGACGATGAATCGCTTGGCCGCGATGCAGCTCTGGCCATTGTTCTGGTTGCGGGCGCGGCACGCCACGCCGGCGGCCGCGTTCACGTCGGCGTCGGCGAGGACGATGAACGGGTCGGAGCCGCCCAGCTCCAGCACCGTCTTCTTCAGGGCCTTGCCCGCCGCCTCGGCCACCAGCGACCCCGCCTTGTCGGAGCCGGTGAGCGTGATGCCCGCCACCCGGTGGTCGGCGATGATGCGCTCCACCGCGGCCGAGCCGATGAGCAGGGTCTGGAACACGCCCTCGGGCACGCCCGCCTCGCGAAAGACTTCCTCGATCGCCAGCGCCGACTGCGGCACGTTCGAGGAGTGCTTGAGCAGCATCACGTTGCCGGCGCTGAGCGCGGGCAGGCCGGCGCGAAATGCCTGCCAGAAGGGAAAGTTCCACGGCATCACGGCCAGGACCACCCCCAGCGGCTGGAACCGCACGTAGCTCTCCGTCCCGGTGCTGTCGACAGGCTCGTCCGCGAGGAGTCGCTCGGCGTTCTCGGCGAACCATGCCGCGGTCCAGGCGCATTTCTCGACCTCCGCCTCGGCCTCGACGATCGGCTTGCCCATCTCGGAAGTAAGCATGGACGCGTACCGCGACTTGTCGGCGCGCAGCACGCCGGCCACCGAGCGCATCAAAGAGGAGCGCATGCCGGGTCCGGCGTCGCGCCAGCCGTGCCGGGCGTCCCAGGCTTTCGACAGCGCCGATTCGATCGCGGCTTGATCGGCTTCGGGAAACGAAGCGAGCTCCCGGCCCGTGGCCGGGTCGATGGATTTCAGCACGCTCTCGAATCATGGCACGATTTGCTTCGTGGCCCGAGCACCGGTCAGGAAGCGCGTCACCCGAGCCTCCGACACCCCCGCGAAGACCCCCGCCGCGCCCTCTGTCGACGGGCGGAAGCGGGTCGTCGTCGAGGCGGTCACGCCTGAGATCGACGCCGGCCGTTTCCCAGCCAGGCGAGTGGTGGGCGAGACGGTCTCGGTCGAAGCGGACGTCTTCGCGGACAGCCACGACTCGATCGCAGCCGCGCTTCTCTACCGCCACGAAAGAACCCCGTCGTGGACCGCGGTCGCGATGTCACCGCTGGTCAACGATCGCTGGCGAGCGGAGTTCCCAGTCACGGAGCTGGGCCGCTACGTCTACACCGTCGAGGGCTGGATCGACCATTTCGCGACCTGGAGCCGGCAGCTTGTCAAGCGGCTGGAGGCGGGGCAGGACGTGAAGGTCGAGTTGGAGGTCGGGGCGCGTTTGGTCGAGGCAGCCTCGCAACGCGCCGGGCGCGCGCAGGGCGCACTTCGCACCGACGGCGCCGCGCAAGACCCCACGCGCCTGGCTTCCCTCGCGAAGGCGCTTCGCGAAGGTAAGACCGACGTGGACGCGAAGGCCATCGAGCTCGTGGGCCGCCACGCGGAGCGGGACGTGACGCCATACGGCCGCCAGCTCGAGGTGCTGGTCGAGCCGGTGAAGGCGCGGTTCAGCACCTGGTACGAGCTGTTCCCACGCTCTACAGGCGGCGGGGGCGCGCACGGCGCACCTCCACAAGCCGGCAGGCAGGGAACATTCAAAGACGTCGAACGTCTGCTGCCAGACATCGCCGGCATGGGCTTCGACGTCCTCTACCTGCCGCCCATCCACCCCATCGGCCGCACGCACCGCAAAGGCGCGAACAACACGCCGGCCAAGCCAGGCGAGCCAGGCAGCCCGTGGGCCATCGGGTCGGAGGAAGGCGGCCACAAGGCGATCGACAAAGCGCTCGGCACGCTCGCGGACTTTCAGCACCTGGTCAAGGCCGCGGCCGGGCAGAAGCTCGATGTGGCGCTCGATATCGCCTTCCAGTGCTCGCCCGACCATCCGTACACGCGCGAGCACCCCGAATGGTTCAAGCACCGCCCGGACAGCTCGATCCAGTACGCCGAGAACCCGCCGAAGAAGTACGAGGACATCTACCCGTTCGATTTCGAGACGGAGCGCTGGCGAGAGCTGTGGCAGGAGCTGCTGTCGATCTTCATCTTCTGGTCGGAGCAGGGCGTGCGCGTGTTCCGCGTCGACAATCCGCACACCAAGCCTTTCGCTTTCTGGCAATGGGTCATCGCCGAGCTCCGCCGCGCCTACCCCGAGGTGATCCTCCTGTCGGAGGCTTTCACACGACCGAAGGTGATGTACCGCCTCGCCAAGCTCGGGTTCAGCCAGTCCTACACGTACTTCGCGTGGCGAAACACCGCGTACGAGCTCTACCAGTACTTCACCGAGCTGGCGCAGCCGCCCGTGCGCGAGTTCTTCCGGCCGAACCTGTGGCCCAACACGCCCGACATCCTCACCGAGTACCTGCAGACCGGCGGCCGCGCCGCCTTCCAGGCCCGGCTGATCCTGGCCGCCACCCTCGGCGCGAGCTACGGCCTCTATGGACCTCCGTACGAGGCCATCGAGGCGCGGCCCCGCGAGCATGGGTCGGAGGAGTACCTCGACTCGGAGAAGTACCAGCTCCGCGATTGGAAGCCGGACCCAGGGATCCGCGAGCTCATCAAGGTCGTCAACCGCATCCGGCACGACAACCCCGCCCTCCAGACAGACCGCGGCCTGCGTTTCCACTACGCGGAGAACGACCAGCTGCTCGCGTACTCCAAAAGCACGCCCGACAATGCCAACGTTGTGCTCACGGTCGTAAGCGTCGACCCGCACCACGTGCAGCGGGGCATGATCAACCTGCCGCTGGAGGAGCTGGGACTCGACCGCGACCGCTCCTTCCAGGCCCACGAGCTGATCTCCGGGGCCCGCTACCTCTGGAACGGCCCGCGCAACTTCGTCGAGGTGAACCCCTTCTCGATCGCCGGCCAGATCTTTCGCTTCCGCCGGCGGGTGCGCAGCGAGCACGACTTCGAGTACTTCCTGTGATCGCCACCACGTCGAAGCGGAAGAAGATCGAGCTCTCCCAGCTCGACGACGACCCGCTCTGGTTCAAGGACGCGCTCGTGTACGAGCTGCACGTGCGGGCGTTCATGGACAGCGACGCCGACGGCAGCGGCGACTTCCGCGGCCTGCTGGAGAAGCTGCCCTACCTGCAGGACCTCGGCGTCAACGCGCTCTGGCTTCTGCCGTTCTATCCCTCGCCCATGCGGGACGACGGCTACGACATCGCCGACTACACCAACGTCAACCCCATGTACGGCACCCTCGGCGACGCCCACCAGGTGATCCGGGAGGCGCATCGGCGCGGCATCCGCGTCATCAACGAGCTCGTCCCCAACCACACATCGGACCAGCACCCGTGGTTCCAGCGCGCGCGCAGGGCAAAGCCGGGCAGTCCGCAGCGCGACTTCTACGTCTGGAGCGAGACGAACCAGCGCTACCAGGACGTGCGCATCATCTTCAAGGACTTCGAGACTTCGAACTGGACCTGGGACCATGTCGCCAACGCCTACTACTGGCATCGCTTCTACTCGAGCCAGCCCGACCTCAACTTCGACAACCCGAAGGTCCACGAGGCGATCTTCAAGGCCCTCGACTTCTGGATGGACATGGGTATCGACGGGGTTCGGCTCGACGCGGTCCCCTACCTCTACGAGCGCGAGGGCACCAACGGCGAGAACCTCCCCGAGACCCATGAGTTCCTGAAAGAGCTGCGCCGGCACGTCGACGCGGGCTACCGCAACCGGATGCTGCTTGCCGAGGCCAACCAGTGGCCCGAGGACGCGGTCTCCTACTTCGGCCAGGGCGACGAGTGCCACATGTCGTTCCACTTCCCTCTCATGCCCCGGCTGTTCATGGCCATTCGCATGGAGGACCGTTTCCCGATCGTCGACATCCTCGCCCAGACTCCTTCGATACCTGAAGGCACCCAGTGGGCGCTCTTTCTGCGCAACCACGACGAGCTGACCCTGGAGATGGTCACCGACGAGGAGCGCGACTACATGTACCGCGCCTACACGCAGGACCGCCTCGCGCGGCTGAACCTCGGCATCCGGCGCCGGCTCGCGCCCCTGCTCGGCAACGACCGCCGCCGCATCGAGCTGATGAACGGGCTCCTGTTCTCGCTCCCCGGCACGCCGGTCCTGTACTACGGCGACGAGATCGGCATGGGCGACAACATCTTCCTCGGCGACCGCAACGGCGTCCGCACGCCGATGCAGTGGAGCGCCGACCGCAACGCCGGCTTCTCGCGCGCCAACCGCCAGCGCCTCTACCTGCCCGTCATCACCGACCCCGAGTACCACTACGAGACCGTCAACGTCGAAGCGCAGCAGGGCAACCCGCACTCGATCTACTCGTGGACGAAGCGCCTGATCGCGCTGCGCAAGCGACACCGCGCGTTCGGCCGCGGCACGCTCGAGCTGCTGCGACCTGAGAACCGCAAAGTCCTTGCCTACGTCCGGCGCTACGAGTCGGAGCAGATCCTGTGCATCGCCAACCTGTCGCGCTTCCTGCAGGCGGTCGAGCTGGACCTGTCGGCGTGGAAGGGCCTGGTCCCGGTGGAGCTGTTCAGCAGCAACGAGATGCCGGTGATCGGCGACAACCCTTACTTCCTGACCCTTGGGCCGCACGCTTTCTACTGGTTTTCGATGCAGCCGCGAGCCGTGCCGTCGATCCAGAGCGACGGCGCGCAAACCGCGGCGGTGCTGCCCGAGGTGCGGCTCACGGGCGGATGGGAGTCAGCCCTGGTCGGCAGCGCGAAGGAGCGGTTCGAGAACGTGCTCGTGCGCTACATCCCGCAGCGGCGCTGGTTTGGAGGCAAGGCGCGACGCGTCAAGACGGCGACCATCAACGACGTGGTGAGCGTGCCCGGCGCGGAGGGCAACTCGTACCTGACCTCGGTGATCATCGGCTACGCGGACGGCGATCCGGACACCTACATGCTGCCGATCGCCTACGCCAACCCGGCCGAGGCGCCGCACATCATCGAGCGCTGGCCGCACTCGGCGATCGCCTGGACCCGCAACCAGGGCCCCTCAGTCCCTACAGGACAGCTCCCCCCGAGTGGCGAGCAGGAGCTTCGCGGACTCCTCTACGACGCGCTCGGACCGCCGAACTTCGCCGAGGCGATGCTCGGCGCGATCGCGCGGCGCCGGCGCGCAGCCGGCGGCATCGGCACCCTCATCGGCTCGACGACGAAAGCCTTTGCGCGCCTGCGCGGGCCGGAGACGATCAGGCTCGAAGCCCAGCTCTCGGTCGCCGAGCAGAGCAACAACTCGGTGATCTTCGGCGAGCGGCTGATGCTGAAGGTCTTCCGCCGGCTCGAGGAGGGCGTCAACCCGGAGCTCGAGGTCGGCCGCTTCCTGACCGAGAAAACGAACTTCGGCCAGATCGCGCCCCTCGCGGGGAGCCTCGAGTACCGCCGCGGCAAGGGCGAGCCGGTTTCGATCGCGATCCTGCAGGGATACGTGCCCAACCAGGGCGATGCCTGGCAGTACACGCTCAATACAGTCGCCCACTTCTTCAACTCCCCCGACCTCGTGGGGGTGGAGCCGCCTGTCCTGCCCCGCAGCATCCTCGAGGCAGGCCGGCGCGAGCCGGCCGAGATCGCTGTCAAGGCGATCGGTGGCTACCTGGAGTCGGCTCGCCTGCTCGGCCGCCGTACCGCCGAGCTCCACGCCGCCCTCTCGTCAGACCCCACCGACCCCGGGTTTGCGCCGGAGCGGATCTCGCCGCTCGACCAGCGCTCGATCTACCAGTCCCTGAGCGGCCTGTCGACGCGGGCGACCGAGCTGCTGCGCAGCCAGCTCAACCGGCTGCCGGCCGAGGCGCGCGACGAAGGCCGGAAGGTGCTCGAGCTCGAGCCCCGGATCGCGTACATCCTGAAGTCGTTCCTGGCGCGGCGCATCACCACGAGCAGGATCCGCGTCCACGGCGACTACCACCTCGGCCAGGTGCTCTACACCGGGCACGATTTCGTGATCATCGACTTCGAGGGCGAGCCGACGCGGACGCTCTACGAGCGCCGGCTGAAGCGCCTTGCGATGCGAGACGTGGCGGGGATGCTGCGGTCCTTTTCCTACGCGAGCCAGGCGGCGCTGCGTTCGCAGGAGATCGCCCCGGAACGCTTGCCCGAGCTGCAGGTATGGGCGAGGTTCTGGGTGGATTCGGTTTCCGCGGTGTTCTTGAAGAGTTACCTGGCAACCGCGGGCGGCGCGTCATGGGTGCCGCAGAACCAGGACGACCTCGAGCTGCAGCTCACCACGATGCTGTTGGAGAAGGCGTTGTACGAGCTTCGGTATGAGTTGAACCTCCGACCCGACTGGGTGCGCATCCCCCTGCGGGGAATCCTCGATCTGGTGACACCGGCATGAGCATCGTCGCCCGTTCCCTGCTGAGCCCGTTCGACCTGCACCTCTTCAACGAGGGCACGCACAGCCACCTGTTCGACAAGATGGGAGCGCACATCTCGCGAGAGCCCGAAGGCACGTACTTCGCGGTCTGGGCGCCGAACGCGGACACCGTGAGCGTGATCGGCGACTTCAACGGCTGGGACAAGAACGCCAACGGCCTCTACCCGCGCGAGCAGTCGGGCATCTGGGAAGGCTTCATCCCGAGCGTCGGGCATGGCGCGCTCTACAAGTACTACGTCCACTCGAAGGTCACGCGGAACGGGGTCGACAAGGCCGACCCCTTCGCCACCTATTCGGAGGCGCCGCCGCGGCAGGCGTCGGTGGTGTGGGACATGTCGTACGACTGGGGCGACGAGGGCTGGATGCAGAACCGCCGCGGGGCAAACAACCGCGGCGCGCCGCTGTCTGTCTACGAGGTCCACCTGGGTTCCTGGATGCGCGTGCCCGAGGACGGCAACCGGTGGCTCACGTACCGGGAGCTGGCGCCGCGGCTCGCGGACTACGTGAGCCGCATGGGCTTCACGCACGTGGAGTTCATGCCGGTCATGGAGCACCCCCTGTACGAGTCGTGGGGCTACCAGGTCACGGGCTACTTCGCGCCCACGTCGCGTTACGGCACGCCGCAGGACTTCATGTTCCTGGTCGACTATCTGCACCAGAACGGCATCGGCGTGATCCTCGACTGGGTGCCGTCGCACTTTCCGTCCGACGAGTTCGGGCTGCAGAACTTCGACGGCACTCACCTCTTCGAGCACGCCGACCCGCGGTTGGGTGTGCACCCGGACTGGGGCAGCTCGATCTTCAACTACGGCCGCAACGAGGTGCGCGGGTTCCTGGTGAGCAGCGCGCTGTGCTGGCTCGACCGCTACCACGCGGACGGCCTGCGGGTGGACGCGGTGGCGTCGATGCTCTACCTCGACTACTCGCGCAAGCAGGGCGAGTGGATCCCGAACAAGTTCGGCGGGCGCGAGAACCTCGAGGCGGTCGACTTCCTGCGCCGCTTCAACATCGAGGTCTACAAGGAGCAGCCCGACACGCAGACCATCGCGGAGGAGTCGACGGCCTGGCCGCTCGTGTCGCGTCCGACCTACGTAGGCGGCCTGGGCTTCGGCATGAAGTGGGACATGGGCTGGATGCACGACACGCTGTACTACTTCGGGCGCGAGCCGGTGCACCGCAAGTTCCACCACTCGAACCTGACCTTCCGCATGCTCTACGCGTTCGGCGAGAACTTCATGCTCCCGCTCTCGCATGACGAGGTGGTGCACGGCAAGGGCTCGCTCCTGTCCAGGATGCCGGGCGACGAATGGCAGAGGTTCGCCAACCTGCGGCTGCTCTTCGGCTGGATGTACGCCCAGCCCGGCAAGAAGCTGCTGTTCATGGGAGGCGAGTTCGGGCAGTGGAAGGAGTGGGACGTGGAGTCGTCACTCGACTGGCATCTGCTGGACTACCCGAACCACGGAGGCCTGCGGCTGTGGGTGGGAGACCTGAACCGGATCCTGCGCGAGGAGAAGGCGCTGCACGAGCTGGACTTCGAGCCGGCCGGGTTTCAATGGATCGATGTCACCGACGCGGACCACAGCGTGGTCTCGCTGATCCGTCGGGGCAGCTCGCCAGCGGACGTCGTGGTCGCGGTGTTCAACTTCACGCCGGTGCCGAGGGACAACTACCAGATCGGCATCCCGTCGGCAGGGAGGTGGCGCGAGCTGCTCAACGGCGACGCGCCGCTGTACGGAGGGAGCGGGATGGGCAACATGGGCGGGGTCGACGCGGTGCCGGTGGCGATGCACGGGCACTCGCACAGCGTGACGCTGACGCTGCCGCCGCTGGCGGCGCTGTTCCTCAAACCCGAGCCGGGGGACGGCGGACCGGAAACCTTCGGATAGTCCGGACTGTCCGGCAACAAGCCCGGTCCAGACTCCGGATAGTCCGGACTATCCGGCATCGGCGAGGGCGCGGGATCAAGACGCACGGAGGTCAGGGGGTGATGACGTACGCCCGCACCGGGAACGAGGCCCCTCCCACCCACGCGATCGGCACGGCGTGCAGGCGGCCACCCGACGCCGGCGCGGCCGCCAGGTTTGTCATGTGCTCGCACACCGGAATCCCCGCCCCGAGCAGGATCGTATGCGCGGGCCGCGCCGGGTTCGCGGTGTCGTCGATGTTCAGCGAGTCGATGCCCACGAACAGCGCCCCCGACCGCACGAGCAGCTCGCACGCATCCGCGGTCAGGAACGGGTTCTCGCCGAAGTACTCAGGCGTCCCCCAGTGCCGGGAGAAATCAGTCCGGACCAAAACCGCGCGATAGCGAAGCTCGACCTCGGCCAGGGCATCAGCCCCGATCGACCGCTCGCCGCCGGTGCAGTCGATGACCACCGTCTCCAGGTCGGCCAGCCGCTCCAGCGGCACTGAGGCCAGGTCGACGCCGTCACGGTAGCGGTGCACCGGCGAATCGACATACGTCCCGGTGTTGCCGCACAGGTGCAGCGACGCGATGAAGAACTCCGCCTGACCCTGGTAGCGCTCATGCGAGGCGTCGTAGTCGAGATTCACCTCGACCGCCGGCTCGGGTAGACCTGGATAGGTCTTCATCCCGGCGACGACCGGATGCGAGACCTCGATGAACCTGCTCATCCCGGCGTCGAGGTGGCGTGTGCGGCCAGGCTCAGCTCGTCGAGTCGGTTCGCCACCAGCAGAAAGCCGTGGTGCAGCCGGCGGTAGTAGGTCGGCCGCGTGAGGTACAGGCGCTCCATCACCACCTCATGGCTTCCGACCCTGCGCACGTAGTAGTCGAGGAGCACCCGGCCGCACTCCGCGTCGCGCGGCGCGCTCGCACCCGCGAGCTCCCCGATCACATCGACCAGCACCTCGCGCAGCTCTCGAGCCCCGCTGCCCCCCTTCGACACGCCTGGCAGCCTCGCCAACGGGTTCCGGCCGAGCGCCTCTGGCGTACCCAGGTCGTCGAGGGCGGACCTGACCAGCTGCTCCCGGACGGCGCTGTCGGGGTCGAGCGTCCAGTGGTCCGCCTCTGGCTCCTTCACCAGGACCTCGTAGGGCTCGAACACCGCTCCCGGAAGGCCGGCTCGCAGCAGCCTGCCCATCATCCAGGTCAGCATCGTCGCCCCGATGATCGCGCCCAGCGACAGGGACAGGTCCCACGTCGTCCCGCTCGGGAGCAGCGCAACCTCGAGCAGGTAAGACGCCGCGAACGCCCCGCCGATCACCGCACACAGGGACGCCGACGGCTTTCCGGACCTGCGACCGGTCCAGGCGATCCACGCGTCGGCCGCGACGCCGGTGGCGACCGCGACCGGGACCAGGTAGAAGTGCGACTTGGTGATCGTGACCAGGAGGCCGTTGATCGTGAACACGAAGGTCAGCGATCCAGGCCGAAGCTTGAACCCGCTGTTCAGCAGCAACCCCGTCCCGGCCAGGATCACGGCCTGGGCGAGGATCGACGCCACGCCGATGTTCTCGCCGAGCCACGTCCCGTTGGCGATCACGGCGCGGAACTCGTAGTTCCCGGCGGCCCACGGGTCGATCAGCGGATGTATGAACTGAGTCGCGAATGTCAGCACGGAGAGGCAGGGCCGCGGAGGTCAGCGTCACAGGGCCGGCGGTCGTCTCGCCGCGCCGGGCCGCGGCACGCAAGGGACCGCTGACCATCACCGCCGCCGCCCCCATCTCGACCAGGTGCGGCGGGGTGAACAGCGCGTCGAGACCGATGCCGTTGGTGACGAAGATCGGCGCCCAGAACGCCTGGTCGACGATCCAGGCCGCGCCGAAGATCAACGCCGCGGCGAAGGTTCCGGTCTGCCCGTCGGGCAGGGCGCGATTCCACGGGCGGCCCTCGCGGAGCCCGGCCGCAAAGCCGGCGAACAGGTACAGGGTCAGCAGGGACCATGACGCCGTGACCGCCGTGAAACCGGCCCTCTTGAAGCCTTCGAGAACATGGCCGCTCTCGCTCACGTACGCAAACGCCGTGACGTAGCCGCCGAGGACGAACCACGTCGCCAGCACGACCACGACCGCATCGACGGCCCGCGGATCCTCGATGAACCTGCGCACGAGCTTCACGCCTCCAACCCGGCCAAACCATAACTCGGTTTTGAGACCTGTTTCGACACCGGCCTGAGACTGCGGGTGAGACCGGATCCGGGGAACAGTTGGCGACGTCGCCGTCAATTTCGGGTTCCAGGAGGAGGATCCCCAATGGCAGCCAACCCCGAGATGGAAGGAATCGTCGCCTTGCCCGGGCTCGAGGCGCCCTCGAGCGAAGAGCCGGCAGTCCCTGCGGTCAGGGTGCGGCGCGCGAAGCCCCGGTGGCTTTCGACCGCCCTGGTCGGAGGGGTGGCACTGATCGCCACCGGCTCCCTCGGCTATGTCTCGTACTCGGCGGCCCAGCAGCGCAACGCCGCCTACGACGCGTTCGTCGGCACCAGGGCGACCCTGGTCGCCACCGACAACACCCTCACGCTGGCTCAGGCCGACGCGGCGAGCAAGAAAGTCACCGCGAACTACGCGGCCGTCTATGTGCTCGACCAGGGCAAGGTCCAGCTCGACTACCAGAACGTCCAGGCCTGCAATTCGTACGGCGCGTGCCGCACGGCGAGCCAGGACCTGCTCAACGACCTGCAGAAGTTCCAGGCCGACCGCTCCAGGGCGATCGTCCCAAGCAGCCTGAGCGCGGCGGATGCAAGCCTGGGCGACGCCCTCAGTGCGGCGATCGCGGCCGACCAGGAGTTCATCGACGGGATGGACACGTTCAGCGTGAACAAGGTCAAGGACGGCCTGCACAAGCTCGACGCGGCGATGCTGAACCTGGCCAAGGCGCAGATCGCGCTGGGCAACGGTCTTCAGTGATCCGAACCCGATTCATCCGGCTGGTGTCGGCGGCGGTCATCGCGACCGTCGCCGTGGCCGGGTTGCTCCTGGGGTGGCGGTCTGCCGTGTCGCTGAACGCACAGCTGACTTCTCAGCAGCTCGCGATCGCGGCGCTGCAGAAGAAGGTCACCTCGCTCGAGTCAGGCCAGGCGGCGGAGGTGGACTGGAGCGCGGTCGCGGCGGCGGTTGAGCCGTCGGTCGTGACGATTGGCTCGGGCGACGTCCAGGGCTCGGCCTGGGTCGCCCATGCCGACGCCGGCGGCTCGGACCTCATCA
>Ga0209474_10003229_pt1 | contig 14410 bp, 12 predicted proteins | sample GraSoiAngelo_145_FD_185902 | JGI IMG/M metagenome (GOLD analysis project Ga0209474, IMG submission 185902) | Grasslands soil microbial communities from the Angelo Coastal Reserve, California, USA - 14_1009_05_20cm (SPAdes) (version 2) | ecosystem: Environmental > Terrestrial > Soil > Grasslands...
CCATCCCGCATGGATCGCGGCCGTCAGCGAGACCTACGGCTACCCGGCATTCGTGCTCGGGTGGCGCACCTCGGCATCACGTCTGGCCGGCGGCCTCCCGGTCGTCCAGGTTTCGAACCCGCTTGGCGGCCGCAAGCTGGTCTCGCTGCCTTTCACCGACCACTGCCCGCCGGTATTCGAGGACGGCATGGTTCCGCCTGATTTCGTGGATGCCGTGCTGCGCTGGCGGACGGACCGGGGCGGGCCGAGACTCGAGGTCCGCGCCCCGCTGGACGGCGGCGGCGCCCAGCCCCTGGTCGTCGGCACCCGGCAGGTGGTGGCGCTGGATCCGGACTCGGACGCCCTCTTCCGCCGCCTGCACCGCAACCGGATTCAGAAACGGGTCCGCAGGGCACGCGAACTTGGAGTCGATGTGACGCTCAGCCGCTCGCGGGATGAGCTGGAGACGTTCTATCGCCTGCACTGCGAGACACGCCGCCGGCAGGGAGTGCCGGTGCAGCCACGCCGGTTCATCGAGCGGCTGTGGGAGCGGCTCGTCGAGCCGGGCCTCGGCTTTGTGCTCACCGCCCGCCTCGGCGAGCTCGCAGTCGCCACGGCGCTGTTCCTGGTCTGGAACCGCGGCTTGATCTACAAGTACGGAGCCTCGGACAGCTCGCGGTGGAACCTCGGGGCGAACTTCCTGGTCCACTGGACGGCCATCGAATGGGGCTGCGGCAACGGGTGCCGGACCTACGACCTCGGCCGCACCGACGCCGGTCACGAGAGCCTGAGGGCGTTCAAGGCGGCGTGGGGTGGGGACGAGCTGCCGCTGGTCTACACCCACATCGGGCGCCAGGCGTCTCGGCTCGGCGGCACACCCTCGAGCCTCGCCGGGGTCATCAGGCATTCGCCCACGGTGGTGTGCCGCGCCCTGGGCGAGCTGCTCTACCGGTACGCGGCGTGAGCCAGTAGGCCGGAAAAGCGCCCGCGGGGCGAATGTCCCATTGCCGCCGGCGCCCGGTGGCCGGAAACTCGAAATGAACGTGAAGAACGTGTGAAGGCCGACCTCTACGAGCAGAACACTCCCGCGCACCTGTGGCGCGTGCTCCCTGGTTCGACGCCGCCCGAGGACGTGTGGGCCGCCTCCATCGCCGAGGCTGCGCATGTCCTTCCCGCCGCCGCCCGCGCTCATGGCGACGACATGCGCGCGCTGCTGGCGATGACCCTGGGTGAAGGCCGATTCGGAGCTCGCCACTGGGAGCCGAGCGCGGCCCAACGGGTCTACTACGCCATCAAGCCGGCGGTTCCCCGGCGACTGAGCCGGATGCTGAAGCGGGCCTATGGAGAGCGCCGCGCCGCGTCTCTGGAGCTGCATTGGCCGGTCGAGCGGCGCTATGTGCGCTTCCAGTTCGAGGTCGTGAGAAATCTCCTCCGGCACATGAACCGATCGAGCCTTCCGTTCGTCAACTTCTGGCCGGACGGCAGACGCTACGCCTTCGTCCTGACGCACGATGTCGAGACCGGCGACGGCCAGCGCTTCGTGCCCGCGGTGGCCGACCTGGAGGCCGCTCTTGGGTTTCGCTCGTCCTTCAACTTCGTCCCGGAGCGTTATCGCCTCGACCGCGGCCTGATGGACGAGCTCCGAGCTCGCGGGTTCGAGGTCGGCGTGCACGGGCTCCGGCACGACGGGAAGCTCTTCTTCGACCGGCAGGAGTTCATGCGACAGGCAGAGCGGATCAACGGCTACATCCACGAATTCGGCGCCGCCGGCTTTCGCGCCCCGCTCACGCAGCGACATCCGGAGTGGATGCAGGTACTGGACATCGAGTACGACAGCTCGTTCTTCGACACCGACCCGTACGAGCCGATCACCGGGGGAACAATGAGCGTTTGGCCCTATCGGCTCGGTCACTTCATCGAGCTGCCGTACACGTTGGCCCAGGACCACACGCTGACGGTGATCCTGGGCGAGTCCACGCCGCGGCTCTGGTTCACGAAGCTGGACTTTCTCCGCGAAGTGCATGGGATGGCGCTTCTATGCACGCATCCGGACTATCTGCAGAGCCGCAGGACGTGGCGGATCTACAACGAGTTTCTCCGCGCGATGAGCGGGCGCACCGACCACTACCACGCCCTGCCCAGGGAGGTCGCGCGCTGGTGGCGGGCACGCTCGGAGGCCGATGGGCTCCAGGACCTGCCCGGGGGCACGCTCGGTGAGATCGTCGGTGTCGACGGGGACATGCCGGCGATCGCCGGCGCAATGCCCGCGGCCCGCCCGAACATGACCGCGTGATGCGCGCGCACGCCGTCGGTGAGCTGGCCGGCGAGGAGCGCGACATCCAGGCGCTCGACCGCGGAGACCTGTACCGCTACGCGCTGCGCGTCGGCCTGCACCTGGTGTCGGCCGGCCGCGTCAAGCGCGGTCTCCGCTACCTGGCCCAGCCGCTGCACTACTGGCGCGGTCTCGAGTACACGCTGGTGTGGAACGAGGGAGGATTCGGGCCAGACGACCGCGTCCTCGACGTTGGCAGCCCCAAGCTGCTGGCCCTCTACCTCGCCGAGAAGGTCGGTCCCGAGATCATCGCGACCGACATCGATCCTTACTTCATCGATGAGTACACGTTCCTGCGCGGCGTCCGCGGGGTGCCGGAGGCGAACCTGCGGTTCGAGGTCCAGGACGGGCGCAGCTTGAGCTTCCGACCCGAGAGCTTCAACAAGGTCTTCGCGGTGTCGGTGGTGGAGCACATCCCGGACGGCGGGGATTCCGAATGCATGCGTGAGATCGGCCGGGTCCTCGAGCCTGGGGGCATGTGCCTGCTCACCGTGCCGTTCTGGCCCGCCTCGAAGGATGAGTACCGGGACCCCGGCTCCTTCTACTGGGCCGGCTCGTCGGCGAAGCGGTCGGACGGGCGGGTGTTTTTCCAACGCCGGTACAGCGAGGAAGACCTGGTGACACGGTTGATCGAGCCGTCCGGGCTTGCGGTGCGCAAGCTCGAATACGTGGGCGAGCGCTTCCTCGTCGGATCCCAGCGGGAGCTAAGCGATTTCCTGGTGGCGCCGACGGGGCCGGTGCACCCGCTGGTCGCGCGTTTCTTTCACACCGGCCCGGCAAGCTCGCCCCGGCAGCTGAGCAAACCGCTGTGTGCCTTCGTCTGCCTGACCAAGCCGCGCCGCGGCGCTACTTCGTGAAGACGCTGATGACGTCCCGATGCCGGCGGACGTTGAACCTGCCGCCGGGGCCCCAGGAGTCGAACTGAGCGCACGGCGTCAGGCCGTGCCTGCGCAGCATCTCGGCGAACATCGCCGCCGTCATCCCGCTGCGCCAGCCCGCTTCGGCTTCGAAGTGCTCATGCCCGTCACGGGCGTGGTGAATCACCGCCCGCCCGCCCTTGCGCATCACGCGATGGATCTCGGCGAGGTACGAGTCGATGTCCGGCGGTGCGATGTGGACGAAGACGTCGAACGACCACACGCCGTCGATGCTGTCAGAGGCGAGCGCGGCCAGCGTGCGTCCGTCGTTCACGTGGAACTCAATGTTGCGTGCATCCGCGAACCGCTCCTGGCAGACCTCGATGCAGCGGTCGGACAGGTCGACCACCACCAGATGCGCCGCCATCTCCAGCAAGGGCTCGGTCCAGCGCCCGGCGCCCGGTCCGATCTCCAGGACTGTCGTTCCGGGTGCGAGCTGGACGCGCATCACCTCGTCGATGAGTGACTGCTTCCATTCCTCGGAGTGCGTCCACTCCTCGCCGCCCCGCGACCAGTCCCACTCGTCCCAGACCCGGTAGTTGTTCTCGACGCTGTTGCGCCCGCTGAGGGAGTGCTGCCGTTCCAGGCGCACCATTCCCTGGTACACGGCGTGGTTGGCTCGCGTCAGCACGCCGAAGAGCGCCGCGTAGGCGCTCCAGCGCAGCCCGTTCGCGGAAACGTACCGGGTCATCCTCGAGATCCGTCCACGCTGCAGGGTCCGCTGCGAGCCACCCCTGGCGGACGAGGTCACGCGACCTCCGCCGGCACAGACCCGCCGAGCAGCTTTCGCAGCCGAGCCAGGCCTCGCTCGTGCTGGTCTCGCAGTCGCGGGCCGAGCTCGGCGCTCTTCTGCTCGAGCCGGTCGCGCTCCAGCAGTGCGCGCTGGATCGCCGCGGCCATGCCGGCCGGATCGTTCGGGGACATCAGCGCCGCCTCGCCGAATCGCCGGCGCAGCCCGGCGAGGTCGGACAGGACGAGAGGCCGGCCGAGCCCCACCGCCTCGAACGCGGCGCGATTCATGATGTGCGGGTCGGTGCTGAACACGCCGACCGCATCCGCGGCGCAGAGCTCGCCCAGAAACTGCGGATACGCGAGCCAGCCGGTGAAGGTGACGTTGGCCGGCGCTCGTTGGCGCAGCGCCGCGGGCAACCGGCGCACGTCGCCGGTGAGCCGGAACTCGACTCCCGGGAGTCTCGACGCCGCGGCCAGCACCGCCGCCACCGGTTCGTTGGCGTCGAAGCTCCCGGCGATGACGACCCGGGGCGCGTGAGAGCGCTCCGGGATCGACGCACGGTTGGCGTCTGGAACGTCATCCGGCAACAAGAAGCCCGGAGCGTGCCACGAAGTGACCAGCTCCTCGTCGGCCTCGGTGTGGACGAGCACGGCGGTCGCGCCTCGGAAGAGCAGCCGGTGCGCGAGCCGCGCCCAGCGCCACTTCAGCCCGTGAAACGCGCCCGTGTGGCAGTCGACGACCAGCGGCCTCCGGTGTGAGGTCGCCCACAACCACGCGGTCAGCGGAGCGAACACCGGGGGTGTGACGACCACGACAGCCCGCGGCTGCTCAGCCTCCAGCAGGCGCCACGTGCGCAGGGCGTCGACCGCGTAACGGAGGGGAAGGACCGCGCGGAGGTTGCGGCGCGGGCGGATGTACCAGGCGCTGCCCCCCAGGATCGAGGCCAGGGCCTGGGTACGCGCCTGGAATCCGTCCCAGGCGATCGCGGCGATGGGTTGGGGAAGGGGAGCGGCCTGCGAGACCAATTCTCAGATCAGGCTAGGTTGTGCACCGGCCGCGGCGGAATAGGCGGGGGTCTCCACCGATGGGCGGCCCCCGGACTCATCCGGGACATTTGGCTCAGGGCTCGGGACCACGTGCCGATTGACGGTCCGGCGGCGCCCCGGCACGATCGGCTCGAATGCCGGCGACCGAGCGGCTTTACCTGGGCACCGGTCTGCACATCCAGGAAGAGCTGCACCTGGGGCGGTATCGGTTTGCAAGCAGCCGGATCGAGACCGGGACGATGGTGCTCGACGCCGCGTGTGGGTCGGGCTATGGCAGCGCCATCCTGGCCCAGCACGCGCGGCACGTCGTGGGAGTCGACGTGAGCGCCGATGCCCTCGCTCACGCCCGGGCCCACTACCAGGTCCCCAATATCGAGTTCATCCAGGCCGACCTCTCGCGACCGCTCGCCCTACCCGATCGATCGTGCGATGCGGTCGTCTCTTTCGAAACCATCGAGCACGTCCGCGACCAGCACGCGATGCTCGCCGAGTTTCATCGCGTGCTCGCGCCGGGAGGGACCCTGATCGTGTCCAGTCCCGACCGCGACATCATCAGCGGCAAGGCGCACGAGGTCAACGAATTTCATGTCGCCGAGCTGTCCAAGCCTGAGTTCGTCGACCTGATCGGCAGGCACTTCCAGATCGTCGAGCTCTACGGGCAGATGCGCTACGAGCTCAGCACCTGGAAGACGGCCGCGAGGCAGCTCGCCAGGCAGGGGCCTTTCGGACTTCGGCGGCGGGTCAGGTCGTGGCGGCTCGGCGCCTTGATCGACGGGGTGCTGGCGCCGAGTCACCGGCTCCTGGAGGCGGTGAGCCCAACCTCACCAGGCGAGCATTGGTGGTTGATCGCGGTCGCCACCAAGCGCTAGTCCGCGCGGCTGTGCTGGCGGCGGGGTGCTTGCTGCTCGGCGTGCTGGCCGCCACCTTCCTGCCGACCTCGTCTCCAGGCGGTGGCCTTCCGTGCCGCATCGTCTGGGGCACCTATGTGACCGGAGGTCCGCTGGCGACCGACATGGCCCCGGTCCGGGCTGTGGACGACTCGGTCGGGCGGCACTCCTGGCTGGTGCACTGGTACGTGCCCTGGGGCGCCTCGTGGGGCACGTTCGAGTACCAGCACCCCCTCATCGACCGCATCCATTCCTACGTTTCGATGGGCCAGACCGGCTCACTGCCGCTGATCACCTGGGAGCCGTGGGCGCCGCCCTTTGCACCCGATGGCACCGACATACCGCTGACCGCCATCGCCGGCGGCCAGTTCGACGCGTACATCGACAGCTGGGCGGCCGGCCTCAGGGACGACCGATATCCCGTGCTGCTGGACTTCGCCCACGAGATGAACGGCGACTGGTACCCGTGGGGCTCGGGGGTCAACGGCAACACGCCAGGGCAGTACGTCGACGCGTTCCGGCACGTCCACGACCGTTTCGCGCTGGCCGGCGCGACCAACGTGCGCTTCGTGTGGAACCCCAACAACACGTCCACGAGCATCGCCGCGCCCGAGTTCTATCCGGGCGACGACTACGTGGACTGGCTGGCGATCGACGCCTACAACTCCAACAACTCGTGGGCCTCGCCGCACGACGAGATCGCGCCCATCTACACCGAGATCTCCGCGCTCAACTCCCGCAAGCCGATGATGCTCGCGGAGGTGGCGAGCCAGGCCACGCCCCCGGCCGGCGCGGTGCCGGTCGACAAGGCGGCCTGGATCTCGGACCTGGCCCAGGACCTGCCGCGCTCGTTTCCGCGCATCCGCGCGGTGGTCTGGTTCAACGAGCTGAACACCGAGCTGACGGTCGACTCGTCGGCCGACGTGCTCCAAGCGGCAGCCCGCGCGTTCGGTGGCTGCACCCAGAGCACGGACGGCACGCAATGAAAGCCCGGCGCCGCCCCGGCCCTCCGCGCGTGTGCGTGATTCGCCAGGGCTTCTATCCGCTAGACCCGCGGGTGGGGCGCGAGGTGCTGGCGATGGAGGGGGCGGGCTATGAGGTCGATGTGATCTGCCTGCGCCGCCCGGACGAGGAACGCACCGAGCGCATCGGCAGCGTTTGCGTGCATCGCGTCTCGATCGCCAGCCGCGGCAGCGGCAGGGCTCGCTACCTCTTCGAGTACGCCGGCTTCATGCTCGCGAGCGCCTTCCTGGCGGCCCGCCTCCACCTCAAGCGCCGCTTCGACCTGGTCCAGGTCAACTCGATGCCGGACACGCTCGTTTTCGCGGCGATCGTGCCCAAGCTGCTGGGGGCTCGCGTGCTCCTCGACCTCCACGAATGCATGCCCGAGTTCTACGCCGTCAAGTACGGCGTCGGCATGCGCCACCCCGCGGTGCGGCTCGTGGGCTGGCTCGAGCAGGCGGCGATCCGCTTTGCCGACGCGGCCATCACCTGCACCGACCAGATGCGCGAAGCCTTCGAGAGCAGGGGCGCGGCTGTCTCCCGGATCGGGGTGGTCATGAATTCCGCCAACGAAGACGTCTTCGACCCCGACGGGCAGTCTGCGTCCTCCTCCGCCGACGGTGAGTTTCGCCTCATCTGCCATGGTTCGATCGAGCAGCGCTACGGCATCGACACCATCGTCCGGGCGGTGGCCCGGCTGCGCGACCGCATCCCCGGCCTGCGCCTGGCCATCTACGGTGAGGGCTCCGCGCTGGATGAGGTCCGGGCCCTGATCAGCAGCCTCCAAGTCGAAGACCGGGTCTACGTGTCAGGCGGTTTTGTCCCGATGCGAGAGCTGCTGCGGGCGATGGTCGAAGCCGATGCCGGCGTGGTCGCGGTGCGGCGCGACATCTTCCGAGACCTGACGCACTGCAACAAGATGTTCGACTTCATCACGATGCGCAAGCCGGCGATCGTGTCGCGCACGCGCTCGGTCGAGGCGTACTTCGACGACTCGTGCTTCGAGATGTTCACCTCGGGCGACGACGCCGACCTTGCGCGCGCCATCGATGAGCTGTATCGCAACCCTGACCTTCGTGTCCGGCTGGTCCGCGAGGCGCTTCGCGCCAACGAGCCGTACCGATGGCCCCACCAGCGGGCGCTGTACCTGGGCATCGTGGACCGGCTGGCTGTGACGCGGACCGGCGACCCCGCCGCGGCTACGCGCGCGGCTGGGGCTTGAGCTCCGGCTCCGGCACGCCGTTTTTTCGCTGCCGCCGCATGTCGCCCAGGACCGTGGGCACGGTCCGGGCCAGGATCTTCAAGTCGAACCAGAACGACTGAGCGCGCACGTAGCGCACGTCCAGGGCGAGCATCTCGGGAGCCGAAAGCCGGTCCCGCCCTGACACCTGCCACAGGCCGGTGATGCCGGGCCGCACGGCCTCGCGCTCGAATTGCGATCCCTCCAACCGTGAGCGCTCGTAGTCCATCACCGGACGCGGCCCGACCAGGCTCATCTCACCCTTGAGGACGTTCCACAGCTGTGGCAGCTCATCCAGGCTCGTGCGCCTGAGGAAGCGGCCCACCCTCGTCACGCGTGGGTCGGAGTCGGACTTGTAGCGGTGTCCGTTCCTGCGCTCGCCGAACCAGTCGTCAGACGCCTGGTGGTGGAGGGACTGGGTGCTTCCGTTGAACATCGAGCGGAACTTCCACAATCTGAAGGTCGCCCCGTGGCGGCCGACGCGCAGCTGCTGATAGAAGGCCGGCCCCGGGCTGTCGAGACGGATCAGGAGCACGAGCAGGCCGAAGACAGGCGCGAGCACCACCAGCGCAACCGCCGCCACGACGATGTCGAGGGATCGCTTCAGGAAGCTGTTCACACCGCGATCCTCGCGTCGCGGACAGCGGCCTCGAGCCATGCGATCTCGTCGCGGAGCCCGGAAACGAACTGCACACGCGCCCTGAAACCGAGAACCGAGGACGCGCGCGTCACGTCGCAGATCGCGCCCGCGCGAGCTTGGGTGGCACGGTTCTCGACCACCTCGCACCGCGCCCCACAGAGGCGAATGACGAGCTCAGCGACTTCGCGCGCAGTGCGCCCGGTGCCTGTGCCGATGTTGAATGTGCCCCTGGCGCGTTGGGTCACCGCGCGGACGAATGCATCGGCCACGTCGTCGACGTGGATCGGGTCGAACGCTTCGGTGCCGCGTCCGTTCACCACGGGCGGACGCCCCGACAGAGCGGCGCGGATGAAGTTCGGTATCGCCCTCGGCACGGTTTCGCCGGCCCCGTAGACCGTCGCCAGGCGAAGGACCGCGGCCGGATGCCCGGTCAGCCTCGACCAGGCCCGGACGCAGGTCTCCTGCATGATCTTGGCCAGGGCGTACTCCGAGACCGCCCCTCCGACCGCGGTGTCTTCCGAGACTCCGCGAGCGCCGGGCGGGTAGACCGCGCTGGAGCTGGCGAAGCAGACATAGCCCACCCCGGCAGACCTTGCCGCCCCCATCAGGCTCGCCGTCGGTCCGACGTTGGCGGTGGCTTCGCCCGCGGTGCGGCCCGGACGGCGGTACTCGAGGTGAACGAGGGAATCGGACCGCCGCAGCGCCTGGACCAGCAACCGTTCGTCGAGCAGGGCGCGCCGCGAGTACGCGACCGACCCGTCCTCGACCAGGGCGCGCAGCTCGGGCCGCTTCAGCGGCGTCGGGCCCAACGCCTCCACCCGAGCGCCCGCGGCGAGGAGTCGCCCGACGAGACGGGACCCGATGAAGCCTCCCGCCCCCGTGAGCGCGATCCGCCGGCCGGCTAACCCGGTGCCGCCGAGATCTCCCAGTTTTTTACCTCCTCTCCCCGCCGCCCTGTGCCTGAGGTCGGGTGAGCCTTCACCCAGGCGATGTACCGGCCGATGCCTTCCTCGATTCCGACAGCGGCGTCGAAACCGAGCACGTCTCGGGCTCGGTCGACGTTCGCGAGGTGCCGGCGAACGTCACCCGGACGATCCCGCAGATGGATGATCGGCGACCTCGAGCGGGTCAGCCTGGTGATCAGCTCGGCCAGCCGCAGCACGCTGACCTCCTCGCCGCGGGCGATGTTGACGCAGTCGCCGAGCAGCTGGTCGCACTCGGCCGCGAGCACGATGCCGCGGACGGTGTCTTCCACCCACGTGAAATCGCGCGTCTGCTGGCCGTCGCCGAAGATCGCCATGGGCCGGTTCGCAAGCGCGCGCTGGACGAAGCGCGGGATGACCTCTCCGCTGGGGCCTTCGGCGTGCGAACGCGGACCGTAGATGTTGAAGGGGCGGACGACGACCGCGGGAAGGCCATAGGTGTGGTGGAAGCTCAGGGTCATCGCCTCGCCGGCCAGCTTGCTCGCGCCGTAAGGCGTCGACGGCAGGGTCGGATGGTCCTCGTCCATGGGGATCCACCGGGCGTTGCCGTAGACCTCGGACGAGGAGACGTAGACGAACCGATCGACGCCGCATTCACGCGCCGCCAGCAGGACCTCGAGCGAGCCGATGTCGTTGACGTCATGGCTGAGCACGGGGTCGGACAGCGACACACGCAGGCAGACGGTCGCAAGGTGAAAGACGACGTCGGCCTGCTCGACCGCGGCCCGCGTGCTTTGCCTGTCGCGGACGTCGGCCTCGATGACCGCGACCTGTTCCCTGCCAACGAGGTTCTGCCTGCTGCCCACCGAGAAGTCGTCGAGGACCGTGACCCGGTTGTGACGGGCCAGGAGATCGACCAGGTGCCCACCGACGAAGCCCGCGCCGCCGGTGACCAGGACGCGTTTGCCCTTGATCAGCAACGCGGGCAGCTTCGGGGACGAAATCGTGCTGGTCCCACAGACCTTGACCTAACCACGCATATCCGCGTGTCTCAATGGGCCGATGGTCGGGCGTGCCGAGCGCGAGTACCACGTCGTGTAGGACTAAAGCCCGGCCTCTGCCGTTTGCGGCCATTTCCAGGAGCGCCGCGCCGGCACTAGGTTCTGAAATGGGAGAGCGGGCGCCTCCGGGTGGCCGCTCCTCCCGCCAATCGCTACATGAGGTGTTGGGGGAGATGTTGAGAAGGCACAGCGCTTGGGCTCTCGCGGTCGCAGTGGTGTTGGTCACCAACATGGGCACGGCAAAGGCGAGCCTCATCGACCCGCCGAATCCGATTCAGTACGAGAACACGAGCGCGGGCGCCACCGACTGGCAGCCCTCAGGCCCGGTCGCGGACGATGTGAACAACCAGATCAAGGGCTACACCTCGACGCCGAGCGTCGCCCAGGGTCAGACGATCAGCTTCAACGTCAGCGTCAATCCCGCCCAGGGATTCGTGATGCGGTTCTACCGGATGGGCTGGTATGGAGGCCTGGGCGCGCGGCTGATGATGATCACCGGGCTGATCCCCGGCACCACCCAGGCGCCCTGCGTGCCCGACGCGACCACCGGCCTCATCGACTGCGGCTGGTCGTCGTCGTACAGCGTCACAGTTCCGGCGACCTGGACGAGCGGCATCTACCTGGTGAAGATGATCAACACGCTCGGCTACCAGGACTACATGATCTTCGTGGTCCGGGACGGGCGCCCGGCAGCGATCGTCTACCAGCAGCCCATCAACACTTACGAGGGCTACAACAACTACCCCGACGACCACGCCACCGGCAAGAGCCTCTACGACTACGCCAGCTTCGGCGCCAACACCATCGCCGGCACGACGCGCGCGGTCAAGGTGTCGTTCAACCGCCCCTTCAATGACCTGGGCGTCGGGGACTTCCTCTTCTGGGAGGTCGACTTCGTGCGCTGGATCGAACGGTCCGGCTACGACGTCACATACGCGACCGACGTCGACACGCAGGAGGGCAACGTCAACCTGACCAACAGCCGCGCCGTCATTGTGGTCGGTCACAGCGAGTACTGGACCAAGGAGATGCGCGACAGGTTCGAGTCGGCGCGCGATGCGGGCGTCAGCCTGGGCTTCTTTGGCGCCAACACCGACTACCGGCAGGTGCGGTACGAAGCGGCGGCTGACGGCACGCCCGACCGCGTCCTCGTCCACTACCGCGACCCTGCCCTGGATCCGGTGCAGGGGTCGACCACCACGACCGAGACCCGCGGGGCCCCGGTCAACCGGCCGGAGCAGCCGCTCCTTGGGGTCCAGTACAGCTCCTACGTGGCCTGGGGCGCAAACGTCGACCACGTGGTCATCAACAGCACCAACTCCATCAACACCGGCACCCTCCTGCTGGAGGGCACCCACGTGCCTGGCATCGTCGGCTACGAGATGGACAGGTACATGAGCAACTACCCGGTGCCGGCGGGCAGCGGCTACACGTTGCTCTCGTGGTCGCCGTACACGGACGTGAACGGAGCTTCTGACGTCTCCAACTCGTCGATCTACCAGGCGCCCAGTGGGGCGTGGGTCTTCTGCGCGGGCACGATCTCCTGGAGCTACGCGCTCGACAGCTTCGCGGGCCCCGGAGCCGACGCTCGCATGCAGCGCTTGACGGCCAACGTGCTCGACCGGTTCACGGGCGGTGTCTCCGTCGCCGGACCGATGGCGACGGTCAACCTGCCGTCGATCAAGACCTGGCTGAAGGCGCCGGTCCAGATACCGGGCGACTGAGGAGAGCGATCCGGTTCAGCTGCTCGGCGACGGCGGCGCGGTCGCCGTCGCCGACCGCCGGGTGGACCGGGATCGAGAACATGTCGAGCGCCGCCCGCTCCGCCTCGGGACAGGAAACGGCGCCGTCCTCTTCGCGGTAAGGGGGCTGAAGGTGGATCGGCAGCGGGTAGTACACGCCCGTCCCGATGCCGTTCCGCTCCAGCTCCGCACGTACCTCGTCGCGTGAGAGCGGACTGCCCTCGGGCACCCTCAGCGTGTACTGGTGGTAGACGTGGTGGTGCCCGCGCATGGTGCGGGGGCGCACATAGGCCGCGGACACCGTCTGGTCGTAGGCCGCCGCCAGCTCGCGCCGCCGAGCGGTGATGGCCGGGAGCTTGCGCAGCTGCACAAGCCCGATGGCCGCCTCCATCTCCGTCATCCGGAAGTTGTAGCCCACCGCGTCATGCACATACGGCCGGGTGCTGTACGCCTGGTGGCGCAGGCTGGCGCAGGCGTGCGCCACGGCCTCGTCATTCGTGATGACCATCCCGCCCTCGCCGGTGGTGATGTTCTTGGTCGCGTACAGGGAGTAGACCGCGGTCCCGAGTGAGCCCAGCGGCCGGTCGTCGATCGTGGCTCCGACCGCCTGGCACGCGTCCTGGATGAGCGCCAGCCCGCGCTCCCGCGCCAGCCCGGCGATCGCCGGCAGGTCGCATGGGTTGCCGTGCAGGTGCACCGGAACGATCGCGCGCGTCCGTGGCCCGACCAGCCGGGCGGCCGCCTCGACGCTCATGTTCAGGGTGTCGTCGACGTCCGCGAACACCGGCCTGGCGCCCGTGTGCCGGATCGCATTCGCGGTCGCGATGAAGGTCAGCGGGCTGGTGATCACCTCGTCGCCTGGGCCGACACCATGCGCGAGCAGGGCCAGGAAGAGCGCGGCCGTCCCGTTGCAGGTGGCCACGCCGAACCTCGCTCCCATCGCGCCCGCGAATGCCTCCTCGAACTCCCGCACCCGCTCACCCTGCGCAAGGGCGCCCGAACGCATCACCTCGAGGACCGCCGCCTCCTCCTCCGGACCCAGCTGAGGGCGCGCGATCGGGATCAAGGTGCCACCTGCACGCCGACCTGTTCCGCCCTGTGCAGGGGCGCGACCCGGAGGTAGAGCACCCACACCGTGAAGGCGCTGATGACGAGCAGCCGCAGCCCGGATCCCAGGCAGAACGCCGTCGCGGCGCCCGAGAGCCCGGCGGTCGGGACGAGCACCACGCCTGCCGTCACTGTGGCGACCATGCCGACACCGGTCGCCACCATGTCGACGGTGGGCCGGCCGAGGCCGATCCAGAGGCCGAACGGGACCATGTAGAGACCGTGGAGGGCCATGCCCAGGCCCAGGAGCGCAAGCGGGCCCGCGGCATCCGGATAGCGGCTGCCGAACGTGAATCCGATCAGCGCCTGTCCGAAGATCAAGAGCCCGATGGCTCCTGGCGCGGTCACGAGCGCTGCCAGGCCCACCACGCGCGGCAGGTATCGCTTCACCTCGGCCTCCGGCAGTCGGGCCACCCGCGGGACCAGCACGGTCCCGATGGCGGCCGGCGCCAGCCACACCGCGTTGGCCAGCGTCTTGGCCGCTCCATAGTTGCCGGTGGCCGTGGCGTGCAGCACGTGCTGGACGAGTATGAGGTCGGCGCTGATCCAGACGGCGAAGAAGACGGACTGGATCAGCAGTGGCCGGATGAAGCGAAGGACCTCGAGCATGCGGCGCCGGGCGAGGGCCGCCCAGGGAAAGCGCAGGTGCACCGGAGCCAGGCCCTGCAGCAGCAGGCATGCGGCCACGTCGGAAAGGCCGTAGATGATCACGAACAGGGCGGCCGACCGCCAGCCCGCGGCCGACGCGCCGATGATCGCGACCAGCTGGAGGAGGTTGGCGAGACCGAAGACGAGGGCCAT